>Ga0208328_1000092_pt1 | contig 50849 bp, 47 predicted proteins | sample DeeseametaMP2633_FD_184170 | JGI IMG/M metagenome (GOLD analysis project Ga0208328, IMG submission 184170) | Marine microbial communities from the Deep Atlantic Ocean - MP2633 (SPAdes) | ecosystem: Environmental > Aquatic > Marine > Unclassified | place: Northeast of Antigua and Barbuda, North...
CCCGCCAGTTCCAAGCCAGGAAGCGACACACCGTGACAGATGTTATGACCAGGCTCGAGCCGGGAAGCCGCGCAGCTTCGCGCGGATTTTCCGACCTCACGATCCGGAATTTGTTCATCATTCCGACGATCGCCTTTTTGATAATCTTCAACGTATTTCCGTTGCTGTATTCCCTTTGGACGTCGTTCACGGATTTCCGCGCCTCGACCACGGCGCCGGCAAACTGGGTCGGTCTGGCCAACTACCGCGAGTTGCTCAACGACCCCTTTATCTGGCGCAATTTCACGATCACCGCGAAATACGTGCTGATCTCAGTAACCGGTCAGGTGGTGGTCGGCTTCGGGCTCGCGATGCTCCTGAACCGCCAAATTCCCTTCAAGGGATTGATCACCACGCTTTTGCTGCTGCCGATGATGCTGTCCATGGCCGTCGTCGGCCTGTTCTGGAAGCTGCTCTACGATCCGTCCTTCGGCATCATCAACTATTTCCTCGGTCTCGGAAAATTCGAGTGGCTGGCGGATCCCCAGGTAGCGCTCTACGCAGTCGCTCTCGTCGATATCTGGATGTGGTCGCCCTTCGTGATGCTGTTGTCGCTGGCGGGTCTGTCGGCCGTGCCGAAGCATCTCTACGAAGCAGCGGAGATCGACCGCGCGGGACCCTTCTACACCTTCTTCAGGATCACGCTTCCGCTAGTCGCGCCGATCCTGATGATCGCGATCATTTTCCGCACAATGGAGGCGTTCAAGACATTCGACCACGCCTACATCCTGTCGTCGCAGCCGACGACCGAACTGATCGCGATCCGTCTCTACAAGATGGCGTTCCTGGAGTGGCAGACGGGGCTGAGTTCCGCCTTCGCCTACATCGTTCTGATCATGGTCGTGGCGATCACCAACATCTACGTGAAGTATCTCAACAAGGCAAAGGCGCGCTGAGATGGCCGAAGTCAAAACAAGGGGCGAGGTCGTTCTCAATCGCGTGGCGATCGTTGCTGTCGTCGTCGCACTGATCGTCATGCTGACGCCGATCTACTGGATTGCATCGACCGCCTTCAAGCCGCGCAGCCTCGCCACCACCGTGCCGCCCACGGTGATGTTCGAGCCCACACTGACGCCCTTCGCGAAGCTCTTCACCAAGCGTTCGCAACTGCGCCAACCGGTGGAAGAGGACGTCTACGAAGCCGCGCCCTGGTGGGAGAAGCTGATCTATGACGACGGCGAGCAGGTGGTGAAAAACCGCAAGACCGGCGCGATCACCTCGTCCGGCTATTGGGATCGCTACAAGAACTCGCTGATCGTCTCGATCATATCGACATTCCTCGCGGTCTCGATGGGCACGCTGACGGCCTACGGCTTCTCGCGCTTCAAGGTGAAGGGGGAGCAGGACTGGCTGTTCTTCATTCTCAGTACGCGCATGCTCCCTCCTGTCGTCGTCGCCATCCCGATGTTCCTGATGTACCGCACGGTTGGCCTGCATGACACGCATCTCGGCCTGATCATTCTCTACACCGCGTTCAACCTGTCCTTTGCGGTCTGGATCATGAAGGGCTTCGTCGACGAGATTCCCCGGGAATACGAGGAAGCGGCGCTGGTGGACGGTTACACGCGGCTACAGGCCTTCTGGAAGATCGTGTTGCCCGAGGCCCTGACAGGCATCGCCGCCACGGCCGTCTTCTGTTTCATCATCGCCTGGAACGAATATGCCTTCGCATTGATGATGACCTCGCGCAACGCGCAGACCGCACCGCCCTACATCCCGTCGCAGGTGGGTTCCGGCCTGCCGGACTGGAGCGTGATCGCCGCGGGAGCGTTCCTGTTCCTGCTGCCGGTCGCCATCTTCACGTTCCTCCTTCGCAACCATCTGCTGAGAGGCATGTCCTTCGGAGCGATCCGCAAATGACCTTTCGTGAATTGAATACGAAAATGCTCGAACCGACTGCGCAGTGGGTGATGATCGGGGGACTGGTGTGCCTTTGCCAGCCCTGGGTGGAACTCCTGCACCGCTACGGGCTGACGATCACCATCATCGGGCTGATCGGATTCCTGGTGACCGCCCACATTCCGCCCGAACCCGAGGCTGAAGCAGAGGAAGAGGAAGAGCTGATCTGATGGCCCGGATCGAACTCACCAACGTCCAGAAATTCTTCGGAGCCGTCCAGGTTCTCAGGGACGTCAATCTCGTCATCGAGGACGGCGAATTCGTCGTCATGCTCGGCCAGTCCGGCTGCGGCAAGACCACCACGCTTCGCGCAATTGCCGGCCTCGAAACCATCACCTCCGGGACGATCACCATCGATGGCAAGGAGGTCCAGAACCTCAAGGCCGCCGACCGCGATATCGCCTTCGTCTTCCAGTCATTCTCGCTTTATCCGCACATGACGGTGGAGGAGAATATTGCGTTCCCCCTTCGCGCTGTGCGCAGCAAACAGGCGGAACGCGAGGCCGAAGTGAAGGAAGTTGCCCGGTTCCTAGGTATCGAACAGCTCCTGCCGCGCCGGCCGTCCGCATTGTCGGGAGGCGACATGCAGCGCGTCGCCATCGGGCGGGCGCTCGTCCGTCGACCGAAGGCGCTGCTCATGGACGAACCCATCGGTGCGCTCGACGCGAAGCTCCGCGAACAGATGCGCGCCGAGATCAAGCGTCTGCACATCGCGCGAGAATCGACAAGCGTCTACGTGACCCACGATCAGGTTGAGGCAATGTCGCTGGCCGACCGGATTGTCGTCATGCATGACGGCCTGCTGCAGCAGGTCGGCGCGCCGGAGGAGGTCTATCTTCGCCCCGCCAACCTTTTCGTCGCGCAGTTCGTCGGCTCTCCGGTCATGAACGTTGCGGATGTCACCGTCGAGGGCGAAGGCACGGACGCGTTGCTGCGGATCGGCGGCGCAAACGGCTTTCGCGTGCCATCCGAAACGGTCTCGCATCTCAACGGATCGCCTGCCAAGCTCGGTATCCGCCCGGAAGCCGTCATGCTGTCTCACGATGCGCAGGACGGCTACATCGAGACCGAGACGACCAATGTCGAGCCGCTCGGCAGCCACGACATCGTCGACGTTCGCGTCGGGGACGAGACGCTCCGCGCCCGCTGCGAATCCGGCTTTGCCGGCGGCGAGGGCCAGAAGCTTTGGGTCGCGCTGGACCCGCACCGCGCGCATTTCTTCGATGCCGCCTCCGGAAATTCGCTGAGGAGAACTGCCTGATGGCACGTATCGAGCTGCAGAACATCACCAAGCGCTATGGCGGTACGCGCGCTCTGAAGGATCTCAGCCTGACCGTTGAGGATGGCGAGTTCTTCGTGCTGCTCGGTCGCACCGGGGCGGGCAAGACGACAACGCTCAGGGTCGTCGCGGGGCTCGAGAAACCCGACGAGGGGCGCGTTTTCATCGGCGATTCTGACGTCACAAGCTGGACTGCAGCCGAGCGTGATGTCGCGCTCGTGCTGCAGCAATACTCGCTCTATCCGCGCCTGACAGTGCGCGGGAATCTGGAATTCCCGTTGCGTCCCAAGGTTCGCAACATGAACGACGACGAGATCAGGCGCCGGGTCGACCGCGCCGCCAAGACCCTGCAGATCACGCATCTGCTCGACCGCAAGGTGGAACGGCTTTCGGGCGGCGAAATGCAGCGCGTTTCCATCGGTCGCGCCATCGTGCGCGATCCGCGCGTCTTCCTGATGGACGAGCCGCTTTCCGCGCTCGATGCGAAGCTGCGCGAGGCGCTGCGTGTCGAACTGAAGAAGCTGCATCAGGATCTTGGCGCGACCTTCCTGTTCGTGACCCACGACCAGGTTGAGGCGATGTCGATGGGCGACAAGATCGGCGTCTTGCGCAGCGGCCGCCTCGTTCAGGTCGGAACGCCCTCGGAAATCTACGAGCGGCCCCATAACACCTTTGTTGCCCGGTCCGTCGGCACACCGCCGATGAACCTCATCGAGGGCAGGCTGGATGGAGAAATCGCACGGCTTGGTTCCTTCGTGCTTCCGGTCAGCTCGCCGGCGAACTCCGAACAGAAGGTCACCTTCGGAGTCCGGCCCGAGAACATCGTCATACAGTCCGGCGCACCGGCCGAAGCGCGCGTTTTCGATATCGAGGATCAGGGCGTTATCAAGATCCTCGCGCTCGACATGGGAGACACGCGCCTGCATGCCACCGTCCCGGCGGGCACGCATGTCAGTCGCGACGAAGTTATCCGTTTCGGCTGGAAACCGGAGCGCGTGCTGTCCTTCGATCCGGAGACCGGACGAAACCTAGCGCTTTAGAGGCATTCAAGCGAAACGCTGGCGATAGCGGGGGACCGTATCGGGGTTGACGAGCTGCTCCGGCAGTTCGCCGGCCGCGATGCGCCGCGTTTCGGCGACGACGCCCCGGCCCATGCGCAACATGCTTTCCTCGGTAATACCGGCCATGTGGGGCGTCAGGATGACGTTTCTGAGCGCCAGCAGCGGGTGATCGGACGGCAGGGGCTGGGTGTCGAAGACATCGATCGCCGCGCCGCAGAGATGGCCAGTGACCAGGGCCTCGATCAGCGCGTTCTCCACGACCACGGGGCCTCGCGCGACGTTAATAAGAAGCGCGCCGGGCCGCATCCGCTGCAATGCTGTCGAGTCGATCAGCCCGCGTGTTTGCTCGGTTAACGGGCAGCAAAGAACGACAATGTCGGCTTCAGAAAGCAGGTCCTCCAGCGATACGGCGCGCATGGACTCGGGCACATTGCCGGCGCTCCGCGTATGGCAGATTACGTCCATCGCAAAGCCACTCTGCGCGATCCGCGCGATATTTCGGCCGACATTGCCCATGCCGACAATGCCGATGGTCCGACGGGAGAGCTCCCGCCCGAAATCCGAATGCGCACGACCCGCCGCCCAGCCCCGCTCCCGCAGGTCTGTGTTCACTTCAGGGTAGCGTTTTAGCAGCGCCAATGCGGTCCAGATCACATGCTCCGCTACGGTGAGCGCGTTGACGCCCGGCACATTGGCGACCAGCACCCCCGCCTGCGTGGCGGCATCCACGGGGATCATGTCGAGTCCTGCGCCGTGCCGCACCAGCGCCTTCAGTCCCTGTTCACGCTCGATGACTTCGACCGGGATCGGAGCCCTGACCACGATGACCTCCGCTCCACTGCTTTCGGCGAGGATCGCCTCGGGCGTCGGTGCGCTCGCAACACGATAGTCGCCGATGCCGGACAGCGCTTCCGTCACTTCCGGGTGAAGATGATGGGTCGAGAAAATCGACAGGTCGGCCATGTCAGTCGGAGAGCTCGGCTGGCTGCAGAAGTTCGCTCCAATAACTCATGGCGCCACGCAGATGCGAAACCATGAGGGCGGAAGCCAGCGCCGCATCCCGATTCACCAGCGCTTCGAAAATCTGCTTGTGTTCCTCGTGCGACTTCCGGTTGCGATCGGGATCGCGAAAATAGACCTTGAGGCGGTTTCCGCCCAGTTCGTAGAAGGCGGTGCAGATGTTGAGAAACAGCGTGTTCTGGGTCGCACGGACGATCTCCAGATGAAACTCCTGGTCCAGCCCGTCTATACCCTCCCCTTGGACGATGCGTTCCTCTGAACGGGCGAGAATGTCGCGCAGCCGGTCGAAATTTTCGTCGTCAGCGCGCGCGGCGGCAAGTTCGGCCGCCTTGATTTCGTGGATCTTGCGAACTTCGACCGCCTCGTAGATCTGGCGGTTTTCCAGCGGCAGCCCTGCTCGCGCAAGAAAAGCCATCGCCTCGATGCCGGTATTGTCGGTATTGACATAGATGCCGGATTTCGCGCGCCGCTCGATGACCTGCATCGCCTCCAGGATCGCCAGCGCTTCGCGCACCTGTCCCCGGCTCACGGAAAAATGTTCGGCAAGGTCGCGTTCGGACGGCGCCTTCCCGCCATTCGCGCGAGCACTGTCCAGCAGGTAGGTAGCTATGGCCGGAAGGATTTCCTGTCCCTGCATCGTATGTTCGCTCGCGTCAGAATTTCGAGAAACGCGTAAGGATATCGGTGTCCACGTCAAGCCCAAGTCCGGGCGCATCTGGCACAGAAATCATTCCGTCTTTCACAAACACCTTTTCTCGAGACAGGTCGTGGATCATCGGGTTGGCGCCCAGCGAATACTCGACGATGAAGCCCGCGGGCGCAGCCGCCACAACATGGAGCCCGGCAAAGAATGCCGGCGCGCCGGCCCAAAGATGCGGTGCGAGGCGCAGATTGAAGGCCGAGGCCATCGCCGCGATGCGCATGGCCTCGGTGATGCCGCCGCAAAATGCCGGGTCCGGTTGAAGGATGTCGGCGGCGCGTGAAACCATGATGTCGCGGAAGTCGAACCGGGTGCATTCCGATTCGCCGACGGCGACCGGGATGTGCGTCGCGTGGCGAAATTCCGCCAGCCCCGGCACGTCGTCTCCGGTGATCGGCTCCTCGAACCAGGCGAGATCGCAATCGGCCACCAGGGCAGCGAAACGCTTTGCCTCCGCCACCGTGTATGTGCCATGCGCATCGACCATCAGGTCGACATCCGGTCCGATCGCCTCGCGAGCGGCCCGAACACGCTTCGCCGAGACGTGTGGCGCGCCATCCATTGCCCCGACCCGCATCTTGACGGACTTGAACCCGCCGGAATCGATATAGGAGCGCAACTGATCGCCGATACCTTCGGCATTGGCCCAGCCGCCGGATGCATAGGCCGGAAGCCGGTCCGCCGACCGTCCCCCGAGGAGCGACCAGACCGGCACGCCGAGCGCCTTTCCCTTGATGTCCCACAACGCGATGTCGATCGCACTGATTGCCGCGAGTGAGAGTCCCCGGCGGGCAAGTTCCGGGAAAACATGCCCGCCGGCGGCGGCGCTTTCGCGCCGTGAACCATTGTATAGCGCCTCCCAAATTGCAGTTATCTGCGACGGGTTCCAGCCGATGAGAAACGGGCCGACTTCCTTGTTGATGAGATGAACCAGGGCGGCATACTGACCGGCGCTGCCGGCGGCGTTCTTGCCTTCGCCCCATCCGACGATGCCGTCCTCCGTCTCGACCCTCACGATAGCCGCGTCGAATGTCCTCAGCCGGCCGAAGTCGCTGACATGCTGGCGCGACTCCTCGATCGGGATCTGTATCCAGCGGGCTTCTATCGACTTGATACGCATCGGACGTCCTCCTGCCGCGCCTGGCCCGGTCACTTCATCAGCGGCAAGAGGGTCTCGGCGGTGATCCGCATCTGGTCGGCGTAGAACTCTTCCGTCAGCAGAGAAGATCCGTGATCCTGGATGAACTTGAGCTGTTCCGGAGAGATGTCGACGGGATTGGTCTCGACCATGTCCGGATACATTGTCGCCGGTGTCCGGTCGACGGGAGCGACGAATTCGTTGGTCAGCGCGCCGTCGTAGCCGATGTCTTTCAGCGTGTTGACGATCTTCGGCCAGTCGAGGTGCCCCAACCCGGCGGCGAAACGGTTGTTGTCGGCGACATGGAAATCGAACAGACGGTCACCGGCAAGCCGGATGGCCTCGTAGATGTCGCTCTCCTCGATATTGAGGTGGAACGCATCCAGGCAGACGCCGCATTCCGGGCTGACGGCATCGGCCAGTGCGAGCGCCTGCGCACAACGGTTGAACAGGTAGGTTTCGAAGCGGTTCAGCGGCTCGACCGCAATCTTGACGCCCTTTTTCTGCGCATGCGCGAAGCACTCCTTGGTCGCTTCGACGACCCAGCCCCATTCCTCTTCGGGGGTACCGTCCGGCACTACCTTACCAACGGTGGCCGGAACCAGCGTCACGATCTCGCCTTCGAGTTCGGAGACCATCGTAATCACCGACTTCACATAGTCGACAGATCGCGCGCGCTGGCCCTCGTCCTTTGCAGCCAGGTTTCGCTCTCCAAGCGTAAGTGTGACCGCGCCCCAGCAGCGCATGCCGGTTTCCTTCAGGAGAGCCCGCGTTTCCTTGACGTCGTATTGCGTCGGCTCGCCGGAAATCTCGATGGACTCGTAGCCATATTGCTTGATCCGGCGCACCGTCGTTTCCAGTGGCTCCGCTCGCATCCAGTTGTGCGTTGAAAGATGCATTTCCGTCCTCCCTTTGATTGAATAGGCCAGCTTTTTTGGAGTGCCGGCTAATCCTTTCTGGTTATACCAGATAGCGCCGGATTGCGATGGCGGTCAAGGACGGTTTTTGGTGGTGATGCTTTTGGAATTGAAGGTTTTTTGAAAAAATCGATTTATATTCGGAAATCACAAGACTTTCCGCTGGTCGATTTGCCGCCATTTTGGTAGTACCAGAATGGCGAGGAGAGGAATTCATATGAAAATCGGAATGTGCATGTTTCTCTGGACGACCAGCGTTGGGCCGGAGCATGAGGCGCTACTCGCCGACATCCGCGAAACCGGCTTCGACGGGGTCGAGATTCCGGTCTTCGAGGGCGAGCCTGAGGATTACGCGAAACTCGGCGAATTGCTCGATTCGCTCGACCTCGAACGCACGGCGGTTTCGGCTCTCGGCGATCCTGCGCATGACCTGATATCACCCTCCATCAATGTCCGAAACGACGCAGTCGACCGCATGAAATGGGTTCTTGAATGTACACGTGCGCTGGGCGCCGACAGGGTTTCCGGTCCGCTGCACTCGGTGCTCGGCCAGTTCTCCGGCGCAAGCCCGACACCCGACGAATTCGAGCGCGCCGTCGAAAGCCAGCAGCGTGTCGGTGAGCTCGCGAGCGCCTGCAAAGTTACTGTCGGGCTCGAGGCACTGAATCGCTTCGAATGTTACCTCGTCAACACGATGGACGACCTGTGCGGCCTTGTGCGACGTGTCGGACATCCGAACATCAAGGCGATGTACGATACTTTCCACTGCAACATCGAGGAGACCGATCCCGTTGGCGCTTTGACGCGCAACAAAGACCAGATCGCCCACATACACATTTCCGAGAACGACCGCGGCGTACCGGGAAGGGGCAATATCGACTGGTCCGCCACCTTCGAAGCAATCCGGTCTATCGGTTATGACGACTGGCTGACCATAGAGGCGTTTGGTCGCGGGCTGCCAGATCTCGCCGCGGCGACGAAAGTCTGGCGCGATTTCGCTGAAAGCCCCGAAGCGGTCTACCGTGACGGCTTTGCACATATATCCGGGCATCTGGCGAAGGGTGCATCTCACGCCAATGGCTAATGGCGAAGCGCACGGTTTTCGCACGCTCCTGAAAAACGGCGCGGATCATTGAGGAAAAATCGAGTTCATGCGTGATATGGAGCATGAAATGCAGCGTTGTCTGCTTTGGGTCAAAAGCAGACATCTCACGATCCGCTAAAGAACGTCCGAATTGGGGCGCAAAGCGGCGGTGCCGAGCGGCTTACCCTCTCGATTGAGTTAACTGGTAGTGCATGGAATTCACTACAGATTTAGTTTTGATTTTTGTTGCGCCCTTACGCACGAGTATAAGACTCCCCCTGGTTCGACCCTCCAGGCTCCGTAAATTCTTTATCAAACACGTCCAACGTTCCATCGTTACGTCTCCGAGAAATCCCTTCACCCCTGTGGAGGCAATGATGTTTCACTCGCTTCAAATCGGGGGGCGCTCTCGAAGAGCGCATGACCGCCGCGGAAGGCAGGATAGAGACCGGCATTCTCGATATGGCCGAGGGCAGGTGCCGGATAGCCGGCGGCCGCGGGACTACACGGGCGCCGTCCGGCCGCGGAAATGGCTGTTCTCCAGAACAGAGATCGCTTCACGGAACTCGGACGTCAGGCGGGCGCAAAGCTCTTCTACCGTCGGAACGTCTTCGATTCCCGCGATGCCCTGCCCGGCCGACCAGATGTCGCGCCACGGCTTGGCCTCACCGCCGACCCGACCCGTAGAGTACGGCGCAAGATTATCAGGATCCAGGCCGGCGGCGCGAACGCTCGCCTTCAGGTAGCTCGCCGGAACGCCGGAGAATGTCGGGGTATAGACGATGTCTCCCGCCCCCCCGCGCAGGATCATCTCCTTGTGTTCGGGGGCCGCCATGGACTCCTTCGTGACGAGAAATCGGGTGCCCATATACGCAAGATCCGCGCCCATCGCACGGGCGGCGGCGATGTCGGCGCCGGTGGAAATCGCGCCACCAAGCAGGACGACACTGTCAAACACGCGACGCACTTCGGCGAGAAGTGCGAAGGGCGAGGTCAAGCCGGCATGCCCCCCGGCACCGGCTGCAACTGCGATAATGCCGTCAACCCCGGCCGCCGCCGCTTTCTCTGCATGCAGGCGGTTGGTGACATCGTGAAAGACCAGTCCGCCATAGTCATGCACAGCCTCGACAACCTCGCGCACGGCCCCCAGCGACGTGATCACCAGCGGGACTTTGCCGCGCACGATCTCGCGAAGATCCGCCTCGAGCCTTTCGTTGGAGCGCCGCACGATCAGGTTGACGCCGAAAGGCGCGTCGTCGAGCGACAGGCTTTCCCGGATCAGTTCGATCTGCGCAGCCAAGGCTTCGGTCGATCTCAAATTCAGCGCGGGAAAGGTTCCGACAATGCCTGCGCGGCAGGCTGAAATCACCAGCTCGGGCCCGGAAGCCAGAAACATCGGCGCTGCGATGACAGGCAGTTTCAAACGGTCCTGAAAGTATCGGATCTGGGTCATCTGGTCTCCTTATTATCCTCTCCGGTTCGCCGTCGGGGCGGCTTTGGTCGGTCGTAACGCCCCTGCCCGCGTGGCAATTTTGCAATTGATCTAATGGTCAGTCCATTATACAACCAGTCCAATGAAGTCCATATCAACCCCTTCAAAGGGCCGCCCGCGCCCTGTTCCGACAAAGGAAACAGCCTTCTTCTGGGAGAAGGCCTCAGAAGGCGCCCTCTTTTTAGGCAAATGCACGTCATGCGGGCGAATGGTGCCTCCACTTTCGCCGCGATGCCCAGACTGCCTCGGCGACCAGATGAGCCCGATCCAATGCTCCGGCCGCGCGACGCTGGCAGGACGTACGACTCTCCACATCCCCGGCTATCCGGGGCAGGACATTCCAGCGACGCTGGTGCAGTGCGCAATCGAGGAAGACCAACGCATTTTGCTTGTCGCGCTCGATACCGATGACGTCACCGCATCGCTGGGTCCGGGAGAGCCGGTACGCATCGGATTTCGCACCGACGCGGATGGTTCCTATGCCATAGTCATGCCGGAGCGGGCCCGATGAGCCGTCGGGTTGTCATCGCGGGCTTTGGGGCTTCCGAGATCGCCGCAAGGTCCGAGCGGGGTATCGCGGCATTCGCCCTCGATGCCGCCACCGCGGCACTCTCCGACGCCAAATTGGAGCGTGACGCGATCGACGGATATGTTGGCGCGCCCTACGCGACCAATGCCGGCTCTCACCATGCAGAGGGGGGAGACGAAATTTCGGTGAAGACCTTGGCGAACATGATGGGGCTCCGCCTTACATGGGCGGCGGACCTGTATCGCCGCTATCCGACGGATATGGTCGGCAACGCCGCCCATGCGCTGCTGTCGGGTACGTGCCGACATGTCCTCGGCGTACGCGCCCTCCATGTGCTGCGCGGCCAGAACTATGCCACCGGCACGGGCAACGACGCGTTCGGGCTGGATCAGTTTACCAAGCCCTACGGGTTCGGCACGGTCGGAGCGCGGTTTGCCGCGCGCGCCTGGGCCTACATGCAGCGCCATGGCGCCAGTCGCGACGATCTTTTCGCCATCGTCAGCCTGGCCCGGCGCAACGCCGCCGACAATCCCACGGCGATCTGGCGCGACAAGCCGCTGGCGCGCGACAAATACATGGCCGCCCGGATGATCGCCGAGCCCCACGGGCTGTTTGACTGCGACATGCCGGTCTGCGGCGCGCAGGCCTTCGTGATGTGCCTTGAAGACGATCTGCCCGCCGGGGCCTCGCCCGCATGGGTAACGGGATGGAGCGGGTTTTCCCGCCCGGAACGGATTTGGCAGATGAGCGGTCGCAGTCCGGGCGATCTTGCCTCGGCGCAACTTTACGACGGGTTCTCCTCAATGGTCTGGGAGTGGCTTGACGGCTTCGGAATCACTGCCGTTGGCGCTGCTCCGGCCTTCATCCGTGAGGGGCACGCCGAGCGCAACGGCAAACTGCCGATAAATACCTTCGGCGGCGCCCTGGGAGAGGGGCGACTGCATGGCATGGGACACCTGCGCGAAGCCTACCTGCAAGCCAGCGGACGCGCGGGCGCGCGGCAGGTCAGATCCGGCCCGGCGCTGGTTCAGGTCGGCCCGTACGACGACTCCTCCTTCGTTCTGCTCGAGCCGGAACGCCCCCGGATGAGCGCATGAAAGGTTCAGAGATGAAAGTCCGAGACTACCTGTCGATCCCGTATGTTTTGGAGGCCCAGCCGATCGAGCGCGACGGCGAGTGGACCCGGCGGCTGCGCTACCCCGAGTTGGGCGGTTTCGAGGCCGAGCACGAGGATGTCGAGCAAGCGCTGCTGGCGCTGGAGCGCATGCGGATCGAAGAGATCATGCGGCGTCTCCGGGCGGGCGAACTGCCCCCTGTGCCGCGCCCGCCGCTGGAAACCACGGACCAGGGTTGGTGGGCCCGCTTTCTAGGGGTTGGCGGGCTGGTCCAGGGCCAGCTCGACCGCCCCGCAACCGACCTCGCCAACAATGAATGAACCAGGTCAAAAGGGCCGGCCCGCCTGGGCGACCCGACAGGAGGGAAACAAGAGACATGCTTTCACATCAAGATAACGAAACCCTGGTCCGCGTCGGCCCCGGCACCACGATGGGCGGAATGATGCGGCTCTACTGGATCCCGTTCTACGCCGCCGCCGACCTTGAAAAGGATGGCCAGCCGCAGACCGTCAAGCTGCTGGGCGAGACGCTGGTCGTCTTCCGCGACAGCGAGGGCAATGTCGGCCTGGTCGATCACGTCTGTCCCCACAGAGGTGCGCCGCTGGCCTTTGGCCGCAACGAGGATTGCGGGCTGCGCTGCGTCTACCACGGCTGGAAATTCGACGTGGAGGGCAATGTCACCGACATGCCGGCCGAACCGGTGCGCTCGCGCCTCAAGGAGCGTGTCAAGCTGAAGTCCTACCCCTGCGTGGAGCGCAACGGGGTTATCTGGACCTATATGGGCAACGAACCGGAGGACAGCCGCCCGCCCCTGCCCAATCTCGAATGGAACCTCGTGCCCGAGGAGAACGTGGTGGTGACCTTCCGGGTGCAGGAGTGCAACTGGCTCCAGGCGCTGGAAGGCGAGATCGACAGCGCCCACGCGCCGATCCTGCACGGCAGGATAGACGAAGGCGGCTCGATCAACCAATGGGTCGCCAAGCGCGACCTGCGCCCGACATTCGAATGCATGCGGCAGGATTTCGGCATGTCCATCGCCTCACGTCGCGTGCTCGACGAGGAAACTCTGTACTGGCGGGTCAACCAGTTCGTCATGCCTTTTTACAGTCTCGTGCCTCCGCAGGCGAACGAGTTCTACGAACTGAGCGGCCATGCCTGGGTTCCGATCGACGACGAGAACACGCTTTGCATCATGTTCTCCTACAGACCCAACGAACCGCTGCATCCCAAATCACGCAAGGTTTTCCTCGAAGGCCACAACGGGCGCGAAACGGGGCATCCCAGCAAGAACGGTTATGACGACCAGGGCGCGCTGGTGCCCTATGGCCGCTATGTGAGCAAGTATCGCCGCGACACCGGCTGGCTCTTCGACCATGAGCTGCAGAAGACCACCTGGTTTTCGGGTCTTCCGGGGCTCTGGGTGCAGGACGCCGCCTGCCAATCGGGCGTGATGCGGGTTTACGACCGCACGCTGGAGCATTTGTGCACCTCGGACACGGGGATTGCCATGACGCGGCGGATGTTGCTCGAGGTCGCGCATGCCTTCGCCGAAAGCGGCGCCAAACCCGAGCGTTTCAGCGATCCGGACCTCTATATGGTGCGGGCCATCTCGATGAAGCTGCCCAAGGACGATGCGTGGGTCGATTCCGGCAAGGGGCCGATGACGGCGAAACTCGGCGAAGGCATCGGATACGAACTATGACGCAGGCAAAGACCGCACTCGATGGCCTTCGCGTGCTGGAGATTTCGGCGCTCTCGGGCGCCGTGGCCGGAAGGGTTCTGGCCGATCTCGGGGCAGAGGTCATCAAAATCGAGCCGGAAGGGGGAGAGCCGTTTCGCCGAGCCCTTCCCTGCGTCCCGACCCTTGAGGGCGAGGAGAGCGCTGCATGGCTGGCCTTCAACCACGGCAAAAAAAGCGTGACGCTGGACCTGGCAAGCGATGCCGGCCTCCGGGGCTTCGCCACGCTCAGCGCCAAGGCCGATATCGTTGTGACCGACTGGGAGCGCATGGACCTCGACGAGATGGACCGGCTCGCAAAGGAAGCCCGCAAGGCGAATCCGGCGTTGGTCTGGACGGAGATTCTGCCATTCGGTCGCGGCGCGCCCTTCGAGCGCTACGCGGCCACCGACACCACTCTTCAGGCGCTCGGAGGGCACCTCTATCTAAACGGCGACGTGGACCGTCCGCCAGTGCGCATCAGCTTGCCGGTCGGACTCATCCAGGGCGGGGCCGAGGCAGCCTCTGCCGCGCTCATGGCCTATTGGCACGCGCTAAAAACCGGCGTGGGCCAGAGGGTGGATATCTCCGTGCAGGAGTGCATTGTCTGGACCCTGCTCAATTCTACGATGGCCTGGCAAATCCTCGGCCTCAACGAAATGCGCGGGGGGGCAATTCGCAAGGAACGAGCCAACCGGTTCTTCACCCGACTCGTGTGGGAAACGAAAGACGGCTTCATCTTCTTCGGCCCGGTCGGCGGCGGCGGCGGCGCGGCGCGCGAAAAATCCTATACCGCGCTGGTCGCCTGGATGGCGGAAGACGGCTTTAACGACGACATCCTGACCCGCCATGACTGGAACGGCGACGGGCAGTTCTTTATCCCGCAAGAGGATTACGACGCTGTCACTGAGATCATCGTACGTTTCATCAAGACCAAGACCACCGATGAGCTGATCGAACGGGCGGTACGCGAACGCATTCTCCTGGCGCCGATCTCTTCGGTACAGGGGGTGTTCGAAAACCCGCAGTTCCGCGCGCGCGGTCTTTTCCGCGCGCTGGAGGACGCACAGCGGGGCCTGTCAGTCGAGCTTCCGGCCCGTTGGGCAAATCTCTCCGGAACACCACTACTGCCACCCCGCCCCGCCCCGAAAGCCGGCGCCGACACCAGCGCGCTGCTGTCCTGCGAGACTGAAGGGAGCCTGCTATGAGCGCACAGCCCAAACCCGCCGTCACCCCCGCCACCGGCATCTTCGCCGGGCTGAAGGTCGCCGATTTCACATGGGCCGCCGCCGGCCCGATCGCCACCAAACAGCTCTCCGACAACGGCGCGACAGTGGTGAAGGTGGAAAGCTTCAAGCACCCCGACTCGATCCGTCTTGGCGGGCCGTTCATCGATGACAAGCCGGGCATCAATCGTTCTGGATTCTTCGCCGATTTCCACTCGTCCAAACTGGGCATGTCGGTGGACATGAGCAACCCCGACGCGATGGAAATCATCCGCCCGCTGATCGCATGGGCTGACGTGGTGGCCGAGAGCTTCCGGCCCGGCGTAATGGCAAAGTGGGGCCTGGACTTCGAGAGCCTGCGTAAGATTAATCCGCGCATCATCATGTTGTCTTCCTCGCTCTATGGCGCGGACGGGCCTTGGGCGCGGCATCCAGGCTATGGCGCACAAGGCCAGGCACTTGCAGGTCTGCACGGCATGACCGGCTGGCCCGACCGCGCCCCCGCCATGCCCAAAGGCGCCTATTCCGACAGCGTCTCGCCGCGCTATGCGCTCTCCGCCCTGCTCGCCGCGCTGATCCACCGTGAAAAAACCGGCGAAGGCCAGCATGTAGAACTCAGCCAGATCGAGGCCACCTCGCAGTTGCTGGCTCCCGAGCTGCTCGCCTACCAGGTGACCGGCGAACAGGCCACCAGAAGCGGAAATCGCAAAATCGGCTCCGTCGTCCACGGGGTCTACCCCTGTGCGGGCGAGGAGCGCTGGATTGCGATCGAGGCTGTCGACGAGACACAATGGCAGGCGCTCTGCGCGGTGCTTGGCAACGCCGATGTACTGGCGCGGGCACGGAGTGAGGGCGACGAACCTCTGGACAACGCCATTGCGGCGCTGTCCGTACGGCTGGACCCGTTCGAGCTGATGGCGGCGTGCCGCAAGGCAGGTGTGCCGGCAGGTGTGGCCAACAAGGGCTCCGACCTGCTGGAAGACGATGTATTCATCGCCCGCAAGCACTTCTGGCCGTTGGAGCATGCCGAAATGGGCAGACTCAAATACAACGGCCCGGCCTATCGCTTCGAGAAAACCCCAAGCGAACTGCGTTTCGCCTCACCGCGCCTGGGGGAGCACACGGAACAGGTTATGACGGAGATCCTCGGCTTCGATGACACGGCCATAGCGCGGTTCCGAGAAGAAGGAATCCTGCAGTGAGCGAGGCCACGATTCCCGTGCGTGTCAAGCAGATGCGACGCGAGGCCGACACCGTGGTATCGGTCGAGTTCGAGACACTGGACGGCTCCAACCTGCCCAAGGCCGCTCCCGGCGCCCATGTGGACGTTATCCTGCGTGACGATCTGCGCCGCAGCTACAGCCTGACGCGCGAGAATACGGCAGGCCCGACTTTCACAGTCGCGATCCATCGTGATCCGCAAAGCAAGGGCGGCTCGGCCTTCGTCCACGAACGCCTTAGGGTGGGCGACAAGGTGCGGATTTCGCGGCCCAAGAACAACTTCCCGCTCGATGAAACCTCCGAAAATTCGGTACTGATCGCCGGCGGCATTGGTATCACTCCGATTCTCGCAATGGTCCGCCGCCTGACCGAGGAAAGGCGCCGCTGGGAGGTGTTCTATGCCGCACGCAGCCGCACCGCAGCCGCCTTCTGCGAGGAGTTGGACACCTGCGTACAGGCGAGCAATGGCAAGGGTCGAGTCAACTATCACTTCGACGACGAACAGCGCGGCTCGCTGGTGGACATCAGGTCCATTATGGAAAGCAATCCCGAGGCGCATTTCTACTGCTGCGGCCCCGAGCCTATGCTGGCCGCCTATGAGGCGGCGGCCCGAGAAGTCCCCCGCGGTCAAGTGCATGTGGAGTATTTCTCGGCCACCGAAGAGGTCGCCCGCGATGGCGGTTTCGACCTGGTGCTCGAGCGTTCCGGCAAGACCCTGCATGTGGAAAGCGGTAAGACAATCCTGGACGTGCTGATCGAAAACAATGTTTCTGTGCCGTTTTCCTGCAGCGAGGGCGTCTGCGGCACCTGCGAAACACGCGTCATAGAAGGCCGCCCGGATCATCGCGACATGATCCTGACCGACGAGGAACGCGCCAAGGGCGACACCATGATGGTCTGCTGCTCGGGGTCGAAATCGCCGCGTCTGGTGCTGGATCTCTAGCTCGCCAAGGGCTGATTCACGCTCAGCGCCGTTTCCACCGGCTGGCGCTGAGACCGGCAGACGCTGAGGCTTTCGGGCAGGTGGCCGAAGCCCAGCAGCACGATTATCAAGTGCTCGTCGCCCAGCCCGATGGCACGGCGCAATCCACTGTCGACCTCGCGGGTAACCGACCAGTTCAGCATACAGGTGCCAAGCCCCTCAGCGTGCAGCGCGTAGGCCAGAGTCATTGCAAACAGTCCGCCGTCGACCCAGGCCTGGTAGCGCTCGCCGATATGTTCCCAATGGCGCAGATCGCTGGTCACCACGGCGATACCGGCCAGTTCATGTCCGAAGGTGCGGTTGCCTGCTTGATGCTTGCGTACCGCCTCGATCATATCTGGATCGGTCCAGATATGCGCTCGACAGGTCTGGCGGTTGCAACTCGAAGGCGCTTGCTGCGCCGCAGCGACCGCCCGCTCGATCACGTCCTTGCTCACGGAACCGGGCGCAAAAGCGCGGATTGAATGGCGGGCCTTCACGAAGCGTACGAAATCCAATTGCGCATCCGCTTGAATCGCCTCGCGCGTAACCGTCTCCACCCCGCCTGACAGTGAGCCCATGGGTATCCGCACGCGCTGAAGGGCGTGACTGACAGCTGCCGGAACCGCCGCTTCCGCGTTGAAGGCAGCCCACTTCTCCAGCACCCGCAGACCAATTTCGCTGGCCGCCGCTTTCGCACCGCCGTCGAGAAGATCGCCCGCGAGGCGTTCTGCGCGCACGAGGCCAAAGCTCGGGCGGGCCGCCCTGAGCGCCATGCCGTACTCGAGAAAATGCGCATCAGCCATGATTCGCGCCGACCGGCTCTCCTCGGTTTGCACCTTTCGCATCCATGAGTGTTTTCGAAAGCGCCGGGCATCGTAGAAGATATTTCGCCAGAACTGCAGTTCGGCCGCGACGCGCGCCCAGGCCACGGCCAGCCGGCCTCTGGGCTTGTCAATTGTGCGCCCCGCCTCTGCCGAGGCTTTCGGGCCGGAGGTCTGTGCAGGGGCGCTCATCGGGTACCCTTCGGCCAGAGCAGCATCTCGGCATTCGCCTCGCCCAACGCCGGGATCTTCCGCCCCACCACAGCGCGGCACTGCGACATCCGAAACGGCGGGTTCGGCGCGCCGAAACTGCCCGCGGCATCCTCCACCGTGCCCAATACGCCGCGTGCCTTGGAGATCGGATCTTCGAGCGCTTCAGCTACGGTTCGATAACGCGAACACGGCACACCCGCGTCATTGAAGCGCTGTTCGCAGGTTTCGGCGGTTTGAGTTACGGTCCAGCCTTCGACATGGGCCATCAGCTCGGCCCAGTTCGCCTCGCGTTGGGCATGCGTGGCAAAGATCGGGTTGCCGCCCCAGGCGGGATCGCCGAGCACAGAAAGCATCGCGGCGAAGTTCTTGTCCGACAGCGGCACCACCATGACGAACCCATCCAGTGTCTTAACCGGAGTGTAGACGTGGCGCTTCCGGTTTTGCGGAAACTGCGCCTCCTGGCATTCGTAGACCATCATGGAAAGCAGGCTGTCCATCAGCGCCACGTCAATGTGCTGACCCTGGCCGGTCTGGCTGCGGGCCAGAAGCGCGGTCTGGATCGCGCCCCAGGCGTAAACGCCGGCAAGCACATCTGCATGGAACATCGCCGTCGGCGCGGGACGCTCGGCGCTCGGCTGAAACTCCATCAACGCGAGATCCAGACCGGAGGCGGCATGAATGATGGGCGCATAAGCCGGACGGCTGGCGGTGGCGCCCTCCTGACCGAAGCCGGAGATCGAGCAATAGACCAATGCCGGGTTGACTTCGGAGAGCGCCTTCCAGCCAAGACCGAGGCGCGCCATCACGCCGGGCCGAAAATTTTCGACAACGACATCCGCGCTCCTGGCGAGGCAAAAGGCATCGCGGCGGCCGTCCTCTGTCTTGAGGTCCAGCATGACACTCCGCTTGCCCGCGTTGAGCGTGCCGAAATAGGCCGACTCGCCGTCGCGCAGCGGGGGGCGCCCGCGCATCGCGTCGCCCTCCGGAGGTTCTATCTTGAGTACTTCGGCGCCAACATCCGCCAACAACCGGGTGCAGAACGGTCCAGCCATGACCTGGGTGAAATCGACCACCCGAATTCGGGTCGGCGCATCTGCTGTCATTGCTTGATCATCGACCGCGCAATGATCAAGCGCTGTATCTGATTGGTGCCCTCATAGATCTGGCACACCTTTGCATCGCGCATGTAGCGCTCGACCGGGTGATCCTGAAGATAGCCCGCACCACCGAAAACCTGAACGGCATCGGTGGTTACCTTCATCGCCATGTCGGAGGCGAATGTCTTGACCATGGAAGACATCATTGGAACCTTCGGATCGGTCGGATCGCTGTCGATCAATGCGGTGACCTTATAGAGCAGCGCCCGCGCCGCCTCGATCTGGATCGCCATGTCCGCCAGCATGCCCTGCACCATCTGGAACTCGGCAATCGGGCGGCCGAACTGTACCCTATCCTTGGCATAGCCGAGCGACGCATCAAGGGACGCCTGGGCAATGCCTATCGCGGCGGCGGCAACAGTCGGACGGTTGAGGTTGAGCACGCCCATCGCGTTCTTGAAGCCCTGCCCCTCCTCACCGACCATGTTCTCGGCGGGTACACGAACGTCCTCGAAGAAGAGATCGCAGTTCTTGATGCCGCGCAGGCCCATCTTTTTGGGACTGCCGCCGATCTTCACGCCCGGGGTGTCCATCGGGACGATGAAGGAGGAGATGCCGTCATTGCCCTTGCCCTCGGAGGTGCGGGCGAACAGCAGGATGTACTTGGCCTGGTCGGCCTTGGTGATAAACACCTTCTGGCCGTTGATGACGTAGTCGTCGCCATCGCGCTTGGCGGTGGTCTTGATCCCCGACACGTCCGAGCCGGTGTGCGGTTCGGTCAGACCTATGCAGGTGAGCGTGCGGCCCTCTGCGATCTCGGGCAAGTATTTTTTGCGCTGCTCCTCGGTCCCGTAGTGGGTCAGTGGCAGAGCCATCGCAATCGAGGTTGCACCCACGAGATGCGACACCGCGAAGGAGGCCTTAGCCACCTCCTCCTTGGCCATGCAGGCCATGGTCAGCGTGCCGCCGGGGCCGCCGTATTCCTCGGGAACCATAATCTGGACGAGGCCGAGGTCGCCGAAGATCGGCACCAGCGAATGCGGCATGTCGTCGTCCTGATCGATCTTGGCCGCGATCGGAGCGACCTCTTTTTCGACCATCCGACGCACGCTGTCCTGGAACATGCGCAGGTCGTCATTTAGTTCAGTTGAATCGTGCATGGCGATTGAATCCTCCTGGTTCCAGACCAATCTAATGGTCCGACCAAAGAGAGTCAATTCAGCTTTTCTTGCTCCAGAGGCTTTTGTGAACCCGGTCCAGGTGCTGACGAAGTTCGACCTTGGCGTCCTCGAACTTGCCCTCTCGGAGCATTTCCAGAAAGGCGACGCGGGAGTTGATCAGGTCTTCCGGCTCCATGTCGCTGATGCGAAAACGCAGGAACGTTTGCACCAGATCGGTCTGGGCATTTGTCGTAAACACCAGTGCGGAGTTGCCCGACAGCTCCGCGATCTGGTGGTAAAAATCGCGCGCCGCCGCCACGCGCCTCGCGGAATCGCCAGCCATCACAGCGGCGCGGGTTTCTTCAACGGCATTTGCAAGCGGCTCGAGATCCGGCGGATGGTCCAGTTGCCCAACCTTGTCCAAAACCATCTCCAGCAACAGGGTGCGCGCCTCGAACAAATCCTCAAGACTAATTGCATTTAACAGGATTAGGTCGCCCATGACCTGGGTCATCTGCGCGGTTCCGCCCGGCGCGACGAAAGCGCCGCCATGCGCCCCTTTGCGGGTGCGCACGAGACCGGCATTCTCGAGAATTCGCAGCGCCTCGCGAACGACGTTGCGGCTGACATTCAGCTGCTTGGCGAATTCCCGCTCCGGCGGAAGTTTGTCGCCGGGGCGCAGTTCGCCGTCCATCAGCTTGTCGCGCACGCGCTGAACCACGACCTCGAAGTTTCTGTCCTGACGCACCGGCGCAAACACCGGTTTGGACGTCTTTGAAGGATTTGCCGCCATGCTGACCTCGGTCTGTATCTGACCCCAAATTGCCCGATCGAAGAGGTCATGTCACCCCGACGCTTGCATATTCGTCGAGAATGCTAATGGTATGACCTAACTTGAACCACTGGCGGCGCAAAATCTTGGAACATTCCCGGCGACACCATGAGGAACCGGCCCTGTCCCGCCGGGAAACATTCTCCGCGGCGTTCCTTGCGAGCGCGTCCGTCCTCGTGCTGGTCGACAAGGTAAGCGGGCGGCACAGCGTTGCGCTTGTGGCGCTCGTCCTGGTGCTTCTGCCGGTGGTGACCAGTTGGCGCCGGATCGGCGGTCTTTCACGTCTAATGTCGGCGTTGGCTATTATCGCGACCCTCGCCTTCGCGCTGACCGGGGGCACGCTGGCGGCCTTTCTGCTCGCTGCGAGCCGCGCCCTGTTCCTACCGGCCCTGCTCGTCATGATGACGATCCTGCAGGCTTCGGCACAAAGCTCCGAGCCGGTAGCGCGCGTGGCGCGATTCGTCGTCGACCAGCCGCCTTCGCGCCGCTTCGCAATGCTGACGGTCGCAGGCCACATTTTCGGCATGTTGCTGAACCTCGCGGGCTTTCGCTTCCTGCTGGCCGTGGCGCTCGACCAGTGTCGGCAGATGACGTCGGACGCCGATGTGCTGGTCATAAAGGAGCGACGCGTCGTCAACGCGGTTCTCTGCGGCTTCGGGGCCACCATCATGTGGTCGCCCGTCGGCATCGCGCTGAACCTCCTGCTCCCCCTGATGCCCGACTTCGACTGGATCGACTACGCGCCCTACGGCATCTGCACCGTGCTTGTGTTCGTCGGGTTGCGCTTCCTGTTCGACAGCGTCGGTCCGAGGCCCATGCAGAAACGCGAACCCGCGTCCCGCAAGGGTGTCGTCCGCGCGACATTGCAATTGATCGCCCTGCTGCTCGGGGTCACCGGCGGCGCGGCCCTTGCCGACGTGACGCTCGGCATCCCGATGCAGGGTGCGCTCCTCATCGTTGTTCCGCTGGCCGCAATCATCTGGCGGCTGTGGTGCTCCCCCGGCCCGGCGCTCGGCAATCTTGCCGATCTCGCCACCAGCTCTTTCAGGGCCATGCCCAAGCCGGTCAACGAGGTCTCCCTGGTTCTGGCAACCGGCTATCTCGGCCTTATACTGGTCGAGCTGATCCCGATGGACTCCGTCCGTTCGCTGATCGGCACGCTCGATCTGTCGCCGGCCGGGCTTTGTGCGGTGATCGTTCTGCTGATCGCGGCGTTCAGCATGGTTGGCGTCAGCCCGATGATCACCGGCACGGTCTGCGTCGGCGCGGTTCTCGGCACCGGGCTCGATATCCCCTACCCAATGCTGTTGCTATCAGCGCTGACCGGCTGGGCGGTCGGCATGATGCTGTCGCCGGTGACCGCCACCATGATCGTCACCTCCGCGATCTCGGGGCGCCCGGCCAGTCAGGTGGGATGGCGATGGAACGGAGCGTTCACGATCACCTTCACGGTGCTCATGCTCGGCGCTTTCACAGTGTGGGGCTGGATGCTCTAGACGCGGATTCATGGCTGGCACCCTGCATCTGGCGCGACAGCATATAGGTATGCAGTCGCTCCATATGCGACTGCATTTCCCTGATCGCCGCCTCAGCATTGCGCTCTCGCAAATACCCCACAAACCGACGGCGCGACTCAGCGACATTCCAGCTTCGGTCCACGCCGATCTGCTTGATATAATAACCCAAAGGCTCGGTCACTGCCGCCATCAAGATGGACATTGCCTGGTTCTTCGTAGCTCTGGCGAGGATGGTATAGAATTCGATCGTATGGGCAGTCCGGTCCTCAATCTGCGCAGGGGTGCTCATCTGCTCCGTCTCGGAGATATTGATTTCCAGCGCCGCGAAATCCTCTTCTGTACCGCGCTCGCATGCGAGGACGATGATCTCCTTCTGAAGGCAGACCCGAGCCTCCATATAGTCCGCTAGCGAGAGGCCGCCGAGCGAGAGCAGATCGGAGATGGTCTGTGTGATCGGCCGCGCGTCGCCCTGCATCACGACCGCCCCGCCATTCACTCCCTTGCGCAGCGAAAGTACCCCTGCGATCTCAAGAGTTCGGAATGCCTCACGGATCGTGGCGCGACTGACATCCAGTGTCGTCGCCAATTCGCGCTCGGAGGGCAATTTGTCGCCAGCCTCCAGCCGTCCGGAAAGAATGGCCTGCCTGATCTGGTCGCACACCTCCTCGAAGGCGCGTTTTGTCTTTACCGGCCTGAAACTGACACCCTCGCCCACGAAACCTCCATCCGCAATTTTCTGCACCCTTGGTACACGTTTAAGTGTCAAGATCAAAGGTCAGGCCATTCTCTTTAAACGCAATCCTCATCCCGCTTAGCAGACGGTCAACCTCTGGTAACTGGTAGTATTGCATATTGGTCAGATCATTTGAAGTTGTCTAAGCTAACTGCGGAGTCCATGCCGACATATGGTGCGGCCTCCAGGAAACTTTTTTGGGAGGAAAGTATGAAGATAGTCAGGGCCATGAGCCTCCTTGCCTCGGTGGCCATCGCCACAACTGCGCAGGCTGAAAACATCGACCTGGCCTATGCGGCCTACGGTCCCCCGACCTCGTCAAACGTCGAATTCGGTGTAATCCCGTTTCTCGAGACCGCCAAGGAGATGAGTAACGGGACGATCAATTACACATTGCATTCCGGAGGATCGCTTCTTTCGGCCAAGGCGATGCTGGGCGGCATGACCGACGGACTTGTCGACGGCGGTCAGCTTCTGGCAGTCTACTTTCCGTCCGAACTTCCGGTTTCCAACCTCGCGATGGGCCTCGCGCCGATCCTTCGCTCCGGCGGCCCCGCGCTCGCGGCGGCGATCACGGAGTATGTGCTTCTCGATTGCCCGGAATGCAAAGCCGAGTTCGCCGAACACAACACGGTCTTCCTGGGTGCCTATTCGACAACCGCTTACAGCCTGCTGTGCTCGAAGCCGGTCGCGACCCTCGATGATCTGGCCGGAAAAAAGGTCCGGGTGCCGGGGGACTTCGCCTACCTTGCGTCTCACCTGGGAATGACCCCCGTGAACATGAGCATCGGCGAAACCTACGAAGGTCTTCAGCGCGGCGCGCTTGATTGCTCCCTCGGTCCGGTCGGCTGGCTTGAACAGTTCTCGCTCGGCGAGGTGGCCCCCTACGCCCTCGATATCAGCTACGGCGTGTCCTATGGCGGCCCGATTATCAGCCTGACCCAGTCCCTCTGGGATCGGCTGGACGACACCCAGAAAACCGCTTTTGAGACGGGCGCGGCGATTGGTGTGTTCCGTGCCGCGAATGCCTATATCAAGACAGATCAGGACGTTCTGGCTTCGGCAGGAGACAAGGGGTACACCGTGACCGAACCTTCGGCGCCTCTGGTCGAAAAGCTTGGTGGGTTCGACGCGGCCTTCAAGGAAATCCTGCTCGATCGCGCCAAGAAAGGCGGCATTGAAAATGCCGACGAGATCGTTTCCGGGTTCGAAAAGACCCTGGCCAAATGGGAAACCATCGTAGGCGAGGTCGGGGACGACGAGGACGCTTTCGTCGATCGCATGATGAACGAAATCTACTCGAAGATGTAACCGCAGATAGCATCCCAATGCCAAGGGCCGCGGCAGGGCATTGCCGCGGCCCTTTTCATTTCATCGCCGGCTTCCGTTGGAAGTGGCAGGCGTTTGAGGGCGCCAATCCTGACTGTTAACCCGCCTTCTTTAGCAGTGCATTGCCAAGCGCAGGCTGTGGGACACGTCCAAAAATATCGACCGGCGTGAAGGATTCCATCAGCGCCTCAGTCACAGCGATGAAATGCTCCATCACCGGTGTCACGGACTCGCTATTCCAAGCCAGCGTAAGGGTGCTGCCTTTGACGCTCTCACTCAGCGGAATGTACTTGACCGTAGATATCTGGATATTCTGAAGCGAAGCCGGCACCAACGAATGCCCGAAGCCGGCACCCACAAGCCCCAGCAGAGCCTGCATGTCGGATGCCTCATGGGCAATGTTGAGCTTTCTTCCTGTCGCGCGGAGCCCCTCGAACATCAGGTCGCTGTATTCCTCGTTGGACGACCGGTACACTTGCACGAGCGGTTCTCTGGCGAGTTGCTCAAGCGAAATCCGGTTCAGCCGAGCCAGCGGACTGGATCTGGGTACTGCCGCAACGAACGGCTCCTCGAACAACTTTCGCGTAGAAAACTCCGAGGCGGCCATCGGTTCACGCAAGATCGCGATATCGATCCGCTCCTCTCGCAAGGCGCGCTGCTGTTCCAGCACGGTCATTTCCTGCAGGTGCAGTTTTACCCCTGGATGAAGCTCGTGGAATTTCGGCAGCAGCTCGGGAATTAACGAGTGGATCGCCGAGCAGACGGCGCCGACAGCCAGGTGTCCGGTCAGCCCGTTGGCAATGGCCCGCACGGATTCCGCCGCGAGCATCGTGGTATTGATGATCCGACGTGCATAGACTTGCAGGGCTTCACCTTCCTTGGTCAGCTTAACCTGACGCCTTGAACGCGTGAAAAGCTTGGCCCGCAGTTGGCTCTCAAGGGAAAGAATCTGTTGGCTCAACGGGGGTTGGGCAATGCCCATACGTTCTGCCGCGCGAGTGAAGTTGAGTTCTTCAGCGACGGCAAGAAAGTACCGAAGTTGCCGCAGTTCGATCCGCGGCAGATCCTCCAGTGCGGGTATTCTCAGCTTGAGAGCCTCGTTGAAAATCGTCCCGTTTCCGCTGGCCTGACACCCCATACCTCATCCTCCCGAAATGAAGTGCACCCATGGGACAGGATTTTCTGCCTTGGGCGCATGGATTTGGGACAATAGGGGTTTTCATTTCATTGGTCAAACTCTATAATGGTCAGACCAAAACGGAGTTGCTGGACCACAGGTTACAGCTCAAGCCACGAGCTCCGTAGCGGAATGTTTTGCCGGGAGGCGATGTCCGGGCCTTGCGACGCTTGTTGCGTGTGGACTTTCCGGAGAGAGGACTAATCATGGGACCGTTAAGCGGCCTGAAGATCATCGAGATGGGCGCCATCGGCCCCGGCCCGTTCTGCGCAATGCTTATGGCCGATCTCGGCGCCACTGTCTTGAGAATCGACCGCGAAACGGATGCCGGGCTCGGCGTCAAGAAAGAGCTGCGCCATGATCTGACCCGCCGCAATCGCCCGTCCATCGCGCTCGATCTGAAGTCTGACAACGGGCGCGAGGCTGCGCTCGAGCTGATCGCGGGCGCCGATGCCCTGATCGAAGGCTTCCGCCCCGGCGTGATGGAGCGGCTCGGCCTCGGCCCCGACATTTGCCTGGCGCTCAATCCAAAGCTCGCTTACGGGCGCCTCACCGGCTGGGGTCAGGACGGCCCCCTTGCCAAAACGGTCGGCCACGACATCAACTACCTCGCCCTCACCGGCGCCCTCTCGATGATTGGCAGCCGAGAGCAGGGCCCGACTATTCCGCTCAATCTGGTCGCCGACCTCGGGGGCGGAGCGCTTTACATGGCATTCGGACTGCTTGCCGCCGTCATGAGTGCCCGGGACACCGGCAAGGGGCAAGTGGTGGATGCGGCGATCATCGACGGCGTTTCCTCGATGCTGACGACCTTCCGCGGCTTCTCGGCAGCGGGCGATTGGACACACGAATACGAGAGCAATTTCATCGACGGCGGTGCGCCTTGGTACGCCTGCTATGAAACCGCTGACGGCAAGTACATCTCGGTCGGCGCGGTCGAACGTAAATTCTACGCCGAGCTACTCGATGGCATGGGTCTGTCACACGATTACCTCGACCGTCAGATGGACCGCGCCTCATGGCAGGAGCAGAAGGCGGTCTTTGCCAAGGTGTTCCGTAGCCGCAGTCGCGCCGACTGGGAGTCGATCTTTGAGGGCCGCTCCGCCTGTTTTGCCCCGGTCCTCACACTTGAGGAAGCAGCGAATCATCCGCAGATGACAGAGCGGCGGGCCATGATCGATATCGCTGGGATCCGCCAACCCGCCCCCGCCCCACGGTTCAGTCATTCCATACCGGATATGCCGGATGGGCCCAGCAAGAGCGGTGAAAGCACGGCCGCCGCGCTCACCGCCTGGGGTGTCGATCCCGCAGGTTTCGCGCGCAAATTCAGTTGAGAGGAACCATTCGTGACCAATGATCAGACAGCCCCACGCCCCTTCACCGGCCTGCGTGTGGTGGACTTTACGACTCTCATCGCCGGCCCCTACGGAACGCGCTACCTCGCCGATCTTGGCGCGGAGGTCATCAAGATTGAGACACCCGAAGGCGACTACCTTCGCACCCAGGCGCCACTGCGCGACGGGCACAGCACCTATTTCGGTCAGCTCAACTGCGGCAAGAAGAGCGTTGCGCTCAACCTGAAAGACCCGGACACGATCGCGGAGCTGAAAAAGCTCATCGCCACCGCCGACGTACTGGTCGAGAACTTTCGCCCAGGCGTCATGGCGCGCTTCGGGCTGGACTTCGAGACACTCTCCTCGTTGAACCCGCGCCTGATCTACTGTTCCGTCTCCGGGTTCGGCCAGGGTGGCATGGGCGCCGAGCGTCCCGCCTATGCCCAGACGATCCACGCGACCTCGGGCCTCGAACTGGTCAATCTGCGCTATCAGGACGAGCTGACGCGCCCGGCAAACAGTTGCCTCTTCTATGCAGACGTCCTCTCGGCCGTTTACGCGTTCAGTGCAATAAATGTGGCTCTCTATCACCGCGAGAAAACCGGCAAAGGCCAGTTCATCGACGTCTCGCTGCTGGAAAGCACGATGAACCTCATGCCATACGACGTGCAGGAAGCGCAGTTCCCGGCACCTATCTCCCGCCCTGTCTACAAGCCCGTGCGCAGCAGCGACGGCTTCGTGATCCTGATGCCGAACACGCAGCGAAATTTCGTGCAAATGGTAGAGGCTATGGGGCACCCGGAATGGGCCGAGGATGAACGTTTTTGCGATGTCATGGCTCGCTACAACAACTACCCTGCGCTGCTAGCCCAACTCGAAACCTGGACGATGAAACACACCAGCGCAGAGTGTGAAGAGATATTAACCGCCGCGTCAGTCCCCTGCGCCCGCTACCGCACAATAGCGGAGGCGCTTGAAGATCCGCTCTTCGCCGAACGCGGCGCGCTCCAGACGGTGAGCGACCCGGCGGGCGACTACCTGGTGACCAACCTGCCCTTCAAGATGTCGTGCGCCGAAACGGCCGCCATGCCGACTGTCTCGAAAGTGGGTGAGTACAAGCTCTCGGATTTTCTCTGATACGCTTTGGACGCCCGCCAGGGTGCCCACTTTCGGACGAGAAAGGCCCACGCTCCCTCCCGGCGTGGGCCTTCCTTTTCCAGGAGCGCTCCGGTCGGGCGCCAGGCTCAGGACCCTAGATCAGTTCATGTAGTTCGGCAGGAACAGCGTTACCTGAGGGAAAAAGATCAGGATCGCCATAACCATCACTTCCGCCAGCAGGAACCAGGTTACTCCCTTGAAAATATCGGTCAGACGAACGGCATCCCCAACCACGCCCTTCATGACGAAGACGTTAAGCCCCACCGGCGGCGTAAGCATACCGATCTCGATGTACTTCACCAGGATGATGCCGATCCAGACGAGGTTGATGTTGGCGGTTTCGAAGACCGGCAGCAGGATCGGCAGGGTCAGCAGCAGCACGCCCAGCGGATCCAGAAAGCAGCCGAGCAGGATATAGACTACCGAGATTGAAAAGATGATCGCCAGCGGGCTGGCGCCGCCTGCCGAGATCATGTCGGCCAGCAGGTTGGGTATGCCGGAGAAGGCGAGGAATCGGGTGAACAGCGCGGCACCAATGGCGATCAGGATGAGCGTCGCCGTGGTTTCCGCTGCTTCGATGAGGCTCCGTTTGAGGAGCTTGAATGAGAAGGTGCCCTGCAGAATCGTCACGAAGATGGCCAGGACAACGCCGGCAGCGCCGGACTCTGTCGCCGTCATGATGCCGCTGTAGATGCCTCCGATCACCGCAAGGACAAGAACCGGCAACGGCCAGATCGGCCGCAGGATCGCCCAATGGCCTGCCAATGTCAGCCTTTCGCCCTTGTAGGGCGGCGCGAGGGAAGGACTGAGCTTGACGCGCACGATGATCAGCGTGGCATAGGCGAAGGCGGTCAAAAGGCCGGGTACGATCCCCGCGATCAGAACCTGCCCCACCGGCGCCTGCGCGAAAATAGCATAGAGAACGATGATGATACTCGGCGGGATAACCGCACCCAAGGTGCCGACAGCTGTGGCGACGCCGGTGGCAAGTCCCGGATTGTAACCGCTGGCCAGCATTTCGGGCACGGCGACCCGACCCAGCGTCGCAGTAGTCGCCATACTGGAGCCACTGGCAGCGGCAAAACCCGCACCGGCAAAGTTGGTTGCCACGGCCAGCCCGCCGGGCAGCCACCCCAGCCAGACTCGCATCGCCTTGTAGAGACTCGATGTCATGCCGGAATTCGCGATGATCGTCCCCATCAGCAGGAACATCGGGATCGCCGAGAGCGTCCAATGCGCGGTAAAATCGTAAGGGATGCCCTTAATCGCGCCGATGGCGCCATTCAAGCCGCGGATCATCCAGAGGCCGATCATCGAGACGATTGAAAGTGCGATCCCGACCGGCACCCGAATAGCCAACAGGGCAATGAGCGCAACCAGGCCTACGCCGCCGATAAGCATTGTATCCATGGTCAGATGCTCCCCCGCCGATCGCCGACCAGATCGGCGATCCTCCGGTCCTGCCCCTTGTAGAGCACCGAGGCCAACCGCAGGATTTGCGCCAGCAGGACAAGGGCGAAGATCGCGCCGCTGACGACCAGGATCCATCGCGACGGCCAGGTCGCAAGATTGAAATACTGGGTCAGGGCGAACTCACCTTTCCGGGTCTTTTCGAGAGCCACGATCAATGAGGCGTAAGTGAAGGCCACCGCGTAAATCAGGGTAATGATGAGAGCGATGAATTCGACGAACATGCGTATCCGGGCCGGGGCGCTGAAGACCAGAATATCGACAGAGATGTTGCGGTCATGCAGTTGAGCATAGCCCAGCGCAAGGAAGGAGGCGGCAACCATGTAGTAGTAGGTGCCAAACTCCAGAGTTCCGGCAATAGGCTTGCCGAACAGATTCCGCATCGCCACGTCGGTGGTAATGTGAAAGGCCATCAGCAGCAATAGTATCGCGCCGAGCCAGAGCGCGGCCCGGGCCGCCAGCGTCGCAATACGGTCGATCAATGCGATCATTCATATCCTCCCCGGATGGCTGGAAGAAGGTTTGACACCTTCGTGCTCGCGCAAGGCTCCGCCTCCGTAGCGAGGCACAGTGCACCGCCCCGATTCGTGCGTCCAATACGTTATCACGGGGCAGTGAGAGGTCAGGGCTATCAAAGGACTATCTCGCCCACACCTTTTTGTACGCGCCTCTAAGATGCATTTCGTCTTGGCCTCCATCGCTTCCGGCATCCTAGACTTTGGACCAAGCCATTCGATCCATCTCTTTCAAAACGAGCTTCAGGAGCATTCAACGGTGAAAGTTGGCTTCATAGGCTTTGGTGCCATCGGAACCCCGATGGCGGCTCGCATCCTTGAGGCGGGCTACAAGCTATCCGTTTGGAACAAAACTCCGGCGAAGGTTGCGGAACTGACGGCGCGAGGGGCGCGGCAAGCTTCAACACCGGCTGAGCTGGCCGACTCGTGTGATGTCCTGTGTATCTGCGTCACCGGCGTTGAGGCGCTGGAGGACGTGATCTTCGGCGCCGCCGGCGTGACAAAATCCCCGACCCCGCCAACGTATGTGGTGGATCATTCCACTGTTCCAATAGAAGACACACGCGGCATGGCAGCCCGCCTGGAAGAAGCGACCGGCAGCATATGGGTCGATGCCCCCGTGTCCGGAGGCGTCGTCGGGGCGGAGCGAGGAACCCTTGCCACTTTCGTCGGCGGACCGGAAAAAGCTGTCGATGCCGTCAGGCCCATACTCGCCTGCTTTTGCGACAACATCACTCACATGGGGCCAACGGGCACCGGTCAGGCGACCAAGGCCTGTAACCAGATGATCGGCTTCCTGTCGGCGTTCGCCGTGGCAGAAGCGCTGGTGCTGGGCGAGCAATTGGGCATCGACTACAATAAGTTACCCGATGCCTTCGCCGGCGGGTTCGCGGACACGCCCGCGATCAGAGAGTGGCGACGCAACATGGCAGAAGGACCGCTGATCGGCCTGCCGTTGCATACCGAAGCTATGCGCGCCTTCCTCTCCAAAAGACCGGCTCTTCCCGCATACGAAGGCGCGAGCCCCGCCAACCTGCGCAAGGATATCGACATCATACAGGCGCTTGCCAGGCAAACCGGTACAACGTTGCCCCTGATAGAACAGATGGCTGTGGTGGTCGGCCTACTGCACGCCAACAGGGAAGGATAGCCGATGCAACTCGATCTGACGGGCCTGAACGCGGTTGTGACCGGTGCGAGCAAGGGCATTGGCTATACCACCGCTTTGACATTCGCCCGTGAAGGCGCGCGGGTGACCCTGGTCGCGCGGAATGCGGACACCCTCGCCGAAGCGGCCGCGCGCATCGCGGAGGAAACGGGTACCACGCCCGACACGATTGGTGCCGACCTCGCCACTTCCGCGGGCGTTGAGCAATTAGCGATGCAGTCCGGGCCACTGGATATACTGGTCAACAATGCCGGCGCCATTCCGCCCGGCGACCTTCAAGCCATAGACGAGAAGACATGGCGGATGGGCTGGGATCTCAAGGTCTTCGGCTACATCAACCTCACGCGCGCACTCGCGCCGCGAATCGCCGAGCGGAATGGGGTCATCATCAATGTCATCGGCGCCGGGGCCGAGAGCCTTAGCCCGGACTATATTTGCGGGGCCGTCGGAAATGCGGCGCTCGTCGCCTTCACACGCGCCTACGCAAAACAGTTCCGGGCGATGGGCGGCCGGATCGTCGGGCTCAATCCCGGACCCGTCGCGACGGAGCGGATGCAGCTCTTTCTCAAGGCACGTGCGGCAGACGAATTCGGGGACGAGGGCCGAGCCGCGGAATTGACTGCGAGCCTCCCCTACGCCCGTCCGGCGTCGCCGCAGGAAATTGCCAACGCCGTCGCGTTCCTGGCTTCTCCCCGATCCGCCTACACCAACGGAACCGTTCTTTCTATTCACGGCGGCGGTTGAACCGCGCCGCAGCAAGGGGAAACTGATGGCTTTCAATCACGATGTTGTCGCAAACCTGGTTTTCCCGCCGGTGACCCAGACACCAAGCGCCCGGGACTGCCAGCTCTATGCGCTCTCTGTCGGCTTCGGCCAGGATCCGACTGACCGGCGAGACCTGCCATTCGTCTACGAGAAGCATCTGCGGGTGGCGCCCACGATGGCGGCAGTGCTCTGCACGCCGGGACATTGGGTGGCAGACCCGAAACTCGGCATCGATGCGGACTCGGTGCTGCACGGAGAACAATCCGTGCGTTTGCACCGCGCCATTCCGGTCGGGCAGCCGCTGACCGGCCATTCTCGCATCGTCAATGTCTGGGACAAGGGAACAGGCAAGGGCGCGCTCGTCGAGCTTGAATGCCAGGTCAGCGATGCAAACGGCACACTGCTCTGGACGGTTAACCGGACTGCCTATCTGCGCGGAGAAGGCGGGTATGGCGGCGCGGTGCAGCCGAAAGGACGGCCTTGGACGTTGCCGAACCGCAAGGCCGATATCGTCTGGGATTTTCCCACGAGTGGGCAGCAGGCCCTGCTCTATCGACTCAATGGCGATCTGAATCCCGTCCATGCCGACCCGGACATCTCAAGCGCCGTCGGCTTTCCGCAGCCCGTACTGCATGGTCTGTGCAGCTACGGCATCGCCGGTTGCGCGCTCTTGAAAACAGTTTGCGAGCATGACGAGTCGCGTGTTCGTACCCTGTCGGTGCGCTTTTCCGCTCCTGCCTTTCCGGGCGACACCATCCGAACCTCGATCTGGCGGGAAGGATCTCGCGCCCTTTTTACCTGCACCGCGCTTGAGCGGGGCGTTCAGATCATCACCAACGGCACCATGGAACTTCACGAAGGAGCGTCGACATGAGCCTCGTCCTCAAGGACACCCCATCTCCGAGCATCGGCCTGCTGACCCTTAACCGGCCTGACGCGCGCAACGCCCTGTCCTTCGAACTGCGCCAAGAGCTTATCGACGGGCTTGCCGAATTTGCCGAAGACGAGGCTATTCGGTGCGTCATACTGACGGGCGGAAACGAGATCTTCGCCGCCGGCGCCGATCTGAGGCAATTGGGTGAGACGAACTCCATCGACATGATGCGGATCGGGGCAGAACGCTACTGGCTGGCCATCAGCGCCTTTCCCAAGCCGCTGATCGCCGCCGTCAACGGGTTTGCATTGGGGGGAGGTTTCGAATTGGCGATGCACGCCGACATCATCATCGCCGGAGAGAGCGCTCGTTTCGGGTTGCCCGAGGTCAAGGTCGGGCTGATACCCGGCGCGGGAGGCACCCAGCGTCTTCCCCGAGCAATCGGCAAGTTCGCCGCAATGCGTTTCCTTCTGACCGGCGATACGATGAGCGCTGAAAAGGCCGAACGCCTCGGCCTGGTCAGCGAGGTTGTCGCCGACAGTGCTGTTCTCACCACGGCGCTGGACATCGCCGGGCGCATCGCTCAGCGCGCACCGCTCGCCGTGCGGCAGGCGAAAGAGGCCGTACTTTCGGGTGCCGACGTCCCGCTCGACGCCGCATTGAAGATCGAGCGCAAGGCGCTGCAACTCCTTATGTCCTCCGAGGACAAAGCCGAAGGCATCGCCTCTTTCCTCGAAAAACGCCCTCCGGTGTTTCGCGGCAGATAAACACACATTCGCGCCTGAACCGAAAATCCGACTGCAGGACCATACTGATCGCACGGAGTTGACATTGGTGCGACTCATTGCAATGGTAAGACCAATTAAAAGTTTGAACTTATTGGAACCGAAGGCACTCGAGCTAGTGAGAGGAGTCGCGATACAATGCGCAAAACGCTGTTCTCGGTAGCGACCTGGATCGCTCCGTGGTGAAAAATTTGGAGTATCGCCAGCCCAGGGATGACGTCTGGGATCACATCGACTTGCTCCTTGACGACTCGCTGCGAGCGTTCCGCGGGGAAGTTCGTCAATTCCTACGCACTGCCGTGCCGGACGAGACCCGCGCCCGGCTCGACATGGGTTATTCGGCAACCAAGTCCGAAGTCGTCGCCTTTCTGAAAAAGTTGAGCGCCAAGGGCTGGGTCGCTCCCGCTTGGCCTGTCGAATACGGTGGCACCGGCTGGTCGCAACTTCAGCGCTTTGTCTACACAATCGAGCTCGGAAACAATGCGGCGCCGTCGGTCCCGCCGTTCGGCACAGCCATGGTCGGCCCAGTGCTCTACACTTTCGGCAATCAGGATCAAAAGGACCTGTACCTGCCGCGCATCCTGAGCGGCGAAGACTTCTGGTGCCAAGGCTTTTCCGAGCCCGGATCAGGTTCCGACCTGGCAAGCCTGAAGACCCGCGCCGAAGACAAGGGCGACCATTACCTGCTGAACGGCCAGAAGATCTGGACCTCGAAAGCCCATTACGCAGACCGGATCTTCCTGCTGGCCCGCACCGGCGAAGGCGCCCGCAAGCAGGAGGGTATCTCCTTCTTCGTGCTCGACATGGACACGCCCGGCATCGAAATCAAACCGATCATCTCCATCGACATGTCCCATTCGCTCAACGAAGTGTTCTTCACCGATGTGAAGATTCCCAAGACCGGACTTGTTGGCGAGGCAGGCAAGGGCTGGAGCTATGCGAAGTTCTTGCTCGGCAACGAACGCACCGGGATTACCAACATCGGCAGGTGCCGCCGCCAGGTCGCTCGGCTCAAGCGGATCGCACGCGCTAGCCACGTTGGCGACACGCCGTTATGCGCCGATCAGGCCTTCCTGCGAGACCTCGCACGGATCGAAGCCGATCTCACGGCGCTGGAGATCACCGAAATCCGCCTCCTGTCCACGGGGCGCGATAGCGCCTTCGCCAACGTCGGGCCATCGGTGCTCAAGTTGAAGAGCGCCGAGATCCAGCAAGCGCTTGCCGAGCTCATGGTCTCGGCCCTCGGCCCGTTCGCGGCCGGACGCGGCCCGCAGTTCGTCGAGGCGGTAGAGGATGTCAGCGATCTTCCCCAAGTCTTCTTCGATGGAGCGCTGGCCGAATACCTCTTCGGCCGCGCCACCTCGATCTATGGCGGCACCAACGAAATTCAGCGCGAGATTCTCGCCAAGGCTACCCTGGACACGCTGCAATGAGCTTTCTCGACCACTTGATGCCTTCCGACGAGGCGGAAATGATCCGTGACAGCGCCACGCGTTTTACCGGCGCCGTCAGCGAGTCGGCGCTGCGACAATCCGATGGCTTCGCTGCCGAACGCTGGGCCGGGATGGCCGATCTCGGCTGGCACGGAGTCCTGGCGGACGACGCCGCGGGCGGCCTCGGGCTTGGCGCGGCGGAGGCGGCAATCCTGGCATATGCGGCGGGCCACGCCCGCCTGCCCGAACCCTTCGTGGCCTCCTCCGTCACGGCGTTGACCGCCCTTCGCACCGCCGGCGTCGGCATTGACGTGCTGGCCGGCCTGGTCGCGGGAAGCCGCATCTTCGCGCCCGTCGGCTTCGGCCTTCCGGTCGGCCTGGCCACTCCGCTGTCCGTCGCACCCGACAAGGAAGGCGCCTCGCTTTCCGGCACCGTACCGTTGTGCGAGGTCGGCCCTCACACAACCGATTTCCTGATCTTCGCGGACGGCCCCGAGCCGATGCTCGCGCGGCTGCCGAGCGTGGCCGACGGCATCTCGATCGCCCCTTATCGGGGCATTGACGGGCGTCATCTGGGCAAGGTGCATCTCGACGACTGCACCGTCGGCGACGAAGCGATCCTGGCCCGGGGCGCGGCGGCGCGTAACGCCGTCGCGAAAGCGGAGGCCTTCACCGTCGCAGCACTTTGCGCCGATGCTGTCGGCACCATAGACAAGGCGCTTGTCTTGACCCGCACCTACCTGAACGAACGCCAGCAATTCGGCCGCCCGCTGGCCAGCTTCCAGGCCCTGCGCCACCGCTTCGCCGACATCGGCGTCGAGGCGGAACTGGCCCGCAGCATGGCCGAGATGGCCAGCTTCGCCGCTCAGACGCTCGCCGACCCCGCGCCGCTGCTCGACCGCGCCCGCGCCCGCATATGCCGGGCCGCGCAGACGGTCGGCCAAGCCACGATTCAATTGCATGGAGGGATGGGCATGACCGACGAAATGGCCATCGGACACTATTTTCGCCGCCTGATCTGCCTGCAGGCGCTGCTTGGTCAGGAAGCCGGGAGCCTGCGTCTCCGCAGCGCCGCACTCGCCGCCGAAATCGACGCCGAAGCAAGCCTGGAGGCCGCGCAATGAGCCGCGCCTGTATCGTCGGCGCCTTCGAGCATCCGACCCGCAAGGCCGAAGGCATTTCGGTCGCGCAACTGCACATGCAATCCGCCCGGGGCGCGCTCGCCGACGCCGGGCTGACTTTCGACGACGTCGATGGCTACTTCTGCGCGGGCGACGCCCCCGGCCTCGGCCCGATGTCGATGCTGGAATACATGAACCTCAACGTCAGCCATTTTGACTCCACCGATTCCGGCGGATCGGCCTATCTGGTTCACGTCGCCCATGCGGCGCAGGCGATTGCCACGGGCAAGTGCAACGTCGCGCTGATCACTCTGGCGGGGCGCCCGCGCGCGGCGGGCATGAAGTCCGCGAAAATGCCGTTGGCCCCCACGCCGGACACGCCGTTCGAAGCGCCCCACGCCGCTTCGATCGTCGAAATGTATGGAATGGTCGCGGCCAGGCATATGCACGAGTTCGGCACCACCTCCGAGCAACTCGCCTGGATCAAGGTCGCCGCCTCCCATCACGCGCAACACAACGAAAACGCCATGTTGCGCAACGTCGTGACCGTGGAGGACGTGGTCAACTCTCCGATCGTATCAGCTCCGCTGCACCGGCTCGATTGCTGCGTCGTCAGCGATGGTGGCGGGGCGCTCGTCGTGACGAGCGAGGCCGTTGCCAAATCCCTGTCGCGCCCGCTCGTGGCCGTGCGCGGCTCCGGCGAAGCCATCAGGCACCCGTCCGCGGGGCGGATCGACCTGACCACGTCCGCTGCCGCCGTCTCCGGCCCGCGGGCCTTCTCCGAAGCGGGAGTGACGCCGGCCGACATCAAATACGCCTCGATCTACGACAGCTTCACCATAACCGTTCTGGTCGCGCTCGAGGACCTCGGGTTCTGCGAGAAGGGCAAGGGGGGCGCCTTCGTGGCCGACGGCAACCTGATTTCCGGTATTGGCCGGCTGCCCTTCAACACCGATGGCGGCGGCCTGTGCAACAACCACCCCTCCAACCGGGGCGGCATGACCAAGGTCATTGAAGCGGTGCGCCAGTTACGCGGAGAGGCCCACCCCGCTGTCCAGGTCGCCGACTGCGACCTCGCGCTTGCCCATGGCACGGGAGGCTCGCTCGCCACGCGCCACGGCTCCGCAACCCTCATTCTGGAAAGGCAGTAGCCATGAACATCGCTGACATTGCCGAGGTCCAGTTCGATGCGGCCTCATTCTGGGAAGCCGCCAAAACCCACCGGCTGCTGGTAGCGCGCTGCAACGCCTGCGGCGAAGCCCACTATTACCCGCGCCAGATCTGCCCGTTCTGTCGCGCCGACGACGTCGAGCTGGCGCCCGCCAGCGGGCGGGGCACGATCTACAGTCTTTCGGTCACCGAGCGCCCCGATCACCGACGCGTCGTGGCCTACGTCACGCTGGAAGAGGGACCGACGATGATGACGCGCATCATCGACGCACCGCAAGACATCGCCATCGGCGACGCGGTGACGGTCGATTTCGAAGCGAGCCCGGACGGGCTGACCGTGCCGGTATTTCGCAGGACATGAGCAAGCAGGAACAGGAAACGCACATGCAGAATCTCGGAACGCTCGAAGGCAAGGTGATCGTCATTACCGGTGCAGGTCAAGGGATTGGGCGCGCTTTGGCAGGGATGATCACCGATCTGGGCGGCACCGTCGTCGCGGTGGACCTCAACGGAGAGGCGCTGGAAGCGCTGAAGGCGGATATTCCGACCGCAGAGATCTTTACCGGTGACGTGAGTGACGCGGCCTTCGCCGCCAGCACCGTTGCCGCGGTGCGCGACAAGGGGCTGCGCCTGACCGGGCTGGTCAACAATGCGGGCATTATCCGCCCGGCGATGTTGCTCAAGATGGAAGAGTCCCAGTGGGACGACGTGATCCGGGTGCACCTCAAGGGCGCATATCTTTGGACCCAGGCCGTAGGCAAGGCGATGATCGCCGACGCCGGCGAGTCGAAGAAGACCTCCGGCGCGCTTGTGCATGTGTCGTCCATCGCCGGACGCTCCGGCTCGATCGGACAGGTCAACTACGCCGCCGCCAAGGCCGGGATCTTCGGCATCTCCATGACCGCCGCAAAGGAGTGGGCACGTTACGGAATCCGCTCCAATACCGTGAGCTTCGGGGTGGTCGAAACCCCGATGACAGAGGTGGTCCGCAGCGAGAAGTTCCGCGAAGACATTCTGTCACGCATCGCCTTGGGCTACTGGGCCGAGCCACTGGAAGTGGTGCGCCCCGTGGCGTTCCTGTTGTCGGATTCCGCGTCCTACATCACCGGCCAGAACCTCGGCATCGACGGCGGCATGAACATCAATATCTGAACTGGCAACACTGGAAATGCGTTAGCGGGCGCCATCCCGCATTCAAGGGAGGAAGAACAATGAAACTGAAGGTTATCAAGAGCGTGGCCACGGCCGCTGTTGTCGCGCTGGCGAGCAGCACCGCAATGGCACAGGACAGTCTGCCAAGCACTGTCGTCTGGACCACCTATGACACCGGCGGCGCGATGCACACCGCCGCTGTCGCCATCAGCAGCGCGCTAAAGCAAAGCGAAGATGTCAATCTGCGCGTCCTCAGCGCGGGCAATGGCGTCGCGCAGCAGTCGACACTGAAAACCGGGCGTGCGGACTTCGTCCTCGCTGGGTTCGATGTGTATTTCGCCCAGGAAGGCGCCTACCAGTTCGGCGCGAAGGATTGGGGTCCGCAGCCTGAGCGCCTCGTGCTGACCAGCATGACCGACCAGAGTTTCGGACTGGCGATCGCCCCCGACCTCGCGGAAAACGTCAAGAGCCCGCGTGATCTCGACGGTTTGCGGATCGCCTTCGTGCAGGGCTCGCCGTCGATCGAAGGAGCGCTGAACACGCTCATCATGGCCTGCGGCGGCCTCACCTGGGATGATGTGACCAAGGTCGACGTGCCGGGCTTCGGCGCGTCCGTCGACGCCTACATGAACGATCAGGCCGACGTCTACTTTACCTCCACCAACTCCGGCACCTCACTGCGCGCCGAAGCCTCGTCGCGCGGGCTGGCCTGGGTGCCGGTGCCATTCTCCGATACCGAGTGCTGGGACAACATCCGCGCCAGCGATCCGCGCTGGATCCAGAAGGTCGCCAAGGAAGGCGTCAACATCCCCAAGGACGGGATCGAGATGGCCAGCTATCCCGACATGATGCTCAATACCATGAGCGGACGCGACGACGGCCTTGTCTATGCGATGGTCAAGGCGATCTACGACGATTTCGACAACATCTCCAAGGCCGCCCCCACCACATACGGACTGGCCGCCGACCGGCAGATCCTCGACTACGTGGTGCCATTCCACGATGGCGCCATTCGCTACTTCAAGGAGGCAGGCCTCTGGAATGACGAGCTTCAGGCCCACAACGATGCGCTGGTGAAGCGCCAGGATGTGCTCGCCGCCGCATGGAAAGAGACCATGGATCGCGGCATTTCCGACGATGCTGAATTCGCCGCCGCCTGGAAGGAGGCGCGCATCAAGGCGCTCGAAGCCGCCGGTTTCGAAGTCCCTGTCAAAGACTGGTAGTTCGCCAAGGGGCCCGGCGCATCCGTGCGTCGGGCCTTCGGCTGTCCCTGCGTCGGGCGCGACGCCCAGCAACAACGAAGGCTCCGGACAATGACCAGGCTCTCTCAGTGGATCATATTCGCCTTTTCCGCGCTCGGCCTCCTGCTGACGGTAAACCAGACCTTTCTGTTCTCGCGCGTGATCGGCGTGGTTTTCAACGGTCAGACGTTCCTTTACGTGCTGACGCTGGTGTTCTTTCCGATCATCTTTCTGATCATGCCGCGCGCGGCGCGCGTGAAGGGAGAGGTCGGCCTGATGGATTGGGCGCTCTTCCTGCTGGCTTGCCTGTGTTCGGGCTACCTGATCCTTCACGCCAACGACGTCATCTATTCGAGCTGGCAATTCACGGCTCCTACTCAGGCGCAAATCGTCGCCGGGATCACCTGGCTCCTGGTTCTGGAAGGCGCGCGCCGCACCAATGGCTGGCCGCTGACGATCGTCGTGCTGCTGGTCTCGCTCTACCCGACCGTCGCGGACCATATGCCGGGCCCTCTCAATTCCATGTCGCTGCCCATATCCGACGTCGCGGCCTACCACCTCTACAGCTTCGAGAGCGTTTTCGGTGTGCCGATGCGGGCGTTTGCCGATCTTGTCGTCGGCTTCATTGTCTTCGGGCTGGCGTTACAATTCACCGGGGCTGCAAAGTTCTTCAACGATGTCGCCTTTGCTCTCATGGGCACGGTGCGTGGCGGCGCGGCCCACGTCGCCGTGGTGTCGAGCGCGCTGCAAGCCTCGATCAGCGGAAGCGTAATCTCGAACGTCATGACCAGCGGATCGGTCTCGATCCCTGCGATGAAACGCACGGGCTTTTCGGCCTCTTATGCGGGCGGCATCGAGGCGGTCGCATCCACCGGCGGCGTGCTGACCCCTCCCGTGATGGGCACCACCGCCTTCATCATGGCGACTTTCCTCTCAATTCCCTACACCGAGGTCGCCCTTGCGGCCGCAATCCCCGCCGCACTTTTCTACATCGGCCTCCTGCTGCAGGTGGACGCCTACGCCGCGCGGCGTGGCCTCAAGGGCTTGTCCCGGGCGGAACTTCCCACCCTCGCCGAGGCCTTCAAAGGCGGTTGGCACTACTGCCTCGTCTTCGTAGCGCTCATCACCATGCTGGCCCAGGGCATGAACGAAAGCCGCGCGGCCTTCTACGCCACCGGCCTGCTCCTTGTGGTAAACCAGTACCGGCCCGAGAACCGGGTCGGCCTCGCCGGCCTCCGTGAAATGATCACCGGCATCGGACGCGGACTTTCGGAGATCATCGCGATCATCCTCGCGATCGGCATGATCGCAGGCGGGCTGGCGGCCACCGGCATCCTAAGCACGCTGAGCACCGAGCTTGTCTTTCTCGCCGGCGACGCACCGATCATGCTGCTCATAATGGGCGCCCTTACCTCGTTCGTGCTCGGCATGGGAATGACGGTTTCGGCCTGCTACATCTTTCTCGCCATCGTGCTGGTGCCCGCATTGGTCAAGGTCGGGTTCAACCCGCTCGCGGTGCATCTCTTCGTCATGTACTGGGGTATGCTCTCCTTCGTCACGCCGCCGGTCGCCATCGCCACGTTCGCCGCCGCGGCCATTGCCAAGGTCCCCGCAATCAAGATCGGTTGGCACGCGATGCGGCTGGCCTCGGTGATGTACTTCGTGCCGTTCTTCTTCGCGATGAACCCGGCGCTGATCCTGCAGGGCACGCCTTACGAGATCTTCACTTCCATCATCACGGCGGTCTGCGGTGTGGCGGCGGTGTCGTGGTCCTTGCAAGGCTACATGCTGGGCGTTGGTGGGATCGCCAACTCTGTCGCAGGCGTCGCGACCCGCGCGGTGCTGATGCTAGCCGGGCTCATCCTGGCCTCACCGGGCAACGCATCGCTGGGTCTCAACCAGCTCGAGTTCGCCGCCATTGGCATCGTCCTCATCGCCCTGTGCGCTCTCGCCATCCGTACCCTTCCCGGATGCGCCATGACCGCCCCCGTGTCCGCAAGTCCCGCCGGAGAATGAGATGACAACACCTGATATACTGCTGCGCGAAGAGATCGGCGCCGTAACGCGGCTCACCCTCAACCGCCCAGAACGAATGAACGCGCTTTCCGGCCAGCTCGCCCGCGCCCTCGATCTGGCCTTGACCGACAGCCTGGCCCCCGGCAGCCCGACCCGTGCCCTGCTCATCACCGGAGCCGGACGCGGCTTCTGCGCTGGAGCGGACCTGACGGAAAGGCTTGAGGTTCCCGAGGGCAGCACAGTGCTCGAAACCTGGTATCATCCTATGATCCGCCGGCTTCGGGCCTACCCGCTGCCCGTCGTCGTGGCGGTCAACGGCATTGCCGCCGGAGCGGGCATGAGCCTCGCGCTGCTTGGCGATATCGTGACCTGCGCCGAAAGCGCCTCCTTTCTGCAGGCCTTCGTCAAGGCCGGACTGGTTCCCGACTGCGGTGCGAGCTGGCTGCTGCCCCGCCGCATCGGCGAGGCCCGGGCGCGCGAAATGGCGCTTCTGGCGGAACGGCTGCCGGCGGCGCAGGCGCTCGACTGGGGCCTGGTCAATCGCGTCTTTCCGGACGAGAGCCTGCAGTCGGAAAGCCTCGCCCTCGCCACCCGGCTCGCCGAAGGCCCCGTAAACGCACTGAGCCGGGCACGCGGGTTGTTCGAAGCCTCGCCTTGCAATGACTTCGAAGCGCAGATCGCCTTCGAGGCGAAGATGCAGTCCCAATGCTCGGGCGCACCCGAATCCGCCGAGGGTCGCGCGGCCTTCGCCGAGAAACGGACGCCCGATTTCACCAACATTCCCCTTGCCTCCCGGGAGCACACCACATGACCCTGACGCAGACAGCCACCCGCAACCTGAAAGACGTGCAGCAGCCTGCGGAAATCATCACCGGAGACCGCACCGTCACGCAGGAGCAGATGGAAGCGCGGGTCGCCCAGGTGGCGGGGGCCCTGAAGCGCGACGGCCTTTCGGAGGGCATGGTGGTGTCGCAGCTGATGCGCAACGACACGCCCATCATCGAGGTCAACATCGCCGCACAGCGGCTGGGCTGCTATTCTGTTCCGCTGAACTGGCACCTGACCAGCCCCGAACTGCTCTATGTCATCGAGGATTGCGCGGCCGACATGCTGATTGTCCACGCTGACCTGCTGCCGCTGGTCCAGGGCAGGCTGCCCGAGAAGTGCCGCGTGATCGTGGTGGCGACACCTCCCGCCGTGGCCCGGGCATTCAAGCTCGACCCGTCGCAATGCGCCGTTCCCGAAGGCATGACGGATTACGAAACCTGGATTGCGGCGGCAGAGCCGCACAGCGGCCCGATCCCGCTCGATCGCGGCGTCATCATCTATACGTCCGGCACCACCGGAAAACCCAAGGGTGTGAAGCGCAACCCGATGACCCCGCAAGAGGCTGAGCGCAACGCCGCAACCTTCAGGGCGACCTATGGTATCGCGCCCGATATGCGCGGCCTGCTCGTCACCCCGCTCTATCACGCCTCGCCCAACGGCTTTGCCCGCTACGCCGCCACCCGCGGCCGCCTGCTTGTGATCACCTCGCGATTCGACCCCGAAGAGTTCCTTGCCCTGATCGAGAAACACCGGATTAACGTGGTCACCGCAGTGCCGACCATGTTCGTCAAACTGCTCAAGCTGCCAAGGGAGGTGCGCGAGAAATACGACGTCTCATCGCTGCGCTGGATCAGCCACACCGCCAGCGCCTGCCCGGTCGAGGTCAAACAGGGGCTGATGGAGTGGTTCGGCCCCATCGTACATGAGATTTACGGCGGCACCGAAGTTGGCATCGCCCTGCATGCGACGCCTGAAGAATGGCTCGCCCGCCCCGGCACGGTCGGGCGCTGCGTTCCGAACGCCGAGATCCGCATCTATGGCGATGACGGCAGCGTGCTGCCCACGGGCGAGGCGGGAGAAATCTACGTGCGTAACGCCAACTACGCCGATTTCACCTACATCAACAATCCCGAGGCACGCGCCGAATCGGAGCGCGACGGGTTCATCAGCATCGGCGATATGGGCTATCTCGACGAGGCGGGTTTTCTGTACATCAGCGACCGCAAGCGCGACATGGTGATCTTCGGCGGCACCAACATCTATCCGGCGGAAATCGAATCCGAGCTGATCCAGAGCCCGGATGTGGTCGATTGCGCGGTGATCGGCCTGCCGGACCCGGAGTTCGGCGAAGTTCTCGCCGCCTATATTCAGCTTGCCCCCGGCGCCAACCCCGACCCGGATGCGATCCGCAGTTACCTCGAGCCGCGGCTGGCCAGGTACAAGATACCGCGGATCATCCATTTTGCCGAAAAGCTGCCGCGCGAGGAAAGCGGCAAACTGATGAAGCGAAAGCTGCGCGATCAGGGCTGATCGCGCAGCGCGCGCTCACGCGAAGCGCGCCCGTCCACCCGTCAGCACAACCAGGTTTCGCTCCTCGACAGCGGCTTCGAACAGCACCTCGCCGGCCTGCTGCCAGAACGTCACCCGGAGCGTCTCGCCCGGAAAGACCGGACGGCTGAACCGGCCGGAAATCGCCCGAAGCGCTTCCGGGGCATCGGGGCTGATCTGCTCGATCAGTCCGCGCGCCGCCATGGCAAAGGTGCAGAGCCCGTGCAGGATCGGTCGCTCGAAGCCCACCGCCTTCGCCCGTTCCGGGTCGGCGTGCAGCGGGTTCATGTCGCCGTTCAGCCGGTAGAGCAACGCGGCCTGCGGCAGGATCGGCAATACCGCCGCGCCATCCGCCGCCCGCTCCGGCCGCGCCCAGCCATCGCGTTCCGGCGGGCGGCCGCCAAAGCCGCCGTCCCCACGCAGCGCATAGGTCGAGACAAGCCGCGCCACCACTGCGCCGGCCGTATCAGTCAACACCCGCTCCACGTCCACCACGGCGCCCTTCTCGGCGCCCCTGTCCCAAAGACCCACAACCCTGGAGCGGGCCACCATGCCGTCGTCCAGCGGAAGGGGACGGACCACCTCCAATGCCTGCGCCCCATGCACCAGCTTGCGGTAGTCCAGCCCGGCCTTGTCAAACCACATGCCGGGGCTGCCCAGCACCAACGGCATGGTCGGGAACACCTGCAAGTCCTTCTCGTAGACATGTCGCAGGGCCCGCGCGTCCAGCGGGTCGGCCCCGATCCCGAGGCCGAGCGCATAGAGCATCGCATCCTTCTCGCGCACTTTCACGGGCACGTCGGCAAAATCGAAATCGCGAACCCGCGTCTCGTCGAGTGGCATGGTCAGATCTCCTGTATTCCGGCGTTCAGAGCTTCTCGATCAGTTCGGGCACCGCGGTGAAGAGGTCCGCGACGAGGCCGTAGTCGGCGACCTGGAAGATCGGCGCTTCCTCGTCCTTGTTGATCGCGACGATAACCTTCGAATCCTTCATGCCCGCCAGGTGCTGGATCGCGCCGGAGATGCCTACGGCCACGTAGAGCTCGGGCGCGACGACCTTGCCGGTCTGGCCGACCTGCCAGTCGTTCGGGGCGAAGCCGGCGTCGACGGCGGCGCGGGAGGCGCCGACAGCGGCGCCGAGCTTGTCGGCGAGCTTCTCGATCAGCGCGAAATCATCCTGTGAGCCGACGCCGCGCCCGCCGGAGACGACGAAGCCGGCGGAGGTCAGCTCGGGGCGGTCCGAGACCGCGACCTTGTCTGCGACCCACTCCGAAAGGTCCGGATTTTCGGCGGCGACTGCGACGGTTTTGACAGAGGCGGACCCGCCTTCGCCCGCGGCGTCGAAGGCCGAGGTCCGGAAGGTGATTACCTTCTTGTCGTCCTTCGTCCTGACCGCCTGGATCGCGTTGCCGGCATAGACCGGGCGCTCGAATGTATCCGCGTCGACCACGCCGGACACGTCCGACAGGATCATCACGTCGAGCAGGGCGGCGACGCGCGGCATCACGTTCTTCGCATCCGTTGTGGCGGGCGCGCAGATGTGGCTGTAATCGCCCGCGAGAGAGACGATCAGCGCAGCCGTCGGCTCGGCAAGGCGGTGGCCAAGCGAGGCATCCTCGGCAACCAGCACCTTGGCGACGCCGTCGATCCTGGCCGCGGCCTCCCCGGCTGCAGCGGCCGAAGCCCCGGCACAGAGCACGGTCACGTCGCCCAGCCTGGCGGCGGCGGAGACAGCCTTGGCGGTGGCGTCCATCGCCAGTTCGCCGTCGCTCACTTCGGCAAGAAGGAGAACAGCCATCAGATAATCCCCTTTTCCTTGAGTTTCGCCACCAGCGTGTCGACATCGGGTACGATCTCGCCGGCCTGCCGGGTTTCGGGTTCGGAGGTCTTCACCACCTCAAGGCGCGGGCTGACGTCGACGCCGTAGTCGGCGGCGGTCTTCTCATCCAGCGGCTTCTTCTTGGCCTTCATGATGTTGGGCAAGGAGGCGTAGCGCGGCTCGTTGAGGCGCAGGTCCACGGTGACGATGGCGGGCATTTTCACCTTGATCGTCTGCAAGCCGCCGTCGACCTCGCGGGTCACCACCGCATGCTCACCCTCGATCTTCAATTCCGATGCGAAGGTGGCCTGGGACCAGCCCAGCAGGGCCGAAAGCATCTGGCCGGTGGCGTTCATGTCGTTGTCGATCGCCTGCTTGCCGGCAAGCACGAGGCCGGCCTCTTCATCCTCGGCGATCTTCGCGAGAATCTTGGCTGCGGCCAGCGGCTCGATGTCCTGGTGCACGTCATCGGCGGCCACCACGAGGATAGCCCGGTCCGCACCCATGGCCAGCGCGGTGCGCAGCGTCTCCTGCGCCTGTTTTACGCCGATTGACACGGCAACAACCTCTTCGGCGGCCCCCGCTTCCTTCAGCCGGATCGCCTCTTCGACGGCAATCTCATCGAACGGATTCATCGACATCTTCACATTGGCGAGATCGACACCGGAACCGTCCGACTTGACCCGGACCTTCACGTTGTAGTCGATCACCCGTTTCACAGGCACCAGCACCTTCATGGGGTCTCTCTCCTTGCGTCAGGGGCGGCGTGACGCCGCTTCGGGACAGGAATACGACTAATGGTCCTACCAATCAACCGAAAACGAACCCTAATAGGCGAGCGTCAGGGCAACCGCGACGAGCCCGGGACGCGTCTTTCCCTCGATCTCCATCTTGAAATTGCGCCGGATCATCAATCCACCACGGTCCAGCTCTGCATGGGTGACCTCCATGTGCAGCCGCAGCCGATCGCCGCTTTCCACCGGTTCGGGAAACCGTAGTTTCTCGTACCCGTAGTTCAGCGCCCGCCCATGCGCCGTGACCCGGAAGATCTGGCTCGACAGGCCCGGCACCAGCGAAAGCGTCAGCAGCCCGTGCGCCAGGGTCCGGCCCCCCGGCAGTTCGCGCGCCGCCCGCTCGGCATCCAGGTGATACCAGTTGTTGTCGCCCGTCACCGCGGCAAACCGGTCGATCCTTTCCTGGGTGATTTCCTCCCAACCGCTCGGCGAAAACGTGTGACCGATATAGCCCGCCAGCTCCTTGAAGTTGGAGATCTCCAGCACCTCAGTCCCTCAGCAACTGACGCGCGATGGTGTTGCGCTGCACTTCGCTGGCCCCCTCATAGATCCGCGTCACTCTTACGTCCCGGAAGATCCGCTCCACCGCCTGGCCGCGTACATATCCCGCGCCGCCGTAGATCTGCACCGCCTTGTCCGCCGTCCGGTTCGCCGCCTCGCTGCAGAGCAGCTTGGCCATCGAGCAGAGATCGCGCCGGTGCTCTCCCTGGTCAAACCGCCATGCGGCATCCAGCGCCACGAGCCGTGCCGCGCGCATGTCCAGGGCCATGTCCGCCAGCATGTGCTGGATCGCCTGAAAGTCCGACAGCGTTCCGCCGAAGGCCGGCCGCTCCTTGGCATAGTCCAGCGCCAGCTCAAGCGCGTATTCCCCCATGCCCAGCGCGGTGCCGGCAATCGCCAGACGCCCCTCGTTGAGCCCGCGCATCACATAGGCCAGTCCCTTGCCCTCCTCTCCGATCAGCGCCTCGGCGGGCAGTTCGATGTCGTCGAACGCAAGCTCGGCCACGCCGGGCGTCGCCGTGCCCATCAACTGCAGCGTGCCGGAGAAGGAGTATCCGGGCGCATCGGTCGGCACGAGAAAAAGCGAAATGCCTCCGCTCGCCCCCTTGTCCTTGTCGGTATAGGCCGCGACGACGGTCTTCTTTGCCCTGAACCCGTTCGAGATATAGGTCTTCGCGCCGTTCAGCACCCAGCCGTCGCCGCTGCGGCGCGCATTCGTCCGGATTGCCGACACATCCGAACCGCAATGGGGCTCCGACAGGGCAAAGCTCACGACCAGGTCTCCCGCGATGATTGCCGGGAGATTCTCCTCGCGCATCCGCTCGCTGCCGAAGGTTTCGATAATCCGGCTCTGCGGCCCCTGGGAGGACTTCACATCCGCCCAGAACTGCGGGGGCAGATGCGCCAGCTCGGCCTGCACGCAGACGGTCGCCAGCAGCCCCACGCCCAGGCCGCCATTTTCCTCGCTGAAGGAAAGCCCGAAGAACCCTGTGTCCTTGAACACATCGTACACGGCCTGGGGCACCTTACCCGTTTGGTGAAACTCGGCCTCGTATTTCGAGACGTCCGCCACAATCTTCCGGGTCATCTCGACGAGGGACGTGACCTCCTCGGGCAAGTTGAAGTCCATGTTCAGTTCTCCCGTTGTTTCTCAGGCATTGCGACCCCGCGTCGCGCGAGCGCCGCACTGTTCATCGGACGCACGTTTGCGATGACCGAGGACGCGATTCATCCATTCCTGCCCCATATCTAAACGCGGCTGTCCTGCGGTTGGCTAATATGATGTGCGTTTCACAGCGGCGATTTCACGTTTCATCCCGGGAGTGTCGACCGCCCGAAATTCTGCCGATCCGATCTGGCGATCTCTTCCGGCTTGTGCCGCTTGTTGTACATCTTCGATCCACCGTTTTCCTGTAATAACGGTGGACCCATTTCTTTGGGGAGGCTCAGCCGAAGCGTGCGCCCGCCGGTAAGCAACAGCCCGAGAACCGGATCGGAATGTCAGCGCGTGAAGCTCTGGGCGTTGCCGGCATCGACATTGATGATGTTGCCGGTCGATTTGGCTGAAGCCTCCGACGCCAGAAAGTAGACGGCCTCGGCAACATCCTCCGGAAAGACCGAACGCTTGAGCATGGAACGCTTGCGATAGTGTTCCTCGAGATCGTCCGGATCCATTGCGTAGGCGGCGGCGCGCTGTTCACGCCATTCGCCGGCCCAGATCTTCGAGCCACGCAACACCGCATCCGGATTGACCGTATTGACGCGGATCTGGTGGTCGGCCCCTTCCAGCGCAAGGCAACGCGCAAGATGGATCTCGGAGGCCTTGGCCGTGCAGTAGGCGGCCGCATTCGGTGAAGCAGCCAGCCCGTTCTTGGACGCAATGAAGACGATGTTGCCACCGACCTTCTGCGTCTTGAAATACCGGAAAGCCTCGCGCGAAACGAGGAAATAGCCCTTGGCGAGAATGTCCATGTTGCGGTCCCACATGGACAATTCGGTTTCTTCGATGGGCGCGGAGGACGAGATGCCGGCGTTGGAGACGAGAATGTCGAGACCGCCGAATTCGACCGCGCAGGCCGCATAGGCGGCGGCGACGCCGCCCTCATCGGTCACGTCGAGCCTGACGGTCCGAACGACATCGGCGCTGAACCCACCCGCCAGTTCCGTTCGCGCCGTTTCGAGCGCGGCCTCGTCGATGTCGGCGAGCAGCACGCAGGCGCCTTCGCGCAGGAGCCGGGTCGCGGTGGCGCGGCCGATGCCGCCTGCCCCGCCGGTGACGAATGCAATGCGCCCGGCCAGTGATTTCGGCTTCGGCATGCGTTGCAACTTGGCTTCTTCGAGCGCCCAGTATTCGATGTTGAAGGCTTCCTGTTCGGAGAGGCCCGTGTAGGTCGAAACGGAAGAAGCGCCGCGCATGACATTGATGGCGTTGACATAGAACTCCGAGGAGATGCGCGCGGTCGCCTTGTCGGCGGCGAAGGCGAACATGCCGACGCCCGGCATGAGGTAGATCACGGCGTTGGGATCGCGCATGGCCGGCGAGACGTCATCCCTGCAACGATCGTAATAGCCGGCATAGTCGGCGCGATAGGCCTCGACAAGACCGGGAAGCGCCGTCGAGACCGCGTCGATATCCGGGTGCGACGGATCGAAATCGATGACCAGCGGGCGGATCTTCGTGCGCAGGAAATGATCCGGGCACGAGGTGCCGAGTGCCGCCAGCGGCTTGAGATCGACGGAATTGACGAATTCGAGGACGGTGTCGGAGTCGTCGAAATGACCGACCTTCAGCGGGCCGGACGCAGAGATCAATCCGCGGATCTGCGGCATCAGGCGGGAGGCGGCGGCGCGGCGCTCGCGGAAGGAGAGCGAGGTAGC
>Ga0208328_1000093_pt1 | contig 50792 bp, 40 predicted proteins | sample DeeseametaMP2633_FD_184170 | JGI IMG/M metagenome (GOLD analysis project Ga0208328, IMG submission 184170) | Marine microbial communities from the Deep Atlantic Ocean - MP2633 (SPAdes) | ecosystem: Environmental > Aquatic > Marine > Unclassified | place: Northeast of Antigua and Barbuda, North...
GCCGCCGACCTCGCCCTCCCGGTCGAGGACCTGCAGCTGACCGTCCGCTCCTACAACTGCCTCAAGCGCGAGGGCATCCACACCGTGGGTGAGCTCATCGGTCGCTCGGAGCAGGACCTCCTCGACATCCGCAACTTCGGTGCGAAGTCGATCGACGAGGTCAAGGCCAAGCTGGTCGAGATGGGTCTGTCCCTCAAGGACAGCGCCCCCGGCTTCGACCCGCACGCCGCGCTCGCCGCCTACGGCGACGACGACGATGACGCCTTCGTCGAGGACGAGCAGTACTGAGCGCACATCTGGCACGCACCTCGCCTCGTTGTCGGTCGGTCGACGCCCCCAGGTAGTCCAACACTGGCGGGGCGCCTTCCCTCCCGCAGCACAGCGATGCACGCACCAGCTGCACGCTCAGCCCAAGTGAACGCAACATCTACTCCGGTACCTGGTACGGCCGGGGAGAAATGAGAGAGACATGCCCAAGCCCACCAAGGGTCCCCGCCTCGGCGGCAGCCCCGCCCACCAGCGCCTGATCCTGTCGAACCTGGCCACCGCCCTGTTCGAGAACGGTCGGATCACCACCACCGAGTCGCGCGCCCGTGCGCTGCGCCCGCTGGCGGAGAAGCTGATCACCAAGGCCAAGAAGGGCGACCTGCACAACCGTCGCGAGGTCCTCAAGACCATCCGTGACAAGGGTGTCGTGCACGTCCTGTTCACCGAGATCGCTCCGACCTTCTCCGAGCGTCCCGGCGGCTACACCCGGATCACCAAGATCGGCCCCCGCAAGGGCGACAACGCCCCCATGGCCGTCATCGAGCTGGTGACCGAGGCCTACTCCCCGAAGGCGCCCAAGGCTGCCCCGGCCGCCCCCGCCGCCCCGGCGGAGGAGCCCGTGGCCGAGGAGACCACCGAGGAGACCCCGGTCGAGGAGACCGAGGCCCCCGAGGCTGCTGCCGAGGAGACCGAGGCCCCCGAGGCCGAGGCGACCGAGGAGTCCGCCGAGGAGTCCGACAAGGCCTGAGCCACGTCGCGTCCCACGAACGCCCCTCCCGCTCGTCGGGTGGGGCGTTCGTCGTCTCCGGGCACGGGTGACGGGACGCCGAACCGGCGCATCCTTCCGGACGTCAGCGCCGGTTCGGTGTGGGACGGACGTCGAGCCGGCGTATCAACACGCCGGCTCGGCGGGTGGTGGGGTCGGCGTGTGGCGGGGGTCGCACTGGGGGTGTGGGCGGCGTCTCGCCTCACCTTTGCGGTGCACGGGCGTTGACCGGGCATGACCTCCTCGTCGCGTTCCCTGCTCGTCGTCCTCGCCGTCGTCGCGCTCCTGGGTGTGTCACCGGTCGCCGGCTCCGCGTCGGAGGGATCGATCCTCTCCGGGCTGCTGGGCTCCTCGAGCGCGGAGGCACCCACCGCGGTGACCAAGGCACCCGACGGCACCCTGCGCGCCGGCTGCCTCGACTACCCGCTGCGCTACAAGGTCAAGGGTGCCGGGAAGGACTGGCTGCTCGACCTCGCCGTGCGCGACCGCAGCGGTGCCACGGTCGCCTCGCTCACGCTGCACGGCGTCTCGTCACCGCGCAAGGGGCGCACCAGCTTCTCGGTGTGCCGCAGCGCCGTGAAGGCCGGTCGCTTCAGCGTCAGCGGGGTGCTGACCGACCGGGACGGCTACCAGCAGACCGACCACACGGTCGAGAGGCACCGGTTCTGGCTCACGCGTCGCTGACCCGGTCAGTGGGTCGGTGACCAGGAGTCCGCCAGCAGCCGGGTCGCCTCGTCCAGGCCGAGGCCGAGACGACGGGCCTCGGCGGCGTACGTCGCTGCGGCTGCGGCGGCGCCCGGGGACGACGCCGCCCCGCTGCTGCGGACGAACGTGCCGCGCCGGCCCTCGGTGACGACCACGCCGTCGGCCTCGAGCTCCTTGTAGGCCCGGGCGACGGTGCCGGCCGAGAGCCCCAGCTCCGTGGCGAGGCCACGCACCGTGGGGAGCTTCGTCCCGGCGGCCAGGTCGCCGCGCGCGACGCGGGTCGCGACCTGGCGGCGCAGCTGCTCGAAGGGCGGCTCGGTCGAGGACGGGTCGAGGGGCAGGACGCTCACGGCTCCAGGGTAGGCATCGTGCTAGACACCGGGCATGGAACCGGACGTGCTGGTGGTGGGTGAGGCACTGGTCGACGTGGTGCACGCGGCCGACGGGTCGACGACGGAGCGTGCGGGCGGCAGTGCCGCCAACGTCGCCGTCGCGCTGGCCCGGCTGGGGAGGCCGGTGCGCTTCGCGACGGCCTACGCCGAGGACAGGTACGGCGCGATGCTGGCCGACCACCTCGACCGGGCGGGGGTGGGGCTGGCGGCCGACCCCCACGTGCTGGGGCGTACCTCCTCCGCGGTAGCCACCCTCGGGGCCGACGGGGCGGCCTCCTACGAGTTCGACCTCGACTGGCGACTGGGCGAGGTGCCGTCGTCGCCCGTGCCGGCGGCCGTCCACGTGTGCTCGCTGGGTGCGGTCGTGGAGCCCGGGGCGTCGACGGTCCGGTCCCTGGTCGACGCGCTGCGCGCCCGCGCGACGATCACCTACGACGTCAACGCCCGCCCGTCGATCACCGGCACCGGGCCGGAGGTCGTCGCGACCGTGGAGGCCCTGGTCTCACTGGCCGACGTGGTCAAGGTCAGCGACGAGGACCTCGAGACGCTGTGGCCCCACCTGACGGTGGACGAGGCGGCGCTCCACCTGGTCGCGCGGGGTCCGCGGGCGGTCGTGGTCACCCGGGGCGGCGAGGGAGCGAGCTGGGTCGAGGCGGGCCGGCGCGTCGACGTCGGGTCGCAGCCGGTGGTCGTGTCCGACACCATCGGCGCGGGCGACACCTTCGCGGCCGCGCTGGTGGACGGACTGTGGACCCACGGCCTGCTCGGAGGTCGGCTGCCCGTGCTCGCCGACGACGTCGTGACCGACCTGCTCACCCACGCGACGGGTGCCGCCGCCGTGACGGTGTCGCGGCCCGGGGCCGACCCGCCGTACCGCGCCGAGCTCTGAGTCCGCAGGCGCGGCCGCGGCTCGATGTGCCGGTCGGGTCCGGCCTGCGCGAGGATGGGGCCGTGCGCCTGCGGATCGACCTCGCCTACGACGGTGGCGGCTTCCACGGGTGGGCCGCCCAGCCCGGCCTGCGCACCGTGCAGGGCGAGGTGGAGCAGGCCCTGGCCGTCGCGCTGCGGCGTCGGGAGCCCGACGGGACGCTGCGGCGGGTGCCCGTCGTCTGCGCGGGCCGCACCGACACCGGTGTCCACGCCCGCGGCCAGGTGCTGCACGTCGACACGACGCCCGAGGAGCTCGCGGCCTCGGCGGGGCGCTCGCCCGAGCCGCCGCCGGAGGCACTGGTGCGCCGACTCGGCGGCATCCTCCCCCCGGACGTGGTCGTCCGGGCGGTGAGCCGGGCGCCGGAGGGCTTCGACGCAAGGTTCTCCGCGACCTGGCGCCGCTACGTCTACCGGGTGGCCGACCAGGCGGCGGCGGTCGACCCGCTCACCAGGTCCCACGTCCTGGCCTGGCGCCGGCCGCTCTCGCTCGAGGCGTTGCAGGCGGCCTCGGCGCCGTTGGTCGGCCTCCACGACTTCGCGGCCTTCTGCAAGCAGCGCGAGGGGGCGACCACCGTCCGCACCCTGCTCGACCTCACCTGGGCCCGACGCACCGACGGGGTGCTGGAGGCCACCGTGCGGGCCGACGCGTTCTGCCACTCGATGGTCCGGGCGCTGGTGGGGTGCCTGCTGGCCGTCGGGGAGGGCCGCCGCGACGTGGGCTGGCCGGCCGAGGTGCTCGGGTCCACGAGCCGGTCACCGGAGGTGACGGTCGCGCACGCGCACGGACTGACCCTCGAGGAGGTCGGCTACCCCGCGGACGACGAGCTCGCCGAGCGCGCCGAGCTGACCCGGGCCCGGCGGCTGCCGCTGGCCGACACGCCGCAGGAGGGCGAGGGATGACCGACGACGAGCACTACTTCACCGCCGACCCCAGCGTCGCCTTCCGGCGCGAGCCGGTCCGGGCGTCGGTCTGGGGCGTCGACCTCACCCTCGACTCCGGGTCCGGGGTCTTCGCGCGGGGACGTGTCGACGTGGGCACCGCGGTGCTCTTCCGCGAGACCGAGGCGCCCACGCAGGGCCACGTCCTCGACCTCGGCTGCGGCTACGGCCTGATCGGCCTGGCGGCGGCCGTCGCCTCACCCGCCGTGCGGGTCACGGCCGTCGACGTCAACGAGCGCGCGCTGCTGCTGGCCCGCGAGAACGCCGCCGCCCTCGGGGTGGCAGAGCGCTACCGGGCGGTCCTGCCCGAGCAGGTCGAGCCGACGGCGACGTACGACGAGATCTGGTCCAACCCGCCCATCCGGGTCGGCAAGCAGGTATTGCACGACCTGCTGCTCACCTGGCTCCCGCGGCTGGCGCCGGGCGGACGCGCGGTGATGGTGGTCGGGAAGAACCTCGGTGCGGACTCGCTGCAGCGCTGGCTGGGCGAGCAGGGCTGGCCGACGACCAGGCTGGCGTCGGCGAAGGGGTTCCGGATCCTGGAGACCCGGCGCGGCTGACCGTGCGCGAGCGACCTCTCGGCCGTGCGCGAGCGACGTGTCGGCGGTGGGCGTCAGGGGGTGATGGCGTGCTGCAGCAGCGCCGCCGCCTCGGGGTCCTGGGTCTCGGAGCGGTGCCAGAGCAGCAGCAGCAGCTCGCGGGCGGTGCCGCGCAGGTGCACCTGCGGCTCGCCGTCGCCGATGCGGACCGGACCGGCGCCGGGGGCCCCGGCGGGGACGTCGGTGGCCTCGAGCACCAGGGTGCCCGGCAGCGGCTCGGTGCGGGCCATCTTGACCTGGCGCAGGTAGAAGGTGTCCTGGACCTCGCGGACGCCGTCCCACGCCACGGCCGGGTCGGGCTGCCACTCCGCGTCCCGCCCGGCAGCGGAGAGCAGGTCGTAGGTGTGCATGGAGGCCTCGTGGGTCTGGCGGCGCGCCCACCAGCCGGCGGTGCCGACACCGCGGCCGAAGGTCCACGCGGGCGCCGCGGGGTCGGTCGTGGCGAGGGTCTCGACGAGGTCACCGGCGTGGCCGGCGTACCACGCGGCGAGCTCGCTGAGGTCGGTCGGTGCCTCCTCGGGGCGACCCTCCGGGGTCCCCTCGAGCACGGCGTGCCGACCCCACTGGTGGACCCCGCCGAGGTGCTCGACGAGGTCGGCCACGCACCACTCCGGACAGGCCGGCACCGACGCGGTGAGGTCCACCTCGTCGATCAACCGGGCGACGCGGCCGGTGGCGGCGGTGAGCAGTGCGTTCCAGTCGTGCATCCCGCCATCCAACCAGCCGCGACCGGTGGTCGCCGTGACTCAGCCCACGGTGACACGCTTCGTGCCGCTGCGGCTCGGCGCGCGCAGGTCGTCGCCGCGGTACAGGACCTGGACCTGCACCCGGCCCGAGGGCAGGCGCAGGGTGACGGTGCGGTTGCCCTCGTCCTTGCGGCGCACGCGGAAGGTCCGCTCGACCTCGCCGTCGACCAGCACGAGCACCCTCCCGACGGCCGGGCCCGCGGCCTCGGCGGTGCGCAGGCGCACCTTCGTGCGCAGACGCCCGTCCTTGGGCGTGGTGGCCTTGAAGCGGGTCAACGTGCTGGCGCGGTCGATCGTCACCGCGACCGTGGTGCTGGTGGAGGCCTGGTGCAGCGAGGTGGGCTCGTACGACGCGGTGTACTCCCGCTCGCCGGGTGCCACGCCGCTCACGCGCACGGTGGCCACGCCGTCGCTCAGCGTCGCGGTGCCCACCGTGCGGTCGCGGTCGTCGGTGACGACGACGGTGCCGGTGGCGTCCTCCCCCGAGACGGGGGTGACCTCGACGCCCAGCACGACGTCGTCGCCGTACTCCACCCGGCTGCTGGCCACGGTCAGCGTGGTGGTGGTCCCCACCGGCTCGGGCGGAGCCTCGACCTTCTCGCCCTCGGGGCCGGCCCAGTACAGCGCCCGCCCCACGTCACCGAGACCCGCCTTGGGGTGGTGCCGGAAGAGCAGGCTGGTGCCGAAGACCAGGGCGCGCGAGCCGTCCTCGTCGGTGGCCCACACCGACGCGGCGCGACCGGCGGTCTCCTCGGGGCCACCGGCACCGGTCCAGTGGCCGGCCAGCATCGGCTCGGCCGCGTAGGACTGCGCGGGCAGGGTGCCCTCGCCGAGGTCGCCGAAGGAGTAGGCCGGGTAGACGAACGCGGAGTCGGTCTGGAACGGCCGCAGCGGTGAGTCCTCGGGGGTCGTGAGGGCGACGACCGCGTTGCTGGAGGAGCCGGCCGCGGAGCCGGTCGCGACGACCGGGCCGTAGGTGCCGGCCGCGTCCAGCCCGGCCGCCCCGCGGCCGATGACGCCGTGGCCGGCGTCGGCCCAGGCCCTGAGGGCCACGTCGCCGTCGGAGCCGTCGGAGAGCCCGAGGTCCGAGCCGATCCACAGCACGTCGAGGGTGTCGACGATGCTCGGGTCCGCGTCGAGCTCGGCCGCGGTGAGCAGCCGCGCGTCCAGGCCCAGGGCCTCCATCGCCAGGACGTCGTCCTGGGTGCCGGTGTACCCGACGACCAGGTCGTCGAGGCCGCGGGTGCTCGGGTCGTCCAGCGCGTCGACCTGGGCGGGGGTGGGGCTGACCAGCTCGACGTCGTACGCCGCAGCCGCGGCGAGGGCCGCGGCCCGGTCGTCCGGGCCGACCACCGCGGTGCCGTCGGCCAGCAGCGAGACGGCCGCACCGGTGTCGAGGACGTCGGTCACGGCACGGAGGTCGTCGGCGCCGGCCAGCGGGAAGGCGAGCAACCCGTCCTCGGGGGCGTCGGCGGCGCTCGTGGGGGCCGTGACGGGTGTGGTGTCCCCGAGGCGCGTGCCCCCGGTCTCACCGAACTCCAGCACGGTCGCGCCCCACAGGTGGGCCAGCGACCAGGCGGAGACGTCGTACATCGAGGGGACCTTCTCGGAGATGTCGCTGCCGACGTCGAGCAGGGCGTGGGCCAGGCCGCGCAGGGGCTGGTGCATGTCGACGACGTAGGAGCCGGCCGGGTAGGTCACGCCGGCGGAGATGCGGGTCTCGTCGAGGGTGCCGACCTCGACACCGTGGAACATCAGCTGACGCACCAGCGTGGCGGCGTCGCCGCGGGAGCGCTGGTCCTCGCCGACGGGGATGACGTAGGCGCGGGGGTAGGAGACCGGGTTCTGGTCGTCGGCGACGTCCCAGTGCTCCTTCCACTCGTCGGGGCCGGGCACGTCGGCGACGTTCTCGGTGGTCAGCTGGACCTTCGGGGCGCCCTCGACGCCGCGGCGGAAGACCTCGATCTGGTTGGCCAGCATCTCCTCGGAGTGCGTGGTCACGTAGTCGATGGTGCTGTCGATGACCTGGCGGCCGACGGCGGTGTTGACCGTGGCGCCGGCCGGGTTCTGGGTGGTGCCGGTGCGCGGGAGCGGCAGCTCGACGGTGGCGGTGACGGCGCCGTGGAAGGCGGCGTACTGCGCGGTGAAGATCGGCGGGAAGTCGTCCCAGCCGCTGGGGGTGTCGCGGTAGGGGATGGTGATCCGCCCCTGGCCGGTGAGGTCGCCGACGGCGCTGATCAGGCCCGTCGCGACGTCCACGACCGGGTTGGCCGGGATGCCGGCCCCGAGCACCTCGTCCTCGACCTGCAGGGCCAGGGCGTAGCCGTGGGGGAGGAAGAGGTCGTACTCGTAGGAGTCGCCGTGCGGTGGGCCGCAGGGCTCCACCTGGAGCACGCCGGTGTAGCCGTGCAGGTCCGCGGCGTAGAGCGGCTGCAGCGCCTGGGCGGTGCGCGCGTAGGACACCGACTCCGGCGTGGTGTTGGTGATCATGTCGCGGTTGATGTCGAGCCCGAGCACGCCGGGGCGCTGACCGATGGTGCGGCCGTCGGGGTTGAGCGTGAGCGAGAAGTAGAGCCGGTGTCCGGCCAGCAGCTCGACGGTGGCGGGGTCGTCGGCGGCGTCGAGGAGGTCGCCGATGGTCTGCATGATCGCGTCGGTGCCCTCCCACTCGTTGCCGTGGACGTTGCCGCTGAACCAGATCGGGGTCTTGTAGCCCGCGACCAGCTCCGCGTCGGCGGCGGCGGCCTCCGGGTCGGTGCGGATCAGCTCGCGCCACGCCGTCTGCTGGGCGGTCTGCTCCGCGGTCTCCGGGGCGGTGAGGGTGACCAGGTAGAGGTCGCGGCCCTGGACCGACTGCCCGACGACCTGGGTGGAGACCAGGTCGCTCGCGGCCATCCACTCGGTCAGCTGCGGGGCGAGCTCGTCGTAGGACCACAGCGCCGCGGCGTCGGTGGCGTCGTCGGGCTCGTCGGGGTACGTCGCCAGCTCGGGCTGGACCGGGTAGGAGGCGGGCATCGGCAGCGGCCCATCGGACCACCCGGTGCCGAACCCGCGTGCGTCGCGGGCCGCGTCGGCGCTGCGCATCGTGGCGCTGCGGGCGATCACCTCGCCGGGCTCGCCGAGGTGGCGGTGGATCTCGGGGAGCCCGCCGATCCTCCCCTCGGGGGCGAGGCCCGGCCGGTCGTCGGCACCGACGGCGGGCACGGCCAGGGTGGCGGAGGCGAGGCCCCCGACGAGGACGGAGGTCAGCAGCGTGGCTCGCAGGGTCACCTCAGGCGCAACGAGGCCTTACCCGCACGGTCACGGCCCGGGGACCGGATGTGCCTATCTCACACTCCTGCGGGCCTCCGTCCCGGTCCGATCCGCGGAGCGGCCGGTCACCGGTGCAGGAGCTCCCCGAAGAGCCGGCAGGTCTCCAGCACCGCCGCGTCGGCCGCGGGGGAGTGGCGCCCCATGTCGACGAACCCGTGGATCAGGCCCGGGAACTGCCGGTGCTCGACCCGGACGCCCGCGTCCGAGAGCGCCCGGGCGTAGCCGTCGCCGTCGTCGCGCAGCGGGTCGAACTGGGCCGTGACGACGACCGCGGGCGCCAGCCCGGCCAGGTCGCCGTGGCGGGGAGAGAGGCGCGGGTCGCCGGGGTCCACGCCGGCGGGACCGGCGTACTGGGCGCCGAACCAGAGCATCGTGTCGGCGTCGAGGAAGTAGCCCTCGGCGTTGTCGCGGAAGGAGTCGGTGTCGGCGCCCATCTCGGTCACCGGGTAGATCAGCAGCTGGGCGGTGAGGTCGTGCCCGCGGTCGCGCAGGTGCTGGGCGGTGACGGCGGCGAGGTTGCCGCCGGCGGAGTCTCCGCCCACACCGGTGCGGTGGTCACCGCCGAGGTCGCCGGTGTGCTCCACGAGCCACTCGGCGGCCGCCAGCGTGTCCTCGACCGCGGCCGGGAACGGGTGCTCGGGAGCCAGGCGGTAGTCGAGGGAGACGACCACCGCGCGGCTGTGCTCGGCGATGGTGCGGCAGGTCAGGTCGTGGGTGTCGAGGTCGCCGATGACGAAGCCGCCGCCGTGCAGGAAGAGCACGGTGGGCAGCGGCCCCTCGGCGTGCGGTCGGTAGACCCGGGCGGGCCGGGGGCCGGCGCCGCCGGGGACCTCGACGTCGGAGACCTGCGCCATCGGCGGGAGCAGTGAGTCGTCGCGCAGGTCGACGGCGAGCGTGCGGAACCCGGCACGGGCCTGCTCGGGCGTCTGCTGCGACATCGGCGGGGCACCGGCCGCCGCGAGGAACTGCAGCAGCGCGCCGGTGGCGGGGTCGAGGTCCGGGTGCGGCACGGCCGTCTCGGTCATCGTGGTGGTCCCCGGCCTCAGCCGACGGCGAGCGGGTCGATGGCGCCGTGGTCGGCCACGGACCCGGCCAGGTCGACGAGGTGGTGGTCCCCGTCGCCCAGCAGGTGGTCGAGCGCGGTGAGGACGGCGGTGTAGGAGCCGACGGAGTACTCGGCGGTCATGCCGATGCCGCCGTGCAGCTGGATCGCCTCCTGGCCGATGTGGCGCCCGGCCCGGCTGGCCTGGAGCCCGGCCCGGGCGGCGGCGTCGCGGACGCGGGCGACGTCACCGGTCTGCAGCACCATCGTGGCCCAGGAGACCACGCTCGTGGCCAGCTCCAGGGAGACGTACATGTCGGCGGCCCGGAAGGTCAGCGCCTGGAAGGTGTTGAGCGTGACCCCGAACTGCTTGCGGCTGGTGAGGTAGCCGCTGGTCGTGCGCAGCGCGGTCTCCATCGCGCCCACGGCGATGTTGGCCGCCATGACCCGGGCGATGTCCTGGACCGTCGCGATGCTGCCGGCCAGGTCGCGACCCGGCTCGCCCAGCGGGGTCGCCGGGGTCGCGTCGAAGGTGACCTGCGCGGCCCGCCCACCGTCGTACGTCGGGTAGTCGGTGCGCTCGGTGGCGTCGGCGTCGACGAGGAACAACCCGGTGCCGCCGTCGGGCAGGGCGGCGCTGACGACCAGCTGGTCGGCTCGGGCGCCCTGGACGACCGGCTCCTTGGTGCCGGTCAGCGACCAGGAGTCGCCGTTTTGGCCGGCAGTGACGGCCGAGGCGGTGGGGGCCCACCGCGAGCCGGGCTCGTCGTGGGCGAAGGCGAGCAGCCGCTCGCCGCCGGCCAGGGCGCCGAGGACGTCCTGGCGCTGCTCGGGGGTGCCGCAGGCCTGCACGAGCCCGCCGGCCAGGACGACCGCCTGCAGGTAGGGCTCGGGCGCGATGACGCGACCGATCTCCTGGCACACGATCGCGATCTCGACCGGGCCGGCGCCGACACCGCCGTCCTCCTCGGAGAACGGCAGCCCCAGCAGGCCCATCTCGGCCATCTGCGACCAGACCTGCTCGCTGAAGCCGGGGTCGGCCTTGCAGGTCTGACGGCGCTGCTCGAAGTCGGAGTAGGCCTTGCCCAGCAGCCCGCGGACCGCGTCGCGCAGGGCGTCCTGCTCGTCGTCGTAGGTGAAGTCCATGACTGTCTGCCTCTCAGAGTCCGAGGATGGTGCGGGCGATGATCTGGCGCTGCACCTCGTTGGAGCCGCCGTAGATGGAGGCCTTGCGGTAGTTGAGGTACGTCGGGACCGTCCGGTGCACCCAGTCGGGCAGGGCGCCCTCCGCGGTGCCGCTGGCCAGGCCGGCCGGCCCGGCGAGGTCGACGAGCAGCTCGGTCACGGCCTGCTGCAGCTCGGTGCCCTTGAGCTTGAGCACGCTGGAGGCCGGGTGGGGCTCGCCGTCGGCGGAGTGGGCGACGACGCGCAGCGCGGTCAGCTCGAGGGCGAGCAGCTCGTTCTCGAGCTCGGCCACGCGGGCGGCGAGCAGCGGCTCCCGCAGCCGGTCACCGACCAGCTGCTTGGCGCGGGCCAGGGCGTGCTTGGTGGCTCCCACCGGGGCGACCCCGACGCGCTCGTTGCCGAGGAGGAACTTGGCCATCGTCCAGCCCTGGCCGGGCTCGCCGACGAGGTTCTCGCCGGGGACGCGGACGTCCTCGAACCACACCTCGTTGACCTCGTGGCCGCCGTCGATGAGCTCGATCGGGCGCACGGTGAGCCCCGGGCTGGTCATGTCGATGAGCAGCATGGAGATGCCGGCCTGCTTCTTCACCTCGGGGTCGGTGCGCACGAGGGTGAAGATCCAGTCGCCGTACTGGCCCAGGGTGGTCCAGGTCTTCTGGCCGTTGACGACCCAGTCGTCGCCGTCCCTGACCGCGCTGGTGCGCAGGCTCGCGAGGTCGGAGCCGGCGTCGGGCTCGGAGAAGCCCTGGGACCACCAGATCTCGCAGCTGCGGGTCTTCGGGAGGAAGCGCTCCTTCATCTCCTGGCTGGCGAACTGCGCGAGCACCGGCCCGATCATGGAGGCGTTGAAGGCCAGCGGGACCGGACAGCCGGCCGCCTGCATCTCCTCGAGGTAGAGGTGGCGGCGCAGGTCGCTCCAGCCGCGCCCGCCCCACTCCTCGGGCCAGTGCGGCACGGCGAGGTCGTGGTCGTCGAGCAGCTTCATGCTGCCGGCGATCTCCTCCTTGGAGAGCTCTCGGCCCTCCAGCACCTTGGTGCGGATCTCCTCCGGCACCACGGTGGTGAAGAAGGTCCGCATCTCCTCGCGGAAGGCCTGGTCCTCGGGCGACAGGGCGAGCTGCATGGAGTCACTATGGCGCAGGTCACCAAGCGCCGCGCCACCCCCCGTCTCGGGTCTCGTGGCTCGCTGCGCTCGCACCTCGTGCAGCGACCCGGCCGGCGGCGCGAGACCCGGCCCGGCGATATCGACGTGACCGCAGGTGGGGTGATCGCGGAGAATCCTCGGACGTGGGACACGTGGACGTCGCCGGAGTCAGGTACGAGCTGCCCGACGGGAGGGTGCTGCTCGACGACGTGTCGTTCCGGGTGGGGGAGGGCGCCAAGGTCGCCCTGGTCGGCGCCAACGGCGCCGGAAAGACCACGCTGCTGCGCATCGTCACCGGCGACCTCGTGCCGCACGCGGGGGTCGTGACGCGCAGCGGTGGGCTGGGCGTGATGCGCCAGGACGTGAAGGCCGGCCTGGGGGAGGACCCGACGGTGGCCGACCTGCTGCGCAGCGTCGCCCCGCCGCGGGTGCGCGCCGCCGCCGACGAGGTGGACCGTCTCGAGCTCGCGCTGATGGAGAGCGACGAGGAGGCCACCCAGATGCGCTACGCCGAGGCGCTGGCGGAGTACGCCGACGCCGGGGGCTACGACCTCGAGGTCACCTGGGACGTGGTCACCAGCGCGTCGCTGGGGGTGCCCTACGAGCGCGCGAAGTACCGCGCCCTGTCCACCCTCTCCGGCGGGGAGCAGAAGCGGCTGGTGCTGGAGTCCCTGCTGAGCGGACCCGACGAGGTGCTGCTGCTCGACGAGCCCGACAACTACCTCGACGTCCCCGGCAAGATCTGGCTCGAGCAGCGGCTCCGGGCCAGCGACAAGACCGTGCTGATGATCAGCCACGACCGCGAGCTGCTCGACAACACCGCGACCCGGGTCGTGACCGTGGAGCTCGGGTTCGCCGGGAACACGGTGTGGACCCATCCCGGTGGCTTCGCGTCGTACCACCAGGCGAGGAAGGACCGGTTCGCCCGCTTCGAGGAGCTCCGCAAGCGGTGGGACGAGGAGCACGCCAAGCTCAAGGCGCTGGTGCTGCGGCTGAAGGTGAAGGCGGAGTTCAACGACGGGATGGCGGCGGCCTACAAGGCCGCCCAGACCCGGTTGCGCAAGTTCGAGGAGGCCGGCCCGCCGACCGCGCAGCCGCGCGAGCAGCAGGTGACGATGCGGCTCAAGGGCGGACGCACCGGCAAGCGGGCGGTGGTCTGCGAGCGGCTCGAGCTCACCGGGCTGATGCGCCCCTTCGACCTGGAGGTCTGGTACGGCGAGCGCGTGGCCGTGCTCGGCTCCAACGGGTCCGGCAAGTCGCACTTCCTGCGGCTGCTGGCCGCGGGCGGCACCGACCCCGAGGTCGGCAACCGCCCGGTCGGGGAGAACCCGATCGCGCCGGTGCCCCACACCGGCCTGGCCAAGCTCGGTGCCCGGGTGCGGCCGGGGTGGTTCGTGCAGACCCACGACCACCCCGAGCTGGTCGGTCGCACGCTGCTGGAGATCCTGCACCGCGGTGACGGGCACCCCGACGGCCGTCAGGGCATGGGACGCGAGCAGGCCGCGCGGGTGCTGGACCGCTACGAGCTGGCCGCCTCGGGCGAGCAGACCTTCGAGTCCCTCTCCGGTGGGCAGCAGGCGCGCTTCCAGATCCTGCTGCTGGAGCTCTCCGGCGCGACGCTGCTGCTGCTCGACGAGCCCACCGACAACCTCGACGTGCAGTCGGCCGAGGCGCTGGAGGAGGGCCTGGCGGCCTTCGAGGGCACGGTGCTGGCCGTCACCCACGACCGGTGGTTCGCCCGCGGGTTCGACCGCTTCCTGGTCTACGGAGCCGACGGCGAGGTCTACGAGTCCGACGGGCCCGTGTGGGACGAGGGACGGGTGCAGCGGGTGCGGTAGCCCGGCCGGGACGAACCGTGCGCAAGCACGCGACGGGCCGTCGTGTCATACCCCATTGTGGGTACGTCCGACGTCGCGGCGCCGGTCCGGATTCGTACGGTGCCGCGACCTTCCCGCCCGGGATGGTCGTGTCTTCCGCAAGGATCCCCCATGTTGCACCTCCACCGCGTCCTGGCCGCTGCAGTCGGCGGGACGCTCCTGCTCGGCGGCGTCCAGGCCGTCGCGACCTCGCTCCCGCCCGACACCCCGACCCCGGCGGTCACGCCGGGCGGCGGTGACGGCGCCGAGCGCGGGACCGACGGCTACCGCGCCGCCCCGGCACGCCGGGTCGAGCTCACCAGGACCGCCCGCACCCTCCGGGTGCGCGCCGTCCGCCCCGGTCGCGCCCGCGTCCACGTCCCGCCCTCCGAGGCCCTGACCGGGCTGCCGACCGGGTCCCCGGTCGACGGCAGCGCCTGGTTCCGCGCCCGGCGCGGGGACCACGTCGCCGCGGTGGTCGTGCGCGAGCACGTCGGCGACCGGCTGGTGCAGCGGCAGGTGGAGCGGGTCCGCCTCTCCCGCGGCGAGTGGACCGAGGTGCGGACCCCCCTGACCACCGACGAGGCGGGCTCGACGCTGACCGTCGTGGTCGCGGCCGACGCGACGCGCGGGACCGTGGACGTGCGCATCCGCGACGTGGACCTGGGCGTCACCGGACCGGCGACCCCGCCCGAGGAGCCGACCGAGCCCTCCGAGCCCGCTGAGCCCTCCGAGCCGAGCACGCCCGCCGAGCCCGACGAGCCCGAGGTGGGGACCCAGCCGAGTGGCGCCGGGGTGCTGACCAACGGGTGCACGTACACCAATCGGGGTATCCCGGCTTGCGGCGCCTACCTGGGCGCGACCTACGGCGGGAACTCCGACCCCTCGGTGCTGGAGGGGCAGCTGGGGCGCCGGCTCGGCGTCCGGCGCACGTTCTACACCGGCAGCGGCGTCAGCTCCGCGGTGCGCAACGCCACCGCGGACCTGGCCGCGGGGCGGCTGCCGTGGATCAGCTTCAAGCTGCCCCACTCCTGGGAGCAGATGGCCGCCGGTGCCGGGGACGCCTGGGCGAAGGACCTCGCCACCCGGCTGAGCCGGCTCGACGGCCCGGTCTGGGTCGCCTTCCACCACGAGCCCGAGGGTGACGGCGACATCGACGCCTGGCGCAGGATGCAGGAGCGGCTCGCGCCGCTCGTGCGCTCCGCGGCGCCGAACGTCGCCTACACCGTGGTGCTGACCGGCTGGAACCAGTTCTTCGGCAAGGCGGAGTACAGCCTGGCGAACCTGTGGCCGCGCGACACCAAGGTCGACGTCGCCGGCTTCGACCTCTACAACGAGTACGGCGTGCGCAAGAACGGCTCCACGATCACGCGCTGGCCGGACTTCGACACCGAGTATTTCGCCAAGATCCAGCAGTGGGCCGACGCCCGCGGCATCGCCTGGGGCATGGCCGAGTGGGCCTACACCGACGAGGGCCACCGCTACGACAAGGACTGGATCGAGAAGACCTACCACCAGATGGTCGCCCGCGGTGGCGTCGCAGCGGCCTACTTCGACACCGAGCTGAACGCCTACGGCTCGTGGCTGCTGGGCACCGACAGCAAGCGGGCCGACCTCGCGGCCGGGCTGCGGGGCTCCGCGGCGCTGCCCCTGCCCTGACGCCGGGGCCCACGCCGAGGGCGGCGGACAGGGACCTCCGTCCCTGTCCCGTCGGCCCCCGGCGCGGGCAGGATGGCGCCATGGGTGACCGGCTCCCGCCCGAGGTCCTCGCCGACCTCGTCGACCTGCTCGCCGGGTGTCGCGCCTTCGAGGGCGTCCCCCGCGAGCAGCTGCGCGGAGCCGCGCGCGGCATCGAGGTGGGCTACCTCGCGGCGGCCGGACCCGCCCCGGGACCGCTCGTGGTCATGCGCGGGGCACTGCGCGTCCTCGATCCCGCCGGGACGGTGGTCGACGTCGTCGACGAGGGGGAGTACTCCGCCCCCGGGCCGTCCGCGAGGGTCGAGCCGGTGACCAGCGCGCTGGTGGCCTGGCTCGACGAGGGTGCGGGCTCCCTGGCCTGGTCGGCGGCGCGCGACCCGTCGTGGCGGGCGCCCGCGACCGGGTCGACCACCCGCCTGCACGCGACCCCGGTCCGAGCCGTGATGAGCAGTCCGGTGCTGATGGTCGAGCCCTCGGTCACCTGCCGCGAGGCGGCGGTCCTGATGCGCGAGCAACGGGTCTCCTCGGTCCTCGTCGCCGGCCGCGACGGCCCGGGGGTCCTCACCGACCGCGATCTGCGCTCCCGGCTGGTCGCCGAGGGGCGACCGGCCGACACCGTGGTGGCCGAGGTGGCGTCGTACCCGGCGCTGGTGGTGGGGGCCGAGGTGACCTGCGCCGAGGCACAGCTGGAGATGCTGTCTGCGGGCGTGCACCACCTGCCGGTGGTCGAGGGCGGTCGCGTCGTCGGGATGGTGACCTCGACCGACCTGCAGACGCTGGAGGGGCGCAGCCCCCTCGCGGTGCGCTCGGCGGTCGACCGCGCGGGCAGCGTCGACCAGGTCGCCGCCGCGATGGCCGAGCTGCCGGGGTCGGTCGCACGGATGCTCGGCGACGGGGCCGGCCCGCACGAGGCGGGGCGGGTGGTCGCGACCGTGACCGACCGGGTCCAACGCAAGCTGCTCGACCTGGCCGTCGCCGACCTCGGCCGGCCCGAGGGGCGTTTCGCGTGGCTGTGCTTCGGCAGCCAGGCGCGCCGCGAGCAGACGGTGCTCACCGACCAGGACACCGGGCTGGTGCTGCCGGCGGGTGCCGACGACGGCGAGGACGCGGCATGGGCGGCCGTCGCCGCGTGGGTCACCGACGCGCTGGAGCGGGTGGGCTACCCGCGCTGCCGGGGCGGGGTGATGGCCTCCGAGCCGCTGTGGCGCCACGACCTGGCCGGCTGGCACGCCCGGCTGGACGCCCTCGTGCACCGGCCGACCGAGCACCACCTGCTGGAGAGCGCGATCGTCTTCGACGCCCGGGTGGTGACCGGCTCGGTGACGGTGGCCGACCTGCTGGGGCCCGCCCTGGCCGGGGCGGGCCGCGACGCCACGTTCCGGGGCCGGCTGGCCCGGGTCGCGACGACGCACCGACCCCCGCTGGGCTTCCTGCGCCGGCTGACCGTGGAGCACCGGGGCGAGCACCGCGGCCAGCTGGACCTGAAGAAGGGGGCCCTGCTGCCGGTGGCCGACCTGGCCCGGCTGACCGCCGTGGCGCGGGGCGGCCCCGAGGTCGGCACCGACGAGCGGCTCGTCGCGGCGGCCGAGACCGGCGCGATGTCGCGCGAGCTGTCCGGGACGCTGCGGGCGGGCTACACCCTCGCGCTCGGTCTGCGGCTGCAGCGGCACGCGGAGCTCTTCGCGGCCGGGGAGCCGCTGTCCAACCACGTGGACCCGACCGAGCTCGACCCGTGGGTGCGCGCGGAGCTGCGGGAGTACTTCCGGGCCGTCCGGGTGGCGCAGGAGCACGTCGCGTCGACGTACCTCGTGGGGATGCTGGGGTGAGCCCGTGGTGAGGAGCGCCCGTCGGGTGGACTGGCGCGAGGCCGACCTGCTGGTGCTGGACTTCGAGGCCACGGGCGCGGACCCGCGGACCGCGCAGCCGCTCTCGGTGGGCTGGGTCGGGGTCGTCGGCGGTCGGGTGCGCGCCGCGGAGTGCGGGTACGCCGTGGTCCGGCACCACGACCCGGTGCCGGTCGCGGCGCTGGCCGTGCACGGGCTGACGCCCGACGTCGTGGCCGCGGGACGGCCGGTGGAGGAGGTGCGCGAGGAGCTGGCGCCGATGCTGGAGGGGCGGGTACTGGTCGCGCACCACGCCCCGCTCGAGGTCGCCCTCCTGCGCGGGTGGGGGCTGCGGCCGGACGGGGTGCTGGACACGCTGGCCCTCCTGCGTCGGCTCGACGAGCGCGCCGGCCGGCCCCGCGCCGACGTGACGCTCGCCGGTGCGGCGCGCCGTCTGGGCGTGCCGGCGGCACGGTCGCACCACGCGTTCGGCGACGCCTGGACGACGGCGCTGCTGCTCCTGGGCCTCGCGGGGGACCTCGAGGCCGAGCGCGGCAGCGTGAGTCTCGACGACCTGCTGCGGCTGGGGCGGGCGTAAGTCGGTGGTGGACGGGGCGGCGCCCGGGCAGGATGTCGGTCCCGTGAGCACCGTGCAGATCACCCGCGTCGACGTCCACGACGATGCCGCACTCGCGGCCTGGCACGACCTGGTAGCCCGCTCCGAGCGGCACGACCACGGTGACCTGATGACGATCTGGACGCTGCCGGAGCTGACCGCGGAGCTGCGCTCGGGCCGGCGCCAGGTGGCCTCGGCGGCGTACGTCGGAACGGTCGACGGCGCGCCGGTCGTCTGGGGGATGACGATGCTCCCGCAGCTGGACAACCTGGGCACCGCCGACCTGGGGGTGGCCGTGCCGCCCGAGCACCGGCGTCGTGGGCACGGCTCGGCGATGCTGCGGCACCTGGAGGCCGAGGTGTGCGCGGCGGGTCGGTCGGTGCTGACCGCTGAGGTCATGTGGCCGGTGGCGGCGAGCCGGGACGGGGTCGGCCAGGCGGGCGTGGAGTTCGCGCGGCGACAGGGCTTCTCGGTCGGCAACGTCGAGGTGAAGCGGGTGCTGCGCTGCCCGGTGGCGACCGAGCGGCTCGACGGGCTCGCGGCGTCGGCCGCACCCCACCACGCCGGCTACACCCTGCGCTCGTGGACCGGCCCGGTGCCCGAGGACCTGCTGGAAGCCTGGGCGGTGCTCACCTCGAGCCTGACCAGCGAGGCCCCCAGCGGCGACCTGCACGTCGAGCCCGAGGCCGCGGACGTCGAGGCGGTGCGCGAGAACGAGCAGCTCTTGGTGGCGCAGGGGCGCACGGCGTACCGGTGCGTCGCGATCGCGCCGGACGGCACCGCCGTGGGCTACACCGAGCTGGTGACGACGGTCCACGAGCCGGGCCGGGCCTACCAGTGGGGCACGCTCGTGCACGGCGACCACCGCGGGCATCGGCTCGGGCTGGCGCTGAAGGTCGCCACCCAGCGGGCGGTGCAGGAGGCCGAGGATCCCGCCGGCCCCGTGGACCACGTGCTCACCTGGAACGCCGACTCCAACGCGCACATGGTGGCCGTCAACGAGGCCCTGGGCTTCGTCCCCGTGGAGTGGTGCGGGATGCTGCAGAAGCGGCTCTGAGGGCCCGGGCGGGGCGGGTCACAGGAGTCACAGGAGTCACGCGGCGGAGGTAGTCCGCATTCCAACTAATGCCCAGCGCACGCTCAGCACGCGTGGGCATGCGGAGTACCCGCCGGCGCCCACCACCCACCCACCCCAGGAGCCACACCGGCACCGGGAGGCATGCCACGACCCCCGCCCCACCCGGGAGACGGACCGGTGGGACGGGGGTCGTGGTGGGCGGCGGGTGCGGAGGGAGGGGCCGCACCCACCGCCCGGTCCCGGCGCAGCGACGCCACCGGGAGGTCGGGTGATCCGGGGATCAGGGAGACGTCATGACTCGTCCGCGTCGGAGTCGAGCACGAGCGTGGTCGTCTGCTCCTCGCCGTCGCGCTCGTAGGTCACCGTGACCTCGTCGCCGGGGCGGTAGGAGCGGATCGTGGCCACGAGCGAGTCGGCGCTGGTGATCGCGGTGTCGTCGATGCCGGTGATGACGTCGCCCTCCTGCAGGCCGGCCTCCCCGGCGGTGGACCCGTCGCCGACCGTGCGCACCTGCGCGCCGTCGGTGACCAGCGCGCCGTCGGTCGACGCCGACCCGGAGCCGTCGCGGCCGGTCCCGACGCCCACGTCGCTGACCGAGATGCCCAGCCGGGCGTGCGTGGGCGCCTCGCCGGCGGCCATCTGCTCCACGATCGGCATGATCTCGTCGATGGGGATCGCGAAGCCCAGGCCGATCGACCCGCCCTCGCTGCTCTGCCCGAAGGGCGTGCTCGAGCCCGTGGTGCGGATCGAGGAGTTGATGCCCACGACCCGGCCGGCGAGGTCGACCAGCGGACCGCCGGAGTTGCCCGGGTTGATGGCGGCGTCGGTCTGGACCGCGGGGTAGACCGTCGCGTTGCCCTCGCTGTCGGTGCCGACATCGACGGGGCGGTCCAGCGCCGAGACGATGCCGCTGGTGACGGTCGCGTCGAGACCGAACGGGCTGCCGATGGCGACGACGTCCTGCCCGACGGCCAGGGCGTCGGAGCTGCCGATGGTGGCCGGGGTCAGGCCGGAGACGTCCTGGGCCTGGATGACGGCGGTGTCGGTGAGCGGGTCGAGACCGAGGATCTCGGCACGGGCGTGGCTGCCGTCGGCGAAGTCGACGGTGATCGTGCCGCCCTCCTTGGCCACCTCCACCACGTGGTGGTTGGTGAGGATCTGGCCGTCCTCGGTGAGGATCACGCCCGAGCCGGATCCGCTGCCCCCGCTACCGGCGACGTTGATCTTGACCACCGAGGGGAGCACCGCCTCGGCCGCGGCCTGCACCGACCCGTCGGTCGCGGCAGGTGCCGGAGCGGCGTCCAGGACGGGGGAGGCGCTGGTGGCTCCGGTGGTCGTCGTGCCCGTGGACGTCGGCTCGGGGCCCCACTCCTGCCAGGCGGCGGCACCGCCCACGCCCGCGGCCCCGCCGGCGAGCACGGCCGTGGCCAGCACGGCGGCCGCGAGACCGGTCCGGCGCCGCGGCGGCGGGGGAGCGGCGTACGCCGGCTGCTCGGCCTGCCATATGGGACCCAGGTCGCGGGTCGGCTCCTGCAGGTGCTCGGGGGTGGCCCCGCTGTGCTGCGGGTCGGGCGTCTCGGTCATGGCTCCACTGTGCAGAGCCACCCTGTGAGCCGGCTTAGAGAGCGCTGGGTGGTGGGGAAGAAGTGCCCACGGCCCTTGAGTCCGCCTGTGACCTGAACCACAATGACAGCATGACTGTCACGGACGAGCCCACCGACCTGATCGACACCTCCGACGCCCCGGAGCCCCGCTTCGTCGACGACCGGCTCGCCCACTGGGCCGCGACCACGCCCGACGCGGAGTGCTTCAGCTACCTCGGCCGCAGCTGGACCTACGCCCAGACCGACGACCGGGTACGCCGCTTGGCCGGTGCCCTCCACGGGCTGGGCGTCCGGCGCGGCGGCACCGTCGCGTTCCTGGACAAGAACCACCCCGCCTGCGTGGAGCTGAGCCTGGCCGCCGGGTCGCTGGGGGCGGCCAACGCGATCATCAACTTCCGGCTGGCCGGCGACGAGATCGACTACGCCGTCAACGACTCCGGGGCCACCGTGCTGCTGGTGGGCACCGAGCTGATGCCGGTCATCGAGGCGATCCGCGACCGGCTGACCCATGTCGAGCACGTCATCGAGGTGACCCCCGAGGGCGGCGACGGCGACGCCTACGAGCAGCTGCTCGCCGGGGCCGAGCCGATGGCCCGGCCCGACGAGGTCTCACCCGAGGACACCTGTCTGGTGATGTACTCCTCCGGCACCACCGGTCGTCCCAAGGGCGTGATGCTCAACCACGCCAACATGGTCGCCCACACCCTGAACGCCCATGACGGATGGGGGTTCGCCCCCGGCGACAAGTCGATGGTCGCCATGCCGCTCTTCCACGTCGGCGGCTCCTCCTAGGTGCTCTTCGGCCTGCACGACGGCATTCCCAGCGTGATGACCCGCGACCCCGACGGCGCCTCCCTGGCCGGGGCCATCCTGGCCGGGGCCAACCGGACCTTCCTGGTGCCGGCGGTCCTCGCCCAGGTGCTGCAGGCCGGCCCGGACGCGGTGAAGCTCTTCGGCGCGCTCAAGACCTACACCTACGGCGCCGCCCCGATGCCGCCGCCGCTGCTGCGCGCTGCGATGGAGGCCTGGCCCGACACCGACTTCCTCCAGGTCTACGGCCTCACCGAGGTCGCCGGCGTGGTCACCCACCTGATGCCCGACGACCACCGCACGGCGATCCCCGACGGCCACCCGGAGCGGCTGGTGTCGGCGGGCCGGGCCATCCCCGGCGTGGAGGTGCGTATCGTGGACCCCGGCACGCTCGAGGACGTCGCGACCGGCGAGCCCGGCGAGATCTGGCTGCGCACCCCGCAGCGCTTCCAGGGCTACCTCAACAAGCCCGAGGCGACCGCGGAGGTCGTCACCGAGGACGGCTGGTTCCGCTCCGGGGACCTCGGCCGCCTGGACGCCGACGGGTACCTCTTCGTCGAGGACCGCCTCAAGGACATGATCATCAGCGGCGGGGAGAACATCTACAGCCCCGAGGTCGAGCGGGTCCTCGCCGAGCACCCGGCGGTCATGGAGGTCGCCATCATCGGCGTACCCGACGACCGGTGGGGCGAGTCGGTCAAGGCGGTGGTGTCCTTCCACGAGGGCGCCAGCGCGACCGAGGAGGAGCTGATCGCCTTCTGCCGCGAGCACCTCGCGCACTTCAAGTGCCCGCGCAGCATCGACGTGCTGGAGATGCTCCCGCGCAACCCGACCGGCAAGATCCTCAAGCGCGACCTGCGTCAGCCCTACTGGGACGGCCGCTCCCGCCAGGTGAACTAGGGCCGGTCTGGACCGGCGGGTCCCCGGTCGGGGACCCGCCGGACACCCTTCTCCCACAAGACCCCCACGGCCGGGCAACAACCCGCGAACCGGTGGCACGGTGGCGTCACATCCACTGACCAGGGGGGTCACATGCTGGGCGGCACTCCACGGCGCGCGCTCGCGCGCTCCACCCGGGCCGGGCGACCGCTCGCCCACCGCGGCACCCGCACCGCCGACCGGACCGCCGACCGCACCGGCGCCGGTCGCACCCTGGCCGTGGCGGGCACCGGCGCCGCGCTCGCGTTCACCGCCGTGCTGGTCCCGGGCCTGCTGCTCGACGGCAGCGCGGCCACCGGCACCGGCTGCACGCCGCTGACCCAGCCGCTGGGCCCGGCCACCGGCTACACCGAGTTCGTGCGCACCGACGGCCAGCGCGGCTCGGAGTCCGAGGGCGCCATCGCCTACGGCGGCGACCTGCCGACCGCCATGACCGTGGGCACCCGGCTCACCTCGGCGGCCGGCGCGCCGACGCTGGTGGTCGCGGGCAGCCACGGGCAGTGGTTCAACCTGCAGAAGGGCTCGGCGTACGTCGTGCCCCAGTCGGGCGTGAACTTCAACGGTGGCGGTGGCTACCTCGCCAGCAACCCGATCGACTTCGCCGCGGGCTTCACCCACCTCGAGGGCCTCTCCGACGACCTCGCCACGAGCGCCGCGACCGGCACGGTCTCGGTCGGGAGCGCCGGCGGGAACCAGGTGCTGGTCCTGCGCGGGACCGACGCCGACCGCAACGTCTTCAGCCTCAGCGCCGCGCAGCTGGCCTCGCAGCCCGGCATCGGCTACGACGTGCCCGCCGGCTCGCAGGTCCTGGTCAACGTCACCGGCTCGGCCCCCAGGGTCACCGGCCAGATGTGGATCATGCAGGGCGGCGGCTGGCAGCAGGTCAGCGACGCCACGATGGCCGGCTGGCCGGGCATCATGTGGAACTACACCGGCGCCGACACCTTCACCGTCCAGGTGGGCTCGGCCTGGGGCGGCACGATCCTGGCGCCGCGCGCCTTCGTCGACGTGGCGTCGGCCGGGCACACCATCGGCCAGATCATCGCCCGCAAGCTCAGGTCGGGCTTCGAGACCCACCAGCGGCTCTTCCCGAACACCCTGTGCGTGCCGGGCGCCGGCGGCGGCACCGGTACGCCGACGCCCACCCCGTCCGGGTCGAGCACCCCGTCCGGGTCGGCCACGCCGACCGCCACACCGACCGCCACGCCCACCGCGACCGCGACGGCGACTACCACCACGACGGCGACGGTCACCTCCTCGCCGTCTCCCACGGCGTCACCCACCACGCCCGGCGGGCCCGGTGGCACGCCGGAGCGGTCCGACGTGACGATCCGCAAGACCGTCTCGGACGCCGCTCCCGAGGGAGGTGACCAGGTCACCTACACCCTGGTCGTCACCAACCAGGGCACGGCGCCCGCCACGGGCGTCGTCGTCCGTGACGACCTGCCCGCCGGCGTCACCCACGTCTCCAGCAGCCCCGGCTGCTCGATCGCCGGCAGCGTCCTGACCTGCGCCGTGGGCGACCTGGCGCCGGACGCGACGGCGACGCTCGAGGTCGTGGTCACCGTGAACCCGACGGCCGGCGCCGGCCGCCCGGTCGACCCGCAGTCGCACCACTGGCTCACGCCGTACAAGTCCGAGCAGCAGATCGACCTCGAGCCCGGCCAGACGCGCACGGTCACCGTGGACTGCGCCGACGGCGGCATCGTCACCGACGGCTCGGTGCGCATCGACCACGTCGACCAGGGCACCGGCGACGCCTCCGACGTGCACGTGCTCTACGCCGGCTCGCCGAGCACCAGCACCTGGAAGGCGATCGTCCGCAACGACGCGACGGGTCGCGCCCAGGCCAAGGCGTTCGTCGCCTGCCTGCCGGCCGGGACCGGTGTCGCGGACAGCCAGGTGGGCACCGGCAACAGCCACACCCACCGGCTGCTCGCCGACCCCGACCCGGTCACCGAGACCCGGGCGCTGCCTGCCGGCACCACCTCGATGAGGGTCACCTGTGCGGCCGAGGGCACCTTCCCGATCGCGCCGACCTACGCCCTGAGCGGCGGCGAGGCGTGGCTGGTGGGCTCCGAGCCCGCGGGCGGCCGTACGTGGGAGCTCTCCTTCCTCGTCGCGGACCCGACCACCGCGACCGTCGGGGTCCGGTGCCTGCACCTGACCACCTCGGCGGTCCAGGGCCACACCCACGACCTGCAGCAGACCGTCGAGTCGGCGACCGCGACCGTGCCCGCCGGTGCGAACGTGGAGCGCCAGCTGCACTGCCCCGACGACGCCAAGGGCATGGTCTCGGGCTGGCGGGTCCCGCCCGGCGTCCTGGCCCTGGGCAACGACCCGCGGCTGAAGACCCGCGCCTTCCGGTTCGAGAGCACCTCGGCCTCCGACCAGCAGGTGACGATGTGGCTGGTGTGCTTCAAGGACCGCACCACGGTGGAGTCCATCGGCACGGGCTCGCCGCTGCTGGTGACCAACGTGGCCCGGGTGACCTCGACCTCCGTGGACGCCGACCCGGGCAACAACCAGGGCACCGCGTCCATGCTGGTCGAGCCCGGGGACGACCACGTCACGCTCCCGCCGGTGGCCCTGCGGGTGGGCAGGAAGCTGCAGCTGCAGGTCCTGTCCGCCGTGCCCGGCAAGGGCAGGGTCGTGGTCAGGGCGGGCGGCAAGAAGCTGGCCAAGGGCCGCGTGGTCCTCGACCCCGACCACCAGACGCCCGGCACCGTGAAGCTCACCAGGAAGGGCAAGCGCCTGCTGGCCCGCACCGACGTGGTGGCGACGGTGACCGTGGACCCGAGCCGCGGCCGCACCGCTCGAGGAAGGGTGCAGCTGCAGGGGTGAGCCCTGCCCCGCCGGCGGGCGTGGGTCGCGACCAGGCACCGGTCACGGCCCACGCCCGTTCCACGTCCCCCGCTCGCACCGGGGTCGGGGGGCGGCTGTCCACGCGCCACGTCCGTCGCCGTGCGTTCACCCGGGGCCGCTTGGATCCCTCCATGACCCCGAGCCAGCCCCTGCTCCGAGCCGACGAGGCGCCCGCAGCGCGCACGCTCGTCGACGTCTTCGCCGAGTCGGTGGCCGCCTTCCCCGACGCCACCGCCCTCGACAGCGGGCAGGAGCGGCTGACCTACGCCGAGCTCGCGGAGGCCGCCGACGAGCTGGCCGACGAGCTCGCCGCCCGGGGCGTGGGTCGGGGGGACCGGGTCGGTGTCCGGCTGCCCAGCGGCACGACCGACCTGTACGTCGCGATCCTCGGCATCCTGCACGCCGGCGCCGCCTACGTCCCCGTCGACGCCGACGACCCCGACGAGCGGGCCCGGCTGGTCTTCGGCGAGGCCGGTGTCGCGGCGGTCGTCGGGGCCGGGCTCGCGGTCGAGCTCCGGCGTACCGCCACGGCGCGCGAGCGCGAGGAGCCGCGCGTCGGGGACGACGCCTGGATCATCTTCACCTCCGGCTCGACCGGCACGCCCAAGGGCGTGGCGGTCACGCACCGCAACGCCGCGGCGTTCGTCGACGCCGAGGCACGGATGTTCCTCCAGGACGACCCGCTCGGCCCGCAGGACCGGGTGATGGCGGGCCTCTCGGTCGCCTTCGACGCCTCCTGCGAGGAGATGTGGCTGGCCTGGAGGTACGCCGCGTGCCTGGTGCCCGCGCCGCGCGCGCTGGTCAAGAGCGGGATGGACGTCGGGCCCTGGCTCTCGGCCAACCGGGTCACCGTCGTCTCCACCGTGCCGACCCTCGTCAGCCTGTGGCCCGACGACTCCCTGGAGCGGGTCCGCCTGCTGATCCTCGGTGGGGAGGCCGTGCCGCCAGGTCTTGCGCCCCGGCTGGTCCGCGAGGGCCGTGAGGTCTGGAACACCTACGGACCCACCGAGGCGACCGTGGTGGCCTGCGGCGCACAGCTGAGCGCCGACGGACCGGTGCGCATCGGCCTGCCGCTCGACGGCTGGGACCTCGCGGTCGTGGACCCCGCGGGCCGGCCGGTGCCGGTCGGGGAGACCGGCGAGCTCATCATCGGGGGCGTCGGCCTCGCCCGCTACCTCGACCCGGCCAAGGACGCCGAGAAGTACGCGCCGATGCCGTCGCTGGGCTGGGAGCGCGCCTATCGCTCCGGGGACCTCGTCGTCCACGACCCCGAGGGGCTGCTCTTCGGCGGCCGGGTTGACGACCAGGTCAAGATCGGTGGCCGACGCATCGAGCTGGGTGAGGTGGACTCCGCGCTGCTGGGTCTGCCGGGCGTCGTGGGTGCCGCCGCCGCGGTGCGCACCACCGGCACCGGCAACAAGCTGCTCGTCGGCTACGTCACCGTCGTCGACGGCTTCGACCTCGCGGCCTGCATGGCCTCGCTGCGCGCCGACCTGCCCGCGGCCCTCGTGCCGCGGCTCGCCGTGGTCGACGACATCCCGACCCGCACCTCCGGGAAGGTCGACCGGGACGCGCTGCCGTGGCCGCTCACGACCCCGGACGCCGTCGGCAGCGGGCTCGAGGGCACCCCCGCCCGGCTGGCGCAGCTGTGGCACGAGGTGCTCGGGGCGGCGCCGGAGTCGGTCGACACCGACTTCTTCGACGTCGGTGGTGGCAGCCTCACCGCCGCACAGCTGGTCACGTTGGTGCGCCGCACCCACCCCGACGTCGCCGTGGGTGACGTCTACGACCACCCGATGCTCGGGGCGATGGCGACCTACGTCGACTCGCTGGCCGCCGGCACCGATCGCGTGCTCGAACGCGAGATCGCCCCCATCCCGGTGAAGACCCAGGCCGGTCAGCTCCTCGGCGTCCTCGGGCTCCGCCTGCTGGCCGCACCCCGCTGGCTGACCTGGGTGGCGTTGGGCGCGTGGGCCGGCTCCGGCATCGACGGCCTCGGCTGGCTCCCCGTGCTCCCCGGCTGGCTGCTCGCGCCCGCGGTGCTGGCCTTCCTCACCCCGCCCGGTCGCATGCTGCTGGCCGCGGGAGTGGTGCGAGCCGTGCTGGCCGGCATCGAGGAGGGTGAGCACCCCCGCGGCGGCAAGGTGCACCTGCGGCTGTGGTTCGCCGAGCGCGCCCCCGACCAGCTGGCGGCGACCGCGGTCAGCGGGGCCGCCCTGATGACCTGGTACGCGCGGCTGCTCGGGTGCCGCGTGGGACGCCACGTCGACCTGCACTCGCTGCCCCCGGTGACCGGGCGCCTGCGGCTCGGCGCCGGCTGCTCGATCGAGCCTGAGGTCGACCTGTCGGGCTACTGGGTCGACGGTGACGTGGTGCGGCTGGGGTCGGTGCGGGTCGGGAAGCGTGCCCGCGTGGGCACCCGGTCGATGCTCGGGCCGGGCGCGGTCGTGGGGGCCGACGCCGAGGTCGCGCCCGGCTCGGCCGTGCTCGGAGCGGTGCCGGAGGGCGAGTTCTGGTCCGGGTCGCCGGCCCACCGCGTCTCCGGGGACGCCCGGGGCCCGTGGTCGGACCGGCCGGCCGGGCGACCCGCCTGGGTGGCGGCGTACGCCGTGGTGGGGCTGGCCCTGAGCCTGCTGCCCGCCGTCGGGGTGCTCGCCGGCGCCGGCGCGGCGCTGCTCGCCGCGGACCTCCGCGGCGTCGACGGTCCGGGTGGCCTGCTGGTGGCACTGCTGCCGTGGGTGGTCCCCGGCACGGTGGTCGGCTGGCTGGTGGTCGCCCTGCTCGTGCTCGCGGTGGTGCGCCTGTGCGGTGCGGGCCTGGAGGCGGGCGTGCACCCGGTGCGCAGCCTGGCCGCGCTGCGGGTCTGGGCCACCATGCGGGTGCTCGACGACGCCCGCACCTGGCTGTTCCCGCTGTACTCCTCCTCGCTCACGCCCCGATGGCTGCGCCTGCTCGGTGCCCGGATCGGTGCGGACGTGGAGGCCTCGACGGTGCTGATGGTGCCCTCGATGACGACGGTGGGGGAGCAGGCCTTCCTGGCCGACGACACCCTCATCGGCGGGTACGAGCTGGGTGGTGGCTGGTTGCGCGTGGAGCGGGTGAAGGTCGGCAAGCGCTCGTTCGTCGGCAACTCCGGCATGGCCGCGCCGGGCCGCAAGGTGCCGAAGCGGGCGCTCGTGGCGGTGCTCTCGGCCGCCCCCAACCGCAAGAGCGCGCGCAAGGGCGAGTCCTGGCTGGGCAGCCCGCCCGCGCTGCTGCGCCGGGCCAGCGAGCTGGCCGACGACTCGCGGACCTTCGCCCCGCCGACGTCGCTGCGGGTGGCCCGCGCGGCCTGGGAGCTGGCGCGCGTCCTCCCGCTGGCCCTCTCGGTGCTCCTCCACGCGGTGGTGGGGCTCGTGACGTTGTGGGCGCTCGGTGCCGCGGGCCCCGTGGTGGCGGTGCTGCTCCTCGGCCCGCTGCTGGTCGCCGCCGGCGTGCTGGCCGCCGGCGTCACGACGGCGGCCAAGTGGCTGCTCGTGGGCCGCCACCGGCCCGGGCACCACCCGTTGTGGAGCTCCTTCGTGTGGCGCAACGAGCTCGCCGACACCTTCGTGGAGGTGCTGGCCGCGCCCTGGTTCGCGGGCGTGGCGAGCGGGACGCCGCTGCTGACCGGGTGGTTCCGCTCGATGGGTGCGCGCATCGGCCGCGGCGTGTGGTGCGAGAGCTACTGGCTGCCCGAGCCCGACCTCGTCGAGCTGGGCGACGGGTGCGTGGTCAACCCGGGCACGGTGGTGCAGACCCACCTCTTCCACGACCGGGTGCTGGCCACCGACGCGGTGCGGATCCGCCGTGGCGGGACGCTGGGGCCGCACTCGGTGGTGCTGCCCGCGGCCACGATCGGCCGGCACGCTACGGTCGGCCCGGTGTCGCTGGTGATGAGGGGTGAGTCGGTGCCCGACAAGACCGTGTGGATCGGCAACCCCATCGGGCCCTGGACCGGACCGGGCGGTGCGGCGTGAACGCCTCGCTCCCGACCGCCGACCCCTACCTGCCCGGCCACGGCGACCTGGGCTTCTCGGTGCGCCACTACGACCTGGACCTGACCTACGCCGTGGAGGGCAACCGGCTCTCCGGCGACGCGACGCTCGAGGTGGAGGTCCTGCTGGCCACCCGACGGCTGGTGCTCGACCTGGCCCACCTCAAGGTCGAGAAGGTGCGGGTGAGCGGGGCGCGGCTCAAGCGGTTCGCGACCCGGTCGGACCGGTTGGTGCTCGACCTGGGCGAGGAGGTCGGCCGCGGCACCGCCCTGAGCGTCGCCGTGCGCTACTCCGGCTCGCCGCGACCCGTGGTCGACAAGCACCTCGGCGACGCCGGCTGGGAGGAGCTCACCGACGGCGTCATCGTCGCGGCCCAGCCCCACGGCTCGCCGACCTGGTTCCCCTGCAACGACCGCCCCGAGGACAAGGCGACCTACCGGATCGCGCTGCGGGTCCCCGCCGGCTACCAGGCGGTCGCCAACGGGTCCCTGCGCGAGCACCGCCGCGGCGGCAGCACCGAGACCTGGCTCTACGAGCAGACCGAGCCGATGTCGACGTACCTCGCGACCGTGCAGATCGGCCGGTACGTCGACCACCGGCCCGCCGGGCGCCCGGCCTCCGGCCTGCCGGTGCGGATCGTCGGGCCCGCCGACCTCGACCCCGACGCCGTGCAGGCGGGCTTCGGACGCCAGCACGAGATGGTCGACCTCTTCGAGAGGCTCTTCGGCCCCTACCCCTTCGCCTCCTACGCCGCCGTCGTGACCGCCGACGACCTGGAGATCCCGCTGGAGTCGCAGTCGCTGTCGACCTTCGGGCGCAACCTGGTCCACGGGGACTGGGAGGCTGTGCGGCTGATCGCCCACGAGCTGTCGCACCAGTGGTTCGGCAACGCCGTGACGCTGCGGCACTGGCGTGACATCTGGCTGCACGAGGGCTTCGCCTGCTACAGCGAGTGGCTGTGGTCGGAGGAGTCCGGCTCGCTCACCGCCGCCGAGCGTGCCGCCGAGCACCATGCGCGGCTCGCGCAGGAGCCGCAGGACCTGCTGCTGGCCGACCCCGGCCCGGAGCTGATGTTCGACGACCGGGTCTACAAGCGGGGCGCCTGCGCCCTGCACACGCTGCGGTGCACGGTGGGCGACGACGAGTTCTTCACGGTGCTGCGCTCCTGGATCGGCACCCGGTCCGGCACCTCGGTGACCACCGAGGAGTTCCTGGCCCACGCCAGCGCGGAGACCGCCACCGACGTCGAGGCCCTGCTCAGGCCGTGGTTGTACGAGACGGCGCTCCCCGCGCTGCCCAGCTGAGCCTCGCCGGGACAGCGGTGGCCACCGTGCCGACCCAGCCCGCCGGCAGCGGAAGCGGCTGGGTCGAGAGACCCTCGGCGGTGTCGTCCCCGACGTCGCGGGGATCGCGGCGCAGGCCCTCGCCGGTGCACTTGAGCACCGCCTCGACCCGGGTCCAGGCCAGCTCCCCGCCCTCCTCGACGTCGATCCCGACGGGCACCGTGGTGCTGGCGATGAGCACCACGCCGGGGGCGTAGGCCAGGCTCACGTGACGGCCACGGACGTGCGGCCGCCCGTGCTCCACCGACGCACAGGCCGGGCACAGCCGGGTGACCCTGCCCCCCAGCCGCTCGTGCGCGGCCGCGCGCAGGGTGGCCCGCTCCGCGCCCGGCAGCCACAGGGCGGTGACCTGCACCTCCGGGACCTCGTGGCGCTCCTGCACCGCTCCATTCTGCTCGACCGCGACCCGCGAGGGGCCCCTGGGCCCGGGGGCGGCGACGGTCCCGGCGACGGTCGCCCGGTGTGCGGCCGCCGCGACGGACCTCGGCACCTGCATGCAGGGGGCTTGGTGCGGCAGGCGGCGCCTGGAATCCTGGCGGCCATGCGGTTCACCGAGCACGAGATGACCCGGGCCATGGAGGCGGCCGCCAAGTCCGTCCTCGCCCTGCGCCGGGCCAACCGTCGTCGCGACGTCGAGGTCGTCTGGGCGGAGATGACCCGCTACCAGCGCTACGAGGTCCTGGACTCCCTCGGCGACCAGGTGCTCCCGGTGCTGGTCGCGCTGCCGGACGTCGAGGTCGCCGCCGGCACCCGCCCCACGTTCACCGACGCGCAGATCACCGCCGCCGTCCAGGAGCGGATGGCCGCGGAGGGCGGCGGGCGGCTGCGCAGGGCCGTGGTCCTGCGGGCCCGGGTCGCCCTCGTCCAGGCGGCCCTCGCCGGCGTACCGCCTCGGCAGGACCCGGACGCGCTGGTGGTCCCTGACCACCTGTGAGTGGGTCCGGTTTCACCACCCGGGTGGTGAAACCGGCGCTTGTCGACCGGAACTCCGGACGACAAGCGCCAGTTTCATGAGACCAGTACGCCAGCCGGTGAGTCAGACCGGGAGACCGAGGGCGCGCAGGTCGGCGCGCAGGGTGTCGGCGTCGGTGAAGACCAGCCCGTGCAGGCCGCAGGCGATCGCTGCGTCGACGTTGGAGGCGCGGTCGTCGACGAAGACCAGGTCGTACGCCGGCAGGCCGGCTCGCTCCACGGCCAGCCGGTAGGCGGCCGGGTCCGGCTTGGCGACGCCCTCGGTGCCGGACACGACGACGGTGCCGAGCAGGCCCAGGACGGGGAACAGCCGTGGGGCGTGGGGGTGGTAGAGCTCGTCGGACCAGTTGGTCAGCCCCCACTGGCCGACCCCGGCCGCGTGCAGCTCGCGGATGAGCGCCTCGGTGCCGGGGACCGGGCCGCGCAGCGAGGCCTCGAAGTGGCGGCGGTAGGCCCGCGCGTGCGGCAGCCAGTGCGGGTGGGTGCGCTCGAGGTCGGCCTCGGCGTCGTCCCAGGAGTCGCCGGAGTCGGGGCCGTGGTTGTAGGCCATGAAGTCGACGTCCTCGGCGTCGAGGAAGCGACGCGCCTCGACCTCGCCGACCCCTGCCGCGATCGCGTGGAAGGGGTCCCAGTCGACGATGACGTTCCCGAGGTCCCAGACGACCCCGCGCACGCGCGAACCGTCCGGAGACGGGACGACCCCGGACGCAGGGTCCGGGGTCGTGCCGTGTGGAGCGGGGTGGCTCATGCCCAGCGCTGCTCGCGCGGGGTGAAGTCGAGACCACGGTCGCCCATGTAGAGCTGCTTGGGGCGAGCGATCTTCTGCTCCTTGTCCTGGGTCAGCTCCAGCCACTGCGCCAGCCAGCCGGGGGTGCGGCCGATGGCGAAGAGGACCGTGAACATCTCCGGCGGGAACTGGAACGCCTCGTAGATCAGGCCGGAGTAGAAGTCCACGTTGGGGTAGAGCCTGCGCTTGACGAAGTACTCGTCCTCGAGCGCGATCTTCTCCAGCTCCAGCGCGATCTCGAGCAGCGGGTTGACCCCGGTGACCTCGAAGACGTCGTCGCAGGCCTTCTTGATGATCTTCGCGCGCGGGTCGTAGTTCTTGTAGACGCGGTGCCCGAAGCCCATCAGGCGCTCGTTGCCGTCCTTCACGCCCTTGATGAAGGCGGGGATGTTCTCCTTCGACCCGATGCGGCGCAGCATCCGCAGCACGGCCTCGTTGGCGCCACCGTGCAGCGGGCCGTAGAGCGCGCCGATGCCGGCGGCGACGGCGGAGTAGGGATCGACCTGCGAGGACCCGACGGAGCGGACCGCGTTGGTCGAGCAGTTCTGCTCGTGGTCGGCGTGCAGGATGAACAGGGTGTCCAGCGCCTTGACGAGGCGCTCGTCGGCCTCGTACTTGCTCTCGCTCATCTTGAACAGCATCGAGAGGAAGTTGGCGGTGTAGGACAGGTCGTTGTCGGGGTAGACGAACGGCTTGCCCTGCGCGTGGCGGAACGACCAGGCGCCCAGGGTCGGCATCTTCGCGATCATGCGGACGATCTGCATCTGCCGGTTCTCGGCGTCCTGGATCATCCCGGCCTCGGGGTAGAACGTCGAGAGGGCCCCCACCGACGCCATCAGCATCCCCATCGGGTGCGCGTCGTAGCGGAAGCCCTCCATGAAGCCCTTCACGTTCTCGTGGACGAACGTGTGGTAGGTGATGTCGTGCACCCACTGCTCGTACTCCACCTTGGAGGGCAGCGAGCCGTGGATGAGGAGGTAGGCGACCTCGAGGAACGTCGAGCCCTCGGCGAGCTGCTCGATGGGGTACCCGCGGTACTCCAGGATCCCCTTGTCACCATCGATGTAGGTCACGGAGGAGCGGCAGGAGGCGGTGTTGACGAAGCCAGGGTCGTAGACGGCCAGTCCCGGCGCGTCGTCAGCGGCCTTGATCTTCCCGAGATCCGCGGCCTTGATGGCGCCGTCGGCGATCGGGACGTCGTACTCCTGTCCGGTGCGGTTGTCACGGACGGTCAGAGATTCGGTCACGCCTTGCGACTCTAGCCCGCTCCGGCTGCGAGCGGGAATCCGGCGTCCCACGGAGCGACCCCTCGCCCGTTTTGGCGTACGCCGTCAGCGGCCCTAGTCTTGTCGGTCGCGACCTCTGCCGCGTGCTGGCCCTCGGGCCGGCGTGCAGATCTGGACGTGAGCCGCACCCGTTCTCCTCGCCGAGGAACCTGGTGGGTCGGTGCGAACCAGGCCGTGTTCGTCAGCGGTCGCAGCAGCACCACCCCGGCCGGGGCCTCCGGTCGGGACCGACGAACGAACAGGTAGTACTGCCGTGCGCACCTACAGCCCCAAGCCCGCTGACATCCAGCGCGAGTGGCTCGTGATCGACGCGACCGACGTCGTGCTCGGTCGCCTCGCGACCCACACCGCCAACCTCCTGCGGGGCAAGCACAAGCCGACCTTCGCCCCCCACATGGACATGGGCGACTTCGTGATCATCGTGAACGCCGAGAAGGTCTCCCTCTCCGGCTCCAAGGCGACCAAGAAGATGGCCTACCGCCACTCCGGCTACCCGGGCGGCCTGTCCTCCACGCCGTACGGCGAGCTGCTGGACAAGGACGCCCGCAAGGCCATCGAGAAGGCCGTGTGGGGCATGCTCCCCAAGAACAAGCTGGGCCGCCAGATGCTGAAGAAGCTGAAGGTCTACTCGGGTCCCAACCACCCGCACGCCGCCCAGCAGGCCACCCCCTTCGAGATCAGCCAGATCTCCCAGTAATCGCCACCGCAGAGGATTTGAGGACCACCATGGCTGACTCCGCCACCACCGAGACCACCGAGGTCGAGGAGACCTTCACCACCGACGAGCAGGGCATCGCCTACAGCTCCGAGTCCGCGCCCTCGGCCGACGCCGAGCTCCGCCCGGCCACCATCGCCCCCGCCGCGGCCACCGGCCGCCGCAAGGAGGCCGTCGCCCGCGTCCGGATCGTCCCGGGCACCGGCGTGTGGACCGTCAACGGTCGCACCCTGGACTCCTACTTCCCGAACAAGCTGCACCAGCAGGTCGTCAACGAGCCCTTCGCCGAGCTGCAGCTCGAGGGCCGCTTCGACGTCATCGCCCGCATCCACGGCGGCGGCATCACCGGTCAGGCCGGCGCCCTGCGCCTCGGCGTGGCCCGCTGCCTGAACGCCGTCGACGTCGAGGCCAACCGCCCGGCCCTGAAGAAGGCCGGTCTGCTGACCCGCGACGCGCGCGTGATCGAGCGCAAGAAGGCCGGTCTGAAGAAGGCCCGCAAGGCGCCTCAGTTCTCGAAGCGCTGATCCGGTCGTCTCTCCTGTGGGACGACTCTTCGGCACGGACGGGGTCCGCGGTCTCGCCAATGGCGACCTGACCGCGGACCTCGCTCTGCGTCTGGGCGAGGCCGCCGCGCGCGTGCTCGTCGGCCAGGTCGACGGCCGGCGTCCGCTGGCCGTGGTCGGTCGCGACACGCGCATCTCCGGGCAGTTCCTCGAGCACGCCGTCGTGGCGGGGCTGGCCTCCGCCGGCGTCGACGTGCTCCGGCTGCGCGTGGTGCCGACCCCGGGCGTCGCCTACCTCACCGACCACCTCTCCGCCGACCTCGGCGTGGTCATCTCGGCCAGCCACAACCCGATGCCCGACAACGGCATCAAGCTGCTCGGCCGCGGCGGTCACAAGCTCGACGACGCCGTGGAGCAGGCCATCGAGGCGGCCATGGACACCCCGGTGACCCTGCCGACCGGCGCCGACGTGGGTCGGGTGACGCCGTACGCCTCGACGATCGCCGACTACGTCGAGCACCTCGTCGAGACCCTCGACGTACGCCTCGACGGGCTCACCGTGGTGCTCGACTGCGCCCACGGCGCCGCCCACGAGGCGGGCCCGAGGGCGCTGGCCGCGGCGGGCGCCACGGTGATCCCCATCGGGGACCGGCCCGACGGTCTCAACATCAACTCCGGCTGCGGCTCGACCGACCTGACCGCGCTGCGGCAGGCCGTCCTCGAGCACGGGGCCGACGCCGGCTTCGCCGTCGACGGTGACGCCGACCGCTGCCTGGCCGTCGACCACACCGGGCAGGTCGTCGACGGCGACCAGATCCTGGGCCTGCTGGCCGTCGCGCTGCGCGAGCAGGGCCGCCTCGTCGAGGACACCCTGGTGGCGACCGTGATGAGCAACCTCGGGCTGCACCAGGCGATGACCGCAGCCGGTGTCCGGGTCGAGCAGACCGCGGTCGGCGACCGGTACGTCCTGGAGGCGATGCGCAGCGGCGGGTTCTCCCTGGGCGGCGAGCAGTCCGGCCACGTCATCCTCAGCCGGCACGCCACCACCGGCGACGGCCTGCTGACCGCGCTGCACGTCATGCAGTGGATGTCGATCACCGGCCGCTCCCTGCGCGACCTCGCCTCCCGGGTGCACCGGCTGCCGCAGGTGCTGGTCAACGTGCCCGGCGTCGACAAGGACCGCACCGACGACCCCGAGCTGCTGGCGGCCGTGGCCGCCGAGGAGGCCGAGCTGGGTGCCGAGGGCCGGGTGCTGCTGCGCGCCTCGGGCACCGAGCCCCTGGTCCGCGTGATGGTCGAGGCCCCCACGCAGGAGCGCGCGCAGGCCGTGGCCGACCGGCTCGCCGACGTCGTGCGCGCCCGCCTGAGCCTGGCCTGAGCCCCGGCCCGGCACGCGGCCGGCGCCACGCTCGCCGGGTTCCTCGCGAGGTCCTCGCCGGGGCTCCGGGCGCGGTTAGGGTCGGCCCCGTGGATGCTCCCGCTCTCGAGGTCGCTGGCCTCGGCAAGTCCTTCGGGTCGGTGCGCGCCGTCGACGACCTGTCCTTCCGGGTCGAGCCCGGCCGGGTCACCGGCTTCCTGGGCCCCAACGGCTCGGGCAAGACCACCACGCTGCGGATGCTGCTCGGCCTCGTGCGGCCGACCGACGGCCAGGCCCTGGTGGGCGGTCGCGCCTACGCCGACCACCCGGTGCCCGGCGCGCTGGTCGGCGCCGCGCTCGAGGCGACCGGGTTCCACCCCGGCCGCACCGGGGCGGCCCACCTGGCGGCGTACGCCCCGCAGGTCGGAGCGGACCGGGACCGCTGCAGCGAGGTGCTCGACCTCGTCGGTCTCGCGCCCGCGGCCGAGCGGAAGGTCGGGGGCTACTCCCTGGGGATGCGTCAGCGCCTCGGGCTGGCCACCGCCCTGCTGGCGGACCCGCCCGCGCTGGTGCTCGACGAGCCGGCCAACGGGCTGGATCCCGAGGGCATCGTGTGGCTGCGCGGGTTCCTGCGCCACCTGGCCTCCCAGGGGCGGACCGTCCTGGTCTCCTCCCACGTGCTCGGGGAGGTGCAGCACACCGTCGACGACGTCGTGGTCATCGCCCGCGGCCGGCTGGTGCACGCCTCCTCGCTGGCCGAGCTGGCGTCGATGGCAGGGACGCGCACCTACGTCGAGACCCCCGACCCGGAGCGCTTCGCCGCCCTGAGCGCCGAGCAGGGCTGGGAGTGCGCCGCACGCGGCGCCGGGCACGAGGTGGCCGACGTGCCCGCGGCGACGGTGGGGGCGGCGGCGTACGCCGCGGGGCTGGAGCTGCACCAGCTCGCCACCCGGGGCGCGGACCTCGAGGACGTCTTCCTGCGACTGACGGGAGCAGTGGCATGAGCAGGTTCACCGCGGCGCTCGCCGCCGAGTGGCGCAAGCTGACCAGCACGGCCCTGTGGTGGGTGCTCGCGCTCGGGATGGCGGCCTACCTCGCCTTCGTCGGCGCGGCCATGGCGTTCTCGCTGACCGTCGCGCCGGAGGGCCAGGCGCCGCCGCTCGGCGGGCTCGACGCGGCGCTCACTGCCTACGGCGTGCTCAACGCGGTGGGCTACGTCTTCCCGCTGGTCGTGGGCACGCTGCTGGTGACCACCGAGGTCCGGCACAAGACCCTCACCCAGACGCTGCTGGCCGAGCCGCGCCGCGGCGTCGTGCTGGGCGCCAAGCTGGTGCTGGCCGCGGGGATCGGGCTGCTCTACGGCCTCGCCGGCGTCGTGGGCCTGGTGGCCGCGGCCGCCCCCGTCCTGTCGGCTGCCGGCGACGGTGCCTACCTCGGCGAGCCGCAGGTCCTGCGGGCGCTGCTGCTGGGGGTGCTCGTGACCGGGCTGTGGGCCGTGCTCGGCACCGGCTTCGGCGCGGTCGTGCCGCACCAGGTCGCCGCCGTCGTTGCGATCCTCGCCTTCACCCAGTTCGTCGAGCCGATCGGCCGGCTCGCGCTCGGCGCCGTCGACGGGCTGTCCGTGGTCTCCGCCTACCTGCCCGGCGCCGCCGCCGACGCCGTCGTCGGCGCCAGCCTGTTCAGCCAGATGGGCGACGTCGACCTGCTCCCCGCCTGGGCCGGCGCGCTCGTGCTGCTCGGGTACGCCGCCGCCCTCGCGCTCGCCGGGCGGCTGACGACCTTCGCGCGGGACGTGGTGTGACCGCCCGTCCCGGGCCTGTGGAGAGTGGCTCGCGACCGTCGGTGATCTGGCGTAGACCTGTGCCGTGATCTCGGGACGGCCGTGGCGGGTGACTGCGCGCTCGCTGGTGTGGCTGCTGGCCGCGCTGACGGTCGGCCTCGTGCTCTGCACGGCCGCGCTGCTGGCGGGGGACTGGCGGGCGCGGGCGTCGGGTCCCGGGCCGGCGGGTCCGGCCCTGGAGCGGCACGGGCTCGTGGTGCGGCTCCCGCCGGGGACGGAGGTGCTGGCGCCGGGGGAGCGGCTGCTCTACCGGGGCGACGACGGCAGGGTGGCGGCATCGGTGGCCGGTGCGGCGCTGCTGGTGCCCGGTGCGTGCCCCGACGTGCCCGGGTCGTCGCGGGGGTTCGTGGGCGTGGTGCGCGGCGACCACGCGGAGCTGGTCCGATCCTGGTCGCGGGGGCTGGCGGCCGCGGTCGGGTCGACCCCGACGCCGTCCGAGGTGGACGCACCGGTGGGGCGTCGTACGGACCTGGAGGTGGTGGTGGGGGTCGACGCGCCGTGCCAGCCGCCGCGGGTGCGCGCCAGCCTGCTGACCCGCAGCGGGGTCACGGTGGTGCTGGTGCGCGACGTCGGGGTCGCAGGGGCGATCGACGACGCGACCGCCGAGCTGGTGCTGGCCTCGACGCAGTTCCGGTGAGGGAGTGCAGGGGAGGGCTCAGAGCTTGCGCAGGCGGACGTAGCGCACCGAGTGGTCGCGGTCCTTGCGCAGCACCAGCGTCGCCCGGGAGCGGGTGGGCAGCACGTTGTCGGTGAGGTTGGGGCCGTTGATGGTGTCCCAGATGCGGGCGGCCTCCGCGAGGGCCGCCTCGTGGTCGAGGTCGACGTACTTGCCGAAGTAGGAGCCGGGGTCGCGGAACGCGGTCTCCCGCAGCCGCATGAACCGCTCGACGTACCACTGGCGGATGTGGGAGGTGCCGGCGTCGACGTAGACGGAGAAGTCGAAGAAGTCGCTGACCGCCAACCCGGTGCGGCCGTCCTCGCGGGCCCGCGCCGGCTGGAGCACGTTGAGGCCCTCGATGATGACGACGTCGGGGCGCTTGATGACGATCTTCTCGTCGGGGACGACGTCGTAGACCAGGTGGGAGTACGTCGGAGCCTCGATCTCGTCCTTGCCGGACTTGATGTCCACGACGAAGCGCAGCAGCGCGCGGCGGTCGTAGGACTCCGGGAAGCCCTTGCGCTGCAGGATGCCGCGGCGCTCGAGCTCGGCGTTGGGGTAGAGGAACCCGTCGGTCGTCACCAGCGCGACGTTCGGGTGCTCGGGCCAGTGGGCCAGCATCTGCTGCAGCACGCGGGCGGTGGTCGACTTGCCGACCGCCACCGAGCCGGCCAGGCCGATCACGAACGGCGTGCGCGGGGGCACCGGTCGCTGCAGGAACTCCTCCTGCTTACGGTGCAGCCGCCCCGCGGAGCCGACGTACATCGAGAGCAGGCGGGACAGCGGGAGGTAGACCTCGCGGACCTCGTCGATGTCGAGGGAGTCACCGAGCCCGCGCAGCCGGCGTACCTCCTCGGCCGTGAGGGGGCTCTCGGTCTCCGCGGCCAGCGCCGCCCAGGCGTCGCGGTCGAGCTCGATGAAGGGTGACGGCTCCCGGCCGTTGTCGTCGTGACCCTGCGCAGGGCCCCGGCCGGGCGTGGACATGGCCGCCAGTCTGGCAGGACGCGCCGGCTGTGCAGGGACCGGCCCACGGGTTGCGTAGACTCCTGGGCCATGTGCGGGATCGTCGGTTACGTCGGGCACCGCTCCGCGCAGGACGTCGTCGTGGAGGGGTTGCGCCGCCTGGAGTACCGCGGCTACGACTCGGCGGGGGTCGCCCTGGTCGAGGCGGGGCGCATCGAGTGGCGCAAGCGCGCCGGCAAGCTGGCGAACCTGGAGAAGGTGATCTCCGAGGAGCCGCTGCCGGGCACCACGATCGGCATCGGGCACACCCGGTGGGCCACCCACGGGGCGCCCAACGACCGCAACGCCCACCCGCACCTGGGCCACGGGCGCCGGGTCGCGGTCGTGCACAACGGCATCATCGAGAACTTCGACGACCTGCGGGCCCGCCTCGAGGACGACGACCACCACCTGGTCTCCGAGACCGACACCGAGGTGGCGGCGCACCTGCTGGAGCTGCAGGTGGCCTCGGGGGAGGACCTGACCACCGCGATGCAGCGGGTCTGCCAGATGCTCGAGGGCGCGTTCACGCTGGTCGCGGTCGATGCGCAGGACCCGGACCGGGTGGTGGCCGCGCGGCGCAACAGCCCGCTGGTGGTGGGTGTGGGCGAGGGGGAGAACTTCCTGGGCTCGGACGTCGCGGCGTTCATCGAGCACACCCGTGAGGCGCTGGAGCTGGGTCAGGACCAGGTCGTGACGATCACCCGTGACGCGGTGTCGGTGACCGACTTCGCCGGCCGGGTGGTGGAGCCGAAGGCCTACCACGTGGACTGGGACCTCTCGGCGGCCGAGAAGGACGGCCACGACTGGTTCATGCGCAAGGAGATCTTCGAGCAGCCGCACGCGGTGGCCGACTCCCTGCTGGGGCGGCGCACCCGCACCGGTGAGCTGCAGCTGGACGAGATGCGGCTCTCGGACCAGGAGCTGCGCGACATCGACAAGATCATCATCATCGCGGCCGGCACCTCCTTCTACGCCGGGATGGTCGCCAAGTACGCCATCGAGCACTGGTGCCGCATCCCGGTGGAGGTCGAGCTGAGCTCCGAGTTCCGCTACCGCGACCCGATCCTGGACTACTCCACGCTGGTGGTGGCGATCAGCCAGTCCGGGGAGACCGCGGACACCCTGCAGGCGATCCGGCACGCGCGGTTGCAGCGCAGCAAGGTGCTGGCGATCTGCAACACCAACGGCTCCACGATCCCGCGGGAGTCCGACGCGGTGATCTACACCCACGCCGGGCCCGAGATCGGGGTGGCCTCCACCAAGGGGTTCGTCACCCAGCTGGTGGCCTGCTACCTCCTCGCGCTCTACCTGGCCCAGGTCAAGGGCACCCGCTTCGGTGACGAGATCGCCGACGTGGTCCACCAGCTCGAGGCGATCCCCGGGCACATGAGCACCGTCCTGGACCGTGCCGAGGAGGTCTACGAGCTCGCCCGTGACCACGTCGGGGAGCGCACGGTGCTGTTCCTGGGCCGTCACGCGGGGTACCCGATCGCGCTCGAGGGGGCGTTGAAGCTCAAGGAGCTGGCCTACATCCACGCCGAGGGGTTCGCCGGCGGTGAGCTCAAGCACGGTCCGATCGCGCTGATCGACGAGGGGATGCCGGTCCTGTGCGTCGTACCCCCCAAGGGCCGCGACCAGCTGCACGGCAAGATGCTCTCGGCGATCCAGGAGGTCCGGGCCCGCGGGGCGCGCACCATCTGCCTGGCCGAGGAGGGCGACCGCTCGGCCGCGGCCGTCGCCGACACCGTCATCGAGCTGCCCAAGGTCCCGGTGCTCCTGCAGCCGCTGCTGGCGGTCGTGCCGCTGCAGCTCTTCGCCTGCGAGCTGGCCACCGCCATGGGCCACGACGTCGACCAGCCGCGGAACCTCGCGAAGTCCGTCACCGTCGAGTAGCGCGGACCGGCGGAGGCGAGCGTGGCCGTGATCGGCGTCGGCATCGACGTCTGCGACATCGAGCGCTTCGGGCTGTCGCTGGAGCGCACCCCCGGGCTGCGGGAGCGGCTGTTCACCCCCGACGAGGCGACGCGGCCGCTGGCCTCGCTGGCTGCGCGCTTCGCCGCGAAGGAGGCCTTGGCCAAGGCGCTCGGCGCCCCCGTCGGCATGTCGTGGCAGGACGCGGAGATCGTCTCGGAGTCCACCGGTCGCCCGCGCTTCGAGGTGCGCGGCACGGTCGCCGACCAGGTGCGTGCCTGCGGCGCCACCTCCGTCCACGTCTCCCTCTCCCACGACGCCGGTGTCGCCTCGGCCGTGGTGATCCTCGAGTCCTGACCGTCTCGTGTGGCTGAGCGCGGTCTATGCGCCGCGCTGGACCACACGAGGCGGGACGCCGAGCCGGATGAGGTCCGCGGCGAGGCAGGCGGCGTCCTCCCTCAGCTCGCGCGCCGTGCACCTGACAGCCTGCCGATCCGCGGTGAGGAGGCTCCGCTCGCGGGCGATGTCGTCCTCCCAGTGCTCGACCTCCATGTGGAAGCCGCCGTCGATCTCCAGGACGAGCGTGCGACCGTCCGACAGCCGCCACTCCGCGTCGGTGTAGCGCAGGCGTCCGTCGCTGCCCCGCCTGCGTGCCTGCCGGGTGGGCGCGGCCAGGCCGAAGGTGCGGCACAGACGGGCGAGGTCGACCTCCGCGAGGGAACCGGCGCCGCCCGCGATCTCCTCGAGGCACGTCCGCAGCAGCGGGGCCTTGTGGAGCGGCTTCATCCGGCGGATCCACTCCTGCAGGGCGGCAGGGGTCGTGAGGCCCTGCTGCACGACGGCGGCCATCACGCCCTGCGCAGTCCGGGGCGAGCGCTGGTAGGCAGCGAAGTGCAGCACGGCGGGCTCGAGCTTCATCGTCGGCAGCGACAAGGCGCTACGCATCGAGGGAAGGTGGCGACGCGTGCGGCGGTAGACGATGCCCTCGACCGGCTCGTCCAGGACGAGGTCCTCCGGGATGAGGACCGTCACCTCATCGCGGTGCCACCGCTGGAGTCCGTGCACCTCGGCGGCCGACAGGTCGGTGAGGAGTGCGCGGGGCCCTGCGTGCAGGACACCCAGCCATCGCATCTGCGCCCGGGTCGGTGCTCCAGTGGTCGTCGAGAGCACCATCGAGGAGCGCGCGACCCAGCGTTCGGCGTTGAGCTGGGCCCGCACCCGGTGCCGGTTCACGCCCAGCGCTGCGAGCTGCCTGCGACAGATCAGGCCCTCTTGGGCGCGCGCGACCTCGTGCCAACTGGTTGCGGAGCGCTCGAACGTCATCCGAGCAGCATGGGGTCTGAGGAGATCTGCTGCTGTGCGCTCTCCACAGCCCCGCCTCGTGTGGCTCAGCGCGGTCCATGGCCCGCGCTCAACCACACGAGGCGACTACGTTTGGCGGCATGAGGCGGGCGCACACGGTCGAGGAGGTCCGGGCGGCGGAGGGCGCGCTGATGGCGCGGCTGCCCGAGGGGACGCTGATGCAGCGTGCGGCGCACGGACTGGCCGGGGCCGTGGCCGACTGGCTCGGGTCGACCTACGGCCGACGGGTCGTGCTGCTGGTGGGGTCGGGGGACAACGGCGGCGACGCCCTGTACGCCGGAGCCCTGCTCGCCCGGCGCGGAGCCGGTGTGGAGGCGTGGCTGCTCGGCCGGTCGGCGCACGAGGGCGGGTTGGCGGCGCTCGCGGCGGCCGGGGGCCGGGCCGGTGCACCACGCGTGCTGCGCGAGCGGCCCGACGTGGTGGTCGACGGGATCGTGGGCATCGGTGGTCGCCCGGGGCTCTCCGACGCGGCGGCCGCGGCGCTGGCCCTGCTCGAGGGCGTGCCGGTGGTGGCGGTGGACACCCCCAGCGGCGTGGACGTCGACTCCGGTGAGACCCCCGAGCCGCACGTGCGGGCCGACCTGACGGTCACGTTCGGCACCCACAAGACTTGCCACCTGGTCGACCCGGCGGCCCAGGCGTGCGGTGCCGTGCAGCTCGTCGACATCGGGCTGGACCTGCCCGAGGCGCCGGTCGAGAGCCTGCAGCCCGCCGACGTGGGCCGCCTCCTGCGCGTGCCCGGGCCGGACGACCACAAGTACACCCGCGGGGTCGTCGGGGTCCGAGCCGGCAGCGCGACGTACCCGGGCGCGGGGCTGCTCTCCGTCGCCGGTGCCTCCTGCGGGCTGGCCGGGATGGTGCGCTACGTCGGTGACTCCGCCGTCGCCGACCGGGTCCGCGAGCAGCACCCCGAGGTCGTGGGAGCCGGGCGGGTGCAGGCCTGGGTGGTGGGCTCGGGGGGCGGCGCCACGGCCGGTGACGAGCTCGCCGCCGCGCTGGCCGACGAGGTCCCCACCGTCGTGGACGCCGACGCACTGCAGCACCTGGAGGAGGTGCTCGACGGCGAGACCCGAGCGGACCTCGTGCTCACCCCGCACGCGGGCGAGCTCGCGGCGATGCTCGGGGTGGAGCGCGGGGAGGTCGAGGCGCGGCAGCTGCACCATGCGCGTCTGGCCGCGGAGCGGTTCGGCTGCGTGGTCGCGCTCAAGGGCCGCCACACGCTCGTCACCGGCCCCGACGGGCGCACGCGCGTCACCACCACCGGCACCCCGTGGCTGGGGACGGCCGGCGCCGGCGACGTGCTCGGCGGGGTGATCGGCGCGGTGCTCGCGACCGGGCTCGACCCCTGGGACGCCGCCGGCGTCGGGTCGTGGCTGCACGGCGCGGCCGCCACGCTGGTCTCCGACGGCGGTCCGATCGTGGCCGGCCAGGTGGCGGGCGGGGTGGCCGCGGTGGTGCGGGACCTTCCGGTGGTCTCGACGCCCGCTCGTCGCTAGCGCTCCTCGCTGCTCGACCACCGGAGGGGCCCGCTCGACCACCTGCGCCTCGCCCGGCGGGGTTGGATGGGAGGATGGGCGGCGATGTCCTCGGACCCGGTGGTGCGTGCGGAGATCGTCGTCGACCTGGCGGCGGTCCGCGCCAACGTGCGTGCCCTCGCGGCGCACACCCGGACCCCGCTCATGGTGGTCGTGAAGGCCGACGCCTACGGCCACGGGCTGCTGCCGGTCGCGCGGGCGGCCCGCGCGGCGGGCGCCTCGTGGCTCGGCGCCGCCACCCTCGAGGAGGCGCTCGCGCTGCGCGGGGCCGGTGACACCGGCCGCATCCTGACCTGGCTGTTCGTCCCCGGCGAGGAGCGTCTGACCGACGCCGTCGCCGCCGGCATCGACGTGACCGCCCACAGCGCCGAGGGCCTCGACGCCGTCGCCGAGGCGGTACGACGCAGCGGCACGCCCGCGCGGCTCCAGCTCAAGATCGACACCGGCCTGTCCCGCAACGGCTGTGCCCCCGAGGACTGGGCGGGGCTGGTCGAGCGGGCCCGCGACGGGGAGCGCGCCGGCACCTGGCGGGTCACCGGTGTCTGGTCGCACCTGGCCTGCAGCGACGAGCCCGAGCACCCGGCCAACGCCGCGCAGCTGGCGGCGTTCGAGGACGCCCTGGCCGTCGCCTCCGAGCACGGCCTCGCGCCGGAGGTGCGCCACCTGGCCAACTCCGCGGCGGCGATCATCAGCCCCGAGACCCGGTTCGACCTGGTGCGGGTGGGGATCGCGGCGTACGGCCTGGATCCGGCGCCGGGGCGCACGCCCGACCTGGGCCTGCGTCCGGCGATGACGGCGCGGACGGCCCTGGCGCACGTGAAGCGGGTCCCGGCGGGGGCGGGGGTGTCCTACGGGCACACCTGGGTCGCGGACCGCCCGACCACCCTGGGCCTGGTGCCCGTCGGCTACGGCGACGGGGTGCCGCGGCACGCGGGCAACCGCGCGCAGGTCGACGTGGGCGGCAAGCACTGCCCGGTGCGCGGCCGTGTGTGCATGGACCAGCTGGTCGTCGAGGTGCCGGACGGCCAGGGGGCGGTCGGTGACGAGGTCGTACTCTTCGGTGCCGCCCCGCACCCGACCGCCCAGGACTGGGCCGAGGCCTGCGGGACCATCAGCTACGAGATCGTGACCCGCATCGGTGGGCGCTTCGGCCGCCGGTGGGTGGGCCAGGAGGACGAGTGAGCAGGACCAGGAGCACGGTGTGGCGCTGGGCCGGCGCCGCCGCGGGTGCGCTGGCGCTCGGGGCCGGTGTCGAGGTCGCCCGACGGCGCCGCGACCTCGCCGCCCGCAGGGGAGCCGGGGACGCCACGCCCCTGGGCTCGCTGCGCTCGCCCGCGCGGACGGTCGTCACCCCTGACGGCGTCCCCCTGCACTGCGAGGTCGACGAGCCGTCGGAGCCGGACGCGGAGACCGCGGTCACGGTGGTCTTCGTGCACGGCTACGCCCTCAACCTCGACTGCTGGCACTTCCAGCGCGCCGGCTACCGCGGGCTGGTCCGCACGGTCCTCTACGACCAGCGCTCGCACGGCCGGTCCGGCCGGTCGGACCACCACCACGCCACCATCGACCAGCTCGGGCTGGACCTCGAGCAGGTCATCGAGGAGCTCGCACCCGACACCCCGGTCGTGGTCGTCGGGCACTCGATGGGCGGGATGAGCATCATCGCCCTGGCCGAGCAGCGACCGGAGCTCTTCGGCGAGCGGATCGTGGGCGTCGGGCTGCTCTCGACGACCGCCGGCGGCCTCGACGTGGGCCGCATCCTGCTGCCGATCGGGCCGGCACGCCTGGGCGGTGTCATGACCACCCGCGCCGTGCGCGGCCTGCGTCGCGGGCACCGCGGGGTCGACGTCCTGCGGCGCCTCGGGGCGACGGTCGCGGAGGTGTTCACCGACGTGTTCGCCTTCGGGGACGAGGTGCCGGCCTCCTACGTGCGCTACGTCGACGCCATGCTCAGCCGCACGCCGTTCGAGGTGCTGGCGGAGTTCTTCCCGAGCCTGCACGGGCTGGACAAGTTCCACGCCGTGGAGGCCCTGGGCCGGGTCCCCACGACCATCGTCTGCGGCACCGCCGACCGGCTGACCTCGATCGGCCACAGCCGCAAGCTGCACGGCCGCATCCACGGCTCGGTGCTCGTCGAGGCCGAGGGCGCCGGGCACATGGTGATCATGGAGCGGCACGAGCAGGTCAACGCGGCGCTCGACCAGCTGCTGGCCGCCGCGACCGAGCGGGTGGGGCAGCGGTGACCGACACCCGACCCGAGTCCGAGGTCGCCGTACGCCGCGTGGGGCCGGAGGCCGCTGCCGAGGTGCTGCACGTGGTGCGCGCCGCCTTCGGGGCCCGGCCGGACATGGACCCCAAGCCCGACGCGCTGCTGGAGACCGAGGAGACGATCGCCGCCAAGCTCGCCGCCGGCGGTGGGCTGCTCGCCGAGCTCGGCGGCGAGCCCGTGGGGACGCTGATCCTCGACCCCATCGGCTCCACGACGTACCTGCGCCGTTTCGGCGTGGTGCCCGGGCACCAGGGCCACGGCATCGCCGGGTCGTTGATCGACGCGGCGGTCGACGCCGTGCTCGAGTCCGGCACCGGCACCGACGACCTCACGGTCGTGGCCCGCGAGGAGCTGCCGAAGACCATCCGCTTCTGGGACCGCCAGGGCTTCCGGGAGATCACCCGGCGCTCGCCGCTGGTGGAGATGCGCCGTCCGCTGCGCACCGCGGTCTTCCAGGCCCCGACCGCCGACGCGATGCGCGGGATCGGTCGCTCGCTGGCCGGTCAGCTGACCCGGGGCGACCTGATCGTGCTCACCGGCGACCTCGGGGCGGGCAAGACCACCTTCACCCAGGGCCTGGGCGCCGGCCTCGGGGTGCGCGGCCACGTGACCTCGCCGACCTTCGTCATCGCCCGGGTGCACCCCTCCCGGGTGGGCGGGCCCGAGCTCGTGCACGTCGACGCCTACCGCCTCGACGGGCTCGAGGAGCTCGACGACCTCGACCTCGACACCTCCCTGGAGGACGCCGTGACCGTCGTGGAGTGGGGCGAGGACCTCGCCGAGGGGCTCTCGGAGTCGCGGCTGGAGATCAGGATCGTGCGCGACCTCGACGGCGGCGACCCGGACGACACCTTCGACCCACGGCGCGTGGAGATCACGCCCGTCGGGCCGCGCTGGCACGCGCTGTCCTTCCGCGGCCTGGGCTGAGGCGGCGGTCGCGAGGTGAGGGGCCGCCGCGCGCTGGTCCTCGCCGTGGTGGTGGCGCTGCTCGGCGCCGGGCTCGCGGTGTCGGTGGTGGACCAGCGGCTGCGCGCGGGGGAGGACCGGGCCCTGCGGGCGTGCGGTGAGCGCGCGTACGCCGCGGCCCTCCGCGCCGACCGGGTGCTCGGGTCCATGGCGGAGTACATCCGGCCCTCGCTCGCCGAGCGCAGCGGGCTGTGGGTGCTGATGTCCGAGGCCGCCGAGCGGGCCCGGCCCTCGGTGGACGACGCACTCGCCTCCTGCCGTGACGTGGAGGTCCGCGGGGTCCACCGCACCCACGTGCGCGAGCGGGCCGCCTACGTCGACTACCTGCGGGCCCGCAGCGAGCAGCTCGGCGCGATCGCCGCCGACGGCCGGGCCGCCGCGGAGTCCGACCCGGAGCTCGCCCGCCTGCGTGAGGTCGCCTTCGGGGACCGACCGTAGGATCGGGTCCGCACCCCCCGGTCGCTCGTCGACCGGGGGCGCTCGTGCTGCCCGGCCCCTGCCCAGGAGACAGATGAACCCCGACCTGCTCGGTCCCGTGCTCGAGGACCCCACCCTCGCGGCCGCCCTCGAGGACGCCCGCGAGGCGCGGGTGCGCGCCCTCGACGTCACCGCTCCCGAGGCGCTGCGGCCCTTCGTCACCGCCGGGCTGGTCCGCGCCGGACGCAGCGTGCTGGCCGTCACGGCGACCGCGCGTGAGGCCGAGGACCTCGTCGCGCACCTCGGCGACCTCCTCGACCCCGACCGGGTCGCCTACTACCCCAGCTGGGAGACGCTCCCGCACGAGCGGCTCAGCCCGCGCAGCGACACCGTCGGCCGTCGCCTGGCGGTGCTGCGCCGACTGCTCCACCCGGGGGTCTCGACGAGCGCGACCAGTGGTGGGGTCAACGGGCCGCTCGACGTGGTCGTGGCACCGGTCCGCTCGGTCCTGCAGCCGCAGGTCAAGGGGCTCGGCGACCTGGAGCCGGTCGAGCTGAGCGCCGGGGACACCGCGTCCCTGGAGGACCTCACCCGTCGCCTGTCCGACGCCGCCTACACCCGCGTCGACCTGGTCGAGAAGCGTGGCGAGTTCGCCGTGCGCGGCGGCATCGTCGACGTCTTCCCGCCCACCGAGGAGCACCCGCTGCGCGTGGAGCTCTGGGGCGACGACGTGGAGGAGATCCGCGCGTTCTCCGTCGCCGACCAGCGCACCCTGGAGCCGGTCGACCGGCTGTGGGCGCCGCCGTGCCGCGAGCTCCTGCTCACCGAGGACGTACGCCGCCGCGCGGCCGAGCTCGGCGCCAGCCACCCGCAGCTGCTCGAGCTCACCGACAAGATCAGCCAGGGCATCGCGGTCGAGGGCATGGAGTCCCTCGCCCCGGTGCTCGTCGACGAGATGGAGCTGCTCGTCGACCTGATGCCGGCCGACACCCACGTGCTGGTGCTCGACCCCGAGCGGGTCCGGGCGCGGGCGCACGACCTGGTGGCCACGAGCGAGGAGTTCCTCGGCGCCTCCTGGGCGGCTGCCGCGTCGGGCGGGTCCGCCCCCATCGACCTCGGTGCGGCGTCGTACCGGACCCTGGCCGACGTGCGCGAGCACAGCCTCGAGGGCGGGCGGCCGTGGTGGACCGTGAGCCCCTTCGGGCTCGACCCCGGCGCGGGCGGTGACGGCGAGCAGGTCGTCCGCGACGAGACCGGCCAGGTCGTGCACGTCGACGTGGACGTCACCGTGGGTGCCGTCGCGACCCGGGCGTTGGCCGCCGGCCCGGTCGAGGCCTACCGCGGTGACGTCGACCGGGCGATGAAGGACCTCGACAGGTGGCGCTCCGACGGCTACCGCGTGGTCGTCGTGCACCCCGGGCACGGCCCGGCGCAGCGGATGGTCGAGGCGCTGGCGGAGGCCGAGGTGCCCGCCCGGCTGGTCGAGCCGGTCTCGACAGGCTCGACCACCGGAGGCGGGGAGGACCTGTGGCAGGTCGGCGTCGTCACCGTCACCTGCGGCGCGCTGACCCAGGGCTTCGTCGACGAGACCCACCGGCTCGTGCTGCTCACCGGCGAGGACGTCAGCGGGCAGCGGACCTCCACCCGCGACATGCGCAAGATGCCGGCCCGGCGCAAGCGGCAGATCGACCCCCTCGAGCTCAAGACCGGCGACTACGTCGTCCACGAGCAGCACGGTGTGGGCCGCTTCGTGGAGATGAAGCAGCGCGAGGTCGGCGGCGCCACCCGCGAGTACCTCGTCCTGGAGTACGGCGCGTCCAAGCGCGGCGCGCCGCCGGACCGTCTCTACGTGCCGGCCGACGCGCTGGACCAGGTCACCCGCTACGTCGGGGGCGAGCAGCCCAGCCTGGACCGCCTCGGCGGCGGCGACTGGGCCAAGCGCAAGAGCCGGGCCCGCAAGGCGGTCCGGGAGATCGCCGCGGAGCTGATCAAGCTCTACGCCGCCCGGCAGGCCACCAAGGGGCACGCCTTCGGGCCGGACACGCCGTGGCAGCGCGAGCTCGAGGACGCCTTCCCGTTCCAGGAGACCCCCGACCAGCTCTCCACGGTCGACGAGGTGAAGTCCGACATGCGGCAGGTGGTCCCGATGGACCGGCTGATCTGCGGCGACGTGGGCTACGGCAAGACCGAGATCGCGGTGCGGGCGGCGTTCAAGGCGGTGCAGGACGGCAAGCAGGTCGCCGTGCTGGTGCCGACCACGCTGCTGGTCACCCAGCACCTGTCGACCTTCGCCGAGCGGATGAGCGGCTTCCCCGTGGTGCTGAAGGCGCTGAGCCGCTTCCAGACCGACAAGGAGGCGGCGGAGGTGATGAAGATGATGGCCGACGGCTCCGTCGACATCGTCGTGGGCACCCACCGGCTGCTCAACCCCGACGTCCGCTTCAAGGACCTCGGGCTGATCATCGTCGACGAGGAGCAGCGCTTCGGCGTCGAGCACAAGGAGCAGCTCAAGCGGATGCGCACCGCCGTCGACG
>Ga0208328_1000094_pt1 | contig 49873 bp, 50 predicted proteins | sample DeeseametaMP2633_FD_184170 | JGI IMG/M metagenome (GOLD analysis project Ga0208328, IMG submission 184170) | Marine microbial communities from the Deep Atlantic Ocean - MP2633 (SPAdes) | ecosystem: Environmental > Aquatic > Marine > Unclassified | place: Northeast of Antigua and Barbuda, North...
GGGAGTAGTGCCCTGACGCGGCATGGCCCGGACCTGTGCACGCGACTGAAGCGGAGCGTCAGATCGGGTCGCGGCGATATCATCGACGATGTGCTGCGCCGCCTCCAGATCGGCCGCAACCGCGCGGACGAACGCGACCTCCTCCTGCACCTTGTCGAAAACCATGAGCTGGGTCTCAACCGTGGTGCCGAGCTTGCGGTAGACATGGCCGGGGATCGTGAGAGCCAGACGCGGCTTCGCGATGGCCGAGGCCCGCGCCCAATGGGCCGCATCCCGCTCCGGTGAAAATCCCGTCGGCATGATCGCCACGAGCCTACCGCCGGGGGCGAGCCGCTTGGCGGCGGCGATCAGATGCTTTGCCGCGACATGCCTGTCGCGCGACCGATCGACCGAGGAGGCGAAGGGTGGGTTCATCACGATGACGCCCGGAAGATCAGATGCGGTCAGGAGGTCGTCGATATGCTCCGCATCATGGCCGGTCACCTCGACCGCGAAGACCGCCTCGAGCAGGGCGCGGCGGAAGGGATCGATCTCGTTGAGCATCGGCTTACCGCCCGCGCGCAGGGCAAAACCGGCCAGCGCGCCGGTGCCGGCCGAGGGTTCGAGGAAGGTCTCACCAGACCGTATGGACGCAGCGCGTGCAACTAGCGCGGCATAGGGCAACGGGCTGCTGAATTGCTGCAGGCGGATCTGCTGCTCAGAGCGCCGCGTTTCCGTCAGGAGCCGCGAGGCCAGCAGTCCGGCAGAGGTCAGCGCGTCTTGGCCAGTCCCCTGTACGACCTGCATGACCGCAGCGGCCTGCATCGCGTCATAAGCCATGCGCCAGGACCAGGCGCCCGCGGCATCGCTGCCGCCAAAGGTCTCACGCATGAGCCGTGCCAAAGACGAGCTTCTGAGCGGTCCTTCGGCGAGTGCGCTGCCGATCAGAGGCAGGACCTCCCTGAGCCGAGCATGTGATGGGATAACGGGGTCGGTGTTCAGCCTACGATTGACCATGGGATCTGTCCTTCCAGTCAGGTTACGGGTCTGACAGGACAAAAAGCCGCCTTTCCACTTTCGGCAGCGGGGAGGAGGCCCAAGCTTCGGAGGCTAGGCAGATCAAATATGTAAAAGGCCCCGTTGCGGGTGTATTCGGCCAAAGCGGCCGTTCAGGCAGCGCGTGGCGAATGACAACTTCGAGCCCAAAGTACCAGTTACTGCACTATGCGCGAATGTCGGCCATCAATGAGACTACGCCTACACACGCGCAATCTCACGGATCAGATCATTTGTCTCTGGTCTCGTCGTTTGGTGCCGATAACGAAGAGCAGAAACAGTTCGCGAAATTTCAAGGCCGTCGATGAGTATCGAAACGAGGCCCCTATCTGCTGGAATTGCCGTGGTTGGCAAAATCACCGCGCCTAATCCCTGCCGCGCGAGTTCGACTAACCAATCCACGCGATTTGACCGATAGGCCGCGTAGAGTTCGTGACCTTGGTCTGTACATGCCCGATGCAACGCATCGCGCATTTCGCAATTGGGTCGATCGAGCATGTCAGTTTCAGCGAGTGTCGAAAGAGAAATAGCGTTTCGTCCAGACAACGGGTGCGACTTGGACACCACAACCTTGTAGGACTCGTCATAGAGCTGGTCTATTCGATAGAGGTCTTCACTGACCGTCGCCGCTGTGACAACGACGTCAAATTCACCCTCTCGCAATCCGGACAGAAGCTTGGAGGCAGACGCCACGATCAACTCTATTTCGGCTTGCGGCAATCGTGTACGGAAGCGTTCCACGGCGGCTGAAATCCGGTTGTGACCAATCGTTTCGCCAACACCGACAGAAATAGGAACCCGCTCTAGTCGCGTGTGGCGGACGGCTTCTGCCTTAGCTGCCTGCGTTTCGTCATGCGCTTTCTGTAGCCTTGGCTGCATGAGTTTTCCGAGTGCCGTCAACCTGCATCCCGCGCGGTCCCTGACAAACAGATCACCCCCGAGCTCGTGTTCAAGTTTCTTGATCGCGGTCGTCAAGGACGGTTGGGAAACATTTGAGGCGCTAGCGGCATGGGTGAAGTTGCGATGCTGGCAGACAGCCAAAAAATACCTGATCTGGTTCATCTCCACTGCCACAGTCTCCGTCACTTTCCGCCATGAGGTTCACCATAGCACATGTCTATCAAAGAATAGAAGTTCGGGATTGGTGCCTGAGGCATTCGGCATGAGAAAAGGGTGCATCGAATCCAAACAAAACAACTTCTCAATCAGGAGGCGACTATGAAAGCCCAAATTCTCAAGACACTCGCCGCTTTGGCCTTGATCACGACATCTGCAGCCGCACAGGAAACCCCAATGGAAAATCACACTGCCAGCTACATCGCCATGCCCGCCGCTGAAGGCCAGACCGAAGCATTCGCCGAATTTCTGGCCGGAGCCGCCCCGATTGTCGCGGACACCGAACCAGGCACCGTGCTTTGGTTTGCCTTGCAAGACGACGATACGCTCGCGATCTTTGATATCTTCGTGGATGAAGAAGCGCGCAATGCGCATTTCTCCGGCGCTGTGGCCGCGGCTTTGAACCAAAATGCCGACGCGCTGGTCGCCGGGGGCTGGGACGATGGTGTTGTCGCGAATATCAACAATTCGGATGTCCTGTCGGTGAGGGAACCGGTTGATCTCTACTCGGCGACGACAGCCACGTATATCACGCTCGAAGCAGCACCCGGCAAAGGGCCGGAGCTGGCAGCCTTGCTGACCGCAGCTGGTCCCATCGTCGGAGAAACCGAACCTGGCACATTGTTCTGGGCGGCGCTGCAGATTGACGAAACATCTTTCGCAATCTTCGACATCTTCACCAACAATGCTGGCCGTGAAGCACACTTTGCCGGTCAAGTCGCCGGGCTGCTGAACGAACGGGCAGCGGAGTTGGTCGCTGGCGGGTGGGACGACGGTGTGGTCGCTAACGTCCACAACTTCGACATCCTCGCCATCAAGTAACGCGATGTGACAGGAACAAGAGGCGTCTGGTGCAACGCATCAGGCGCTTTGCCGAACGAATTTAGATTCACCGTTAAGCTGTCGTTCGAGTAACTGCAGCGAATTAGCGATTTGTCCGCGCTGCCGACGCTTGCACAGGTCGCAGACAATGACCGCTTCAGCGTAGGCCGACAGATCAGAAGCACCCTTCCAACGACAAGAGCAGAACCATTTGATGCCGTCCAAGCAGCGTACACGAATTGCGGGCACTCGAGGATCAGGACCGGTTCGACAGCTTCAGTCCGCCTGCGGCGCGGAGGCGCTGCACCTCGCGCAAGATCGCGTCGGTAAAGGCCGGACTGAAAGAGCCGCGCGGTGTCCGCTCTTCGAGCGTATAGGAGGCCTCGAGAATATCGGCGTTCAACTCGTTCAGGATCACCCAGAGCCGGAGATCGATCTCAAGGCCCGCACGCCTGGCCTCGGTCTGGGGTATCTCCAGCGCCGACCGCCCCGGGCCCGGAGCTTTGCTGGTGATCGGCGCGATGAACATGACATGCTGGCCAGCTTGATTGGTTACGACGATCACCACGCAGGACGGCCGCTTCTTGCGACCCTCCGTCTCTCCTCGATCCGCCTGCCATTTCCAGAGATAATGATAGTCGAAGACTTGCCCCGCCGCAGGAAAGTCAGCGGTCACGGAAATGCTCTTCAATTCCCTGATCGAGAAGGCTCCCGAGGTCCTCTGGCATATCAGCCACATCGAGTGCCACCTGCGACCCATACCCGGCCGTCAGGGCCTGGAACCGCTCCATCGACATGACCACGAAACGTGGCTTACGGTGTTTCGTGATGGCGACCGGGGCTACGGTCGCCGCCTCGAAGAGATCGCCCGTATTTCGGGTCAAATCCCCCGCTGCGAACTGTTTCATCCTGGCTCTCCACGCATTCTCAGACTTAATAAGTATATACAGAATTTCCCAATATTCTGCAAGAGGCAGGTTGAAAGGCCTCTCCTCAAGGTGGTGCATCGTCAGACCCCCGGCGGGAAAAGAACTCCTCCAGGACAGGGCTCGCCGCACCCTGCGCCGAGCTGAGACGTTCCGATCCCGCCAGAGAGGCCTTCGACAGACGCACGAGACCGCCGGTTTCCTCGATGCGGTAACACCGGCGTTTTTGCCCTCCACGCCGGTAATGGGTGGCGGTTACGATCTGGCAGGTGCTGCCGTCGGTCAGCGTGACCGGCGCTGCAAGCCGTATCCGGTCCCCCTCATCGTAGTCCGGGATCGCTGCCCAGTCCCGGCAGCGCTTGCGCCAAGCATGGGCATAGCTGTCGGGATCCTTCAACTCGGAGAGCAGGGCCAGAAGGCTGACGGGCGCCCGCGACTCCACCGGGCCGGAAGCCTCCTCCATGTCCTTGTAGCCCCAGCATCCATCGTCATAGCGCGTCAGGAAGACGGCCCCGAAGGTGATCGACCCGTCGGCATCGGGCAAGTAGGTCGCATCCTCAACCGGCGCACCATCGAGCGTCGTTATCCTGGCCGCGGCATACCAGGTCGAGCCGACCTTGCAGGCCTTGAGCAGGACTGTCTTGCGGGTATCCGTCTCGAAGGTGCAGAGCCGGGCGATCTCTGCCTTCTCGTCCGCGTAGGTCGTCACACGGCGGTCGGTGTAGAAGAGCCAGCCCATTATGCCACCCTCCGGTCGTCGACCTCGATCAGCGCGTCCAGCGGCACCCGGTAGGGCAGCATCTCGTCGAAATCCTCGCAGTTGCCGCGGTTCTGCACGAGCGCCTGGGTATCGGTGGCGTCCATGAGGATGACCCGGAACGTGCCGCCGAGACCGGAGGGGACATCATAGGTGCCGCCGATCAGGTAGTCGGCCGCACGGCGCGCAAAGACCCGGATCGTGTGGCCATCGGTCGCCAACCGAATGGTGTCGTGTCCGCGATCGAGGAGCATCTGCACGTCGTCGAGAATGTCGGTGTAGAACTGGCCGGTCAGATCACGAAACGCCGCTTGCCGGGCCGCCATCCAATCGGGATCCCGAAACGGGTTGATGCCTGCGGCGAAAGCATAGGAGGGGTCGGCGCGTTCCGTCGTGACGATCCGCGTGGTGGAGCCATCAATCCCGTTCGAGCGCAGATGGACACCATTGCCGACGATCAGGATCAGGGCGGGGTTGCCGACTGGGCCATTCCAGTTCGGCAGGAAGGTGGAGCAGCCGCGCGCATGCGCGATTTGGGCCGCGACGTCCGCGGCGGAAAAGCTGAGAAGTGCCATGGGAATTTCCTATGAGTTTGAGAGAGGTGCGACCCGCACCGGCGATCCGGTGCGGGTCGGCTGCTCGATTAGGCTGCTTCGGCGACCTCGGTTTCGCCTTCGGTCGGCTCGGCGCCAAGGGCTTCGAAAGGTTCGGTGCCCGAGGTTTGCATCATCGGCGGGCACCAGGCCGCGACCGCCGCCCGCTGCGCATCGGTGAGCGTGGCGAAGGGCTCGGCGAAGAGCTTGTCGCAGAAGGCGACGACTTCCTTCTTGGTCGAGGACGCCAGGGTCACCACCTCCTGCGCGAGCCCCAGCTCCTCGCCGAGGATTTTGAGGAGCCATGCCTTCTTGAAGCGGTTGAAAAGCGCCGCGTTCGGCGTCCAGTGCGCCCGGATGTCCGGCATCACCTCGATCTCGAAGTCATGCATCAGGCTGTCGCGCTGCCGGTCCCGGGCCAAACAGGACTGCGTGGTTGCCGCCGTTGCGTACGCCACGAGCTTGGCCTTCTCATGCGCATCGAGAGCTCGGAACTGGGCGAATTGATCGGCGGGGGACTTCACATCATCCGCCCAGGAGAGATCGAGCGCGTCATGCGCGGCAGTCACCTGTTCGATCGAGGTGCCATCGATCTCGTCCATCTTGGCGTGAGTGCGGTACTCCTGACGCGCATCGACCTTGATCGCTTGGGTGACGCCCATGCCGTGGTCCAGCACATCGGTGACCAGTTTGAAGAGCGTCAGGTCGAGCGTGGCCTCCGGGTGCATCGTCATGGCGGCGCCGAGCGCCATCGCCCGCTCGGTCTTAAGATCTTCGGTCAGCGACGCGGGGTAGATGATCTCGTCGCTGTCCGTCGCGCCCTCATCCGCAGACCTGCCGGGCGCCTTTCCGGACCTCTCCGGCTGGTCTTCGGGACGCACCATCCCGACATGCAGGGAGATCCTACCCTGCGCCCAGGTGGCGATCACACCGGCGCGCGCAAGATCCTCGGCGCGGTAGGCCTCCTGCAGATCCCGTGCCTCGACCTCAAGCAAATCCACGCGTTCGTAGAGCGCATTGTAAGCCTCGTCCGCGAGGTCTTCGTTCTCCATCTCGCGCTCGAGTTTCTCGAGCTCGGCGGTGATCTCGTCGACGCGTTGCTGGCCGCTTTCATCGGGCTCGATCGGCCCCGGATAGACCCGGCCGAATTCGGCCATGGTGGCGTAATCGTACTGGATGACCGCATCGGCCCAAGCGAAGCCCAACTCCGCTCGCGCCTCTTCGGCCGCGGCGGTGAGCTTTTCGAGGAGAATGGTCTCCACCAGCGCAGAATCCTCGAGCACGGAATGCTCGTCCAGGAGGTCCGCCGCGATGGCACCGCCACGCGCCTCGTAGTCCTTGCGAACGAAGGCCCCGATGTCGTCACTGACCTGCACGCCGCGGGACTTCAGCGCGTTCCGGACCATATAGGCTTGGAGATAGTTGCCCTCCTTGGTGAGCGCCTCGAAAACCTCTTTCTGCACCTCCTGGCTCGGGTGATCCGCGAAGGCTTTCATCACGTCGAGCGTGATCGCCTTTGCACGTGCCGCCGCGCGGATGTCCGGATGGATGAGCCCATAGCGCAGCCGGCCTTTGACCGCTGCGACCGTGGTGCCGAAGGTCTTCGCGATGGTCTCAGGAGTCTGGCCGTCGACTTCCATCATCCGCGCGAAGGCCTCGAACTCGTCGATGGCATTCATCGGCGCCTGGGTGATGTTCTCGGCGAGCGACAGCGCGGTGGTCACGTCGCAATCGTCGGGGACCAAGCGGCAGTCGATCTTGGTGCGGCTGGTGACCCCCTTGGCCGCCTTGTCCGCGACCAGCTCCAAGAGGGCCGCATGGCGCCGACCGCCTGCGAGGACCCCAAACTTGCCATCGATTTGCTGAACGAGCAGCGGCTGGAGCAGGCCCAGCACCGCGATGCTGGCCTTCAGATGCGCGATGTTGTCAGAGGCGTACGCCTCAGGGGACTGTGCCCGCACATTCGCGGGATGGGCTGCGAGATCGCCGATGGCGACGGAAACGGGCTGGAGGGCTTGTGTCATGAGATGTCCTTCTCTGGGTTCTGCGCCACCCGGACATCCCGAGCGGCCTGACCGATCCCCGGATCCGGGAACCGAAAGGACAAAAGGCCCACTTTCCCTTTCGAAGGGTCAGCGGGCCTTTCAGTGTTGGTGAAGGAGGTGCGGTGCCCCCTACCAGTCGTGCGCCATCATGATGGTCAGGACACGTGTGGTGGTATTGGGGTTGGCAGCATCCTCGGCGCCATAGCGGAAATCAGAATCCGCTTCATAGAGATCGAGTTTCCAGAACACGGTCTCCCCACGGATCGTGACCGCCCCGAAATCATGCCAGCCATCAGGATCGTTCTCAGGCTCGAAGGTCTCGAACTCCCCCGTCGCCTTCACGGCCTCGGCCATAAAGCCGTCGCCGGCCTCCATCAATGACCGGGTCACATGCATTCGCCCTTGGACGGGCCGACCCGGTGGCACCCCGAGGCAGGCAAGTTTGCGGAAGGCGTCGTTCTGCGCGGCGATGGCGGCCGCGTCGGGCGATTTGAACGCGGCAGGTTCACGATGGCTCATGGGTCTGTCCTTTCCAGATGGGTTGAAACCACCTGACCCAAGGCCTCCTTTCACTTTCCCCGGAGGACATCGGCGCGGCGAGTCCGGCCTCACGCGGCCCGGTCCCCCTGCCCCGCCTCCGATGCGGCAGCAAGAAAATCGCAGGCGCGCTGTGCATCCAACGCGTGTTTGAAGATCGCACGCCTACCCAATTCGACAGAGCGCTTCTCCCAGCTCAGCGACAGGATCGGGCGCCTATCATCTGGGACTGGAACGTTACCTCGGCCAGTCAGGCCTATCCTTCATCAAGGCCAATCCCAGGCAGGCCCGGCGCTTTGAGGCGATAGGCCGCTTGGCCCGAAACGGCGGTGTGGACGCCAGAATTCTGGCACGCATGGGTGTTGTCCTCGACCTGGCGCCTCAAAGAGCAGAGCCGGAGGATGTCCATGATATAAGGGATATTGAAGAATTTTATCACGATGGCATACAACATCTTGTATGCAAACCCGATTCACGCCACCCTAGGTAATATGTCTTATGATCTTGATGCCCTTTCGCCATCTGACTTTGAGTCACTTTCGGCCGACTTAGTCGGTCGTGAAATTGGAGAGCGCTTTGAAGAGTTCGGCGACGGTCCTGATGGTGGCATCGATGGGCGGCATGTCAGCGGGTCTAAGATCATTGTACTTCAGTCAAAGCATTATGCCAGATCGGGTTATTCAGCTTTAAAAGCTGAGTTGCGCAAAGAGCGCGCAAAGATAGATCGTCTTAATCCCGATCGATACGTACTGACAACTTCAGTTTCTTTGACGCCAGCAAGGAAAACAGAGCTCGCAAGCATAATTGGCCCTGCTTCCAAAGAAGCTGGCGACATTATTGGCGCAGATGAGCTTCAAGGTCTTCTGCGTGCGAATCCAGACATTGTTGAAGCTCATCCAAGGCTTTGGGAGACGAGCGGTGCGGTGCTGAAAACGGTCTTAGACAAGACCCTGGATGAAAGAGAGGCAAGGAACCAAGCTCCTACCGTTCTAAGAGATCTTTTGCCAAAAACACAGAGGGCACCAGAGGATAGGGTCATTGCAGAGCGCGACGTTGTGTTTCTCATCGGCTCTCGACCTCATGATGACGAATTCATCCTTTGGTTAGGCCCGAAGCTTGAATCCCACGGCTACACTGTATTTTCAGAACTCTTAACACTCGAACCAGGCACACGGTGGCGAAAGGAAGTGAATCTTGCGCTGCAGCATCGTGGAGCTAAGGTTTTAGTGACCGCATCTAACAGCTCATCAAGGGATGATCATGTTCTAGATCTGATCGACAAGGCCATCGAAGTTGGTCAATCTATCACCAATTCAAAGTATGTCATTCCGCTCAGAGTAGAAAACTCAATCCGCCTTGATGGCTTGAGAGATGCTGTTCCCGTAGACTTCGTGCGCGGATGGGCCGAAGGCTTAGAAAAACTTCTTGTAGCGTTGAGGCGAGATCGGGTTCCTTGCAATTCAAAAACTGCATCAGTTGCGCCGCAATGGGATAAATTTAGAAAACGTGGCGCTATTCCAATTATAAACGAACCGGAGCAATTGATATCCAACTGGCTTCGGATCGTAGAAATGCCAGATCACATCCACTACTATGAAGCCAGTGGCGTCATTCGCGAGGATGCGATCAAGCGCCAAGTCAAGCGACTAACCTATGAGGCCAAGGAACACGGTCGTGGTCTTTTTACATTTGCTGATCCCCATGACATTGAAGAAAATTTTAAAAGCGTTGCAAAATTTGCTTTGAAGGAGTCGATCCGCATCGATGACTTCGTCGAGCATGGTGCACCTGTCGCGCAGATGAAGCCCCGGGAAGCATGCAACCTCATGACGTTTTTCATTCGCAACGCATGGGAACGGCACTGCTCGGAGCGGGGAATGATCTCCTATGATTTTTCTGGTGCAACTGGCTTTCATGTTTCGTCCGATCAAGCATCGAACGGTCAAAAGATAAGATGGGGTCAGCAGGGTGATGGGCGTCGATCTTCGATGCTGCGTAATATCGCCCAAAAACACGTGTGGAAGTATGGCGTGTCAGCCATACCTCGATTGTGGCCCTTCTGGCATATTCGGCTGAAAGCGCGGGTTCTCTTCGCAGAGGACAATGGGACCGCAGAAGGTAAGCCAATAAATGATGCGAAGAAGATGCATCGATTGAGACGATCGGGCTGCAAGGGTTGGCGTAACAAGCAGTGGCACGGACGCCTGCTGGCGTTCCTGGAACTGTTATCCTCTGGCTCAGCTTTCATCCGTGTGCGGCTCGCCCCTGGTCACGATATGCTGCTATCTTCAGAACCAATTATGTTCACGTCTCCGGTGAGCACGAAACTTCCCGACGTGCTGGACGCCGATGGCGAAGAAGAAGACGAAAGTACGCTTGGGCGCTCATTGACGGAGAGTGATGAACCATGAAATTCAGTGAGCCAAGTCTTCTAGTCGAACACCTTAGCGAGCCCGATCTTGATTTTCGATTCGGCCAGAAGAGTCATCACCCGAAAGATGGTCTGTTTCTATATGGCCCTCATAAAGGCTCAAAAAAACTCAAGGACGTTCGAATTGGCGTTGTCGCAACAGCGCAAGGCATGAAGCTATTTCGAAGCTGGAGTCAGAGACTGCTGGACGGCATAAAAGTGCCGCCACCGGGTCCGCGTGAAAAGGAAGATCGGCTCCACTTGGCAGACTTTCTTGGACTTGAAGAAACGTTCGGCATTACCTTCGATCCGACAGGATGCAGTGAGTTGCAAATCGACGAATCTCAAATCGATCGGGCGACTCGGATCTTGAACAAACATGAAGCGGTAGATGAAGTCGCGCAAATCTACTTAGACCGCGTTCAAAAATTCAGGCGCAATGAAGAGAGTTCTATCGACGTGTGGCTATTCATTGTGCCTGAGATAGTCTACGAGCGCTGCCGACCAGAATCCAAGCGTACGGGACTCGACTTGATCGAAGGAAGGGCATCGAAGAAACAAAAATCTCGAACGGCGATGCCATTGTTCGAGAAACTGCCTGATTTTGATACAAGCGTTGAAGACATATTTGATGATGTTCCGGATTTTCGGCGCCGTATCAAAGCTGAGTTTCTATCGATCGCCCCCACTCAAATTCTGCGCGAAACCACGCTTGACCCTTACGCTTTTCTGAATAGTGCCGGCTACCCCATCAGGAAAGCTCAAGACGGCGCAACGATCGCATGGAACATAGCCACGGGTCTATATTATAAGTCTCAACCTAAGCCACCGTGGCGCTTATCAGCTGTTCGCGATGGCGTGTGCTATATAGGAATGGTCTACAAGAACCTTCCCAACAACAGAGATAATCATGTCTGCTGTGCCGCACAGATGTTTTTAACCGAAGGCGACGGCGTTGTTTTCCGCGGTGCAAACGGTCCATGGAAAACGGACGAATATGAGTACCACCTAAGCGCAGACGCTGCTGAACAGCTTCTTAGACAAGTCATCGAGACCTACGAGGATCTACATGATCGACCACCCAAAGAGCTGTTCATCCACGGGCAGACTTCGTTCGATGATGCTGAGTGGAACGCATTCTGTAAGGCAGCACCCCCGGGAACAAATGTCATTGGCGTTCGCATCAAATCGACGACTGGAGACGCGAAAGTATTTCGCGATGGTGACTATCCTGTAATTCGTGGAACCGCGCTTCATCTCGATGACAGAAACGCCTACCTATGGACGAGCGGCTACGTCCCGCAACTCGACACTTATGTCGGCCCCGAAACGCCGAACCCTTTGTTCATAACAATTTTACGTGCAAAATATGAGCGCCCTGCACTGACTTCGGTACTCAACGACATCATGGGATTAACAAAAATCAACTATAACTCGTGCAACTTTAACGACGGTCTTCCAGTCACCGTCCGTTTTGCGAAAATGGTAGGCGATATCCTTGTGATGGGGTCAGCAAAAGAGGGATCACCACAGCCATTCCGCTTCTATGTTTAAAGCGGCATATGTTACTCACCCAACGAGATCACTCATGTCATGCGTCCGCCCCAGCGACCGCAACCAGAACGGCCGAGATGAGGCGTTGTCATGACCATGCGACGGCTGGCAGGGCTGCCTCCGGAGGAGACGGCACTACCAGCGGCGTGTCGCTAGGAGAGGCGGCGTTTCCGCTAGGGGAGGACGGCTGCGCAGCCAACCGACTAGCGCGGTCCTGATCAAAGGGCAGGAGGCGCCAAAATCATCAAATCACACAGTTTCCCGCAACAAAGGCGGGATCGGCATGAAAGCCGGTTTGGCGTGTTGCGTCTTTTGCTCACCATGGGTTTGCAACGAAGCCGGAAGCTGCACCTTCTGGCGATCCCGAGGACGCCGAAAGCAACAAACTTGCCCCACCTCACTCAGCTCGCTTATTGGCCTGATCTTGAAGGTCCATCAGACGAGCCATTAGGTCATCGAAAGCGATGGAGTCTGACTGCAGCAGCCCCGCTTCCTGCATTTTCCGGTAATCTTGGGCCAGCGCCTCCGAGGCTTCACCCTCTGGGATCAGGCAAAGCGAACCTGAGACGGCATCGGCATAGTTAATCGTCGCGCCCGCACGATCGGTTTCGCGGAAAAAGTGCTGTTTGTGCTTCGCAACATCCTGGGCAAGCGGCTTATCCTCCAGCGCCCGAGCGGCGATACCCACAGCCTGCAAGCGATCCAGGTCGTACCAGTGACGCGCATAGCGGTCGCCGCCTCGAAACGCACCACGCAAGCAATAGGCATGGATAGCTGTCGCCTTTTCCCAAAACGTCCGTTCGGCCATCATCACTCGTGGCGTGGCGACAGGCGTTATCAAATCAAGTAGCGCATTAGAGAGGTCACATACCACTTTGTGACGCTGCGCCGGCTCACCTGTGGACCTGGCGCCAAATTCCAACAAGACCGAGGATCTAACATATCCACTGCCGCTACGCACCGCCTCGTAGTCCAGATAGATCTTGTCACCTGCTATACGGATTTCTGCCAGGAGCGCCGCTGCCTTGACCTTGTCCGACAACATGGGGGCCACTGTTGACCCCACCCACTCGCCTAAGCGGCCCCGAACAGCTTCGGTCCATTTCTGAGCTTGCGAGCGGCTTGGCGGATATGGATCTTCGGGATCCTTGATCAGATCGGGAATGATCTGACGGATATCATATGTCAGGTCGACATCTTCTGAGAACCGATCAATCGCCTTATAGACCTTGGAAAGCGAAGTTCCGCCCTTGAACACCAAGTGTTCACCGAGATCACTGTCGAACAAGGCGTCAAGCACCCAGACGACCCAGATATCTTTTTCCAACAGGTCTGCAGGCCGCCCCAATTTCGAGGCGGCCACTTCCAGCGCGTCGATCTTGTCTTCACGCGACAGCGAAAAGTAAGTTTGACTTCCTGTCATTGTGATGGCGCGAGCGCGCTAAGTTCCTTGGCCATCCAAGTTGGCGCAGAGGCTCGAAGGCTCAGAAGCTCGCGCTTCTCCTCTTCGTTCAACGTCGTCTTGATACGCCTCAAAGCCTGGGCAGCTTCAGACTTGCCGAAATAGGCGAGCGCCCGAAAGGCGTGCCCGGCACGGCTGTTGGGCGCACGAAGCTGCCAGCTCGGCACATGTTTAAGCTCGACGCTTTGCGCGCCGAGCTTCAGATGACGGCTCGGCCCGGAAGTCCAAAAAACTTGACGGGATGGGTTCTGCGTCGAGATGCCGAGCAAGTTCGCTGCCGACGCTCCGCTTTGCGACACGCGCTCGCCGGTTGATTTCGCAATGTGCTCAACCACGGCCTCAACTGAGGGCGCCCGGCTCCCGAAGCGGGTTTTCACAGGCTGCGCGAACAATCCCCGTTTCACACGCATAAGCTCACCCCGCCGAACCAACCGCGACAACGCCTGGTCCACCGCGGCACGCTCTCCAAGGTGCAACAACTCCCGCGCCGACAGGGTCGCACCCTCCGGCAGCGCTTCAGCATAGGCCTTGATCGCTTGAGATGTGGTTTGCATGTTCGCCTCCTAGTGTCAGATATATAGCTTATTTTCTGACACTCTTCAAGCTGAGGTTTGCGCGGCTCACCCATAGTACTCGGGCATAAAGAGGCGCTCATTGACGATCAGAAATCATGACCAACCGGGTTTAGGCGGCTGGTCGACAGAAGCGGCCCAGAACGGTCACTACTGAATGTTCAGCGTTGCTGTGCAGCTTCCTGAAAGGTCCCGTCGGCCGCAGCCATCACGACCTCCTCCTCGGCCATCCATTGGTTGGAGATCAAAAACCTGCGGATCGTATCAGGGGCTTCGGAATAGAGCACAAGCGCGAGGCTTTCTTCGGCGCGGGTGCAAGTGACATAGAGCAAGCGGCGAGTGCGCTCGATCGTGGTTTCCTCGCCATTGTCCGCCTTTTTTTGGGCGGTTGGGCCCAAGGGCTTCACACCAAACAGCGTCTCATAAGAGGCAAGGCCCTTGAATCGAGTATGGACATCGTCGGCGATCACCATGACCCGGGGAAATTCGAGCCCTTTGATCCCCTGGTGGGTGCCATAGGGGCTGCGATCTTCGACATAGGCGAGATAGCGCGCCACCTGGGAAAACGGGGCCTCAAGCGCCTGCGTCCAAGCCTGGGTGATGGTGGTTTCAGTGGGCGGTGAGTCCCCGGGCGCGGTCAGGTCCAGCTCATCAAACAAGGGATCACGCTCAGCGAGAATATCGGCCATGTCCTCGGCAACCGGATTGCCTTCAGGCAAACAGGGTCGAAGCTGGTCAGGGATCGGGAACAACCGGTGCTCGGCCACGACGGCCAACACGTCGACACAACTCGGATCCGGTTCGTCCTTGAATAGCGTCATCAGCGCCGCCACGCCCGCCCGCGCCGCGTCGAGGCCAGTGGCCTGCCCCCCGCGCCCCGCCCGGATACCTCTTTTTTCGACCAGCGGTGAGCCGTCGCGCAGCACCGCCATTGCGGCAAATACATCCCCATTCCTTTGTGCCGTCACCAGAGGCAAGACCCGGTGGGTGAACAGCCGCATCGCGGGCAACGTGCCATCGCGAAACCCATCCTTGAGCTTGTCGGATTTGCTCAATGGCTCAAACAGCTCACTAAAGCCAAGACGCGCGGCGGCCATGTGACGCTCGATCGTGAGGGTCTTGATCGCTTCCACGTTCTGCCACGCGGGGTCTCCGGTGACGCGAGCCATCTCCACGCAGGTTGAGGCCTCAAAGGTTGCTCGATCCGTGCCTTCACTCGGCGCAAGAAAAACACGCACGATGCCACCCGGTTTATCTTCGCGCGCCCGCTGCTGGCGGCCATCATCGTCGCGCCGGATCGAATTCGCCAGGTCCACGATCCGCTTGCGGCTGCGGTGGTTCATCTGTTTGGCCGGTTGCGCAAAATCCCTCACTCGCTGGTCAAGATCACGCAAACCATCAGTATAAATTCGCTGCATCGTGTCCCCGAGCAGCCCTAGGACGATGCTACCGCGATGGCGCGCTTCGAAGGTCAAGAGCGCCTCCATCAGCGGTTTCATCGTGTCCTGACTCTCATCGATTAGGATGAACGGGTAGCGCGCCAGAACGATGTTCTGAAACGTCTCGCTTTCGATCAGGAAATGCGCGGCGAGCGCAATGACTTCGGTATGTTGCAGCGCATCGCGGCCGAAATTGTCCCCCTCGGGCGCATAGGTAAAGGCGTGGATTTCAGCCAGGCGCTCCAGACGCTTCGTCTTGGAGGCCATCTTCTTCTCGCGTTTGTCATGGGCGTCGGTGCCCGCACGGCCCTTCGCATGGGCTGCTTGGATCTCGGCAATCTCTGTCTGCAAGTTGCTCTCTAGCCAGCCCCGAATATCAGCCGTGCGCCCCTCGATGAGCGCCCAGGCGAAACTGTGGATGGTCTGCACCTGAAACACCGGATCGGCCTTGACGCGGCGTGTGATCTCATCTGCGGCGGCGTTAGTATAGGTGATGACGGCAATCTTGCGGCTGTGTTTGCGCAAGGTGGTCAGGGTCTGTGTGTCCAATCCCTCAAGTGCCTCCTTGAGAGATCGCGTCTTGCCCGACCCCGCCCCGGCAAAGAGAAAGAAGCTGCGCGGTTGATCGAGGGACAGGCACTCGCGAATCGTCGCGTCAGCGCCCGCGTCGCGGGTAGCGTCGGTCATATCTGTCATGCCGCGCCCTCCACGCCCTTTATCTGGCCCGCGAGCCAGTTAAGGCCGGTGTCGATATATGGCGGCGCGCGCAACGCTTTGATGTCTTTGATGTACAGTAGATCCAGTGCGAAGGCGGCCTTTTCCGGTCTTTTTGCCAACCTTTCAAAGAGTGCCTTGGCGAGGTCTTCAGGGGCCTGAGCTTCAGCGATGGATTTGGCAAAGGCACGGGTCATAACGCAGGAGAACTCTGTCGCTGCGGCGTCCGTCACGGCTTTGGGGTTGGTCAGGACAAGAGCATCCTCGAAAGTGCTGGGCGTGACGTTCGTGGACACCGAGCCAAGTGTCACGTTTTGCGGGGTTTGATAGCTGACGGCGATGGGGCGGTCAGGGGCCGTGTGACACAGGGCCTTGGGAGGCGAGGCTAACAACGCATCGATCTCTGCCAGCTTGGGGAGCCAGGTTTTTAGTACGTGGTTGGCGGTGGTTTGAGCGACCCCGCAGCAAGGCTGGACCGATTCTTTGACGACCTTCCCGCCTTTGTTGACCTCTGCCACCGCGTCAAGATCGGTGATGATCAGCGTCGGCACTTCCAGCGCCTCGACCAGAGGCCGCAGCCTGTGCGCGTGACTGCCCCCCAGTTCCAAAAAGGACAGATAGGCTGCAGCCAAATCAGGATAGTGATGCTGGATCAGATGCGGCAGCAGAATCCGCTCCGCAGCACCCTCAATCACGATGATGGCGTCGGCGAAGAATAGATCAAAATGTGTAGTCAGCAGATAGCGCGTCACGAAGCGATGGGTTTCATTGTCCGCACCAAAGAGCCCAGTCATATTCGCCACGCTGGCCGTGGGCACAACTCCGTGACTTGGTAGCTCGCGCTTGAAGTAACGCAGCTCCTCAAACGCGGCGGCGTGTGCGATATGGCCCGAATGGGTGCTCACGACCAGCTGAGTGGTAAAGGCCGAGCCCTCCTGCTCCAGATCGTTATGGTTGCGCAGCACCTTGTGTGCCCTAGCCATAAACACCTGCTGTACCTGAACATGCAGGTGCGCCTCCGGTTCCTCGATCAGCACCAGTTGCAGGGGTTCGATACCCTTGTCGTCTGGGGTCACCGCCTTTGACTTGAACTTTCCTACCTGCATCCAGTCATCACGGAAACGCATGAGCTGAAACACCATGGAGATCAGGTTCTGGAAACCCAGGCCGTTGTAGCCTTCTGGCAGTTTCACCCCGGATGTGTCGCCCGAGATATCGTATTGCACCGCAGCCGGGTGATCGAGCCCGTCAACGGGTTTGATCTGAGTGGCTATGAAGAGTTTCGGATTGTTCAGCCCGCCGGGGTAGCCGAGACTTTCCAGTTCCTTGATAGCATCAGCGAACCCATCCTTGAGCCGGGCATTAAAGGTGGTTTCGGCATCATGGATTGCCTCGAGCGCTTTGACATCGTTCGGCGTGGGGTCCTTTTCGGGGTCGATATGTTTACGGAAATAGGGCTGTATCTGGCTGGCAATCTTGCGGCTAGTCGCGCTCATCGCTTCATCGTCGTCGCCATTACTGTCCCCTGCGTCTGCGAAACCGCGTTGCGCGTTGATCTCACGAATGTGGATGAGTCCAGCAAAGGGGTTTGAACCTATCCCCTCCGACAAGGGCGGCAGGGGATGCGGCTCCACCGGCCCTGTTGTGGTGAAGCTCATGGGATCCAAAAGATAGGCGTTGAGTTCGAATAGGTCCCGCAGTCGTTTGTCCAGAAACTCCCGAAAATCGCGCGGCCAAAGCGCGAACCCTTTGGCCGTTGCGCCGCCGGGTTGCAGCGTTTGAGCGGCCTCTCGTGCAGCCAGGTACTGCGCCTTGATGTCCGACCCGTTCTTTGGCTCAAGTCGCAGGCGTACCCCGAGCAGGCCACCTGTCCAGGTGAGGGTGGGGATCAGATGCGCGACATGGTGAAGTTCTGAGTTGTCTGCGTGGAGCCAGACGTCGATGAACGGAAGCTGGTCTTGGAGCGGGCTGAGATCCGCCTCGGCCTCCGGTGTCCAAGTACCCGCGATCTTTTCGATAGCGGCCCAGTTTGAGGCTGTTACATCACGCGTGTCGATACCGCCCCGATCCTTGAGGAATTTGCGCAGCGCCTTCATGGCCGATGTCTTGCCGCTGTTGTTGGCCCCGACGAGCAGAGTTTGTTTGTCCGACATATCCAGACGGGCGCGCCGTAATTTGCGAAAATTGAAAACTTCAATGCGTGTGAGCTTCATAGTATTGGTGTCCCCCTCGCAGGAAATGCTGCGATAGTTTCTATATATATATATACTCGTCCTACAGGTGTGTAGCCGTGCTCAACCGTCAGGGTTCTCCGAGTATTCGCATGAGGTGTGTTGGAAATCGCATACATTGTTTTGGGCCACTCACCGGCCGCGAGGTAGAACGCCGGAGGCCTTGCCGCTAATGAAAGTACGGGGCTTCGTTCAGAAATAGTGAAACGATTATCCCATTGTTATCGCGTAACTTTCTTGGCACGCAGATGAATCGTTGCTCCGCAAATGAAACGATAAGCACAACGGCGGACTTCATCCTCAGCATCGGCAACGCGTTACCCATAATCGATATGTGGCGCTTCGCCCGCAACACCCGCATCCATCAGCTGCTCCCGATCGGGAAGATCGCGAAGGCTCTCCAACCCGAAGGCGACAAGGAACTGCTCGGTCGTCACAAAGGTATAGGGCGCACCGCGGCGCGGTGCCCTTGGCCCGGTCCCGATCAGGTCACGCGCATGCAGTCGGCCGATCAGGTCGCGGCCGATTTCCTTGCCGAAGATGTCCTTGAGCCCGTCGCGGGTTACAGGCTGGTGATAGGCGATGGCCGCCAGCACCGCGACGTCGAATTCGCTCAGATCGAGTAGCTGGTCCTCCACATCCGCCGCGGCGCGGATCGCGGGGGCGTAGATTGCCCGCGTCCGGAATATCCAGCCGCCAGCAACCTGGGCAATTTCGAACGCTCGCCCGTCCAGATCGGCCGCAAGATCCTCGACGAGCAGGTCGACCGACGCCCCCTGCCCCACTACCCGCGCCAGGTCGTCGCGCGGCACCGGCGAGGCCGAGGCAAACAGTACCGCCTCGATCCGGCGCATCCATTCACGCCAGCGCAGCTCAGGTGGCAGGTCGGCCAATTCGCGGTCCAGGTCTGTTTCAGAGCGATCCTTCGCCATGCTCACACCCCATATAGCCGGAAGGTATCGCGCCCGGTCAGCTCGCGCACCGCGCCGAGGTCGACCAGCCGGTCGCAGAGCCGCCGCGCGGCGCGATCCGTCAAGGGCAAAGCCGAAGGCGCCATAGCATCGCGGGTCAGGAACATCTCGATCGCGCTGCCAGCCCCCTTGGCCCGGAGCTTCGGCGCGACTGCCTTACGATGCGCCGCCCGACGCGCGAGGTCCGCGGCCTGCCGAACGGCCTCGCTCGCCGAAGAGATGAGCGCCCGATGACAGGCCAGGCGAAGGTCGTCACCCTGTTTGCGCAGGTCCGCGCGTTTCAGGGCTGCGGCCAGCAGCGGCACAAAGTGATCCCAACCGAGGGCTTGGGCCAGAGCCGCATCCGCGAGGATCAGTCCTGCTACGTCTGCGCGCGGCACCTCGCGCAATACCGCCTCCAACACCATCACGGCCCGGGTCACCGGCAACCCTTTCCCCGCATCAAACCACGCGGCAATCTGGCCCGGCTCGAAGGCCGGCAAGGCTCGACCCAGAGCCTCGATCGACATCGGCCGCTCCACCGCACGCCGCCAGGAGAGATAGATGTCTCCCGCCGGTCCGGGACTGTCACCGGGCTGCAAGAACGCCACCGCATCGCGCAACTCCCCTGCCCTTTCGGGACGCCCGAAATGGGCGACACAGGCCTCGGCCGCGCGCAGCGCCAGCCTGTCCCGCAGTAAGGCAAGGGGCACCTCTTCGCGTTCCAGCACAAAGTGCAGATGGCTCAGCGCCGCACCTGAAAAGAACGCAACATCTTCAAGGGCTTCCGCCCGCGCGGAAGAGACCCAGGAGGGTATCCCGGACGGGGTGCCAAGGGCGCTGAGGGGATCCGGCCGGGCGAATGTCATGGGCGCAGCCTACATAAACGCGGCGCTTTCAGCTATAAAATTGCGTCCAAACCGCCCTACCTTGCCGAATATAGTAATGTCCAGTAAGTTTGAATTATCGGACACAAAAGGATATGCTCAGAGGCATGTCAGAAAGCACCGAGAAATCGACCTCAGACGTGCCAATCGGGCCTTCGTCCAACGAGGACAACGAGAGAGATCATCCTGACGGCGAGGTCTTGAGCCTGCCTTCCTTTGTCGCGGGCTCAGGCACGCTCGATCAGCTGGTCGATACGGCTCGCGACTATGCACGCGCGGCAGCGTCGGACAACACGCTGAAGGCCTATGCGAAGGATTGGGCGCACTTCGCGCGCTGGTGCCGGTTGAAGGGCACCGAGCCGCTGCCTCCGTCGCCGGAGATGATCGGCCTCTACCTTGCGGATCTCGCGACCGGCTCACGTCCCTCCCCTGCCCTGTCCGTCTCAACCATCGACCGCCGTCTGTCAGGTCTCGCCTGGAACTACGCACAGCGCGGCTTTTCCCTCGATCGCAAGAACCGACATATCGCCACGGTGTTGGCCGGGATCAAGCGAAAGCACGCGCGACCACCAGTTCAGAAGGAGGCCATCCTGGCCGAGGACATCCTCGCGATGGTCGCCACCCTGCCATATGATCTGCGCGGGCTGCGGGATCGGGCGATCCTGCTGGTGGGATATGCAGGAGGCTTGCGCCGCTCGGAAATCGTTAGCCTTGACGTCCACAAGGACGACACGCCGGATTCTGGCGGCTGGATCGAGATCTTCGAGAAAGGCGCCCTCCTGACCCTCAACGCCAAAACCGGTTGGCGCGAAGTCGAGATCGGCCGCGGCTCCAAGGATCAGACCTGCCCCGTGCACGCGCTGGAGCAATGGCTGCACTTCGCGAAGATCGACTTCGGTCCGGTCTTCGTCGGCACCTCGCGCGATGGCAACCGCGCCACTGAAACGCGACTGAATGACAAGCATGTTGCGCGCCTGATCAAGCGGACGGTCCTGGACGCCGGCATCCGATCCGAGCTGCCCGAAAAGGAACGCCTGGCGCTGTTCTCCGGCCATTCGCTGCGCGCCGGTCTCGCCAGCTCCGCCGAAGTCGACGAGCGCTACGTTCAAAAACAGCTTGGTCATGCCTCGGCCGAGATGACCCGCCGCTACCAGCGCCGGCGCGACCGGTTCCGCGTGAACCTAACCAAGGCCGCCGGACTCTGATCCCCTGCCCCATCACGCCGCCTGCCCACTGAGCCTGCCATAGAAGCTGCGCTCGAGATGCAGCTCCCCTGCCCCGGCCTTCTCGACCATGCCGCGCAGATATCCGCCCGGCGAGGAAACTTCGCCCGCGCAATGCTTCTCGAAGACAAGCGCCAGCGCCGCTGTCGCCACCTGTTTGCCCAGCCGGTCTTGCGCCACGTTCCACGCATGCTCGGACACCCCGATCATCGGCCTGAGCTGCCCGGCAACCCGGTGCAGATCGCCCCAATCCTTCAGGAAGCCGCCCATATTACGCGCCCAGGACGCGAATTCGGGACAGGCCTGCATCACTGTGGGCAGATCCAGTGCCGCGCGCTTCTTGCGGACTTCAGCCACCCACTCTTCCAGCTCCCTGTCAACCTGATCTTCGGGCTGAGCATTGGGCACCACGGCCGCGACTTCCTCATTTTCTGAGGAATTACGAGTTACAGGATCAAGTTGGTTTGTAATTAGTATATGAGGGTCAGAAATGACCTCCCTGGGGTTCATTTCTTGAGTCTTCTCGGGAACTTGTTCCTTGGCTTCGGGCGCGTTTTCCACAGGTTGAACGACCTCGGTTGCCTTGAGATAGGCCGCTTCGACGCGCTCCTGAAGTTCCTTGAACCAGGTCAGCAACCGCGCAAGTTGCTCAGAGGCTTCATGACGGCGCGGAAGCCGATCAAGAAGCTCCTCGAAGAGGCCTGTGAATTGCGTCCAAGGACCGCGCAGCGCGCTGCTGACGGCGGTCTCGATCCGCGCGCGGATCATCCGGCGTGCCACGGTGATCTGGCGCTTCAAGCGCTGGCAGAGCTCGCGTTCGGCCTGCAAATCGCTATGCAGTTCCTCGAACTCCTCGACGCGAGCTGCGAGCGGCGACAGATCGAAGCCATAGGCCTCCACGATGCGCCCCTCAGCGTCCCTACGGCCCCAACGCTTGCCGTTCGGGCTGTCCTGGAAGGAGATCACGCCGATCTCGGCCAGGCGCCGCGCATGGCGTTTCAGCGCGGAAAGCGAGAAGCCCGTCTGCTCTATCAGATAGGCGTTCGATGCCCAGACGATCGGGCGCTGACCCTCCTCCCAGTCCTGGGCCTGGGTAAACGCCCCGAGCGTGTCGAGGAGCATCATGTCCCCCGCCTTGAGGCCAATGTAGGCTCCGACCCGCTTCACGGCCACGAAGGCCCGCGTTTTGGGTACAGCTACCTGTTCACCGGCTTGGGCAAGCTGCTCTGCAATGCCAAGACCCGGTGTCGGCTTGCGCCAACCTGTATGCTTCATGCCTGTTTCTCACCTCCAGTTATGTGGAGGCAAAAGAAAGCCGTTCGCCGAAGTGGCGTTCTTGTTGACAGTGATTCGCGGGAGAGATATCTTCTAAGCGACCAAACTTTTCAGATTAGCTCTCAGGCCACGCTGCTTGGGGGCTTTTCTTTTGCCTAGATCATTGTTCTGACTGCTCCTCTTTCGTCGCGAGGAATTCGCTGTACAGCTGATCAAGCCGACCCGAGAGAAAGTCTCCGAACTCGGTTGAATCTTGTGCCGTAAGCGAAATGCTGAATGCCTTTCCGGAACGACCGATGACTCCCTTGATGCGGCCTTTGCCGGCAGTCCAGGTTCGTTTCTTGGGCGCGGCACGCGTTTTTCGGCGCTTCGGCACCCTACCCGCTTCTGCCAGCTTGCTATGCAGGAACTCAAAGCGAGCATCACTGTCGAGGTTCTGAAACCCGTCGAACTCCAGAGCTCCCTCGAGGATCTTGTCATTCGATGGTTCCGAAGCCAACTTTTTGAAGTCTTCCCAGCGATCACGCCCAATCTGCTTGGCCGGCCCAATCTGTTCGATGACGTACCTAGGGACGTTCTGCGCCACTGACAGCATCCGTGAAAGCAACGTCCCATCGATGGTAAGTGCGGACTGGATCACGTCCTTTGCTTGTCCCATATCCAAGAGGCTCTTCGCAAAAAGGGCCTTCTCAATAAAAGAGAGGTCTGCGCGCGCAGTGTTTTCCTGCCCTTGAGCAAGAATGTGGGCCACATCGTCCATTGGTTTTACAACTGCGCGAACCTTACGGCCGAGCGCCGATGCAACGCGCACACGGCGATGCCCGAAGACGATCATATAGCGGCCATCCGCTTCCGGATGCGGTCTAAGCAGTACCGGCGTGTCCTGGCGACCCGCTGCGATCGATGCTTTCAGTTCGTCGAAAGCAACATCGTCATCACTAAGCCGATCCGAAACGAATGACACATCGATCAATTGCGGATCGATCTCGACAATGGTTTCACCTTCAAGGAGACGCTTCGAGTTTTCCGCAAGGCTATCAATCGAAACCTTCATCGATTTCGAAGCACCGCGCATTGCGTATCCAGAGCGACCGGAATCCTTGGGCTGCTCCGGCGAGCCCGCCATAACGCTCTTCAGGAGGTCTTTGCGAGCCATCAAGCCATCTCCTTTTCGTCCAAATCCAACCAAAGCGCCGCGCGCATTTCGACAGTTGCACGGCTGTCAAAACTAGCTCTCTGCACGGCTGTCAAAACCTTAGTCATTCACGCCCCCAAGCCTTGTGGATCAGTTCGGCGATTTCATCGTTCACGTCATTCAAAGATGTCACTGCGCGGTCATAAGTAGTCCGCACGAATTGAGACCGTTCAACTTCGTAAAGCGTCTGCTTCGTAATCCCAGCGTCGGAGATCGCCGTAGACTTCAGCACAGGAGCCGACAGCATCTGATTTGGGAACATCGCCTGGAGGAACCCAACCATCTGCTTTTGGGGACCGTCCGTTGGTTCAAATCGCGTTACCAGGTAACGGAACCACTTCAGGCGCATGTTCGCTCCAGCGTCACGGATCGTCTTCATGATTCCGCCCAGCATCAGGAGAAACTGGCTCATCGACATGACGTCCAGCATCTGAGGATGGACTGTCACAATGACCGAGGAAGAAGCCGTGAGAGCAGTGAGCGTGAGGTAGCCCAGTTGAGGAGGGCAATCGATCACAACCACGTCATAGCGGTCATCAACCTCGCTAAGCGCCTTCGATATGCGAGTGAAGAAGGTACGGCCCTCGTGGGGATCGCTGCTCGTCAAAGCAACCGGGGTATCGTATTCGTACTCTTGAAGCTCGAGACTTGCCGGCACGATATCAAGGTTGGGAAAGTTCGTTGGCCGGATCACCTCTGAGATCGGCTTACGCTCGTCATCATAGCGAAGTGTCTCGTAGAGCGAAGGCACGTCGTCGAGTTCAGGCTGAATGCCATGCAAAGCTGTGAGCGAGGCCTGAGGGTCCAAGTCGATCGCAAGAACTCGATGCCCTTTCAACGCCAAGTGCTGCGCGAGGTGGGCGGCGGTAGTGGTCTTTCCACTTCCTCCTTTGAAGTTCACGACGGACACGACGTGCAGTTCTTCACCAGGCTGCCGATAGGGGACATAACGGCGTTTTCCGGGGCGGCCATGCTTGTCGAGATAAGCTCTCAGTTCCAGCATCTGCTCGGCCGAGTAGCTGCGCCTCCCGGACGATGATGTTTCAGGTTCAGGACCTTTGCCTTCGAGATGAAGCTTCTTGATGGTCGACTGCGTCACGCCGAGATAGTAAGCAACCTCGGCCAATGAAAACTGACGTAGACCTTTTTGGGCGTCCGGAGGATACTGTTCCTGCCGCAACATATTGAGGCGGTCGGAAATCAACTCTCCTTGCTGTAGGATGATCTCGTCGAAGGGTTGATCCTTCGTATCAGCCGCAAAAGACCGTTCTCGCATCCGCCTGTCCTCTAAATATCGCTTTTTCAGCGATTTCGCTCATTAAAGTGTCATCTACACGGAAAACTGAGTCTTAACAACGATTTTCGCCCGGCGGTTAGATCTTACCCAATCTACCAGCGTGCCTAGATGCCTCGACAAAGTATAGCGATCGAGGAATGTAGCTACCCAATATCTTGGGGAAACTGTCACTCGCTCGGATGTGTAGTCAACTTTAACTTCGCGCCAGTTACATTCAACTATCTGTTTTTGTTTCTTTTTTCACCGCTGCACGGCTGTCAAAATGCAAGATGCTGGAAGCCTCATGGCGCTAGGGGAACTACGAACCCGTCTCCTCCGAAGCGGATTGCATCATCATCACCTTGCGCCAATTCAGTGATCGGTTGCTTCCACCAAGCGGACCAACCACTGGCTCCAAAATGTGGGGAATGCGTTTCAGCGCGAAGGGAAACAGAGGAAATCGGCTGGGTTGTCCCAGCCGATTCTTTACGTCACGCAGCGTCTTTCGGCCCCCAAGGGATGACGGCCTGCAGGGACAGATCGTTCTGGTTCGCGGCCTTGCCGAGGTTGGCGTTGAAGCCGTGGTCGCGGATGGTCAGCGTATAGTAGTCGGCGCCGGTCTCCTTGTTCTGCTTCTTCCAGATGCCGCCGCACTCGACCAGCTTGCCGCGCGGGGAGCGGCCGAGGACGCGGTGCGTGGGGGCCATCGGGTTCGCGCTCGCGACGGGTTCGACCGTGATGTCGAGGTCGAAGGTCAGGGTCGAGATGGAGCCGACGCCCTTGGCGGTTTCGATGTCGGCGCTGGTGAATTTGATGCAGTTCGTGGTCATCGCTCTTCTCCTTGTTTGCGTTGCAATGATGGTCACCTTGCAGCGGGCAAGGCCCGGCCACACCGAAGGCGGAGCGCAGCGGAGAGGGGCAGGCGCCGGTCTTTTTGCCTCGCGAGGAATGGCCCGCAGGGACAGGGGAAAAAGATCGGTGACAACCTTTTGGACGGGACGACAGCTGCGACCAGCATGTCATGCAACTCAGACAAAGGGAGAAGTGCGGCGGCCGCGAAGGAAACTGGGTGAACTGCCGACAGCCAGGAACGCCGATGCGTCCTTTGCACAGGCTCGCCAGATCTTTCGATACACACCACGACCTATCGCAACGCGACACCGGCCCGTATTCAGCTCCTCGGTCGGGTCACTAGGGGCCTCAAGCAGAGAGTGCTCTGACAGGCAGGAGAAGATGAAATGCCAGGGCGAAGACACGCGCATCTGTTCCCGACGGCTTCAATCCCGGCCGCGTTGCGAACTTCGAAGATGTCCCGTATGGGATTGCGAAACTGAGCAAACGACGCATGCGACTCGGAAGATCGGGTAGAAGCTCGGGCCCGCTCCAATCCCGATACGTGTCGGCATAAGTGAAGAGGATAAGCTGTTGGACGGCGCAACACCGAATGTGGTCACCGAGGATGGCCTGCGCGATCTGCACTCAGATGGCTACCTCATCGAGGTGATCTGCAACCAGACTGCCGGGAAGCGCCACAACAGTTGGCATGGCGCCTGGGCCGTGCACGCGGTGACGTAGGATGGCCAGGATGCGAAGATGCTTGTCACGAGCCGTAGCGTCTTCAAATTGCGCGAGTTCAAGACGATCGTCGGATTGGTCAGTTTCCTGGCCGACATGGGCTGCCTTTCGGCGAATATCCCGCTGACGACCGGACGACGTGAGCGTCAGGAGGCTTCAGAGGGTCTCGCCACAGCCGCCAGTTAGAAATGGTGTTAACACTCACGGCGGTCTGACAGACCAAATCCCGCAGAAGTGCGCAGCTCTGCGCACTCATAGAGCGAACCGCACAGTGTGCTCTGACTGATGTCATGGTAGAACCGGGGCCTAAGCCCCGATCCTCTTGATGCGGATCCCGAGCTTGCGGGCCTTGTCGACGATGTTCTCGGTGATGCCCGAACCGGGCGTTGCGATCAGACCCTGCGGCATGGTCTCGAGCATCTTGTCATTGCGCTTGAAGGGAGCCGCCTTGCCGTGGCTCTTCCAGTCGGGCTTGAAGACTACCTGGGTGACGCCCCGAGTATCTGCCCAGCGGGCCGCGATCATCTCGGCACCTTTCGGCGTGCCGCCGTGCAGCAGCACCATGTCGGGGAATTTGGCGTGCGTGGCGTCGAGCACGGACCAGATCAGATCGTAGGCGTGATAGCCCCCGCCCGAGAAGGCGATCCGCGTGCCTTCGGGGCAGTGTACCTCTGTCTCCTTGCGTCGCTTGGCCGAGAGGTAGGCCCGGCTGTCCACCACGGCGGAAGTCAGGCCGCGATGCGAGACCTTGGATCCGGTGCGGGGCAGCCAGGGTGAACCCGTGGCGGCCGAAAAGTGGTCCACGGCCAGATCGCGCATCTGCTCGAAAGCGTCGCGATGGTCCCAGAGTTTGAGCCCGATCATTTGGAGGCGCTCTAGTTCGACCGAGGCGACCTCTGAGCCGTCCTGGATGGCCAGACTTTCCCGGACCTCGAATTCGTTGTCGTCGAGCAGCTTCTGGATATGGGTGAGCCGGCGATGGAAGATTGAGGTCAGGGACCAGAGCATCTCTTCGAGATTGTCTTCCAACTGGCTGCCGGTGATGAGGCCGGTGGTGGTGTCAAAGAGCGCCGCCATGGCGAGCTCGACCTCGTCAGGCTGGGGCAGGGGGCGGTGATCGGTCTCGCCGGGCCCTGGCGTTGCGCCGTGAAGTGCGAGGTGGTCGAGGATGGCGGAGGTCACGCCGGTTTCCTCTTGGACGTCTGTCTGATGGGGCATTGTCTGGTTCCTCTGTTTGATCTGACCCGATTTGGATGGGGCGATACCAGGACCGGCGGCGACCGGGCCGCATCCGTCAGGATCGGAGCGAAGCGGAGAATGCGCCGCGGGCCGGAAAATTGGTCCCGCGAGGAATGAGCCGAAGGCTCAGGGGAATTTTCCGGGTAGCGGCGCATTGCTGCCCGGGCGAGGGGCACTCAGCCCCGACCCGCCGGTCCATCGCTCCCAATATCCAAACGGGATCAGATCGAACCCGCGGAACCTTTGCCCTGTTGGACATCCAAGAGGATGGTGGCGGTCACCCGTCCTCGATCTCCAGACCTTGTGCTTTCATGGCCTCTATCAGCGACCGGCGCAGCGTATCCTTGCCAAGTGCCTGCAAATCGTCGTTGAAATCGCCCATGTTTGGCACGAGATCACCACAGGTAATTCCCCGAGATTCCAGTTGGTTACGAAATCTCTTTCATGCGTTACGTCCGGCTTCGTCATTGTCCCGCGCGATCCAGATACGCTTGATCCCCGGCGGCGGGATGAACAGCCCGAGATGGGTGGCGGTGAGACAGGAGGCGAGATCGAACTCGGGGAGAGCGGTGCCCACCGAAAGGGTGTTCTCGAGACCTTCGCCGACGATGAGATCAGAGCGGCCCGTGCCGGACCAGAAGCGGATGGCATGGCCGTGAAGCTGCCCGAGGATCCGCTTCGGGCTCTCGATCCCGGCCAGACCGCCGGTGGACGGGTCTAGATAGAACCGCGCGCATCCAGTGATCTGGCCGCGAATATCGGTGATCTTCGCGAGCAGGGCAGGAGCCCTTTGCGGCGGATCGGCGTCGTCCGTGCCGTGCCGCAGGAAGACCCGTGGGTGATAGCGCAGGGCCGAACCCAGCCGTGTGATGCCACGCCCCTGCAGATAGGTGGCGGCCAGGGTGCCCAGGACCGGCTTGCCAGCGGCAAAGAGTTTGCGCGTCCGCGCGATGCGTTTGCTCGAGGCGGCATCTGGTTGCTCACGGGTTTGGGTGTCTCGCGGCACGGCCGGGCAGGGGGCCTCGCCAAGGAAAGACCGGGCCTCCCACAGCGTCTCTTTGAGCGTGATCGACCCAAGCCGTTCATGCAGCAGGTCGATCAAGTCGCCATATTCACCCGTCGCGTAATCGGTCCAGGACCCGGCCTTGCGCCCACCCTGGGCCTGGAGCCGGATGGCAAGGCTCTGCCCCTTTGCGCCCGAAGTGTCACCAACCTGCCAATAATTGCCCTGCTTGCGCCCCTCGGGGAAATACTGGCGGCAGAAGCTCTCGGCCCGGTCTGCCAGATCGGCCGAGAGGTCCGCGATACTGCGCCCCGCGCTCATGCTGCGGCATCCGCTGCACTGCCGCCAACAGGATACTCCGCGAGAACCCGCACCAGCACCTCGGTGCCATCCACCGGGATGAACACCCGCGTCTTCCACTGGATCACCTCGGTGAAACAGCCCATCGCCTTCAGTGCAGGCAGGGCCGTGCCCGACGCGCTGTTCAATTCCAGCCTCGGCTGACCCATGACCAGCGAGCGGCGCAGCTGGTAGCCGCCAAGGAGGCTCAGGGTCGTCTTCGCGTCCATGACCGCGCCGAACACCTCCTGCGGCGTCATCTCGATCTGACAATCGAGACCCAAGCGCGCATAGACATTGAGAAGCTGCTCCTGACTGACCAGACGGCCGATAGCGCGTTCCCCGTCTTCAGTCTGCAGGCGGTAGATGCGCATGACCAGCTTGCCATGGGCAAGAAGCTGCGCGTCCTGACGGTCGTGGACACGTTCTCGCGTTATTCGCCGGTGCTGGATGTTCGGTTCAGTTATCGCGGGGAAGACGTGGTCGCCACCCTGGATCGGGTGTGCCGCCGGATCGGCTATCCGAAGACGATCCGGGTCGACCAGGGTAGCGAGTTCATCTCCCGCGACATGGACCTCTGGGCCTATCAGCGCGGCGTGATCCTCGACTTCTCACGGCCCGGTAAGCCGACCGATAACGCTTTCATCGAGGCCTTTAACGGACGGTTCCGGCAGGAGTGCCTGAACACACATTGGTTCATGAACCTTGCGGATGCCTGCGAAAAAGTGGAGGCTTGGCGGAGATACTACAATGACGAACGGCCACACAGCGCGATCGGGAACAAACCGCCGATCCTGCTGACGAAATCGGGAGGCGCAACCAGCCCGTCACCCCGATCATAGTGACCTGCTTCCCGCTTCCTGGACCGGATCGAGCTGGGATTTTCCAGTTTAGGATCGGGCCGGGAATCGGAGAGCTGACATGAAGAGATCGAAGTTCAGCGAGGCGCAGATCGCGTTCGTCCTGAAGCAGGCGGAAGAGGGCACGGTGATCGGCGAGGTGTGCCGGAAGGCCGGGATCAGTGAGGCGACGTTCTATGCTTGGCGGAAGAAGTATGCCGGGCTGATGCCGTCGGAGATGCGCCGGCTGCGGCAGCTTGAGGACGAGAATGGCAAGCTGAAGAAGCTGGTGGCGGACCTGAGCCTGGACAAGGCGATGCTGCAGGACGTGCTGGCAAAAAAACTGTAGGGCCTGCGCGGCGGCGCCAGCTCGTCGATGAGGTTCGGGCGACCTGGAAGGTCAGCATCCGGCGGACTTGCCAGGTGCTGCGCGCCGAGCGATCGAGCTACCACTACAAAGGCAGGCGCCGCTCGCAGGCCGCACTGATGGAACGGATCAAGGAGATCGCAGCGACACGGATACGCTACGGCTACCGGCGCATCCATGTCCTGCTGCGGCGCGAAGGCTGGGCCATAAACCAGAAGAGGGTTTATCGCCTTTACAAGGCGTTAGGCTTGCAGCTCAGGAACAAGACGCCGAAGCGACGGGTCAAGGCGAACCTGCGCGAGGACCGCTGCCCGGCAGTTCGCAGCAACGAGACCTGGGCCATGGACTTTGTTCACGACCAACTCGCGACGGGCACGAAGATCCGGGTTCTGACGATCGTCGACACCTTCAGCCGCTACGCCCCGGCAATCGTGCCCCGGTTCAGCTTCCGCGCCCCGGACGTGATTGAGGTGCTCGAACGGGTCGGCGCCGAAATCGGCCTGCCGAGGACGATCCGGGTCGACCAAGGCAGCGAGTTCGTCTCCCGCGACCTTGATCTCTGGGCCTACCAGCGGGACGTCACCCTGGACTTCTCGCGTCCCGGGAAGCCGACGGACAATGCCTTCATCGAGAGCCTGAACGGCAAGTTCCGGGCGGAGTGCTTGAGTGCCCACTGGTTCATGACCCTCGACGACGCGGCCCGAAAATGCGAGGCTTGGCGCAGAGACTACAACGAAGTTCGCCCACACAGCTCGATCGGCAACAAGCCACCGATAGAGCTCATGGATCGGTCGGTGGCAGATGGCCCTCACTGACCGCGGAATGACCGGAAGCGCCCGCCCGGGTGGTCCAGCATCGGGTAGCAGGTCAATAGCCGGAAAACTCTGCCCGCCGCTGGTCCAAAGATGGGTGTCGCTTCATTCGTGCGGAAAACTCTAAGCCAAACCGGTCCAGTTTTCGGGGATCACATCACCTGATCAGCATCGGGCGAAAGAACTGGCTTTTCGCACACTCCGACAGCGGTGGCGAAACGCTGTCCCGGGCGATGTCCCTTGTCGAGACAGCCAAGATGAACGGCCACGATCCGCAAGCCTGGCTGGCCGAAATCCTCGACCGCATCCACAATCACATGACCAACCCGCTCAACGAACCGCTTCCATGGAACTGGACGCCAATGAACTGATCCATGGTAACAACCGGGCGGCTACGTTTTCGGGGAGGTGATTACCTTTGAATCTTGAGGTCAGACTTCGCCTTTGCTAGCAATCGAACAACCATTAGAAAATTAGCAGAGTCGAAAGTGCAGATGTCTAGACCCCTTGATCAACTGAAGATTATAGAACTTGGTCACGTAATTGCCGGACCACTTGCGGCAGCTTTACTCTCGGATTTTGGTGCAGATGTCATCAAGATCGAAGCCCCCAACCGGACGGATATGATGCGCGACCTTGGACCCAAGGCAGAGGATGGGGTGGGCGTCTGGTGGAAGACTTTGGGCCGCAACAAGAAAACACTAGGCCTGGACTGGAAGTCCGACGAGGGCCGGGACATCCTGCGCAGGTTGGTTGAAGATGCCGACGTGCTGATCGAAAATTTCCGTCCGGGTGTGCTAGAACGTGCTGGTGTTGGGCCAGACGTCCTGCACGATTGGAACCCGGACTTGGTTGTCTTGCGGGTTTCAGGTTACGGACAGGACGGTCCGATGCGCGACGTGCCAGCGTTTGGACGTGCTGCGGAGGCCATGAGTGGTTTAGCACATCTGACCGGTTTTCCCGACGGGCCGCCGATGCACCCCGGGTTTCCGGCAGCCGACAGCACGACAGGGCTGATGGGCGCTTTGGGAGTCATGATCGCGCTATTTGCTCGCGAAAAGGGCATTGCACGCGGTCAGGTCGTCGATCTTGCGGTGTTCGAGGCGTTGCTTCGGTTGATGGACTATCCTGTTCCCGCATTGACGGGCGCGAAGCTCTCGCCGCGGCGCAATGGGCTGCGCCAGCCGATGGACTTTGCTCCGGGGGGGATGTTCCGAACGTCCGATGGGGTGTGGCTGACCGTTTCCGCAGGAAGCGCGGAAACCGCGCAACGACTGTTGCGGGCAGTCGGCGGGGACGCCCTTGCCGATGATCCGCGGTTTGCGACACTTGGCGAGATGTCGCAGCACATGGCGGTGGTCTTCGATGCGATCAATGATTTTGTCATGCAGCACACAGCTAAGGAAGTGGAGGCGGTATTCGCCCGCCATGATGCCGTTGCCTCGCGTGTGTTGAGTGTCGAGGAAATCACGACGAACGAGCAGATAAGCCATCGCGGGGATATCGTGTCGGTCGCTGGCGAACAGACTCAGGTCATTGGCCCGGTCCCTCATCTCAGCGCGACGCCCGGTCAGCTTCGTTGGCTGGGACGACCGCCTGGCGCAGACAGCCAAAGCATTCTGCGTGATCTTGGTTTTAACGATGAGCGGATCACGGCCCTATGTGAGGCTGGGCTCGTAAGATTGGAAGGAGGGCGCGCGCTATGACATTTCGATTGACCGCCGACCAACAAGAGATTCGCGACCAGATTCTGCGGATTTGCGGAAGGTTCGACGACGACTATTGGCTGGATCGGGATCGCAACGGTGGTTTTCCCCATGAACTGCACAGGGCAATGGCCGATGGCGGCTGGCTAGGTATCGCCATGCCAGAAGCTGTCGGCGGCGCGGGTCTGGGGATCACCGAGGCGACCATAATGATGCAGGCAATCGCCGAGTCGGGGGCCGGCGCGAGCGGAGCCTCGGCCATCCACATGAACATTTTCGGGCTCAACCCGGTGGTGAAGTTCGGGACCGATGAGCAGCGCGCGCGTATGCTTGGCCCTCTGATCGCGGGTGACGAAAAGGCGTGTTTCGCCGTGACCGAACCGACGACGGGGCTGGATACCACAAAGCTGAAGACCATGGCGGTGCGGCAGGGGGACAGATATGTCGTGCACGGACAAAAAGTCTGGATTTCTACCGCGCAGGTGGCCCACAAGATGCTGCTTCTGGCCAGGACAACGCGGCTTGAAGATGTGAGCAGCCCGACCGAAGGGCTGAGCCTGTTCTATACAGATCTCGACCGAAATTTCGTTGACGTGCGAGAGATCGAAAAGATGGGTCGAAAAGCTGTCGATTCGAATGAAGTTTTCATCGATGGGTTGCCGATTCCGGCTGAGGACCTGATCGGGGAGGAAGGCAAAGGCTTTAGACAAATTTTGCACGGGTTGAATCCCGAACGCGTCCTGGTGGCCGGCGAATGTATCGGTATTGCGCGCAACGCACTGGCGCGCGCGGCGCATTATGCAAACGAACGTGTGATTTTTGACCGCCCAATCGGCCAAAATCAGGGTGTTCAGCATCCGCTCGCCAAAGCCTGGGCGCGGGTGGAATCTGCCAATCTCATGGTGATGCACGCTGCAGCCCTCTACGATGCGGGAGAATCCTGCGGCGTCGAGGCGAACGCTGCCAAGCTTTTGGCCGCCGACGCCGCGGTCGAGGCGACCGAAGCCGCGCAAATTACATTTGGCGGATTCGGATACGCCAAGGAATATCACGTGGAGCGACTGGTACGGGAGGCTCTGCTGTTCCGCATCGTACCGGTGACACCGCAGATGCTTTTGTCGTTCATAGCAGAAAAAGCCCTTGGGCTTCCAAAGTCTTACTGATCGGAGATGACGGGCGGGGCTGGTGGGAAAAGGTGTCTTGACCATTTTTCTAACACTCGTTAGATTACTGGCAACTGCCCCTAATGGGGAATGGGAGGAGGCGTCATGAATAAGACGCAGTTTGGGTCTTCGAGGGAGGACCTATCAAAACGTGCAACCGTTTACGCAAGCGGTTTATTCACCGGCAAAATCGTTGTGGTGACCGGCGCTGGAGGCGGATTGGGGCTGGCAATTGCGACCCTGTTCGCAAGGCTCGGGGCCAATCTGGCGATCAATGGACGCAACGAAGAGAAACTGGCTTTGGCCAAGGAGTTCCTTGAAAGTTTCGGGGGCGAAGTTTTCGCTGTGCCTATGACCATCCGGGAGCCTGAGCAGGTCGAGGATTTTGTCGCCAAGACGAACCAGGAGTTCGGGGCGATTGACGTTTTGGTGAACAATGCTGGGGGTCAGTTTCCGCAAGCTGCGTTGGAGTTCAGTCCAAAGGGCTGGAATGCGGTCATAGACACCAACCTCAACGGCACCTGGTGGATGATGCAATCCGCGGCGCGCCACTGGGTTGCCAACAAGCAACCAGGCTCCATCGTCAACATCGTGGCCGATATCTGGCGCGGCATGCCCGGCATCGCGCATACCTGTGCGGCCCGGGCAGGGGTAGTTTACCTGTCCAAGTCGGTTGCGGTGGAGTGGGCCCCGCACGATATCCGAGTGAACTGCGTCGCGCCGGGTTGCTGCGAAAGCAACGGTTTCGGGAACTACCCTCCGGAGGGTTCTGCGACATTTCAGGACTCCAACCCGATGCGGCACGCCGGGGACGAATGGGATGTCGCTGAAGGGGTTGTCTATATGGCGGCCAATTCAGGGAAATTCGTAACCGGTGAAGTTCTGAACATCGACGGTGGGCAGCAATTGTGGGGGGATCCATGGCCAACGGGGCGGCCGGACTACTTCCGGATTACCTGATGTTGGCCGTGAACCTTAGGGGGACAATGAGATCTAGATGACGACAAAGATTAAAACAGCAATCGGAGCCGATGATGGGGCGATACTGGAGTGCAGCGGGATCGAGCGACGGTTCGGCGGCATCGTCGCTGTCACCGGTGTTGACCTCGTTATTCGACAAGGGGAAATCTTTGGACTTGTCGGTCCGAATGGCAGCGGCAAGACAACGCTAACAAACGCAATTACCGGATTTTACCCGCCAAACGAGGGCAGGGTCCGGCTGGCAGGAAACGACATTACGGGTACGGCGCCTCACAAGGTTGCCAAGCTCGGCGTTGCAAGAACGTTCCAAAATCTTGCTCTGTTCAACGGGATGAGCGTTCTGGACAACATCCTGCTCGGGCGGCACATCCACATGAGCCCAGGCGTTTTGCGTACGGCGCTATATTGGTTGGCAGCACAGCGTGAAGAAATCGAGAACCGTAAAATCGTCGAGGAGGTGATCGAGTTTCTACAGCTCGAGAGCATTCGGCATGAGTTGGTCGATGGTCTTCCGATCGGGTTGAAAAAGCGGGTCGAGCTGGCGCGGGCATTGGTGGCCGAGCCACAGATGCTGATTCTCGATGAACCGATGGCCGGCATGAACCAGGAAGAGAAAGGGTATATGTCCCGTTTCATTCTGGATGCCCGTGCCGAACGCGGCGTCAGCGTTCTGCTGATCGAACATCATATGGATGTCATCACCGGCATTTGTGATCGGATGCTGGCCCTGAATTATGGTGAAATGATCGCCAGTGGCATCCCCAAGGAGGTTGTGAAGGACCCGCGGGTCATCGAGGCATATATCGGAGGGTCGCATGACTGATTTGACGAAGAAACAGTCTTCGGGCAGCGACACGATCGGCGCAATTCTGGCGCGGAACGCCTCGAAACACGGTTCGGAAATCGCGCTTCGCGAAAAAGAGCGTGGGATCTGGAAGGAAACCACATGGGCGGAATACGCCGAAGAGGTGCTGGCCTGCGCGGCCGGGCTTGAGAAAATCGGCGTAACACCGGGCAAGGCGGTGCTTATCCTGGGCGACAACCGGGCGCGGCTGTATGGCGGAATGCTGGCTATTTCGTTGCTGGGTGCCTATGCAATGCCTGCCTATCCCGGCGCGACGCTCGAAGAACTCCGGCACTTTCTTGGCGAAGTCGAAATCGTCGCGGCCATCGCCGAAGATCAGGAACAGGTTGACAAGATCCTGGAGCTGAAGGACGCGGGCGCCGAGGGGATCGACCACATCATTTATGACGAAGCGCGGGGCCTTGGTTTCTATGAGGTCGAAGGGCTGATGTCCTGGGATCACCTGATCGAAGTCGGTCAGCACGATCTGAATGAAGCCCCCGGCCTGCGCGAAGAGCTTTACGGTCGTGCAAAACCCGAAGATCCGGCCATCTTCATGCATTCGTCAGGGACCACGGGCGAGCCGAAAGGTATCGTTCTAAGTCAGAAAAATGTTCTTGCTGCCGCTAAGAACGGGCATGCAGCGGGCGCATTCGACGAAAACGAGGAAATCCTGGCCTATCTGCCGATGGCCTGGGTGGGCGATTTTGCCATTACCGTCGCGGCGGCCCTGCTTTGGCGGTTCACCGTGAACGTGCCGGAACGTCAGGAAACGGTTGTGCGCGACATGCGCGAAATCGCTCCGACATTCTATCTGGCGGCGCCAAGAAGCTGGGACCAGATGCTGACGACGATCCAGGTCGGTATCGAGAATTCGACCCCGGTCAAGAAATGGTTGTACCATTTCTTCATGGATCGGGCCATCGCAGCTGAAATGAACAAGCTGAATGGCAAAAGCGGCGGTGTACTTGAGCCATTGGGCCGGCTTCTGGGCGAGGTGATGGTTTTCGGACCGATCAAGGACCAGTTCGGGATGAGCCGCCTAAAGAATGCGTTCACCGGCGGTGAAGCGATCGGGGAAGACACCTTTGTGTTCTACCGCGCCCTGGGGATCAAGTTGCGTCAGCTCTACGGCCAGACCGAGAACAGCGCGATCAACGCGATTCAGGCTCCGGGCGAGGTCCGTCTTCATACGGTTGGCAAACCGGCGCCTGGCGTCGAGGTCAGCATTGCCGAAGACGGTGAGATCCTGGTGCGCTCGGACAGCGTGTTCGAAGGGTATTTCAACAAACCCGAAGCGACCGCCGAAGCGCTTGAGGGCGGGTGGCTGCATACCGGCGATGCCGGCTATCTGGAAGACGACGGACACCTGGTTGTTCTGGGCCGTGTCTCCGAGGTCATGCACACCGCCGACGGTGAACGTTACGTTCCAAACTACATCGAGAACCGGTTGAAATTCAGCCCGTATATCAAGGATGCGGCCGTGATTGGCGCCGGGCTGAAGGAACTGACGGCGATGGTCTGCGTGGATTTCGAGGCCGTGGGGCACTGGGCCGAAGTGAACGGCGTACCTTACGTGTCATATGCCGATCTTTCTCAGCGTGAAGAGGTCGCGACGTTGCTTCGCGAGGCGTTCCAACGGGTCAACAAGGCCGTCACCGAGCCATTGCGCCTGCAACGCTTTGTCAGTCTGCCGAAAGAATTCGACCCGGACGATGGTGAAATCACACGGACACGAAAACTGCGGAGGAAGGTCGTTCAGGAACGCTATGCCGACGTGATCGCGGCGCTCTACGACGGTTCAAAAGAGGTCCATGTAAGCGCGCAGGTGACTTACGAGACCGGGGAAGTAGGGAAGGTCGAAAGAAGCCTTCCCATCAGGGAGGTATAAATGGACTGGGTCTTTCTATCAGAGCTTGCGATCAACGGAGCCTTGACGGGTCTGCTGTATTCGCTATTCGCCATCGGCCTTGTGCTGATTTACAAGGCATCTTCGGTGCCCAATCTGGCGCAGGGCGGGTTGACCATGGTCGGGGCCTATGTGGTCTTGGCGCTGGCGCGCGATGTGGGTTTACCCTTGTGGCTGGCCATCCCTCTGGCTGCGGTTGTCATGTTCGGCCTTGGGTTCGGCATTGAGCGTGTTGCTCTGCGCCGTCTCGCAGGTCGGCCGGTCGTCATGATCTTGATGCTGACACTCGGCCTCGACATTTTCCTGCGGGGTACAACGCTTGCGATTTGGGGCGGGACGTCACGTTCGATGGAGTTGGGCGTCAGCTATGATCCACTGTTTTTGGGCGACATCTTCATCAGCCGCATCCATCTGGTTGGTGCCGGTGTTGCGCTCGCCTTGTTTGTCGCATTCATGCTGTTTTTCCGAACCCGGACCGGGATCAAGTTGCGGGCGATCGCGGATGATTACATGGCTTCGTGGTCGGTAGGTATCTCGGTTGAGCGCGGCGTTGGGTTGTCCTGGGCATTGGCATCCGTTGTTGCCGTCGCCGCTGGCGTCATCTGGGGTGAGATTCAGGGTGTCGATCAGGCGCTGTCGCTGTTGCTTCTCAAAGGACTGACGGTTGCCGTTCTCGGTGGTCTCGACAGTATCCTTGGCGCCGTAATCGCAGGCATCATCCTAGGTGTCGTCGAAAACATTGGCGCTGATTTCCTCGATCCGCTTGTCGGAGGCGGAAGCCGTGAGCTTATCGTCGCTGCCGTGCTCATTCTCACGGTCATGATCCGTCCGCACGGACTATTCGGTCGTCACGACATCGAAAGGGTGTAAGGGATGTTTTACAGACTTTCCGGCGTCCATCACGCCGACTACGTTTCGGACAGCCGTATCTTCAAGGTGCCTGCCGACAGAAATCTGACAGCATTCATCTTTCTGATCGGTCTTGCCGCGCCGTTCATCATTCCGTCGCTTTACCTGAACAGCTACTTGCTTCCCTGGCTGATCTGGACGGCCGCCGCTTTGGGGCTGAACCTGGTGACAGGTTGGGCGGGGCAGCTTCACCTGGGCTATGCCGCGGTCATGGCTGTCGGCGCCTATTCGGCGATCCATGCCGCGCGTTTCGGGGTGCCGTGGGAATTCGCCCTGATCATCGGCGGGTTGACGTCATCCGTGATCGGCAGCCTGTTTGCTTTTGCCGCTTTGCGGGTCAAGGGACTGTATCTCGCCCTTACCACTCTTGCGATGCAATTCGTGATGGACTGGGTTCTGACCCACTCTCCGGCGATCTCGGGGGGCTCACACGCGTCGCTCCAGTCACCGACATTGGCGCTGCTCGGGCAAGAGATTACCACTGATACTGGCTTCTACTATGTCGCCTTCGGCTGGTGTGTGTTGGTGACGATCTTCATGCTTAATCTCAAGCGTACTGGACTCGGTCGCGCCTTGGTCGCTGTCCGGGAAAAAGACTTTGCGGCCGCGATCCTGGGTGTGAACAGTTTCTACTACAAAATCCTCGCATTCGCGACTTCTTCGTTCATCGCAGGCGTCAGCGGTGCGTTGCTTGTTGCCACCTTTTTCTTTCTCGCCGCACCCGAGCAATTCTCGGTTGCCGTTTCGATCCAGGTTCTTGCGATGGTGATTGTTGGCGGCCTTGGCAGCATTATCGGTTCCTATTTCGGTGTTGCCCTGATCCTTCTTGTTCCGGGTATCGTGAATGGTCTCGTCGTCACGCTGAGTGACGGGCTTGGCATGCAGATCGATGTTGAAACACTCGCTCACATCCCGAACGCAGTCTATGGCGCACTGATCGTCATTATCCTTCTGATCGAACCACTCGGTTTGGGAAAACTCTACGGCAACATCAGAGACTATCTGATGGTTTGGCCCTTCGATCAGTTCAAGAAATAGGGGAATGCCGATGCAAGAAAAAGTTGAAGCCCAGAACATTCTATCCATGAACAGCGTCGAAGTACTGTACGACAATGTAATACTGGCGATCAAAGGTGTTTCGGTCCAAGTCCCAAAGGGCGAGATGATCGCACTCTTGGGATCGAACGGAGCTGGAAAAAGTACCACGTTGAAAGCGATCAGCGGTCTTTTGAAGGCCGAGCGCGGACGCATCAGCCGAGGTGAGATAACGTTCCAGGGAACGGACATTACCGAAGCGCCCGCGCAAAAACGCGTCGAGATGGGCATCTGTCATGTCATCGAAGGGCGGCGGGTCTTTGAACATCTGACCCCCGACGAGAACCTGACCGCCGCCGCGCCGCGCGGAATGTCCCGATCGACGCTGAATGCGGAAAAGGACAAGATTTACGCCTATTTTCCACGGCTTGCCGAACGCAAAAATTCCCAAGCAGGCTATTTGTCGGGTGGTGAGCAACAGATGCTTGCCATTGGGCGGGCCCTCGTGACCCAGCCGAAGCTTTTGATGCTTGATGAACCAAGCCTCGGGCTTGCTCCGTTCCTGGTCGAGGAAATCTTCGGCATCCTGCAAAAGATCAATAAGGATGAGGGCCTGTCCGTCCTGCTGGTGGAACAGAACGCCCTGGCAGCTCTGGAGATCGTTTCGCAAGGGTATCTTATCGAAAACGGCCGCGTCGTTATGCACGGCACGGCCGAGGCGCTCAAATCCAACTCCGACATTCAGGAGTTCTATCTAGGCGGCGGAGAGACCGATTTTCACAACGTCAAGCACTACAGCCGACGCAAACGTTGGCTGAGCTAACGTACTATTCGAAAACTGTTCAGGGAGGAAAAAATGAAGAGACTTACCAAAGCGCTGGCAGTATTTTCAATGGTTGGCGGGGCGCTGTTCGGCACCCAGGCGCTGGCCGAGCCATTCAAGATCGGCATCTGCTACGATCTCAGCAAGGCCTATACCTTTGCCACGCCGCAGGTTTCGCAGGCCGCGATGGACCTTGCCAAGCTCATCAACATGAAGGGCGGCATCGGTGGGGAACCGGTCGAAGTCATCGTGCGTGACCACGGGAACGAACCGCAGCGCGGAATCGAGTGCTACTCGAAACTCAGCCGCGAGGGCGTCTTTGTTTTCGATACCCTGTCCACTCCGGTCTCTCTGGCTATCCTGCCGCGGGCCATGGAAGACGGGCGTATCCTGATGCAGTCGCTTGTCGGCCGAGGCGATGCCGTCGACGGCACCGTTTTCGAATGGGTCTATCCGATCGGACCGACCTATTGGGGACAGGCGGCCAATGATGTTGCCTACATAAAGCAATTGCATGATGGCGACTTGTCGGACGTGAAGGTGGGGTTTGTGTATTTCGATTATCCTTTCGGACAGGAGCCGATCGAGATTCTCAAAACCTTGTCCGAAAAAGAGGGTTTCAAGCTTGAGCTTTACCCTGTGCCACTGCCTGGCAGTGACCAGGCCGGTGTGTGGTCCAAGGTGCGCCGGGACAACCCAGATCATGTGATTGTCTGGATGCTTGGCGGTGCGCATGTGGTTGCGTCGAAGGAAATGCAGCGCAATCGCATCCCGATGGACAAATACATTTCCGTCAACTGGCTGAACGAAGTCGATATCGCCAATATTGGCGACGAGGCCGCCAAGGGTATCAAGCGCGGTACCAATGTTGTGGGCGGTCAGGACGTCGCGCTGTATCAGGAGATCATGACCGAGCTCTACGACAAGGGCGAGGGTTCGGGCCCGATTGAGAAGACCCAGGACGTTTTCTACAACACCGGTCTGGCCATGTATTCAATCATGTTCGAAGCCGCGCGCAAGGCGGCAGAACTCGAAGGCCTTCCGATTACCGCAAAGTCCTACAAAGCGGGACTGGAGTCGCTTGAGGGATTCGACGCGAACGGGCTGATGGCCCCCATTACGGTGACGGCCGAAGATCATGGCGGCGGTGGCAAGACCCGGATCGAGATGTGGGACGGGGAGACTTGGGTGCCGCAAACCGACTGGATCTCTGAGTACACGGACGTCGTGTGGGACGTGGTGAAAGAAAGCTCGTCACAATACGAGCAGTGAAAGACTGGTAGCAGGAAGGGCGACGCTACGCGGGGCGGCAGCGGCGTTTACGAAACGGTATCACCGCCCCAAACCAAACCAACGGGAGAGAGAAAACATGAAAGTCAAACAGCACATTAAGGCAGTAGTCCTTGCTACTGCGCTGGCAGCAAGCGCGACTGTGGCCGCAGCGCAGGACAAGGAGCCGATCCGCTTCGGACTCTGCTTCGACCTTAGCAAATCCTACACTTTCATTTCGCCGCAGGTGGCTCAGGCCGCCCAGGATCTGGCGATGTACACCAACGAAAATGGCGGTATCGAAGGGCATCCGGTAGAAATCATCGTTCGCGATCACGGCAACGAACCGCAGCGCGGTGTGGAATGCTATGAGCAGCTCAAGCGCGAAGGTGTGTTCCTATTCAATTTTCTGTCCACGCCGGTCACGAACGCGGTTCTGCCGCGTGCCATGAAGGACGGCAACGTTCTGATGCAGTCCTTCGTTGGCCGTGGCGATGCAGTTGACGGGGAAGTGTTCGAATGGGTTTTCCCGGTCGGTCCGACGTACTGGCAGCAGGCGGCAAATAACGTTGCCTTCATCAAGGGCCAGATGGGCGGTGACCTGAGCAAGGCGAAGATCGGGTTCATCTATCTGGATTATCCCTTCGGTCAGGAACCAATCGAGATCCTGAAAACGCTTTCCGAGAAGGAAGGGTTCGAACTGGAGCTTTATCCCGTGCCGCTTCCCGGTTCGGATCAGGCCGGTGCCTGGAGCAATATCCGCCGTGATAAGCCAGATTACGTGATCAGCTGGCTTCTGGCTGGCGGGCATGTGGTTGCCTCGAAGGAAATGCGCCGCAACCGGTTCCCGATCGACCGTTACCTGTCGGTCAACTGGCTCAACGAGGTCGATATCGCCAACATTGGCGCACAAGAGGCAAAAGGCATTTTGCGCGGAACCAACGTGGCCGGTGGCCAGGAAGTTCCGATCGTCAAGACGATGCTGGAAACCTACTATGCCAATGGCAAGGGCAGCGGACCCGAGAATCTGGTGCGAGACGTGTACTATAACATGGGTATGGCGATTTATTCGGTCGGTTTTGAAGCCGCGCGTATCGCGATTGCCGAAAACGGTTGGCCGATCACACCGGAAAGCATGAAGAATGCCTATGAATCGATCGAGAACTTCGATGGAAACGGCACCATGGCCCCGGTTACAGTGACCGACAAAGATCATGGTGGTGGTGGCAAGACTCGGGTCGAGCAGTGGAATGGCGAAACCTGGGTTCCGCAGACCGACTGGAGCGCCGACTATCTCGACGTTGTGTGGGATGTCATCAAGCACAGCTCCGCGACTTTCAAAGTCGAGTAGGACACAGCTTCCCCGCGGTAAACATATCGCGGGGAAGCTTTACGCACCCAAGTTGTTCAGAGAAACGAAGCAGGTATCATGAGTCCCATTAACGTGAAGATTGAAGATGGCATTGCGACCGTCTGTATCAACCGGCCAGAACGCAAGAACGCGCTTTCTGTGGCGGCGACGAACGGGCTGACCGACGCCTGGGAGAAGATCGAGGCGGACGACAGCGTTCGCGTGGCCATTCTGACGTCGGCCGATTGCGGCGTTTTCAGCGCCGGATTGGATCTGAAGGAAGCTACACAAATCGCACGCGACGAGGGCGTCGATATTCTGACCAAGATGCGCGACCCGTTTCACGAGACCATGCGCGCCTGCAAAAAACCGATCATCGCGGCGATGACGGGGTCGCTGATGGCGGGCGGAATGATGCTGACGCTGAATTGCGATCTGAGGGTCGGTCTCAAGGGAACCAAGGTCGGCATTACCGAAGTAAAGATCGGTCGTGGATCGCCTTGGGCATCGCCAGCATTGTCCATGCTGCCGCAGCCCATCCTTATGGAAATTGTTCTGACCGGCGATTTGATGCCGATCGAGCGCCTGCACGAATACGGGTTCACCAACTATATCGAAGACACTCCCGATGCTGTCCGCGCACGGGCCTTCGACCTTGCCAAACGCATTGCCAGCGCGGCCCCGCTTTCGGTGATTGCGGCCAAAGGCGGCGTTCGCGCGACCATGGACCTGGGCTGTGCGGGTGGCCTGAAAGAGGGCAAGCGCCTGCACGAGGTGGTTTACGCCAGCAACGACGCGATTGAAGGCCCAAAGGCCTTTGCTGAAAAGCGAGCACCCGTCTGGACCGGGACCTGATGGAGACTTGAATGACTGAGCTTATTCGCCTGGACAGGGAAGGCCCTGTCGGAATCCTGCGTTTTCTTCAGCCGACAAAACGCAACCCTTACAGCATCGGGTTCGTCGAAGAACTGGTGGCGCTCCTGCGCGAAGCCGAACGGGACGCTACGATCCGTGCCGTTGTCATGACCGGCGGCGATCATTTCAGCAGCGGCGGCGATCTTGTCGGGTTTCAGTCCGAGATCGCCAAAGGCGCGCGGGCGACGTCGGAAATGGTGGACCTGGTTCACGATGGCGGACGCGCGGCCTATCTGTTTCGCAAACCTCTGATTTCTGCGGTATGCGGCGTGGCTTTTGGCGCGGGCCTCAGCCTGGCCTTGTCGGCGGACATTGTCGTTGCCGCCGAAGATGCCCGGCTGTGCGAAGTATTTGCACGCGTCGGCGGTTGTCCCGACACGGGATCAAGCTGGCTGCTTCAGCAGCGCGCCGGTGCGGGCGTGGCCCGGATGCTTGTGCTCACGGGCCGTGAAATCGACGGGCGCACCGCTAGGGACCTGCGCGTTGTCGAAGAATGTGTGCCGGCCAACCAGGTCGAAGTACGGGCGTTGGAAATTGCCCGCGAGATTGCAACGCACCCGATGTTTGGCGTTCAGACCGCCAAGCGTGTGATGCGCGCCGCAGCCGAGTGCAGCTATCTCGAGGCGCTGGATATCGAGCGCGATGCCCAAAGCGTTTTGCTGTGCGCGCATGACTTTCCCGAAGCGATGAAAGCGTTTTCGGAAAAAAGAACTCCAGAATTCAAAGACCGTTAGCTCGGTTGAAACCTTATCGCAAAACTCAAGGAGACCACGCCAATGAAGGTACTCGTGCCTGTGAAACGGGTGATCGACTACAACGTGAAGGTCAGCGTCAAGGCGGATGGCAGCGGTGTCGATCTCGCCAACGTTAAGATGTCGATGAACCCGTTCGACGAAATCGCCGTCGAAGAGGCGATCCGCCTAAAAGAGGCCGGCAAGGCCGAAGAGGTCGTCGCGGTATCCATCGGCGTCAAACAGGCGCAGGAAACCCTGCGCACCGCACTGGCCATGGGCGCCGACCGCGCCATCCTGGTCGTCGCAGCGGATGACGTGCACCAGGATATCGAGCCGCTGGCAGTGGCCAAGATCCTTGCCAAGGTCGTGGAAGAGGAACAGCCCGGTCTGGTTCTCTGCGGCAAGCAGGCGATCGACAACGACATGAATGCCACCGGCCAGATGCTGTCGGCGATCCTCGGTTGGAGCCAGGCGACCTTTGCCTCGGAAGTGGGCATCGATGGCGACAGCGCCGTCGTCACCCGCGAGGTCGATGGCGGCCTGCAGACCATCAAGGTCAAGATGCCGACCGTCGTTTCCGTCGACCTGCGCCTGAACGAACCGCGCTATGCGTCGCTGCCCAACATCATGAAGGCCAAGAAAAAGCCGCTGGATGAAAAGACGGCCGCCGACTATGGCGTCGACGTCACCCCGCGCCTGACCGTGGTCAAGACGTCCGAGCCGGCCGAACGCGCCGCCGGTGAAATGGTTGGCTCGGTCGACGAGCTGGTTGCGAAACTCAAGGAAAAGGGGGCGGTGTGATGGCTGTTCTTCTTCTTGCCGAAGTCAACAATGGTGAACTATCGATGGACGCGACCGCAAAGGCGGTCACCGCGTCCAAGGCCCTGGGCGACGTGACGGTTCTGTGCGCCGGCGCGTCTGCCGCCGACGCCGCGAAAGAAGCCGCGACAATCGACGGCGCGGCCAAGGTGCTGGTCGCCGAAGACCCCGCGCTGGGTCATCGCCTGGCGGAATCGACCGCCGACCTGATCGTGTCGCTGGCAGGCGACTACGATCACATCGTGGCACCCGCCACCACCGACGCCAAGAACGTGCTGCCCCGCGTGGCCGCGCTGCTGGACGTGATGATGCTGACCGATGTCTCCGGCGTGGTCGATGCCGACACGTTCGAGCGCCCGATCTATGCAGGTAACGCGATCCAGACGGTGAAATCGGGCGACGCAAAAAAGGTCGTGTCCTTCCGCACCGCCAGCTTCGACGCGGCCGGCACCGGTGGCTCGGCCGCCGTGGAAACCGTGGGCGGCGCATCCGTTTCGGGCCTGTCGGAATGGGTCGAAGACAAGGTCGCCGAAAGCGACCGTCCCGAACTGACCTCGGCCGGTATCGTGGTTTCGGGCGGCCGTGGCGTCGGCTCGGAAGACGATTTTGCGCTGATCGAGAAACTGGCCGACAAGCTGGGCGCCGCCGTTGGCGCATCCCGCGCCGCCGTCGACTCGGGCTTTGCACCGAACGACTGGCAGGTCGGCCAGACCGGCAAGGTGGTCGCGCCTGACCTGTATATCGCCGTCGGCATCTCGGGTGCGATTCAGCACCTTGCGGGCATGAAGGACAGCAAGATCATCGTCGCGATCAACAAGGACGAAGAGGCCCCGATCTTCCAGGTTGCCGATTACGGTCTGGTCGCCGACCTGTTCGAGGCCGTGCCCGAACTGACCGACAAGCTGTAAGCCATTGCAAAAAAGTATAAAAAGGCCCGCCTGTTTTGTCGGGCCTTTTTATACGAGCCGAATGGGCGGCGCGTTGATTGGATAAATCCGGATGCGCACGGTCCGAAGCCGTGTGACGCCCCGTCAGAACGGCTCGGGTTCATTGTGAGAAAAAAACACTTGTTAGATTTTTTCAATGCAAGCATGACTCGATAGGAATAAAACATGTCTCTGATCAAGAACTCCCCGAGTTGGGCAGTGGATGAACACAAGATGTTCGCCGATAGTACACGCAGGCTTTTCGATGCAGAGATGGCTCCGAAGATTGAAAAATGGGCGGAGCAGGGAATTGTTGACCGCGACTTCTGGAAAACAGTCGGTCAGCAGGGTGTCATGGGTGGCTCGATTGCCGAAGAATATGGTGGGTTCGGTGGCGGCATCGGGTTCGACGCGATTACCGTCTACGAGCAGGGGCGCACCGGTGATACGGGTTGGGGCTATGGGATCCAGTCCATCGTAATCCATTATCTCAACGCATATGGCAGTGAGGAACAGAAGAAAAAGTGGTTGCCGAAACTGGTCATCGGCGACAGCGTTGCGGCGATTGCCATGACCGAGCCTGGAACGGGCTCTGACCTCCAGAACGTACAAACCTATGCGGAAAAGGATGGCAACCACTACAAGATCAACGGTTCGAAGATCTTTATCACAAACGGGCACACGGCGGATCTCGTTGTTATCGTGGCAAAGACCGACCGCAACGCCGGCGCTAAGGGCGTTTCGTTGATCGTTCTGGAAACCGAGGGCGCCGAGGGCTTTCGCCGGGGACGGAACCTGAAGAAACGTAACCGCCCGATTGAAGCCGCCTGCCTGACGAAGGCTGGGTGAGCTAAGACACGTGCATAAAGACGTAGTTATGCACGTGTCTTAGCGGGAGATGCCATGTTGGGCGAGGTTCTGGGCGTTGAGCGGCGCCGTCGGTGGAGTGATGACGAGAAGCTCGAGATCTTGCTCGAGGTGGGTGTTGGTGGGGCCTCGGTCACGCAAGTTGCCCAACGGCACGAGCTCACGCGGTCGCAGGTCTATGGCTGGCGTCGTGACCTGAAGAAGAAGGGGCTATGGTCGCCGGATCGGGGCGCGGTTTTTCTACCGGTCGATTTCGGGCCGCATTCCGAACCCGCACAATCCCCTGCACCCTCTCGGCCTGTTCTTGTGGAACTGCGGCTTTCCAATGGTCGTTGCCTTCGGTTCGACAGCAGCATGGATGGCGAGGCGCTGACCCGGCTGATCCGGGCGGTGGAGGCGGCATGATCGGTCCAGGCACCGGTGTTCGCGTCTACTTGGCATGCGGCGCAACGGACATGCGGAAGGGAATTGCCGGCCTTTCGGCCCTGGCTCAGGACGTGTTGCGCCAGAAGCCAACCAGCGGTGCGGTTTTTGCTTTCCGGGGGCGCAAGGGGGATCGTCTGAAGCTGCTCTACTGGGATGGCCAAGGCTTCTGCCTCTACTACAAACTCCTCGAGCGCGGGCACTTTCCCTGGCCGAACACCGAAGCCGGGGTCGCGCGGCTGACCTCCGCCCAGCTGGCGATGCTGTGGGAGGGGATCGACTGGAGGCGTCCGGACTGGGGCGCGCCACCAGCACGGATCGGGTAGATTATCCATCTGAATCCACTTGTTTTATTGGCTCACATGCCCGCTGATGGTATCAGTCGGCATGTCCGATGATGCCGACATTCTCTCTGACGACCCCGCGGTCCTGAAGGCGATGATCGCCGCGCTTCAGACAGAGAATGCGCGCATGTCGGCCACGCTCCAGGCCCACGAGCAACTGGTTCAGGCCTTGCGCCTGCGGATCGCCAAGTTGCAGAAGCAGGCGTTCGGCAAATCTTCGGAAAAGATCGAGCGCGAGATCGCCCAGCTGGAGCTGGCACTGGAGGATCTGCTGGTCGCGGCCGCCGAACAGCACGACGGGCCGACCGAAGACGAGGAGCCTGCCGCGACCGATGCGCCTGTTGCCGAGGCAAAGCCCCGCCGACGTCCGCGCGTGTCGGAGGCAACGCCCCGCGAACGCCGGGAGCTCGACCCCGGTTCCTGTTGCCCCGATTGTGGGGGTGACCTGCGAGTGGTGGGCGAGGACGTCAGCGAGCTCCTCGATCTGGTCGCGGCGCAGATGAGGGTCATTCAGATCGCTCGGGTGAAGAAGTCTTGCCGCCGCTGTGAGCGGATGGTGCAGCCTGCGGCCCCGAGCCGTCCGATCCCCGGCAGCATGGCCGGTCCGGGTCTGCTGGCGCAGATCCTCGTCTCCAAGTTCGACGACCACCTACCGTTGTATCGCCAGAGCGAAATCTACGCCCGCATGGGCGCCGACATCCCGGACAGCACCCTTCTGGATTGGTGTGGGCGCGCCATGAAGGTGCTCGCTCCCGTCATCGAGCGGATCGAGGCCGAGGTAATGTCCGCGCCGGTGCTGCATGCAGATGACACTCCAATCCGCGTGCTGGACCGGTCACGTCGGGACCGCGGTCTCGGCAAGGGTGTCAAACAAGGCCGGATCTGGGCCTATGTCTCTGACCAACGACCCTGGGCCGGCACGGCACCACCCGGCGTCGTCTACCGCTTCTCCCCGGATCGGAAGGGGGAGCATCCGCAGCGCCACCTGCAAGCCAGCCGTGGCATCCTTCAGGCAGATGCCTATGCCGGCTTCAATCCGCTCTACGAACAGCGCGCGGATGGCAGCAGCCAGTTCCGAGAGGCCGCGTGCTGGGCGCACCTGCGGCGCGACTTCCACGATGTCTGGGAGGGCACGAAGTCCGAGATCGCGCAGGAGGCCCTCGACCGGGTCGGCAAGATCTACGATATCGAGCGCGAGATCGCAGGTCAGTCCGCCGAACTGCGACAGGCTGCGCGTCAGCAGTACTCCGGCCCCATGGTGGCTGCCTTCAAGACCTGGGCCGAGGCCCAGCTGCTGCGCATTCCGGGGAAGAGCGATCTCGCCAAGGCCATCCGTTACGGCCTCAGCCGCTGGCCCTCCTTCGAGCTCTTCCTCGAAGACGGCCGCGTCGGCATCGACAACAACCCGGCCGAGCGCGCCATGCGCCCGATCGGCATCGGGCGGAAGAACTGGCTCTTCGCGGGCTCGGATAGAGGTGGCGAAACACTGGCCCGGGCGATGACGCTCATCGAAACCGCCAAGATGAACGGGCTCGACCCCCATGCCTGGCTGGCCGACATCCTCGACCGCATTCATGATCACAAGATCAACCGGCTCGAAGAACTGCTTCCATGGCAATGGACGCCATCACACTAATCCGCGGTCACAATCGGGCGGTTACG
>Ga0208328_1000095_pt1 | contig 49252 bp, 45 predicted proteins | sample DeeseametaMP2633_FD_184170 | JGI IMG/M metagenome (GOLD analysis project Ga0208328, IMG submission 184170) | Marine microbial communities from the Deep Atlantic Ocean - MP2633 (SPAdes) | ecosystem: Environmental > Aquatic > Marine > Unclassified | place: Northeast of Antigua and Barbuda, North...
AAGCCATGTCTTGACCCAATCATGACCCGCTCAGCATAATCCAAGGTGGGTCACTTCTCGATGGAAAACCCGGGTCAGTTCCGGGTGGAAATCAACAGCGAGGCCACCTTGCCTCGGGAATCCTAACGGTGCGCTAAGGTGCCTCGGTGAGTTGCAAGCGATTTGCCTCGAATCCTATCAAGCGCGGCGCTCCAGCCGGCTGTCCTGCTCGGTGCTGATGGTCTCCCTGCGCCCCTGCGCATCGTAGACATCCATTGATTTCCGGATCTGCCGCAGCGCCCCCAGCCTCTCCGCGACATTGCGAATCCCGGCGAGCGTCTGATCAAACAGTTCCTGGTTGCGGCGCAGCTTAATGTGCAGAGGGCGGATCGCGTCACTGTTGTCGGGCGGGCTTTCAGTCAGCCGGTCGATCAGGGCGATCTTCTCCTCCATGATCGGGCCGATGTCGTCCAGCGCGCCGTCAAGCAGGGCGCGTCGTTCGCGGTCGAGCAGCGCCTCGAGCGCCTCGAGCGCGGGGGGGGCCGTATCAGTCATGCAGTCGCTCCTTCATTGCGTGATAGATCGATTCGGCGAGCCCGATGCCGCCGTGTTCCGCCAGGACCCGCGCGTGTTCAGTGCGCAGGAAAGAGGTGAATTGTTCCTCGCCGGTGCCCCCGCCGAAGCCTTCTGGACTCTCTCCAAGCCGCGCTGCTTTCAGAATTTCGTTCAGGAACGTGGCTTCCAGCTCGACGGCCGCCTTGCGCAGCGCGTCCGGAGGTTTGGCCGGACCGGTACCGGTGATTTCCATCAGGTGGCTCCAATTGGACTCAACTGACCCCATTCAATCGTGTGGCGGTAAAGAACCGGTAAGGATGTGCACGATATGTTCCCGGGAACGGAAGAATTCCCGGAGTGACCATGCTGAGCCAACTCACAGGCTTTCTGAGCCACGCGCTTGTCGCGAAGGACAAGGACAACGGTGCCGCCGAGCGCGGCGGCGAGATGCCCTTCGACGAAGTCTTTCGAAGCGTCCGCAATGAGTCGCGCTCCTCGGGCGACGACAGTTTGCCTGAGGCCGATGCTGAGCCGCGGCCTGAAGAGGTATCTGCCGCAGATCCTTCTTCCATGGAGCCTGTAGAGGTCGGGCGGGATGAGGCGTTCGCTGAAGAGCAGGAGGATGTCGATGACCTGCCTAGTTTGCCCGACCACGATGACAGTCAGGAAGCGCAAAGTGGCGCGACATTTGTCGGGAAGCAGCATCGTCCGGCACATTGGGACGGCGAACTGGGTGCTGGACTTATCGCCAAGGGCGACAATGCATCGACCATGTTCACAGCCAGACCTTCAATAGCGCCAGATAAGGCTGTCGCAACGGAGGTTTCGGCCCGTGGCGCGGTGGCCTCGATGGGGGGGGGACAGCCCGCGCATGAAACGGCCCCTATCCCCGCGGACGTGCCGCATATCCAAAGGATAGAACGCAGCACCAGATCGGAGCAGGCGGACACGCCTCGAATGCCCTCGTACCTTGAAGGCCAGGAACTGCCAGGCAAAGCCAGAGACCCATTCGCCGTAGCGCGACCAGGCTCTGTGCCGCAAGCCGATTCAGCAGCTGAGAAAACCAGAGCTAAATTTCGATCAGTCGCGTCCGGCACGCTTGTCCGTTCTAAAGGGGAAGAATCGCCAGAAAATGAAGCGTCTATGAGGACCGGTCAAACGCAAGGCCGGGAGTCTACTTCAGCGTCACGCTTGGCCCAAACCCACCCACAAAGGAGTGTCAGTGGTGGCCAACCGAGTGCAATTTCAAAGGACTTGGGTGATGCCGGAGATCAGGAAGGTGGCGAACCTAGAATCATGAGGCTTGCACATCAAAGGGGTGATAGGCTGAGCGCTTCCTTGCAGCTTCCTTCCGTCTCACGGAGCGAAGTCGACATCTTCGAATCCAAGAGCGCGGCACGCCCTGTGATCCCGGGTGACGTGGAAGGGACCGGAACGGATGTCGCCATGCCATACCCGCGAGGGGCTCTCACGACCGAAGCTCCGGCGAGTCGCTTGGAAACGAACTTGCGTTCGGGTTTAGATGTGACCCTAGCAAGACCAGGATACACCGCAGTCCGGGCACGTGGCGAAGTGCCCGTTTCTGCCGAGACTAGCCAATTGCGTGACGGCAAAATTTCTTACGGGAACCGGCTTGATGTGCCCATGCCGGCGCATGGCGCTATTGAGAGCATCCCCGACACAGAGGTTTCGGCAGCTACTTCTGTTGATCTTGTCGCCCCGAAAGCGAGAAGGAACACAGAAAACGGCGCTCAATCAAAAACAATCGCCATACGCTCTGTTTCGGCGGAAGCAGCTGGTCTCGCTGCAGATCGAACATCCAAGGACATTGGTAGGCAAGTTGAAGTCGCGTTTGGATTGCGCTCAACAGCAAGCCGCCCAGCATCAGTTGGTGACTTGGGACATATCCACCAATCATCGCGTACAACCCAGTTTGAGCCAACGACCGAACCAGCAAGGGCGCAGACCCTGTTCACAGGCGCTGCCCGCGAAGCAATGGCCCATCTGCCGGAAACAAATAGCGCCGAACCCACCGCTGCCGGAACCCTAAGGAGCGCAAACAATATGGGGCAGCAAAATGAGCCTTCTGCTGAAGTCGGCCATGTGGTCTCCGGAGAGGTGTCCGCTACGCGAAGCATGGTCCAAGGCCTTACAAAAGCCAGCAAAGACAATACCTTCGGAAATCCGCATGAGGGGAAGATGGTGACGGTGAGGGCCGGCGAAAGTGCACCGAGCCTGGGTCCGATTGGGAAGCTCGTATCACCTGAGACGCGACGGCTGCTATACCCTCAACTGGCGAAGAGCCTCCCCTTGACGGGAAACTCTCCTGAAGAAACCGTCGAGGTTTCGGGCCGTGGACAGGTGCGATCCATACACACCGTCTCAGACTCGACCTCTGGAGCTGCCCCTGAAAGTGGTGTGGATACGCGCGCACACGGCGTCGTCGGTGGTCGCATCGACAAGCGCGAGACCATACAAGCGCCAGGGCTTGTCTGGCAAAGCTCATCGCCGGGCACTGCAGCACCACAAGCGTCGGGCCTTCCTCGCGCGTATTCCGATGAGACTGTCCAGTTTTTCCGCCACCGGCCGGAGCAGACCGCCGCGCGTGTAAGCGGCGCAAAGTTGCAGAGCCCCACGCCAGAGGCTCTGACGCAGACGCAAAGCCTACGCCGCGTAGAAAGCGGGATGTCGCGCGAAAATATGACCGATGGGGCCTCACCCCCGCAGATTGGGGACAAGATTGTCTCTGCACAGGCTTTCCCGATCCGCTCTGATCAGCTTACGCAGCGAATCCAGCCTACGGGATCGGTGCTCTCGCCTGTTCTGGATGACGGCGCCCCCGAGCCGCTCGAGGCCGGCATCGGTATGTTGTCCGGCGAGGTGCGTTCGTCCGGTTCGGCCTTTCAGGCCCCTGCCGGCACGGCCTTTCACCGCACGGAAACCGCAACTTCGGTGCTGAGGCAGATGATTGAAGGGATCATGACCGCCCCCGGTACTGGCGACGATGTCATCGAACTGCAACTCCGGCCGGAGGAACTTGGCCATCTGCGCTTCCGAATGGTTCAGGGAGAGAATGGGCTTCTGCTCAACATTTCCGCCGATCGGCCGGAGACGCTCGACCTGCTGCGCCGTCATGTGGACCAATTGGCGCGGAGCCTCTCGGATCTTGGCTACGGGGGCGCCAGCTTCAGCTTCGGCGAGGGTGGACAGAGCAATGGTCGAGGCGGCGAGGCCGGTAGAGGTATGGCGACCGATCATGCGGTGCCAATCGACAGATTCCAGGACATCGAGACTCCGAAAACGACCGCACGCGGGGTTACCCCGTCCGACGGCCTCGACATTCGCATCTGAGGAGGTAGCCCATGCAAACCGGATCTGTCGGGGCGGCGAACGCTTCGATCTCTTCCTCGAACACGGCGAGCACGAAAAAGACAGTGCTCAGCTCCGATTTCGAGACGTTTCTCAAGATGCTCACCACGCAGATGCAGAACCAGGATCCGCTGAATCCGCTCGACACCACGGAGTACGCGACGCAGCTCGCGACCTTCTCCTCGGTCGAGCAGCAGGTACTGACCAACGACCTGCTCAAGGAACTGACCGGCGTCATCGGCGGCAACCAGTTCCATGAGCTTGCCGGCTGGATCGGGAAACAGGCGCTTTCAGACGCGCCGGTCTTCTACGGCGGGGCGCCGATCGTGTTGCGGCCGGAGTACGCAAGCGGCGCGGACAGCGCGCGGCTGGTCGTGCGGGATTCCGGCGGGTCGGAGGTGCAGACCCTGACCCTCGACATGTCTGATCCGGTGATCGCCTGGGTCGGGGTTGATGACCTCGGCGATCCCCTTCCCTCTGGTGTCTATAGCTTCCAGATCGAAAGCCTCTCGGGCAGCGGCGTGATCGGGAGATCCGACGCGCAGGTGTACAACCCGATCATCGAGGTGCGGCAGCAGAACGGTGAAGTGATGCTGACCCTCTCCGATGGCAGCGAGATCCGTGCCTCGGATGTGACCGCGCTGCGATCGGGTCTCGCATGACGCAAGCCAAGCACCCGCAGACCGGACGCGACCCTGCGTACCTTGATGCGACGCCGCTAGCCGGGCGGAACGACGAGGCGTCAGCTCCAGTAATGCCAGCCCAAGACCAGCACCGCGCCCAGGACCGCGCCGGCGGCACTCCAGCCGATGCGGCCTGGCCAGGGGTTGCGCCGCGAAGGCGCGTCGCCTTCGGACTGGCGGATCAGCGCGGCCTCGACCAGCCCCGGCAGGCGCGGCCCGAAACGGCCCAGAACACGGGTCGTCAGCACCAGATCACGCAGAACAGCGCGCGGGCCGAGCGAGGTCTTGATGTAGTCCTCGACCACCGGTCGCGCGGTATGCCAGATGTTCATGTGCGGGTTCAGGGACCGTGCCACGCCCTCGACCACCACCATCGTTCGTTGCAGCAGGATCAGCTCGGTCCGGGTCTGCATGCCGAAGCGCTCGGTGACCTCGAACAGGTAGGAGAGCAGCCGCGCCATCGAGATCCGCGTGGCGTCCATGCCGAAGATCGGCTCGCCGACGGCACGCAGGGCACGGGCGAATTCGTCGACGTCGCGGTCGGCGGGCACGTAGCCGGCCTCGAAATGTACCTCGGCGACACGCTTGTAGTCGCGACGAATGAATCCGTAGAGAATCTCAGCGTAGACCCGGCGAGTATATTCGTCGATGTGTCCCATGATGCCGAAATCATACGCGATGATGTCCCCATTGGGCGCCACCTTGAGGTTGCCCTGGTGCATGTCGGCGTGAAAGAAGCCGTCGCGCAGTGCATGGTTCAGGAAAAGCTGCAGCACCCGCTCGCTCAGCTTTACGCGGTCGTGGCCGGCGGCATCCAGCGCGGTATTGTCGCCGAGCGGCTCACCCTCGGCCCAGCTCATGGTCATCACCCGGCGGCCGGACAGCCCCCAGACCACGGAAGGCAGCTGGAAGCCCTCGTCGCCCTCGGTGTTGGCAGCGTATTCGCTGGCCGCGGCGGATTCGAGCCGCAGGTCGAGTTCGCCCATCACGACGCTCTCGAAATGCGTGATCACGTCGCGGGGGCGCAGCCGCCGTGAGGCGGGCGCCAGCGTCTCGATCATGTCGGCGGCGAAGTAGAAGGCGTCGATGTCGGTGCGGAAGGCACGCTCGATCCCCGGACGCAGCACCTTGACCGCAACCGTCTCACCGGTGTCGGCGCGGCGCGCCTTGTGCACCTGCGCGATGGATGCGGCGGCCACGGGCTCGCTGAATTCGGAGAAGATCTCGGGCAGCGCCACGCCGAGCTCGGACTCGATCTGGGCGCGGGCCTTCTCGACACCGAAAGGCGGCAGCTTGTCCTGCAGCACCCGGAGCTGGTTCGCGAGGTCCTGCCCCACCACGTCGGGTCGGGTCGAGAGGATCTGGCCGAACTTGATGTAGGCCGGCCCCAGGGCAGACAGCGCGCGGGTGGCGGGCGGCATCGACGGGTCGCCCTCGATCCCGAGCCACTTGAACGGCCAGACCAGCGTGCGGAAGGCCACGCGCACGGACTTGGGCGCGTCGAGCGCGTCGAGCACGACCCCCATGGCGCCCGTGCGTTCGAAGGTGGCGCCGGTGCGGATCAGGCGCCAGATGTTGTGCGGTCCACGCATGAATTACAGCTTCCAGCCCGAATGAAGGCAGGCGATGCCCATCGACAGGTTGCGGTACTTGGCGTTCCCGAAGCCCGCCGCCCGGACCATGCCGAGGAAGGTCTCCTGGTCGGGGAACTTGCGGATCGACTCGACGAGGTACTGGTAGCTGTCGCGGTCGCCGGCGATGGCCTGCCCCATGCGGGGGATGATGTGGAACGAGTAAAGATCGTAGATCTTCTGCATCATGTCGTTGGGAATCTGGCTGAACTCGAGCACCATCAACCGGCCGCCGGGGCGAAGCACGCGGTAGGCCTCGTTCAGCGCCTCCTGCGGGCGGGTGACGTTCCGGATGCCGAAGGAGATGGTGTAGACGTCGAAGCTGTTGTCCGGGAAGGGCAGCGCCATGGCGTCGCCCACCACCCAGTCGAGCTCGTCGGCCTTGGCGGCGGCCTCGGCGCGCTTGCGGCCCTCGACCAGCATCGGCTCGGTCAGGTCGAGCACGGTGGCGTGGCCATGGCCCGCGCGCTTGAGGAAGCGGAACGAGATGTCGCCGGTGCCGCCCGCGACATCGAGCAGCCGCTGCCCGGGCCGTGGCGCCAGCCAGTCCATCATCGCATCCTTCCAGATGCGGTGGATGCCCATCGACATGGCGTCGTTCATCACGTCGTATTTCGACGCCACCGACCCGAAGACGCCGCGCACCCGGCCTGCCTTCTCGCTTTCGGGGATATCGGTGAAACCGAAATGCGTGGTTTTCTGGGTGTCGTCGCTCATGGGTCTTGCCGTCCTCTTGCTGCATCTCCTTATAGAGCGCGCGGCCCGCGCTGCAATGCGGCCCCGTGACAAGGAGTGAGAATGCCCGAACTGCCCGAAGTCGAAACCGTGCGCCGCGGCCTCGCCCCCGTGATGGAGGGCAACACCATCGCGAAGGCGCTGGTCAACCGTCCCGACCTGCGCTGGCCTTTCCCCGAGCGCATGGCCGAGCGCCTCACCGGGGCCCGGGTCGAGCGGCTGCGGCGGCGGTCGAAGTACATTCTGGGCGATCTCGACAGCGGCGAGACCCTGCTCATCCACCTCGGCATGACCGGGCGGATGCTGGTCTCGGGCGATGCGCTGGGGCGGTTCGTGCACGACCACCCTTCCCCGGAAAAGCACGATCACGTGGTGCTCGACATGGCCGACGGCGCCCGCATCACCTTCAACGACCCGCGACGTTTCGGCGCGATGGACCTGATGCCCACGGCGACGGCCGAGCAGCATCCGCTGCTGGCGGCGCTGGGGCCGGAACCGCTGGGCAACGCGTTCAGCGAATCCCACCTCGTGGCGGCGCTGTCGGGGCGAACGATGCCGATCAAGTCGGCGCTGCTCGACCAGAAGATCGTCGCGGGGCTTGGCAACATCTACGTCTGCGAGGCGCTTTACCGCTGCGGGATTCATCCCGGACGTCGCGTCAGCAGAATTTCCGCGAAACGCATCGCCTCGCTCGTCCCGGTGATCCGGCAGGTTCTGGAGGAGGCCATCGTGGCGGGCGGCTCGAGCCTGCGCGATTTCCGCCAAGCCGATGGCGAGCTTGGATATTTTCAGAACAGCTTCGACGTCTACGGTCGCGAGGGCGCGCCCTGCCGGACGCCGGGATGCACGGAAACCGTCCACAGGATCGTGCAATCGGGGCGCTCGTCCTTCTACTGTCCGAGCTGCCAAAGATAGCTTGATCGGTCCGGTCAAGCTGTTAAGGCTGCGTTTTGACGCTAACGGACGGGAGCCCGAAGTCATGGCCTATGAGACGATCATCGTCGAAGTAGAGGACCACGTCGCAACCATCACCCTCAATCGCCCGGACGCCCTGAACGCCCTCAACAGCCATCTTCTGTCAGAGCTGGCGCAGGCCCTCACCGAGGCGGACGCCAACGACAAGGTGCGCTGCATCATCCTGACCGGCTCGGCCAAGGCCTTTGCCGCAGGGGCCGACATCAAGGAGATGTCCGAGAAGAGCTTCGTCGACATGTTCCTCGGCGATTTCTTCCAGCCGACGGTCGATGCTGCCGCGAAGGTGCGCAAGCCGATCATCGCGGCGGTCAGCGGCTACGCGCTGGGCGGCGGCTGCGAGCTGGCGATGATGTGCGATTTCATCATCTGCGCCGACAACGCCAAGTTCGGCCAGCCCGAGATCAACCTCGGCGTGATCGCCGGCATCGGCGGCACCCAGCGCCTGACCCGCTACGTGGGCAAGTCCAAGTCGATGGATATGCACCTGACGGGCCGGTTCATGGATGCGGAAGAAGCCGAGCGCGCCGGTCTGGTGAGCCGCGTCGTCCCCGCCAAGCAGCTGATGGACGAGGTACGCACCGCGGCGGACAAGATCGCCGAGAAGTCGATGATCGCGACCATCGCGGCCAAGCAGGCGGTCAACCGCGCCTACGAGACCACGCTGACCGAAGGTCTGCTGTTCGAGCGCCGGGTGTTCCACTCGCTCTTCGGCACCGAGGATCAGAAGGAAGGCATGGCCGCCTTCCAGGAAAAGCGCAGCGCGCAGTTCCGCGACCGCTGATCGCGCAGGCGACACTGTCTTGAGCGGCCCGCCGGTTCGGCGGGCCGTTTTGCGTTTCCCGGCCGGGATGCCGCGGGCCGTGAGCGGGCCCCGGTCCGGCCGGGCTCAGGTCATGTCAGGATTGCAGGGCGCCGCGATGGCTGCGGATGGCGGCCTGGATGGCGCGCCAGTCGCGCGCCTGGGTGGCGTTTCCGCGCTCTTCGCTTTCGCGCACCTTCTGCGCGGCTTCGATCTCGGCCCGGTCGCCATGGGTGCGGTAGAGCGCCTGTGCGTACTCGGTGATCTGCATTGCGTCCATCTCTGACTCCTCCCTTCAGTGAGAACACGCCCGCCGTGACGGGAGCCCGACTATAGGGAACTGAAAGCGATTCTGCGACCCATGGCGCGTTTCGGGCATTTGGGCTTTGCTTTTCCGCGATTTTGCTATAGCTGCCGCCGCTACATGCGCGTGATGCCCGCTTTGGCAAGAATCGGTCCCGACACAGAGTCCGGGTCAAGGCGGTATTGCGCACTCCAGATACCAAAGACCCGAGACAGACAGGACTGATCATCATGGCAAATTCGCCCCAGGCCAAAAAACGCGCCCGCCAGAACGAAAAGCGGTTCGCGGTCAACAAGGCCCGCCGTTCGCGCATCCGCACCTTCCTCCGCAAAGTCGAGGAGGCCATCGCCTCCGGTGACAAGGACGCCGCAGTCGCCGCCCTGCGCGCCGCACAGCCCGAGCTGATGCGCGGCGTGACGAAGGGTGTCTTCCACAAGAACACCGCGTCGCGGAAGATCTCGCGCCTCGCGTCGCGCGTCAAATCGCTCGGCTGAAAAGCCACACACTGCGAATATCTCTAAGGCGAAAGGCACCACAACCAGTGGTGCCTTTTTTCGTTCCTCCACCCATTAATTGATCAAAGAGATTCTTTTTCGGTAAACTCCGGAGTCAAGTTTGAAGATCGGTTGCCGCTGTTCACGCCGAGTTGCTAATTTCAACAAGCGAGTCACATTGCTTGGGGGGACAGGCAAGCGGATCAGCGCCACGCATTCCAGTGGCGTTTGAAGCCGCGTCTTCGGCAGTCTGCTGTCACAGCTGTCGGAACAGGGCGCAAGCCCTGCCAGTCCGAACATATACAAAGCGCGGAAAGCGCCAGCCAGGCCACCTTTGCACAGGGGAGCACGGGCGGTAGCGGCGTTTTTTCCGGTCAGGGGTGCGTGTCACCCCAGCCCATGCTTCCACGGCATGGGGCAGCCGAGTATTGTCAAGCGACGTGCCTCGCGGGGCGCCACGCGCAGGGCGCCCCGGGACGACGAGTCGAGCACATGGCAAGAAGCTTTCGGAGCGGGGACAGAATGACGAAGGAACAATGGGGCGCGTTGCAGGACCAATTGAGCAGCACGATCGGGGAGAACAACTACAAGACCTGGATCCAGCCAATCGAATTCCACGGCATCGAGCCCGGTGGCATCGCGGTCTTCAATGTCCCGACGAACTTCATCGGCACCTACGTGTCGCAGAATTTCGGCGAGCTGCTGCTGGCCAAGCTGGCATCGATGGATTGCGAGATCAGGCGCCTGAAGTTCCAGGTGGCGAACGTCGATACGCGACCGTCGCAGCAGCCGCGCCCGGCTCCCACCGCGGGCTCCCCCGCGTCCACGCAGACGGCGAACGCGACCTCGGGGGACGTGCTTCCGGGGGCTCCGCTCGACGCCCGCTTCACCTTTGACAGCTTCATCGTCGGCAAGCCGAACGAGCTGGCCCACGCCGCGGCCAAGCGCGTGGCCGAGGGTGGCCAGGTGACCTTCAACCCGCTCTTCCTCTACGGCGGCGTCGGCCTCGGCAAGACGCACCTGATGCATGCGATCGCATGGGACCTGCGCAACCACCGTCCCGACCTGAACGTGCTCTACCTCTCCGCCGAACAGTTCATGTACCGCTTCGTCCAGGCCTTGCGCGAACGCCGCATGATGGACTTCAAGGAGCTGTTCCGCTCGGTCGACGTGCTCATGGTGGACGATGTGCAGTTCATCGCCGGCAAGGATTCCACCCAGGAAGAGTTCTTCCACACGTTCAACGCGCTGGTGGACCAGAACAAGCAGATCATCATCTCGGCCGACCGTGCCCCCGACGAGATCAAGGACCTCGAGAACCGCATCCGCTCGCGGCTCCAGTCCGGCCTCGTCGTCGACCTGCACCCGACCGACTACGAACTGCGCCTCGGCATCCTCCAGTCCAAGGTTCAGAACTACCGCCTGCAATACCCGTCGCTGCAACTCGACGACGGCATCCTCGAATTCCTCGCGCATCGCATCTCGACCAACGTCCGGGTGCTCGAGGGCGCGCTGACCCGCCTTTTCGCCTTCGCATCGCTTGTCGGCCAGCCGATCACCATGGAGCTGACGCAGGATTGTCTCGCCGACGTGCTGCGCGCCTCGGACCGCAAGATCTCGATCGAGGAGATCCAGCGCAAGGTGGCAGAGCATTACAACATCCGTCTCTCGGATCTCATCGGCCCGAAGCGGGTGCGCAACTTCGCGCGTCCGCGGCAGGTGGCGATGTACCTCTGCAAGCAGCTCACCGCCCGCTCGCTGCCCGAGATCGGCCGCCGCTTCGGCGGGCGCGACCACACCACCGTGATGCACGGGGTGAAGCGCATCGAGGAACTGCGCACGCAGGACAGCCAGATCGCCGACGACGTCGAGCTGCTGCGCCGCGCACTCGAAGCCTGAGTCCCTGTCACAACACATCGAGCCGGGGCCGCGAAACCGTGGCCCCGCGGCCTTGACGGCACATTGAAACCATCGGATCAATCGCAGAAACAACGCTTGGAGCGGCTAGCGCATGGCGCTAGGCTGCATCTCCGGCATCGCGGAGGGTGAGGGATGAAAGTCAGTATCGAACGCGCGACACTGCTCAAGGCAGTGAGTCAGGCGCAATCCGTGGTGGAACGGCGCAATACCATTCCGATCCTCGCCAACGTCCTGATCGAGGCCGAGGGCAACACGGTGACCTTCCGGGCCACCGATCTCGACATCGAGGTCCTGGACAAGGCGCCGGCGCAGGTCGAGCGGGCAGGGGCCACGACCGTGTCGGCGGTGACGCTGCACGAGATCGTCCGCAAGCTGCCCGACGGGGCGCTGGTGCAACTGTCCGAGGACGGCGGCGCGGGCCGACTGACGGTGACCGCAGGGCGGTCGAACTTCAACCTCGCCACCCTGCCGAAGGAAGACTTCCCGGTCATGGCCTCGTCGGAATACGCGACGAACTTCACCGCCAAGGCCGAGGTGCTGCGCAAGCTCTTCGACAAGTCGAAATTCGCCATCTCCACCGAAGAGACCCGTTACTACCTGAACGGTGTCTACATGCACATCGCCGACGGCGAAGAGGGCCGGGTGCTGCGCTGCGTCGCCACCGACGGCCACCGCCTCGCCCGCATCGACGCGCCGCTGCCCTCGGGCGCTGAGGCCATGCCGGGCGTGATCGTGCCGCGCAAGACCGTGGGCGAGCTGCGCAAGCTGCTTGACGAGGACGAGATGGACATCGCGGTGTCGGTCTCCGAGACCAAGGTGCGTTTCGCCACGCCCGACATCACCCTGACCTCCAAGGTCATCGACGGCACCTTCCCCGACTATTCCCGCGTGATCCCCACCGGCAACACCCGCCGGCTCGAGGTCGATGCGAGCGAGTTCGCCAAGGCGGTGGACCGGGTCGCAACCGTCTCGTCCGAGCGGTCGCGCGCGGTGAAGCTGCAGCTCGACGAAGACCGGCTGGTGCTCTCGGTGAACGCGCCCGACAGCGGCGCCGCCGAGGAAGAGCTGGCCGTGGCCTATGGCGACGACCCGCTCGAGATCGGCTTCAACGCCAAGTACCTGCTCGAGATCGCCAGCCAGGTGGATCGCGAGAACGCGGTGTTCATGTTCAACTCGTCCGGCGACCCGACCCTGATGCGCGAGGGCAGCGACACCAGCGCGGTCTATGTCGTGATGCCGATGCGGGTGTGAGTCGGGGCACAACGACCCCGAAGCCTCGCACCGCTTGCGAGCCAGCCGTCGCGTATCCGGACAAGAGCGAGGGACAGGCACCGCGCCTGTCTTTCATCTGTCTGGAGATACTCGGAAAAACACCTCCCAACATGCGCCAGGCACGTCCATGAGCCTGCACCTTTCCTCGCTCGCGCTGTCGCATTTCCGCTCGCACCGGCGGGCGGAGATCGCGGTGGATGCGCGTCCCGTGGCGATCTACGGGCCGAACGGGGCGGGCAAGACCAATCTCATCGAGGCGGTGTCGCTGCTGTCGCCCGGCCGCGGCATGCGGCGTGCCGCGGCGCAGGAGATCGCCCGCCGGCCCGAGGCCGTTGGCTGGCGCATCGGCGCGGAATTGCACGCCCCAGACGGGGTCCACGAAATCGACATCCGTGCCGAAGCCGGGGCCGCGCGGCAGGTCTCGATCGACGGCAAGCCCGCGCCGCAGACGGCGCTGGCGCGGATCGCCCGGGTGCTCTGGCTGGTGCCCTCGATGGACCGGCTCTGGATCGAGGCGCCCGAGGGCCGCAGGCGGTTTCTCGACCGCATGACGCTGTCGTTCTTTCCCGACCACGCCGACGCCTCGCTGACCTACGAAAAGGCCATGCGCGAGCGCAACCGGCTGCTCAAGGATCAGGTCCGCGACGCGCATTGGTACGCGGCGCTCGAAGGGCAGATGGCGCAGGCCGGCGCGCTGCTCCAGTCGAACCGGCAGGCGGCGCTGGCACGGCTGGTGCAGGCGCAGGAGGGGGCCGAGACGCAGTTTCCCGCCGCCGAGCTTGAGCTGGTGTCGACCGAGGCCGACATCCCCGAGACCGCCGAGGACCTGCGCGCCGCGCTGTCCGAGAGCCGCTTCCGCGACATGGCCGCCGGGCGCACGCTGATCGGGCCGCACCGCGCCGACCTGCACGGGGTCTTCGCCGCCAAGGGCGTGCCGGCCTCGGACTGCTCCACCGGCGAGCAGAAGGCGCTGCTGATCTCGCTGATCCTCGCCAACGCGCGGGCGCTGGCCGCCGACCTCGGTGCGCCGCCGATCCTGCTGCTCGACGAGGTCGCGGCCCACCTCGACGCGGGCCGCCGCGCGGCGCTTTACGACGAGATCTGCGCGCTGGGGGCGCAGGCCTGGATGACTGGCACCGGACCCGAGCTCTTTGAAGAGCTCGGCGCCCGCGCACAGCGGCTCGAGGTGCGCGAGGAGGGCGGGCAATCATTCGTTGAAAACCCGCACAACTGACACCAAATCTTGTGTCATCAGCGTGACATTGCAGGGCTTTCCCACTATAAAATCCACAAACAAGACAGAGGATGGCTAGATGGCCGAACCCGCAGGCGCGCCGCAGGAATACGGCGCGGATTCTATCAAGGTTCTCAAGGGCCTGGAAGCAGTGCGCAAGCGTCCCGGGATGTATATCGGCGACACCGATGACGGCTCGGGGCTGCACCACATGGTCTACGAGGTCGTGGACAACGGCATCGACGAGGCTCTGGCAGGCCACGCGGACTTCGTTCGCGTGAAGATTCATGCCGACAACTCGGTCTCGGTGCGCGACAACGGCCGCGGAATCCCGGTCGACATGCACCACGAGGAAGGCGTCTCGGCGGCCGAGGTCATCATGACCCAGCTGCACGCCGGCGGGAAGTTCGACCAGAACTCCTACAAGGTTTCCGGCGGTCTGCACGGCGTGGGCGTCTCGGTTGTGAACGCGCTCTCGGTCTGGCTCGAGCTGCGCATCTGGCGCAACGGCAAGGAGCACTACGCGAAGTTCGAGCACGGTGAGACCACCGAGCACCTGCGCGTGGTGGGCGAGGCTCCGGGCGAGAAGGGCACCGAGGTGCGCTTCCTCGCCTCGACCGATACCTTCTCGAACCTCGACTTCGACTTCCACACGCTCGAAAAGCGCCTGCGCGAACTCGCCTTCCTGAACTCCGGCGTGCGCATCATCCTCGAGGACGAGCGCCCGGCGGAACCGCTGCGGATCGAGCTGCACTACGACGGCGGCGTGAAGGAGTTCGTGAAATACCTCGACCGCTCCAAGCAGCCGATGATGCCCGATCCGATCTACATGACCGGCGAGAAGGACGGCATCGGCGTCGAGGTCGCGATGTGGTGGAACGACAGCTACCACGAGACCGTGCTGCCCTTCACCAACAACATCCCGCAGCGCGACGGCGGCACCCACCTCGCGGGCTTCCGCGGGGCGCTGACCCGGACGCTCACCCGCTACGCCACCGACAGCGGCATCGCCAAGCGCGAGAAGGTCAACTTCACCGGCGACGACGCCCGCGAAGGCCTGACCTGCGTGCTCTCGGTCAAGGTCCCCGATCCCAAGTTCTCGAGCCAGACCAAGGACAAGCTGGTTTCGTCCGAGGTGCGTCCGGCGGTCGAGAACCTTGTGAACGAGAAGTTGACCGAGTGGTTCGAGGAGCACCCGAACGAGGCCAAGATCATCGTCGGCAAGATCGTCGAGGCGGCGCTGGCCCGCGAGGCCGCCCGCAAGGCGCGCGAACTCACCCGCCGCAAGAACCCGATGGATGTCAACTTCCTCGCCGGCAAGCTCAAGGACTGCTCCGAAAAGGACCCGTCCAAGACCGAGCTCTTCATCGTCGAGGGTGACTCCGCAGGCGGCTCGGCCCAGACCGGGCGCGACCGTGGCACGCAGGCGATCCTGCCGCTGAAGGGCAAGATCCTCAACGTCGAGCGCGCGCGTTTCGACCGGATGCTCGGCAGCCAGGAGATCGGCAACCTCGTGATGGCGCTCGGTACCGGCATTGGCCGCGACGAGTTCAACATCGAGAAGCTGCGGTATCACAAGATCATCCTGATGACCGACGCCGACGTCGACGGCGCGCACATCCGGACGCTGCTGCTGACCTTCTTCTACCGGCAGATGCCGGAGCTGATCGAGGGCGGCTACCTCTACATCGCGCAGCCGCCGCTCTACAAGGTGAGCCGCGGCAAGTCCGAGGTCTACGTCAAGGACCAGGCGGCGCTCGACGCTTACCTGATCGACCAGGGCATCGAGGGCGCGCATCTCACGCTGGGCAGCGGCGAGGTCATCGTCGGACAGGACCTGCGGCGCATCATCGACGAGGCACGCCAGCTCAAGCGCGTGCTCGACGCCTTCCCGACCCATTACCCGCGCCACATCCTCGAGCAGGCCGCCGTGGCCGGGGCCTTCGTGCCCGGCGCCGTGGATGCCGACCTTCAGGGCGTGGCCGACCGGGTGGCGCAGCGGCTCGACCTGATCGCGGTCGAGTACGAGAAGGGCTGGACCGGCCGCATCACGCAGGACCGTGGCATCCGTCTGGCGCGGATCCTGCGCGGCGTGGAAGAGGTCCGGACGCTGGACGGTCCGATGCTCCGCTCGGGCGAGGCGCGCAAGACCGGCAGCTTCACGCAGGCGCTGCAGGCGATCTACTCGACCGCCTCCACGCTCGAGCGCAAGGATCGCCGGCAGGCCATCTACGGCCCGCTCGGCCTGCTCGAGGGCATCCTCGAGGAAGGCGAGAAGGGTCTGGCCCTGCAGCGCTACAAGGGACTGGGCGAGATGAACCCGGGCCAGCTCTGGGAGACGACGCTCGATCCCGACGCGCGCACGCTGCTGCAGGTGCGGGTCGACGACCTGACCGAGGCCGACGACATCTTCACCAAGCTGATGGGCGACGTGGTGGAACCGCGGCGCGAGTTCATCCAGCAGAACGCGCTCAGCGTCGAGAACCTCGACTTCTGAGCCCCTCTGGGCCGGAGGCGTGAGACAAGCGAAGGGCGGCGTGCAGGGACTGCGCGCCGCCCTTTGACTTGGTCTGGTTCGTGGCGTGGGGCAGGGGCACAGGGCCCGGGGGTCAGTGGCCGCCCGAGAACACCAGCTGCTGCACCGGCATGAACAGCATCCGCAGCCGCAGGCCGGCGGCATGCACCACCCCGATGGTGTCCACCACGTGCAGGAAGATCTTCCGGCCGATGGGCAGCGTCTCGTCCTCGAGCTTGGCGTGGTTGTCGGTGTAGAGCATCACGATGCAGCTGCTGCCGGGCGGGACGCGGCTGGCCTCGCCGGGGTAGAGTGGCTCGAGATAGGTCAGAACGCTGCCCGGGCGGACGTTGTCCTGCGGATCCGCGAGCCGGTCGGTGGGCCGGATCTGTCCCGCCGGGATCACGTCCTGCACCTGCGTCACGACCATGGGGATGATATCAAGGGGCTTGGACATGCAGCCCATCTCGCCGACCATCCCGGTGTGGATGACCTGCGCGGCGATCTGGCTGAAGGCGGCCTGGAACCGGTTGCGGCCCGACTCTGTGGGCACGAGGATCCCCGCGGGCCTCGCCAGCGGGCTGATGAAATCGCCGATCTGCAGGCCGAACTGTTCGATCTGCCCGTCGATGCCCGCGACGATCACCGTCTTGTCGAGCTCGGCCTGCGCCAGCGCCACCTGCGCCCTGGCGCTCTCGAGCTTGGCGGGGATGACCTGGTCGATCTGCTGCTGCGCGCTCTGCTGCTGCAGCTCCGCCGCCTGAAGCTGCGCCTGCCGCTGGTCGACGAGGTTCTCGAGGCGCTCGATCTCGGTCAGCCGGACGGCGCTGGAGCCCTGATCGCGCAGGGTCTCGTTGCGCTCAAGCTCCTCCTGCGACTGGGTCAGCGCGGCGCGGGCCTGCGCCACGCCGGCCTCGGCCAGCGCAAGATCGGTCTCGGCGATGGTGGCCGAGACCTCGGTCTCGACCAGCTGCGCCCGCGCCGCGTCGAGCGAAGCGCGCTGCGACAGGCCGTCGAGCTCGATCAGCCGATCGCCAGCCGAGACGATCTGGTTGTTCGAGACGTGGATCTCGGAGACCCGGCCGCTGACCTGCGGGAGGATGGTGACGGTGCGGAAGTAGGAGTTCACGGTCAGGCTCGCCGGGTGGTAGTAGAACAGCACCGTGATCAGCGAGATGGTCAGCATCAGCCAGATGGTGAGGCCCCAGCGCAGCTCGTACCACATGGAGAAGAGCGTGATTTCGTGCCCGATCCGTTTGCCCTGACCATAGCGGCGGAACAGGTAATCGGGCAGCAGCGAGACCAGCGAACAGAGGATCGCTTCGAGCATCGGGTCAGCTCTCCTCTTTCGGTGCGTCGGAGGCGCGGGTGTGCCCATGCCCATGATGGCCGTGGGCAGGCGCGGCCTCGGGCGTCTCGGCGACGGGCTGGGGCTCTCCCAGCGCCTTGGCCTTCAGCGCCGCCAGCGAGTCGGCGATGGATTCGATCGGGGTGAGCAGGTCGGGTACCCGGAACCCGGCCACGAGGATCGCCGCCGCCCAGAACAGGTTGTTGTGGGTGAACAGCGCCAACAGCGCGAGGATTCCGACGATCTGAAGCTGCGGATGGTTGCTCTTGTGGGCCATCCGCTCGGGGATCGCGTGGAGCGTGAGATAGAACACCCCGAGCGCGGCGACGAGGATGATCCCGAAGATCACCATCGCGGTGAACAGGACATCGCTGCCGTCGGCCCCGGCCACGTAGCCGGGGATGTGATGCGGCGCGAGCGGATGGATGGACGTTTGCTCCACAAAAGACCCCCATGTGCTGCGGAACCACGGGCATTTAGGCACAGTCACGGGGGCGTGATAAGCTTTTTCTCGCCAGTTCCTGCACTTAAGAGGTCCTGGCGAGATCTGGATGCTACTTACACGGGAATCCCGCCTCGGCCCCCTGACGCGCGATGCTCTCGGCGATCAGGGCGGGCGTGTCGGCCCAGGCGATGAAGGGCGGCAGCATCGGGCCCTCGAAGCCCGCGGCGGCCAGCGCGGCGGGGACGTCATCGCTCATGTGACCGGATTCCTGCGCGAAATAGGGCAGGCAGACCGCCTGCGACAGGCCCTGCGCCACGTCCTTGAGGAACGGCGGCTGCTCGATGAAGCCGGTGCGGGTCGCGGTGAAACCGAGGCCCGCGTGCAGGGTCTTGGCGAAGGCATAAGCGCTGTCGGCACTGGTGCGCGAGACGGCGCTGCCGTGCGCGGCGACGACCAGCGCCGTCTCGGAGGCCTGCCAGCCGCGGGTCGCGAGGAACGCGGACAACTCGCGCCGGGCGCAGGCTTCGAGCCCGGGCTCAACGCCGAAGGGTTCGAGCATCCTCACCCCCAGCGCGCGGGCCTTCTTTGCCAGCACCTGACCGGTGAACCAGCCCCGCGCCATGAAGAACGGGTAGATCAGCGGCTTGCCCAGCCGCGCGATCTCGGCCTCGAGCTTGCCGGTGGTGGCAAGCGTGGCGCTGCCGATCTCCCATCCGGACATCCGGGATTCGACCCTCACGGCCAGCGCCCGCAGCGCGGCCTCCTGCGAGGGCGGGTCGGAGGGACTTCCATGGGCCACGATCACTGCGGACAGTGGGGGCGTCGGGGGCTGGGCCATTTCGTCGGCGACTCCTTGCAGCTACTTGATTTGTTTTTGTTTGTGCTCGTTGGCGTAAGGGAGGGCGACGCTCGGCAGCGTCTGGATGGATGCTAGACGATTCGAACGGGTCCGTCTCCGGACCTATCCGGATTTTTGAAGATGCGTCGTGACAGCCGCCTTTTCAACAGGTGATGGAACCGCGTGCCGTGCCGGGACGTTGAAATGGGGTTCATCCAGGAGGCCACCGTGCAGTCCCAGCGCACCGTTTGCGTCATTCTCAACGAAAGATCCGGAGACCACGCGGAAGGCGACCGTCGCGCCAGGATCGCGGCATTGCTGGGAGAGGCCGGGCTCAATGCCAAGGTGGTCACCCCGGACCGCAACCAGGACCTGACCGAGGCCGCCCGTCGTGCGCTGCGCCAAAGCGGTGCCGACATGCTGGTCGCCGCCGGCGGGGACGGCACCATTGCGGCAGTTGCGGCCGCGAGCCATGACGAGGGCGTGCCGATGGGGGTGATCCCGCAGGGCACCTTCAACTACTTCGCGCGCGGGCTCGACATCCCCGAGGACATGGAAGGCGCCATCGACGTGCTGGCCAATGGCGAGCTGCACGACATGCCGCTGGGCGAAGTCAACGGCGAGGTGTTCCTGAACAACGCCAGCCTCGGGGTGTACCCTCTGATCCTTCACCGGCGCGAGAGCATCTACAACCGCTGGGGCCGCTCGCGCTTTGCCGCCTACTGGTCGGTGCTGCTGGCGCTCTCGGGCTTCCGCCGCCCGCTTAAGCTGCGCATCGTGATCGACGGGGAGGAGAGGAAGGTGCGCACGTCGCTGGTCTTCGTCGCCAACAGCGCCTACCAGCTCGAGCGTTTCAACCTCGACGGCGTCGAGGCGGTGCGGGACGGCAAGTTCGCGCTCTTCACCGCCAAGGGCGAGCGCAGCATCGACCTCGTGCGCACGGCGCTGAAACTGGCGGGCGGCGCGGCCCAGAAGGGCGCCGATTTCGACCTCGTGACCGCCCGCGACATCACCATCCACACCGGCCGCCCCAAGGCGCTTGTCGCCCGCGACGGCGAGAAGGCCCTGATGAAGACACCGATCCGCGTCCGGTTGCGCGACGTGCCCCTCCGAGTCATGGTGCCCCGAAACGACCCGACAGAATGACCCGAATAGCCCATATCTCAGACCTGCACTTCGGACGCACCGATGTCGAACTGCTCGACCCGCTGCTCGCCGCGGTGAACGGAGCGCGTCCCGATCTCGTTGCCGTCACCGGCGATTTCACCCAGCGCGCCCGTGTGTCGCAATACCGCGAGGCCCGCGCCTTCCTCGACCGGCTCGAAGCGCCGTGGATGGCGGTGCCGGGCAATCACGACGTCTCGCTCGACAATCTCTGGATGCGGTTCATCCGGCCCTACAAGCGGTATCGCGAGCATATCTGCAACGACCTCTTCCCGACCTTCCGGGGCGCGGGGATCGTGGCGGTGGGGCTCAACACCGTCGACCGCTACCGCTGGCAGCGCGGCAAGGTGCGCTGGTTCCAGCTGCGCCAGGCCTGCCGCATCTTCGGCGAGTCCGAGGGCACCAAGCTGGTGCTGGCGCATCACCCGTTCGAACAGGATGCCGACGTGAAAAAGAGCCTGATGCGCGGGGCCAACAAGGCCATCGAGCAGCTCTCGGATTGTGGCGCGCATATCGTGCTCTCGGGCCACCTGCACCGCTGGCGGGCCGAACCCTTCCTGTCGCGCAAGAACCGCTCGCAGGTGCTGCAGGTTCACGTGGGGACCGGGCTTTCGACCCGGCTGCGCGGGCAGGAGAACGACTTCGCCCTGCTCGACGTGGCGGACGACGAGGTCGCGGTGACGCGGATGATCGCCCGTGACGGTGCCTTTGCCGAGGCCGGCGTGCGCCGGTTCGTGTATGGTGACGAGGGCTGGAAGGAGCGCCGCGACACTGCGTCCGCGGAGCCGGTGGGAACGGTCAGGGACCCCGCGGCGTTGCGCCACTGAGTCAACAGGAGGGGGGCCGATGACAGAGCGCGAGACCGACACCGCCGAAAATGCCGAACACGTGGCGCATCCGCGCGACGTGCGTGCCGGGCCCGGAGACGCGGGCGCCGCCGACCGGCCCAGCCATCTTCCCGAGACTGCCGCAGACCGCCGCGCCGGACGCAGCGCGACGCGGCTGTTTCTCGGGCTGCTTCTTCTGGGGGTGCTGGTCGCGGTGGTCCTCGGCTGGGCGGCGATGAACTGAACAAGGCCGACCGTGCGCCCGGGGGCTCAGATCACCCCGAGCGCGAAGAGCGGCACCAGCGCCGCGCCCACGATGACGCAGCTTCCGAACAGCGCGAAGATACCGTCGCGCGCCAGCAGCGCCGTGGCGATCAGCATCACCGCGCCGCCGAGCAGCGAGGACGAGAACGGCACGATCTCGAGGAACGGCATCGCCGCGCCGCAGAGGAAGCACAGCAGTTGCAGCCACTTGGACAGGGGGGCGGAGGTCAGCACCCGCAGCCGGCGCTTGGAATGCTTGTCGAGCCAGTTGCTCACCACGCGCAGCTTGCCCACCGCATTGTGGGCCTTTTCGCTGTCGATGCGGCGGCGCATCAGCGCGTCCGGCAGCCAGAGATGTTTCCGGGACACCAGCATCTGCGCCGAGATGAAGGCGATCGTCAGCCCGCAGGCCGAGGAGAACAGCGGAATCCCCGACAGCGGCGAGACCACCAGCAGGGCAGGCACCATCAGCGCCGGCAGGAACGAGCTCTCGCCGAATTCCTCGAACAGGTCCCGCAATGTGAGGTCTTCTGCTTCGGTCACCCTGGATAGTCTGTCGACGATCTGCCCGACGGGCCCGTGCCCTTGTTGCGCCGCGGCTGTCATTTGGTGCGGGTCTCCTGTTCCGATCCTTACTCAATGCACGGGGTCCGTCCGGGTTCCGTTGCAACAGCCTATAGCAGATGAAAAAAGGGGCGGGCAGAGGACTGGGCATGGTGCTACCGTCCGCCGGGTTTCCGGGCCGAATCCGGTGTAGCTCAAGGGGGGCCGCTTGGCCAAAAGCCGCGGACAGAACAGCGTCACCTGGCGCGCGAGACCGGGCGTGGTGACCCGCGCCGTGCTCAGCCACGGGATGATCTTGTCAGCCATTTTCCTGCCACCCACGGCGGTGGCCCTGATCGAGGGCGAGTGGGAACTCGCCGCGATGACCGGCGGCGCCTCGGCGCTCTGCATCGGCGCCGGGCTTGCGGGACGGCGGTTGCCGCCCCCGCACGACCTGCGCGCCATCGAGGCGGTCTGCACGCTGGTGATCCTCTTTCTCTTTGCCGCGATCCTGCCGGTGCCCGCCTTCCAGGTGCTGGGGCTGGGCGTGCTGGATGCGCTCTTCGAATCCGTCTCCGGCATCACCTCGACCGGGCTGTCGGTGGCGGGGGACATCTACGACTGGCCGGTGGCCGGGCACCTGCTGCGTGGCTGGCTGCTCTGGTGCGGGGGCTTTGCCATCGCCGTGGCGGGCAGCGCGCTGATCCTCGGTCCCGGCAACGTGGCGCAGGCCATGGGCGAGGCCGGCATTGAGGAGCGCGACATCCTCAGTTCGACCCGCGATCAGGCCCGGGCGTTACTGCGGGTCTACGCGGCGATCTCGGTGCTTGCGGTGCTGGCGCTCTGGCCGCTGATGCCCAGCTTCTGGGAGGCGCTGATGATCGCGCTCTCGGCGGTCTCGACCGGGGGCTTCTCGCCGCGCCCGGATTCGCTGGCCTCCTATCCGGTCTCGGCGCAGGTGGTGACCATGGTGGCCTGCCTCGCGACCTCGGTGTCGCTGCTCTTCTACGTCTACGCCCGGCGCTACGGGCTCGGGCCGGCGTGGAAGAAGACCAACACCGGCGCCGTGCTGGGCGCGACGCTGGGCGGCGCGCTGGTGGTGGTGGGGCTTCTGCTGCTCGACCGGGAAACCAACCCGATGGTGCTCTTGCAGACCGCGCTCAACTTCATCTCGGGCATGACCACCGCCGGTTTCTCGGTGGCCCCGGTGATCGAGTACCCGCCGCTGGTGGCGCTGGTGCTCGCGGGGATGTTCGTCGGCGGCGGCATCGGCTCCACCGCCGGGGGCATCAAGATCGACCGCGCGGTACTGCTCGCGAAAAGCGTGCGGCTCACGCTCATCCGCCTGCGCTCGCCCGCGCGCGCGGTCATCCATCTCACCGAACGCGGCCGCGAGATCGAGGAGGAGCGCATCGTCGCCATCGCCGCGATCCTGTCGCTCTACGTGGCCTGCGCCTTCGTGTTCTGGCTGATCTTCATCGCCTCGGGCATCGACCCGCTTTATGCGAGCTTCGAGATCATTTCGGCGCAATCCACTGCCGGGCTCTCGGTGGGGATCTCGGAACCCTCTCTCGCCCCCCATCTCAAGATCGCGCTGATCGCGGCGATGCTGCTGGGGCGTCTCGAGTTCGTCGCGCTGATCGCGGCGCTCTCTCCCTACACATGGATCCGGAAAAGGAGCTGACCATGCGAGTTGTGATCGTCGGAGCCTCGCGCTTCGGTCAGGCGACCGCCAAGGAGCTGCTGGAAAGCGGTCACGAGGTCGTCCTCGTCGACGAGAACCCCGAGCGGCTGAAGTCCGCGCGCGAGACGCTGGACTGCGGGATGGTGCAGGGCGACGGCTGCCTGCCCACGGTGCAGCGCGATGCCTTCGGCGACCATGCCGACGCACTGGTGGCGCTGACCAACGCCGACGACGTGAACGTGCTGGCGGCCGCCGTCGGCCGTTCGGTCGGGTTTCTGCGCGTGGTGCCGCAGATCGTGCGCCCGGAACTGCTGTCGGTCTGCCAGGAGCTTGGCCTGAGCGACCTCATCACTCCGCACGCCACGGTGGCGCGCTCCATCGTCCGGGTGCTCGAGGACGGCGCCGACGCCGCGCTCGACCTGCGCTACTACAAGGGCGTGCAGGTGCTGGGCTACAAGATCGGCAAGCGCTGCCACGGCTGGACCGTCGCCGATTTCGAGCTGCCCGAGAAGGCGCGCATCATCGGCATCGCGCGGGGCGAGAACGAGGAGGAATTCGTCTTCGATATCGAGGAACTCTGCGAGGGCGACCGGCTGATCATCGTGGCGGCCCCAAAGGCGCACGAGAAGCTCGACGCGATCTTCGCAGAGCCGCCCGAGCCCGCCGAAAACGGCCTCGCCGAGCGCGGCTGAGAGGGCCCCGGACGGGCCGGGCCTGCTGACACAACATTTGGTTCCGAGGGGGTGGAACCTTCGCGCCCGATCCAAGGTTGAGCCGGCATGAAACGATCAGCCACCGCCCCCGATCCAGTGCTGCGCGTCTCGGTGGCGATCATGGCTGCCGGAACGCTGCTTGTTGCTCTCAAGGTAGCAGAAGACATCTTCGCCCCCCTCATGCTCGCCATCGTGGTGGGGGTGATCTTCGCGCCGCTCGCCGACCGGCTCGAACGTCTCGGGCTGCCCCGCGGCGTCGTGGCGCTCGGCATCATCGTCGGCATCTTCTTCGCGATTGCGGCGCTCGCCTTCCTCGTGGAGCCCTACATCACCCTCGTCATCAACCGGATCCCCTCGATCAAGTTCGAGCTCGGCAAGCTGATGTTCGAATACCGGGGGCTGATACAGGGTATCGGCGAGGTCAGCGACGAGATCGAGGACGCGCTCGGCGCGGCGGTCGCCGAATCCTCGGACGCCACCGGCGTGCCGACGATGAAGGACGCGCTGTTCCTCGCACCGGTGATCCTCGCGCAGGCGCTGGTGTTCCTCGGCGGGCTCTTCTTCTTCCTGCTGACCCGCAACGACATCTACCGCTGGATGGCGCACCGCATCGGCTCGGGCCCCGAGACGCCGATGATGCTCGAGCGCTTCTGTGCGGCCGAGCATATGGTGTCGCGCTATTTCGCGGCGATCTCGGTGGTGAACGCGGGCCTCGGCCTCGCGGTGGGGGCGGCGCTGATGCTCATTGGGCTGCCCGGCGCCGTGGTCTGGGGCATCGCCGCGATGCTGCTGAATTTCGTGCTCTACCTCGGACCGGCGGCGCTGGCTGGCGGGCTGCTGCTGGCGGGCATCGTCAACTTCGACGGGCTGATGACCTTTGCACCGATGGCGATCTATCTCGGGCTCAACATGACCGAGGCACAGTTCGTCACGCCCTCGCTGGTCGGGCGGCACGTGCAGATCAACCCGTTCCTGATCTTCGTTTCGCTGCTGTTCTGGCTCTGGTTCTGGGGCCCGCTGGGCGGCATCGTCGCGATCCCGGTGACGCTGATCATGCTGCGCCTCTTCGACATCCTCGGCGACCGGCCCTCGCGCAATCCCGCCGCCCGGCCTGCCTGACGAGCTTACATGTCGCGACCACGCACACGCCCGCCCGGAGACCCCGGTGCGGGCGTTGTGCTGTCTGCCGTGGCAATGGGCGGGTCGTGGGAGGCGTTGAAGGGGAGGCGTGGAAAAGGAAAACCCCGCTCTCCGGGGAGGGAGAGCGGGGTATGGGGTGCGTGTCGCTGAGGGAAGTCGGGACAGGGTGCGACACGCTTAGGGACAGGACGTTCGCGCCCTTGGGATAAGAACGCCCGTCGTCTGAACCGGTTCCCGGGTCTTCAAGAATAAATTTCACGAATTCTGCGGCGCTTGTTCAGCTCGCCATTGAGCTGCGCGCCCAGAAGCGTGACCAGCGCGCTGACGTAGAACCAGAGCAGCAGCGCCACCACCGCGCCGAGCGATCCGTAGACCTCGTTCAGGCGGTCGAAGTTGCGCACGTAGGTCGTCAGGACCCACGATCCCAGCGCCCAGCCGAGAAGCGCCAGCAGCGCGCCGGGCGTGAACCAGCGCATCCGGGACTGCCGGCGGTTGGGTCCGTAGCGGTAGAGAAGCGCGATCGCGAAGAACACCACGGCCAGCAGGATCGCCCATTTCAGCATGCTGACCATGAGCTCCACGTGGAACGGGAGACCGAGGAAGACGAAGGTCGCCGGCACGATCACCACCGCCGCGAACGCGACGAGCGCGGTCACGACCAGCAGCACGGTCAGCAGAAAGGCCACGGCGAGCCGGCGGATGGCGTTCTCGCGGTGCGGCGTGTCGTACACCGCGTTGAGGCCCCGGATCAGCGCCGCGACCGAGGCCCGCGACGACCAGATCGCCAGCACGATCGAGATCACCGACGCCCATTGCAGGGTCGAGCGGTTGGCGGTGATGAGCGCCGAAATCTGTGTCGCCAGAAGGCTGTAGGCCTCTTCCGGCATGACCTCCTTCACCAGCTCCATCTGCTCGGAGATGACGATGGGATCGGCCCAGTAGCCCCAGATCGCGATCACGGCCGAGATCGCCGGGAACAGCGAGAGGAAGGCGTAGAACGCGACCCCCGCGGCGATCAGGCCGAGGTTGCGCTCGTCCATCCGCTGCCAGGTGCCCCAGAGCGCGCTCATCCAGTCGCCGAAGGTCAGCTTGACGGCGCTGCGCGGCGCAGGCGGAGGAGGCGCCCCGGCGGGGGCGTCCTCGGGAAGGGAGGTGTCGCTCATGCCCGTGAGGATGAGCGGTGCGCTGTCGCGGCGTCAATGCGCCAACGCTGCGCGCGCGAAATAACTGACAATTAGAGACAATTTGGCACCTCAACCGGGGCTTAAGCCGAATCCGGTCCCTTGGCGCGGCACGAGGCCCTCTCGGTCCCGTCGCAGCGGCGTCCCAAGCGACGTCGCCCCGTGCCAACCCGCGCCGTGAGGCGACACCAGGATCTGCAGGAGACCCGGCAATGCCCCCCTCCGAACCGCTTTCGCCGCGACCGGCCTTCCGGCTGGTCGTGTTCCTCACTCTCATGTGCCTTTGCGCGCTGGCGCTCCCGGCCCGGGGCGCGCCGCAATACGGCTTCGCAGGCGGCAGCTCGGTGCGGGTCATCGGCAATGACAACGGCGGGCGGCTGAAGCCGCGCTTCGCCGAGATCCGGGCGCTGCGTTCGCGCGGGGAACGGGTCGAGATCCGGGGGCGCTACTGCCTTTCGGCCTGCACGCTCTACCTCGGCGCGGGCAACGTCTGCGTCGACCCCGACACGCGCTTCGGTTTCCACGGGCCGGGCTACCCGTCACGGCCGATCCGCCGCGAGCGCTTCGAATACTGGTCGCAGCGCATGGCGACCTACTACCCGCCGGGTGTGCAGGGTTGGTTCCTGTCGCGGGCCCGCTACGTGACCTCGGGCTACCTGACGCTGATGGGGGCAGACCTGATCCGCATGGGCGTCTCGCGCTGCCGCGACAGCTGACCGGCGGGGCAGGGCGGGCCGGCCCGTCACCGGGCCGGTCATCTTTTGGGCGGCGTGAGCAGCGGTGGAACCAGTCCCCCGGCCAATCCGGCGAGCAGACAATGGCCCGTCACCCGGACAATCGGCGACGTCGGGCGCGCCGCCACCTCAGTCGGCGGCAGAGGCCTCGGCGCCTTCGGCAGGGGCGCCCTCGGCGGGCGCCTCGCCGTCATCGGGCGTTGTGACCGGTGTGGCGGTGGTCAGCACCCCGTTCACCCAGTCGCCCGAGACCTCTTCGCCGGTGGCGTAGCGCAGCGTGCCCTGGCCGTGCCGCTTGCCGTCCCGGAAGCTGCCCTCGTAGACGTCGCCGTTGGCGTAGGTCGCGATGCCCTCGCCCTCGAAATCGCCGTTCACCCAGCCGCCGCTGTAGCGGAAGCCGTCGGGCATCACGATCTCGCCCTCGCCATGACGCAGGTCTTCGCGGAAATCGCCGGTGTAGGTGGCGCCGTCGGCATAGGTCGCGGTGCCGCGCCCGTGGCGCTGGTTGTCCTTCCAAGCGCCCTGGTAGGTGTAGCCGTCGGGGTAGGTGATCCGGCCCTCGCCATTGTAGCGCGCGTTGCTGAAGGCGCCCTGGTAGACCACGCCGTTGGTGTAGGTGGCGATGCCCTCGCCCTCGATCACGCCGTCGACCCAGGCGCCGTCATAGGTCGAGCCGTCGGGATAGGTGGTCTTGCCCCGCCCGTTGGCGAGGTCGCCGCGGATCTCGCCCTCGTAGACCGAGCCGTCGGGGTAGGTCACCCGGCCCTCGCCCTCGATCTGGCCCGCCACCCAGCTGCCCTGCAGCTGGTAGCCGTCGGCGCCGGTGAAGGTGCCGAAGCCCTGCCGCTGGTCGTTGTTGAAGGCACCCTCGTAGGTGTCGCCGTTCGCGTAGGTCTCCTTGCCCTTGCCCTCGCGGCGGCCGTCGACCAGTTCGCCCTCGTAGATGTCACCGTTGGGCAGGGTGAGCTTGCCGGAGCCGTCCTGCTGGCCGTCGCGCCACATGCCCTCGTAGACCAGCCCGTCCGCCATGGTCAGCACGCCCTGACCGGCGCGCTTGCCGTTGGCGACGCGGCCCTCGTAGACCGAGCCGTCCGGGTAGGTGATGGTGGCGTTGCCCTCTTCGACGCCGTTCACCCAGTCGCCGTCGTAGCGGTAGCCCTCGGGGGTTGTCATCACGCCGCGCCCGTGGTGCAGCGCGTTGCGGAACGAGCCCTCGTAGCGCGAGCCGTTGGCGTACTGGATCACGCCCTTGCCGGTGATCTTGCCGTCGAGCCAAGAGCCCTCGTAGACCGAGCCGTCGGCCAGCACGATGCGCCCGATGCCCTCGGGCTTGCCCTTCTCGAAATGGCCTTCGTAGATCGCGCCGCTGGGGTAGCGGGCGGTGCCTTCGCCGCTGATCTCGCCCTCGACCCAGGTGCCGGTGTACTCGTAGCCGTTCGGCAGCCGGTAGGTGCCGGTGCCGTGGCGCAGACCGTCCTGGAAGGTGCCCTCGTAGACCCCGCCATCGTCGAATTGCTTGGTGATGATCTCGCCGTCGTCCTGCGCGATGGCGGCGCCGGCAATGGCCAGAAAAGCCGCTGCGGCGGCAAGTTTGATGCCTGCGCGTGTCATTGTTCGTTCCTTGCCGGATATCCCTCGCCTCGTGCCCGGAGGGTAAACAAGCCCCCTTGGACTGACAATCTCTTTTGCCCCGGGCTCCTTCCCCTCCGGCGTGGTTCTGCTATGTCGGCACGAGGATGTGATCGAAAGGACGTGGGTATGGCCGACCGTTTCCGCCTCACCATCGCGCAGCTCAACCCGGTGCTCGGCGACCTCGCGGGAAATGCCGCGCAGGCCCGTGACGCATGGGAACAGGGCAAGGCGGCGGGGGCCGACATGGTGGCGCTGCCCGAGATGTTCATCGCCGGCTATAGTCCGCAGGACCTGCCCTCGAAGAACGCCTTCACGCTCGACTGCATGGCGGCGGTGAGGCAGCTGGCCGAGGATTGCGCCGACGGCCCGACCCTTGCCATCGGCACGCCATGGGTCGAGGGCACCGAGCTCTACAACGCCTACGTCATCTGCCGCGGCGGCAAGATCACCACACAGGTGTTCAAGCATCACCTGCCGAATTACGAGGTCTTCGACGAGCTGCGCATCTACGACAGCGGCCCCATCGGCGGCCCGTACGCGGTTGGCAACACCCGGGTGGGCTCGCCGGTCTGCGAAGACGCCTGGTACGAGGACGTGGCCGAGACGCTGGCCGAGACCGGCGCCGAGTTCCTGCTGGTGCCCAACGGCTCGCCCTATCACCGCGACAAGTACGAGACCCGCCTGAACAAGATGGTGGCCCGCGTCATCGAAACCGGCCTGCCGCTGATCTACGTGAACATGACCGGCGGGCAGGACGACCAGATCTTCGACGGCGGCAGCTTCGTGCTGAACCCGCACGGGCAGGTGGCGGTGCAGCTTCCCGTCTTCGAGGAAGTCGTGGCCCATGTCGATCTGGAGCGCACCGAGAGCGGCTGGCGCGCGCTCGAGGGCGATTTCACCCGCCACCCGGACTCGATGGAGCAGGATTACAACGCGATGGTGGTCGCGCTGCGCGACTACTGCCGCAAGACCGGCTTCGGCAAGGTGCTGCTCGGGCTCTCGGGCGGCATCGACTCGGCGCTGGTGGCGACCATCGCGGTGGACGCGCTGGGCGCCGGCAACGTGCGCTGCGTGATGCTGCCGTCGGAATACACCTCGGAGCATTCGCTCGAGGACGCCAAGGCCTGCGCCGAGGCGCTGGGCTGCCACTACGATTTCGTGCCGATCACGCCCGGCCGCGACGCGATCACCGCGACGCTGGCGCCGCTCTTCGAGGGGCTGAAGCCGGACCTGACGGAAGAGAACGTCCAGTCCCGCCTGCGCGGGCTGCTGCTGATGGCGATGTCCAACAAGTTCGGCGAGATGCTGCTGACCACCGGCAACAAGTCCGAGGTCGCGGTGGGTTACGCCACGATCTACGGCGACATGGCGGGCGGCTACAATCCGATCAAGGATCTCTACAAGACCCGCGTCTTCGACATCTGCCGCTGGCGCAACGCCAACCACCGCGGCTGGATGTCGGGCCCCGAGGCCGCGCCGATCCCCGAGCGCATCATCACCAAACCGCCCTCGGCCGAGCTGCGCGCCGACCAGAAGGACAGCGACTCGCTGCCCGACTACCCGGTGCTGGACGCGATCCTGAAGATCCTCGTGGACGACGACGGCTCGATCGCGGATTGCGTTGCGGCGGGCTACGACCGGGCGGATGCCAAGAAGGTCGAGCACCTGCTCTACATCTCGGAGTACAAGCGCTTCCAGTCGGCCCCGGGCGCGCGCCTGTCGAAACGCGCCTTCTGGCTCGACCGCCGCTATCCCATCGTGAACCGCTGGCGGGACAACAGCTGACGGGCCGGGGCGCGGTCCTCGGGAGGGGACGGCGCCGCTGGAACGCCCCTGGCCGAGTGGCCGGTCCACGGTCTGTCCAGGTCGCTCCGGGCCCTGAGTTCGTGCGTTTCGGTGCGAGACGCGGGCCGATGGGCTGCTCCTGGCGTGGCAACCTTGGGATGTGTTCGGGATCGCGGTGTGACCTGCCCGGGAGCACCGGCCGCGCGCGTCGGGGCGCGAGACCATGCGTCGTGACAGGCATGGCAACCGGGTGACGCGGTCGGGATCGCGGTGCGTCCCGACCTTGCGCACGGCCCGCTCGCGTCGGGGGGCGAGCGTGCTGCTATTCCCACCACCTGTCGATGGTGGCGATGTCGTCGTCGGACCAGCCGAAATGGTGGGCGAACTCGTGGACCGTGACGTGGATCACCAGGTCCTCGAGCTCGATGTCGCCGCGGTCGCGCCATTCGGCGAGGATCGGCTGGCGGTATAGCCAGACCCGGTCGGGCCACGGCGAGGGGTCGCTGAAAGAGCGTTCCGTCATCGGGATGCCCTCGTAGAGCCCGGTGAGCTCGAGCGGGTCGTCGATCTCCATCTCGCGGAGCACGTCCTCGGGCGGCCACTCCTCGACCTGCAGCAGCACCTCGGCGGCGGACTCCCGGAAGGGCTCGGGGAAGGTCTCGACGGCGCGGCGGGCCATGGCTTCGAAGGCGGAGAGATCGGGGGTGCTCATGGCTCCGATATGGCCGCTGGGCAACGCGAGGAAAAGGTCGTTTTCCGCCCGGAGGGTCGGAATCCGGCCAGAAGCCCGGCGCGATGCCTGTAAGGGACGGCGATCCTCTTCCTGCGAGTCCCTCCATGCTTACCGTCCACAAGATCCCTGCCGCCTTCGCCGAGGCGGAATGCGACCGCATCATCGATATCGCCCGCGCCGCGGGCAGCGCCGACGCGCGGCTCGTCGGCAACACCCGCGATCACAACCTGCGCCGCGCCGAACTGGTCTGGCTCGACGACGTGGAAGGGACGGAATGGGTGATGGACCGGATCGTCGACGTGGTGCGGCAGGCTAACCGCGAGGCCTTCGGCTTCGATCTCGACGCCTTCGACGAGAGCCCGCAGGTCGCCCGCTACGGCGCAGAGCGCGAGGGCCATTTCGGCTGGCATTCCGACATCGGCGACGGCCGGCTCGCGGCGCGGCGCAAGCTGACCATGGTCGTGCAGCTCACCTGCCCCGAGCGCTACCGCGGCGGGACGCTCGAGATCATGCCCTCGGCGCACAGTCTCGAGGCGGCACCGGAGCGCGGCACGGCGACGCTGTTCCCGTCCTTCCTGCTGCACCGGGTGACGCCGGTGAGCCAGGGCGAGCGGCATTCGCTGACGATCTGGGCGCACGGTCCGGCCTTCCGGTGAGCGGTGTGTAAGGAGGCCTGTGGTGGTGGACAGGGGAAGAGGGGGCGCTGCCCCCGTCCGCTGACGCGGACTCCCCCGGAGTTTATCTGGCAAGATGAAGGGGCGGGCCGCGCGCCTGTCCCGGGGGACGCGCGCGGCCGCTGTCGTCAGAGCATCAGCTGGTAGCTGTGCGGCACGTAGTGGAAGCCCTGATCGCGGGTCTCGACGTAGCCGAGCGCCGGGAACGGCATGTGGTAACCGATGAAGGGCGTCTTGTCGGCGGCGAGCATGTCTAGGAGCTTGCGGCGGGATTGCGCGGCCTGCGCCTTGTCGGTGTCGAAGGACACTTCCCAGTCCGGATGGGCCAGCGACCAGACGTAGTGGTTGGCCAGATCGGCGATCAGCACCAGCTGCTTGCCGCCGCTTTCCAGCATGTAGCTCATGTGGCCCGGGGTGTGGCCGGGGGTCATCATCGCAGTGACGCCCGAGGCGACGCTGTCGCCGTCGGCGATGAATTCGAAGCGCTCGGCAAGCGGCTGGATCTTGCCGGTGAAGGCCTCGCCCCCGGCGCCGGACCAGTGGTCGTATTCCACCTGCCCTGTGACATGCCGGGCGTTGGCGAAGGTCGGGCCGTCGCCGCCGGTGAGCCCGCCGACGTGGTCGCCGTGCATGTGGGTGATGACCACGTGGGTGACCTCGTCGCTGCCGTAGCCCGCGGCCTCGACCGCCGCGACGATGCCGTCGGGGTTGAGGCCGGTGTCGAAGAGGATGAGCTCGGCGCCGGTGTTGACCAGCGTCGGGGTGAAGAAGAACTGCGCCTTGTCGGTCGGGATGTTGGCCGCTTCGGAGACTGCGGCGAAGTCCTCGTCGCTGGCGTTCAGGCCGAAGATCTTGTGCGGCTCCTCGCGGGTCGCGGTGCCGGCCATCAGCGCGGTGATCTCGAATTCGCCGAGCGTCACGCGGTTGACCTTGGGCACCTGCGCGCCCTTCTGAGCGACCTGGGCGCCTGCCCGGCCCGCCGCGGCCATCAGCGGCAGCGCCGCCGCGCCGCCCAGGAGGCCGCGTCTGGAAATGTTGGGTTGCATCATGGTCGTGTTCCCTCTCGTTGCCGGCCATGCCGATGGCGGGGAAACTAGCGCAAACGCGCGTCCCTGCCAGAAATGCGCGCTGCCCTTTGCGCGAGATTAACGAGTCATCGGGTACCCAGCCTCACCCCTTGAGTGAGGAGCCCTGATATGATTCCCGATGCGTCGAACCCCTGCTGGCAGCGCGTGCTCATGACCGAAAAAGAGCTGGCCGGGGCCGTGCTTGCCACAAAACTTCTCGTGACCCGCCTGCGGCGTGAGGTGAAGCAGCGTCCGGCCGCGCTCAACAGCAAGATCGCTGAACTGCGCGCCTATTTCGAAAAGAACTCCTTCGCGGTGAAGGACATCGCACTCTTCTGAGAGGTCAGACCCATGAAAAACGCAATGATGTCCGTTGCCGAGGCGCGTGCCCGGATCGAGGCCGGGGCGGTGCTGGTGATCGCCGGCTCCGAGGAGGCGCTGTCGTCCCTGCCCAAGGGGCGCTGGATCGGCGGCACCTCGGTCTATTTCGTGACCGAAACCGGCGGCCGCACGGACCGCGAGAACGTCTTCGTGACCGAGATCGAAGCCGCCGAGGACGCGCGGCCGGTGCTCTACCGGGGCGAGGACCTGCCGAGCCTGACCATGGGCCGCTACGACAACGGTCTGTCGATCATCCTGATCCCGGCCTTCAGCAAAGCGCACGAGGCGTTCGCGATCCGCGGCGCCGAGTTTCCGGGCCTCTTCGACCAGCCGCTGATGGGCTGGATCACCGGCATTCACCTCGACGATCTCGGCGACGTGACGCCCAAGGTCTTCGACGGCGCCAAGGGCGAGATGCACGAGGACGGCGCGATGCTGTTGCACGTGAAACTTCCCGCGGGAGAGGTCGCGGATCTCGACATCCTCAACCTCTTCGAGCCCGACATGTCGGCGGACGAGATCACCTTCGGCGAGACCGGCTTCGGCGCAAAGACCGCGATGGTGAACGGGCAGGAGGTCGATTTCGCCGCCTATCTCGTCGAGAAGGGCATCGACACACGCTGCCCGCTGGTGGCGAATTTCGCGGGTGCGATGGTCAACGTCTCGTTCCAGGCGGTGGATCCGGCGGCGGGGGTGAGCTTCTATGCCCCGGTGATCGAGGGCATGACCTACCACATCGCGAGCACGCCCGGGGATTATGCCTCGGAGTTCGCGGCGCGGGCGCAGGGGGACGGGACGCGGGAGCTGTCGTGCAACTGCATCCTCAACTACATCTATGGAGAGCTGGAATCGAAGACGACCGGCGGTTTCACCGGCCCCGCGACCTTTGGCGAGATCGCCTACATGCTGCTGAACCAGACCATGGTGCGGGTGAACCTGCGGGCTGCCGAGGCAGCGCAGGTCGCCTGAGCCTGTGGCCCGAGTGCCTCGCGCGGGCCACTCTCCGGATGAAGGCGCGGCGTCAGTCGATCTCGCTGGCGCCGCATTGCGGCAGCAGTTCGGAGATCATCTGGTGCCGGCAGAGCTGGGTTCCGGGCGTAGTGACCGTGGCGCTCGCGGCGGCGGCGCCGAGCGCCAGCGCATCCGGCGCGCCGATGCCCGTGGCCAGCCCGTAGGCGAAGGCGCCGACGAAGCTGTCGCCCGCGCCGACGGCCGACACCACCGAGACCTTGGCGGCGCTCACCTGCGTAAGCCCGTCGGGCCCGGCCATCACCGACCCGTCCGCCCCTCGGGCGAGGATCACCCGTTTCGCCGCGCCCCGTGCCACCAGCTCTGCGGCGAACTCGGCGGATTCGCGGCGCGTCACCAGCGGGCGGCCCGCCAGCTGCTCGGCCTCCTCGCTGTCCATGCGCAGCACGGCGGGCGCCGGATCGGTGCCCGCGGCGAGGTATTCCAGCGCTGCGCCCGAGGTGTCGACGATCACCTCCGCCTCCTGCGGCAGCAGCACCCGGCAGAGCTCGGTCGCGTAGTGCACCGAGACACCCGGCGGCTGGCTGCCGCTCAGCACCACGATGCCGCCCTTGGGCACCGACGCGGCGATGGCCTGCAGCGACTCGGCCACGTCCTCTTCCGACCATTGCGGGCCGGGCAGGACGAAGCGATACTGCGCGCCGGTCTCGCGGTCGTGCACGGCAAAGCTCTCGCGGGTTTCGTCCGGCGCCTTCATCCGCACCAGCGGGATGCCGAGCTCGGAGAGCGTCGCCTCGAGCCGCATGCCGCTGGGTCCGGCAAGGGCGACGAAGGCACGCGCATGTGCCCCCATCTCGGCCGCCACGCGGGCGACGTTGATCCCGCCGCCGCCGGGATCGACGACGATGGGATCGCAGCGCAGCTTGGGGCCCGCGATGACCCGGTCGGTCGTCGTCGAGATGTCCAGCGCAGGGTTGAGCGTGACCGTCAGAATATCCTTCATGGGGTGCACCATGTCAGGCGCCGGGGGCTTCGCCAAGAGCCGCGAACTGGACAAATGACCGCGCTTGTGGGAAGTGCCCTCGGCGTAAGCAGGAGCCTCCCATGACCGTCACCCGTTTTGCCCCTTCGCCCACCGGCCACATCCACGTGGGCAACCTTCGTACGGCACTGTTCAACTACCTGATCGCCCGCAAGTCCGGCGGAACCTTCATTCTGCGCATCGACGACACCGATCCCGAGCGCAGCAAGGAAGAGTATGTCGACGGCATCAAGCGCGATCTGGAGTGGCTGGGCCTGACGTGGGACAGGACGGAACGACAGAGCCTGCGGCTGGACCGCTACCACGAGGCCGCCGACAAGCTGCGCGCCATCGGTCGCTTCTACGAGGCCTTCGAGACCCCGACCGAGCTTGACCTGAAGCGCAAGAAGCAGCTGAACATGGGCAAGCCGCCGGTCTATGACCGTGCAGCGCTTGCACTTTCCGACGCCGAGAAGGACGCGCTGCGTGCCGAGCGCGGCAACGGCGTGTGGCGCTTCAAGCTCGACCAGCAGCGCATCGACTGGGAGGACGGCATCCTCGGCTCGATCTCGATCGACGCGGCGTCGGTGTCGGATCCGGTGCTGATCCGGGGCGACGGCCAGATCCTCTACACCCTCGCGTCGGTGGTCGACGACATCGAGATGGGCGTGACCAACGTGGTGCGCGGCTCGGACCACGTCACCAACACCGCGACCCAGATCCAGATCATCGAGGCGCTGGGCGGCACCCCGCCGGGCTTCGGCCACCATTCGCTGCTGACCGGCCCGCAGGGCGAATCGCTGTCGAAGCGACTCGGCGTGCTGTCGATCCGCGACCTGCGCGAGGCGGGCGTCGAGCCCGAGGCGCTGTTGTCGCTGATGGCCCGTCTCGGCTCGAGCCAGCCGGTCGAGCTGCGCATGTCGCTCGAGGAGATCGCCGACGGGTTCGAGCTGAGCCAGTTCGGCGCGGCGCCCACCAAGTTCGACGAGAACGACCTCTACCCGCTCACCGCGCGCAAGCTGCATGGCCTGCCGCTCGAGGCAGTGGCGGACGAGATCGCCGCGCTGGGCGTGCCCGCCGACAAGGCCGGGCTGTTCTGGACCGTCACCCGCGAGAACATCCAGACCCGCAAGGAGCTGGCCAAGTGGTGGGCCCTGTTCCGCGACGGCGCCGAGCCGCTGGTGGCGGACGAGGACAAGGCGTTCATCGCCGAGGCCATGGCGATGCTGCCCGAGGGCCCGTTCACCCAGGAGACCTGGGGCGAGTGGACCAAGGCGGTGAAGGAGAAGACCGGCCGCAAGGGCAAGGGTCTCTTCATGCCGCTGCGCAAGGCGCTCACCGGTCTCGAGCGTGGCCCCGAGATGGCCGACGTGATGCCGCTTCTGCAGCAGATCCCGGCGCGCAAGCTCGCCGAGGGCTGAGCCCGCGCTGTCTCAAAGACCTCACGACCGCCGTGCAAGATCGCGGCGGTCGTCACTGATCTCGAGCGCGTGTTTGGCGTGGCGCAGCGCGTAGCCGCGCATGGAGCGCGCCGCCGTAGCCAGCTCGTCCCACTCGGACTGTTCGAGCTGCGCAAGTTCCGACACCGCGACCCCCACGACCTCGGGATGGCTGGCGCCGGCGCGGATCAGCGCGGCGAAACCGTCCTCGATCAGGTCGCCGGCCCTCAGCACGGGCACCTCGATGCGCGGAAACTCGGCCGGGATGCCGCGGGTGGGGTCGACCTCGGACAGGATCCGGCTGAGCCGGTGCAGCACGTCGATGGCGGTGCCCGGATCGTTGATCCCCGGCGACAGCGCCCGCACCGCGATCTCGTTCAGCACCACGATCCCGAAGCGCGCGTCCTGTTCATTGGTGCGGATCTCGCCCAGGGTAAAGGTCTTGGCCAGCGCCGCCATGTCGTCGATCTCGCCCAGCATCCAGCCGAGCGGCGTGCCCTTGAGCACGTGCTCTCCCGGCGCACGGGCGAGGGTGATCGAGGCGCCGGTCTTCGCCAGCGCGTCGCTCAGCGCATTCATGTCGATGAATTGCAGATAGCCGCTGGAGGGCGCGGGCAGGGCCGTCGCGCCCGAGGGGATCTCGGCGTCGGCGCTCAGCGGCACGCCCCCGAGCGCGGGCTGGGCGAGGATGCGGCGCAGCGGCTCGCGGGCGCGTTCCTCCACCTTGCTCAGCGTGTCGTCCATGCTGCCGAGGCTGCTCAGGTGGTCGATCCAGCGCAGGATCGCCAGCACGATGGCCGCGATGGCAAGGATGGTGAAGAAGAACACCACGACGGCGGCGGATTCCGAGTAGAACCCGGCGCGGAACATCACGATGGCGGTGAGCGAGAACAGGAAGGCGCCGGTGAAGGTCGCGAGCACGGTCTGCGTGGTGGTGTCCGACAGGTGCAGCCGGTAGGCGCGCGGCGTGGCCTGGCTCGCGGCGGTCTGGAATGCCTGCACCATGACCGAGAGCGAGAAGGTCGTGACCGTGAGCATGGTCGTGGCGAGGATGTTGAGCAGCGGCATCACCGCGTCGCTGCCGAAACGGTCCTGCCACTCCTCGGGGATGAGCGGATCGAAGAGCGGCGCCAGCGAGGCGGTGGCCAGCGCGACCAGCGCGCCGAACAGCACCCGCGCGGCAAGGTTGCGCGCCACGCGCCGCACCATGAGCAACGGTTTCGTACGCTTCATCGGTGGATCCTTTTGCTGCCGAGCGCGTCGAGGTGCCGGTCCACGAAGCCGCGCTCGTCGTCGGTCAGGCGCTGGGCCCTCGGGTAGATCGGCGCCGCGCGGTCGTCGAGCACCGGCGCCTCCCAGCCCGTGGTCGTGGCGAAGAATCGCTCCGCGCCTTCCGGGCCATACTCCGCCAGATAGCCCTGGATCACCACGTCGATGTAGCTCAGCAGCACCGGATGGTCATCGTCGGGCTTGTGCAGCCGCTCGGGCGCGATGGCATAGATCGCCAGCTGCGCCACGTCCGGGGCCGCGTGGGTGACGCAGGCGGCGGCGTCGAGCCGTTGATAGGCATGCTCGCGCAGGTCGAGCGCCGCCCAGCCATCTTCGGGAACGGGCGCGATCAGCCCCTCGATCTCGCAGCCCGGGTCGCGAATCGCCGTGAGGTAGGCAAGCTCGCGATCGGGGGTGACCCGCCACGCGCGACGCCAACCGCGGGCGGTTGCGCCGTGTGCCGGGGTGAAACCGTGGGTAAACCGGTTCACCAGGGAGCCGTAACCAAAGAAGAATGCGTTACTCAAGCGTCGTTCCGTTCTCGCGATTGATGTATGTCAAACCGTCTTTTCCCGGATGATGTATGTAATCCGGCGACCTGAGGAAGCGAGGACCTGGGCCGTGCGCGTCACCAAGAGAACCAACATTGCCATCCGCGTGCTGATGCATTGCGCGGCCAACTCCGGCCGTCTGGTGACGAAAGCCGAGATCGCCAGGCGTTGCAACGCGTCCGAGAATCACCTTGCGCAGGTGATCAACCAGCTTGCGCAGCTGGGCTACCTGCACACCCAGCGCGGCCGCAACGGTGGTCTCGAGCTCGGGCGTCCGGCGGACCAGATCCGCATCGGCGACGTGTTCCGCGCGCTCGAGGCGCCGGTGCCGCTGGCGGAATGCTTCGCCGACGTGGACAACACCTGCCCGCTGACCAACGCCTGCCGGCTCAAGATTGCGCTGACCGATGCGGCCAGCGCCTTCTATGCGACGCTCGACCCGATCTCGCTCGATACGCTGGTCTGTGACAATGCCCCGCTGATGGACATTCTTGCACCGGCAGGGCAGTGCACCGGGGCTTTGCGCCAGCAGAATCTTGCGGCTCAGTGACAAACAGCGTAGCTTGATCCGGACCGCGAGGGGAGAACCGGCCCGTCCGGTGCCGAAGGAGCAACCGCCCCGGAAACTCTCAGGCCCATGGACCTTTGCGGACACAAGGACTCTGGAGAGTGGCGCGGCCCGTTCGCGCCCGCCGAAGGGATAACGATCTCAGGCCGACGGACAGAGGGGGCATTCGGGCACGGAGCCTATCCGTGCGAGGAATGTCCGGGGCAAGGCCGCGCGCCGCATCCGGGCCAGAGGGATGTGAGACGCGATGGACGAGCTGAAACGCACGCCACTACACGATCTGCACCTGTCGCTTGGAGCGAAGATGGTGCCATTTGCCGGCTACGAGATGCCGGTGCAATACAAGCTTGGTGTCATGAAGGAGCACCTCCACTGCCGCGCGGCAGCGGGGTTCTTCGACGTGAGCCACATGGGCCAGGTGATCCTGCGCGGCGACGACCCGGAAGGCGTGGCGCTGGCGCTCGAGACGCTGGTGCCCGTCGCCGTGGCGGGGCTCGGCGAGGGCCGGCAGCGCTACGGGCTCTTCACCAATGAGGACGGCGGCATCGAGGATGACCTGATGATCGCCAACCGCGGCGATCACCTGTTTCTCGTGGTCAACGCCGCCTGCAAGGAGGCCGACGTGGCCCGGCTGCGCGCCGGGCTCGAGCCCGCGGGCGTCAGCGTCGACTACATCGAGGACCGGGCGCTCTTCGCGTTGCAGGGGCCCGCGGCCGAGCAGGTGCTGGCGGCGCTGAACCCGGCGGTGGCCGGGATGCGCTTCATGGATGTCGCGACGGTCGAGCTTGCGGTGGCCGAATGCTGGGTCTCGCGTTCGGGCTACACCGGCGAGGACGGCTACGAGATCTCGGTGCCCGAAGCGTCCGCGGTGGCGCTGGCCGAGGCGCTGCTGGCGCATGAGGCGGTCGAGCCCATCGGGCTCGGCGCCCGCGACTCGCTGCGGCTCGAGGCGGGGCTCTGCCTCTATGGCCACGACCTCGACCCCACCACCACGCCGGTGGCGGGCGGGCTGCTCTGGGCGATCCAGAAGGTGCGGCGCGCCGATGGCGCGCGCGCGGGCGGGTTCCCGGGGGCCGGGAAGATCCTTGCCGAGATCGCCATCGGTGCGCCGTCGGTGCGGGTCGGGCTGAAGCCCGAGGGCCGCGCGCCGATGCGCGAGGGGGTCGAACTCTTCGGGACCGAGACCGGCGGCGAACCGGTCGGGCGGATCACCTCGGGCGGGTTCGGGCCGACGGTCGGCGGGCCGGTCGCCATGGGCTACGTGCCCGCGCAGGCGGCGACCCCGGGATCGCGGCTCTATGGCGAAGTGCGGGGCAAGCGGCTGCCGGTCGACGTGATCGCGCTGCCGTTCGTAAAACAAAGCTACAAACGCTGACTTGGAAGGGACGAGCGTTATGAAATTTACCGAAGAACACGAGTGGCTCGAGATCGAGGGCGACCTGGTGGTGGTGGGGATCACCGCCCACGCGGCAGAACAGCTGGGCGACGTGGTGTTCGTCGAACTGCCCGAGCCGGGCACCACGGTGAGCAAGGATGACGAGGTCGTGGTGATCGAGTCGGTCAAGGCGGCGTCGGACATCCTCGCCCCGATCGACGGCGAGATCGTCGAGGTCAACGAGGCCATCGTCGAGGACCCGGGCAAGGTCAACGAGGATCCCGAGGGCGAAGCCTGGTTCTTCAAGCTCAAGGTCGAGGATCTTTCGGTGCTCGACGACTTCATGAGCGAGGCTGCCTACAAGAAGTTCATCGGCTAGGCTTGCTGCCATTGACGCAGCGACTCGCCTAGCGCCTTCCGGGCCGGGTCACGGCGCGGACCGGAAGGCCGGCGGTGAGTATTTTTGGAAAGATGACAGGGCGGGCCCCGTTCCCGCCCCGGTTTTGGACATTCTGGACAAATCGACATGCCCTTCACCCCGACCGACTATCTCCCCTACGATTTCGCCAACCGGCGCCACATCGGACCCTCGCCCGCCGAGATGGCCGGGATGTTCGAGACCCTCGGCGTCGCCGACCTGGACGAGCTGATCGCCCAGACCGTTCCCGAGGCCATCCGGCAGGAGACGCCGCTCGATTTCGGCGCGCCGCTCTCCGAGCGCGAGATGCTCTGGCGGCTGCAGGACGTGGCCGAGAAGAACAAGGTGTTCACCTCGCTCATTGGCATGGGCTACCACAACACGATCACGCCGCCGGCGATCCAGCGCAACATCTTCGAGAACCCGGCGTGGTACACGGCCTACACGCCCTACCAGCCCGAGATCTCGCAGGGCCGGCTCGAGGCGCTGCTCAATTACCAGACCATGGTCAGCGACCTGACCGGGCTCGAGATCGCCAACGCCTCGCTGCTCGACGAGGCCACCGCCTGCGCCGAGGCGATGACCATGGCGCAGCGGGTGGCGAAGTCCAAGGCCACCGCCTTCTTCGTCGACGAGAACTGCCACCCGCAGAACATCGCCGTCATGAAGACCCGGGCCGCACCGCTGGGCATCGAGATCGTCGTGGGTGCGCCCGAGGCGCTCGAGGCCGAGAAGGTCTTCGGGGCGATCTTCCAGTACCCCGGCACCGACGGCGGCCTGCGTGATTTCGGCCCCGCCATGGAGGCGCTGCACGCGGCCAAGGCGGTCGGCATCGTCGCCGCCGACATCATGGCGCTCTGCCTCGTGAAGGAGCCGGGCGCGATGGGCGCCGACATCGCCGTGGGCTCGACCCAGCGCTTCGGCGTGCCGCTCGGCTACGGCGGCCCGCACGCCGCCTACATGGCCTGCCGCGAGGCGTTCAAGCGCGCCATGCCGGGCCGCATCGTCGGGGTCTCGGTCGATGCGCTGGGCAACCGCGCCTACCGGCTCGCCCTGCAGACCCGCGAGCAGCACATCCGCCGCGAGAAGGCGACTTCGAACGTCTGCACGGCGCAGGCGCTGCTGGCGGTGATGGCGGGCTTCTACGCGGTGTTCCACGGTGCCACCGGCCTCAAGGCCATCGCGCAGCGCATCCACCTCAAGACCGCGCGTCTTGCCAAGGGGCTCGAGGATGCGGGCTATGCGGTGGAGACCGAGACCTTCTTCGACACCATCACCCTCGAGGTCGGGCTGCTGCAGCGGGGCATCCTGCAGGCGGCGGTCAAGGAAGGTGTGAACCTGCGCCGGGTCGGCAAGACCAAGGTGGGCATCACGCTGGACGAGGCCACCCGCCCGGCGCAGATCGAGGCGGTCTGGCGCGCCTTCGGCCTCGTACGCGAGGACGTCGAGAGCGCCGGCGAATACCGCCTGCCCGAGGCGCTGCTGCGCGAGAGCGCCTATCTCACCCATGACATCTTCAAGATGAACCGGGCCGAGACCGAGATGATGCGCTACATGCGCCGCCTCGCGGACCGCGACCTCGCGCTCGACCGCGCGATGATCCCGCTGGGGTCGTGCACGATGAAGCTCAATGCCGCCGCCGAGATGATGCCGGTGAGCTGGCGCGAGTTCTCCTCGCTGCACCCCTACGCGCCGGCGGACCAGGCCAAGGGCTACGCCGAGATGATCGCCGATCTGTCGCAGAAGCTCTGCGCCATCACCGGCTACGACGACTTCTCGATGCAGCCGAACTCGGGCGCGCAGGGGGAATACGCCGGGCTGCTGACCATCGCGTCGTGGCAGAAGGCGCGCGGCGAGGGCCAGCGCAACGTCTGCCTGATCCCGGTGAACGCGCATGGCACCAACCCGGCCTCGGCGCAGATGGTCGGCTGGAAGGTCGTGCCGGTGAAATGCGACGAGAAGGGTTCGATCGACGTGGCGGACTTCCGCGCCAAGGCCGAGCAGTACAGCGACACGCTGGCGGCCTGCATGATCACCTACCCCTCGACCCACGGGGTCTTCGAGGAGACGGTGAAGGAGGTCTGCGCGATCACCCACGAGCATGGCGGGCAGGTCTATATCGACGGCGCCAACATGAACGCCATGGTGGGCCTGTCGCGTCCCGGAGATCTGGGCGGCGACGTGAGCCACCTCAACCTGCACAAGACCTTCTGCATCCCGCATGGCGGTGGCGGCCCCGGCATGGGCCCGATCGGGGTGAAGGCGCACCTGGTGCCGCACCTGCCCTCCGATCCGCTCAAGGGCGGCGTCGCGGGGCCGGTCTCGGCCGCGGCCTTCGGCTCGCCCTCGCTGCTGCCGATCTCGTGGGGCTACATCCTGATGATGGGCGGCGAGGGGCTGACGCAGGCGACCCGCGTGGCGATCCTGAACGCCAACTACATCGCCGCAAGGCTCTCGGGCGCCTACGAGATCCTCTACACCGGGCCGAAGGGCCGGGTGGCGCATGAGTGCATCCTCGACGTGCGGCCCTTCGAGAAATCGGCGGGGGTGACCGTGGAGGACATCGCCAAGCGGCTGGTGGACTGCGGATTCCACGCGCCCACCATGAGCTGGCCGGTGGCCGGCACGCTGATGGTGGAGCCGACGGAATCCGAGACCCGGGCCGAGCTCGACCGCTTCTGCGACGCCATGCTGGCGATCCGGGAAGAGATCCGCGACATCGAGGAGGGACGCATCGACGCGGAGAACAACCCGCTGAAGCACGCGCCGCACACGATGGAGGACCTCGTCCGTGACTGGGACCGTCCCTATTCGCGCGAGCAGGGGTGCTTCCCGCCGGGCGCGTTCCGGGTCGACAAGTACTGGCCGCCGGTCAACCGTGTCGACAACGTCTACGGCGACCGGCACCTGGTCTGCACCTGCCCGCCGATGAGCGACTATGCCGAGGCGGCGGAATAGGCGGAGAGCGCCGGAGTGAGGGGCCAGCCCCTCACACTCCCCGGAGCTTAGGGGCAAGATGAAGAGACGGCCCGCGCTCCTGTCCGGAGGGCGGGCCGTGTCGTATCCGGGGGCCGTGTAGTATCGGGGCGGGTGTCAGTCGGTTTCGAGCAGGAAGCCGAGCGTGTCGCGGACCCGGCCCCAGGTGGCGGGGTCGGAGGCGCAGAGCAGGTAACCGTCGCGGTTCGCGGCGTTGTAGGCGCTGCCGTCGAGCATGGCGACATGGCCGCCCGCGCATTGGCAGAGCAGGGCGCCCGCAGCGTGATCCCACGGCGTGAGCCGGCCGGAGAGCACGAAATCCACGTGGCCCTGCGCCAGCATCCGCATCTCGTGCGCCGAGCAGCGCAGCGAGCCCACGCGCTCGAACCGGGGCATCAGCGCGCCGAACTGCGCCTGCTTGTCGGCGGGCAGCATGTAGAAGGGGGCGTAGCCCTGCAACTCTTCGACGGGGCCGCCGCCGGAGACCTTCAGGGTGCGGCGGGCGCGGCGCTTGGGCGTCACCAGCTCGGCCGGGCCGCCGGTCTCGCCGATCACCACGTCATCCATCAGCGGGTCGTAGATCAGCCCGAAGACCGGCACGCCGAAGCGCAGCGCCGAGACGATCACGCCGAAGGTGGCGAGCCCGTGGGCGTAGTTCCAGGTGCCATCGACCGGGTCGATGGTGAAGGCGAGCTCGGCCTCGGGGATGCCGTCGAGCACCTCGGGGTGCAGCGCCACGTTCTCCTCGCCGATGATCAGCGCGTTGGGGAAGAGCGACAGCATGCCGCGCGCGATCATCCGCTCGGCGGCGCGGTCGGCCTCGGTCACCACGTCCTGGCGCGAGGTCTTGTGGTCGATATCCGAGGCCTCGAGCGTGCGGAAGCGGGGCAGGATCTCGGTCCGGGCGGCGCGGCGCACGAGGTTGAGGATCGAGGCGCGCTGGGCGGAGGTCAGCGTGGAGACGGTCATCGGCAGGGTGGGGGAGAGGGAATCGCGCATGGGTCGGGGTCCGTTCGCAGCCAGAGATGCCCCCGGATTGCCAGCCGGGGCGCATGGGTGCAAGCGGCGGGCGGCGGCTATTCGCGCGCCCGCAGCACCTGCGCCGGCCGGGCTGCCAGCGGACCCCAGGCAAAGGCGATGCCGGCGAGCAGCGTGGCGAGCACGCCGCCCGCGATGATGCCGAGCGCCGAGGGCCAGGCGATGGCGAAGCTGGTCTCCATGATGAAGGTGCTCACCGCCCAGCCACCTAGGATGCCCGCGACCAGCGCCACCATGCCGGCCCCGGCCCCGAGCAGCGCCGAGCGCAGCGCGAAGCTTTGCAGGATGCGCCGGCGCGAGGCTCCGAGGGTCTTGAGCACCGCCGCCTCGTAGGTGCGCGCGCCGGTGCCCGCCGCCGCCGCTCCGATCAGCACGAGGAAGCCGGTCAGAAGCGTCGCCGCGGCGCCCCAGCGGATCGCGGCGCCGATGCCCTCGAGCAGCTCCGCCACCCGGTCGATGGCGTCGCGCACCCGGATCGCGGTGATGTTGGGATAGGCGGAGGCGAGGTCGCGCAGGATCTGCGCCTCGGCCTCGGGTTCGGCATAGACCGTCGAGATGAAGGTGTGCGGCGCGCCCTGCAGCGCGGTGGGGTTCAGCGTCATCACGAAGCCGATGCCCGCGGTCGAGAAATCCACGTCGCGGAAGCTGGTGATGGTCGCGGTGATGTCGCGGCCCAGCACGTTGAAGGTGATCTCGTCGCCGAGCTTGAGCCCGATCTCCTCGGCCTCTTCCCGGGCGAAGCTGATCTGCGGCGGGCCGTCGTAATCCTCGGGCCACCATTCGCCGCTGGTGACGATGGTGCGGTCGTCGGGGGTGGCGGCGTAGGTGATGCCGCGGTCGCCGCGCACCACCCAGTGATCGCCCGCCACCTCCTGCGCGTTGACGCCGTTGATCCGGGTGATCACGCCGCGCAGCATGGGCGCCGTGTCGACGCGGCTGACGGCGGGGTCGTTCTCGAGGCGTTCGAGGTAGCCGTCGATCTGGCCGGGCTGGATGTCGACGAAGAAATAGGACGGGGCGACCTCGGGCAGGTCGCGGTCGATGGCGCTGCGCAGGTTGCCGTCGATCTGGCCGACGGCGGCGAGCACCGAGAGCCCCAGCCCCAGCGACAGCACCACCGAGGCCGCGGTCTCGCGCGGGCCGCCGATGGCCGCGAGCGCCCACCGCAGGGCGGGGCGACCGCGCGCGGCGGAGACGCTGCGATGGGCCAGCGCGCGGATGCCGGTGGCGGCGACCGCGAGGATGATGAGCGCGCCGAGGATGCCGCCGGCGGTCCAGAGGGTGATCTGCGGGCTGCCCGAGAACACCATGGCGACGCCCACCAGAAGCAGCACCAGCAGCCCGGTCGCGACCACGAAGCGGGTCGCGGGCAGGCCGCGGGCGCTGTCGAGCGCGTCGCGGAAGAGCGCCGCGGCGCGGACCTCCTCGGTGCGGGCAAGCGGCCAGAGCGTGAAGAGCAGCGCGGTCAGGACGCCGTAGATCGCGGCCTTGGCCAGCGGCCCGGGGTAGAGCGTGAAGATCACCGGGATCGGCAGCGCGCCCGCGATCATCGGGGCGAAGACCAGCGGCACGGCGGCACCGAGGACGAGGCCCATGGCGATGCCGAGCAGGCTCAGCGCGCCGATCTGCAGGAAATAGGTCAGGAAGATCACCCGGCGGCTGGCACCGAGCGTGCGCAGCGTGGCGATGACCGCGGTCTTGCGCGCGAGATAGGCGCGCACCGCGGCCGAGACGCCGATGCCGCCGACCGCGAGCCCGGAGAGCCCGACCAGCACGAGGAAATTCGCCAGCTGGTCGACGAAGCGAGCCACGCCCGGCGCGCCGTTGCGGGCATCGCGCCAGCGCATGCCGCTGCCTTCGTACTGCGCCTCGGCCCGGCTGCGCAGCGCGTCCATGTCAGTGCCCTCGGGCACCAGCAGCCGGTACTCGGTCTCGAAGAGCGAGCCGGGCGCGAGCAGGCCCGAGCCCTCGAGATCGGAGGTGCGGACCATGGTGCGGGGGCCCAGCCCGAAGCCGCCGCCGGCGTCGTCGGGTTCGGTCACGATGGTGGCCGAGAGGGTGAAGCTGCGGGTGCCGAGCGCGAAGCTGTCGCCCGGGCTGAGGCCCAGCCGGTCCGCCAGCACCGGCGCCATCACCGCGCCGGGCAGGTCGTTGCCGTCCAGCGCCTGCGACAGCGGCATCGGCGGGTCGAGCACCATTTCGCCCAGCAAAGGGTAGGCGTCGTCGACCGATTTCACCTGCGTCAGGCCGCGCTCGGCGCCGGTCTCGCCCTCGGCCACGGCCATCGAGCGGAAGTCGGTGACCTCGGAGACCGCGGTCGACACGCTCTCGAGCCAGGCGCGCTCGTCCTCGGAGGCGAAGCGATAGGTGAACTCGGCCTGCGCGTCGCCGCCGAGCAGGATCGCGCCCTGGTCGCTGAGACCGGCCTGGATCGCCGAGCGCACCGATCCGACCCCGGCGATGGCCGCGACGCCAAGGGCGAGGCAGGCGAGGAAGATCCGGAACCCCCGCAGGCCGCCCCGCAGCTCGCGACGGGCGAAGCGGGCCGCGATGGAAAGGCTCATTCCGCCGCCCTCGCCACCTCTCCCGAGACCTCGCCGTCGGTCAGCCGCACCACGCGGTCGCAGCGCTGCGCCAGTGCGTTCGAGTGGGTGACCAGCACCAGCGTCGCGCCGTGGCGGTCGCGCAGGCCGAAGAGCATGTCCATGATGGCGTCGCCATTGCGGCCGTCGAGGTTGCCGGTGGGCTCGTCCGCCAGCAGAACGTCGGGCCGCGGCGCCGAGGCGCGGGCCAGCGCAACCCGCTGCTGCTCGCCCCCGGACATCTGCGCCGGGTAGTGGTCGGCGCGATGGCCGAGCCCCACCGCCTCGAGCTCGGCCCGGGCTCTCTCGAAGGCGTCGCGATGACCGGCAAGTTCGAGCGGCGTCGCCACGTTCTCGAGCGCGGTCATCGTCGGGATCAGGTTGAAGCTCTGGAACACCACCCCCATGTGATCCCTGCGGAAGCGCGCGAGCTGGTCTTCGGTCATCGACGTCAGGTCCTGTCCCAGCACCTCGACCGTGCCGCCGGTGGCGTTCTCGAGACCGCCCATCACCATCAGAAGCGAGGACTTCCCGCTGCCCGACGGACCGATCAGCCCCAGCGTCTCGCCGCTGCCGACCTCGAGGGAGATGCCGTGCAGGATTTCCACCATCCCGGCATTGCCGCGCAGGCTGAGCGTGACATCTTTGAGGGCGATGACGGGTGCAGGCATAAGGGGATCCGGGAAAAATGAAGCGTTCGCTAGGATATGGGGTCGCCATGCGGCTGAACAAGGCGATGGCGGCGCTGGTGCTGCTCTGCGGCATGCTCGCGGCGCCGGCCCGGGCCGAGACGGTGCAGCTGCTGGCGCTGGGCGACAGCCTGACGCAAGGATACGGGCTGATCGAGCAGGATGGCTTCGTGCCGCAGCTGCGCGCGTGGCTCGAAGAGCGCGGGCACGATGTCAGGATCGTGAACGGCGGTGTCTCCGGCGACACGACTGCGGGCGGGCTGTCGCGGGTGGACTGGTCGCTCACGCCCGAGATCCAGGGGATGATCGTGACGCTGGGCGGCAATGATCTGCTGCGGGCGCTGGCCCCCGAGGTGAGTCGCGCCAATCTCGAGGGAATCCTGCAGGCCGCCGAGGCGAAGGGGGTCGAGGTGCTGCTGGTCGGGATGCAGGCACCGGGCAACTACGGGCCGGAGTTCAAGCAGAGCTTCGATGCCATCTATCCCGAACTGGCCGAGCGGTTCGACACGGTCTATGCGCCGAGCTTCTTCGCGGGGATCCTGCCCGAGGGCGGTACCCCGCAGGACGCCACGGAGTTCATGCAGGCGGACGGGATCCATCCGAACGCCGAGGGCGTGACGCGCATCGTCGAGGCGCTCGGGCCGTCTGTAGAGGAGCTGATCGCCCGGATCGAGGACGCCGACTGAGGCTTGCGGTCCTCGCGGATCGGGTGAACGCCTCTGGGTCTGGGTCTGGGTCT
>Ga0208328_1000096_pt1 | contig 49197 bp, 50 predicted proteins | sample DeeseametaMP2633_FD_184170 | JGI IMG/M metagenome (GOLD analysis project Ga0208328, IMG submission 184170) | Marine microbial communities from the Deep Atlantic Ocean - MP2633 (SPAdes) | ecosystem: Environmental > Aquatic > Marine > Unclassified | place: Northeast of Antigua and Barbuda, North...
CCAGACGACCAAGCCGAATACCAAAATCCAAACTGCAGACTCTCGTTATGAATGAGGGACCAGCGGGGGGCAGGTCAAGCCGAATACCGAAATCCAAACTGCAGACTCTACATTACGGTGAGGGACCAGCGGGGGGCAGGTCACCCGCGACAGGCCGCTGGTGAGCAGACCCAGAGAAACGGGCGGCCCATCCTCTTCGGGCTTCGTCCAGACCTGCATCACATGGCCCGCGGGCACGTCAGGACGTTCCAGCAGGGTCACGCGGGTGGTGTTGTCAGGGCCGCTTTCGACAAGCGCGATGGCATCGCCACGCGGCGCCTTCCTGCATCAGAGAACCGTTCAGATCCGACCGAGATCCGGCTCGCACTCGCCCAGCCACGCCTTTCCGAAGGCAGCGCGCGGGGCGGATCACACCAGCCGGTAATCCGCCCTTCGGCTTTCTCGCAGGATCACCCGCCCGTTCGGCAGGTCGTTGCTTTCGGCGCGCGCGAGGGCTTCCGAGGCGCTCAGCCCATGGTCCAGCCAGCGTTGGACGAGTCGGCTTGTCAGCATCTCCTCGTCGACCGCCAGCGAAACGGTGATGTCCCAGAGCGGGGCGAGGTCGCGCCAGGGGGCGCGGTCCAGCAGGAGGTAGTTGCCCTCGAAGATCAGCACGCGGGCGGCGGGATCGACCTGGCCCGCGCCGGGCAGGGTGCGGTCGGCGGTGCGATCGAAGAGCGGGTAGGCGGGCGAGGCGCCGGCGCGGATCTCGCGCACCAGCGCCACGAAGGCCTCGGCATCGAAGGTTTCCGGCGCCCCCTTGCGCGCGCGCAGGCCGTGGGCATCGAGCCAGTCGTTGTCGCGGTGGAAGCCGTCCATGGGGATCACCTGCGCCATGGGCCCGAGCCCCCGGGCCAGACGTTCGGCGAGCGTCGACTTGCCCACCGCGGGCGGGCCCGCAAGCGCCACGAGGCAGCGCGGGGAGGACCGCGCCGCCTCGATCAGGATGCTCAGCAACTGGCCGGCATCGACTGAGCTCATGCAGCGATGCTTTCGCCGGGAGGAGCCTTGGCCCCGGTCATCAGCGCCACCGCGTCCGACATGGTGCAGTCGTCGGGCCGCACGGTGCAGAGACGGCGCCCCAGCCGGTGCACGTGGATCCGGTCGGCGACCTCGAACACGTGCGGCATGTTGTGCGAGATCAGGATGATCGGGATACCCCGCGCCCGCACGTCCTGGATCAGGTCGAGCACCTTGCGGCTCTCCTTGACCCCCAGTGCCGCCGTGGGCTCGTCGAGGATGATGACCTTCGAGCCGAAGGCCGCTGCCCGCGCCACCGCAACGCCCTGCCGCTGGCCGCCCGAGAGCGTCTCGACCGGCTGGTCGATGTTCTGGATGGTCATCAGCCCGAGATCGGAGAGCTTCTCGCGGGCGATCTCGCGCATCTTGCCGTGGTCGAGCTTGCGCAGCCAGCGCCCGGCGATGCCCTCGGCCCGGATCTCGCGGCCCATGAACATGTTGTCGACGATGGAGAGCGCTGGCGACAGTGCAAGGGTCTGGTAGACCGTGGCGATGCCCGCCTCCTGGGCCTGCAGCGGCGAGGAGAAATGGACCTCCTGGTTGTCGAGCGTGATGGTGCCCGCGTCGATCTTGATCGCGCCCGAGAGCGCCTTGATCAGCGAGGACTTGCCCGCCCCGTTGTCGCCGATCACCGCGAGGATCTCACCGGGGTAGAGGTCGAAGTCGCAATCGTCGAGCGCGGTGACCCGGCCGTAGCGTTTCTGCAGTCCGCGGGCGGAAAGAATGGGAGCGTTCATGCCGAGACCTTTCTGATCCATTGGTCGATGGCGACCGCGATGATGATGAGCCAGCCGATGGCGAAGACCTGCCAGAGCACGTCGACCCCCGCGAGGCGCAGCCCCGACTGGAAGACACCGACGATCAGCGCGCCGAAGAGGGCGCCCAGGATCGAGCCGCGTCCGCCAAAGAGCGAGATGCCCCCGATGACCACGGCGGTGATCGACTGCAGGTTGCCCTCGTAGAAAGCCTGGGGCGAGATCGAGCCGACGCGGCCGATCGAGGCCCAGGCCGCGATCCCGCAGACGAAGCCCGCCAGCGCATAGACCGACATCAGGGTGCGGCCGGTGCGGATGCCGGCGAGCTCGGCCGCTTCGGCGTCGTCGCCCACAGCGTAGACGTGGCGTCCCCAGGCGGTCCGGTTCAGCATGTACCAGAGCACGAGGAACACCAGCACCATCAGGATCGAGCCGTAGGTGATCCGGGCCGGACCGATGGCGATGGTCTCGCCGAAGACCTTCAGCAGGGGCGCGGCGGCGTCGATGTCCTGGCTGCGGATGGATTGCGCGCCCGAGAGCCAGAGGTTGAGCGCGTAGAAGATCGACCAGGTGCCGAGCGTGGTGATGAAGGGCGGCAGTTTCACCCGGGTGACGAGAAAGCCGTTGAACATCCCCGCCGCGGTGCCGCCCACGAAGGCGATGATCAGCGCGAGGAAGGCGGGCACGCCGGAATAGACCGCGAGGTTGCCCGCGATGACCGACATCAGCACCATGATCGCCGCGACCGAAAGGTCGATGCCCGCGGTCAGCACGATCAGCGACTGGGCGGCTGCGAGGATGCCGATGATCGACACCTGCTGCATGATCAGCGTGAGGTTGAAGGCCGAGAAGAACTTCGACCCGGACACCACGCCGAACACCGCGACCGCGCCCAGAAGCACGATCACCGGCACCAGCGTCGGATTGGAATGCAGCACGTGCTGCAGCTTCTCGACGGGGCCGCGCCGGTGCGGATCGAAGGCTGCGACGCGGCGGTCCGCGCTGTCGACAGCCGTCTCGTAGTCCTGCGCGGAACGTCGCGTTGGCGGGATGGTCTCGCTCATGGCGGCCTCATCTGTTGAAGGGGAGGGGACCCGGGGGGCGCGTGTCGCCCCTCGGGCAGGCCGGCGGCGTCAGGAACGCCGCACCGGCCGCGGGGGGCTCAGCCCCAGCACTTCTCCAGCGCCTCTTGCGAGGTGATCGAGGGGATGCCGTCGACCGGCTGGTCGGTGACCAGCTCGACGCCGGTGTTGGTGAACTCGAGCCCTTCGGACGCCTGGGGCTTCTCGCCGCTGTCGGCGAAGGCCTTGATCGCCTCGATGCCCATCGACGCCATCTTGAGCGGGAACTGCATCGAGGTGGCACCGATCACGCCCGCCTCGACGTTGCGCACGCCCGGGCAGCCACCGTCGACCGAGACGATCAGCGCCTGGTCCTCGAGCCCCACGGCCTTGAGCGCCTCGTAGGCGCCGGCGGCGGCGGGTTCGTTGATGGTGTAGACGAGGTTCACCCCGGGATCCTTCTGCAGAAGGTTCTCCATCGCGGTGCGGCCGCCTTCCTCGTTGCCGTTGGTCACGTCGTTGCCGACGATGCGGGGATCGTCCTCGTCACCCATCTTGGTGGGATCCTTGATGTCGATCCCGAAGCCGTTGAGGAAGCCGTTGTCGCGCAGGTAGTCGACCGACACCTGCGAGGGGTTCAGGTCGAGCAGCGCGATCTTGGCCTTGGAGGGGTCCTCCATCTTGGCGGCGGCCCACTTGCCGATCAGCTCGCCGGCAAGGAAGTTGTCGGTGGCAAAGGTCGCGTCGGCCGCGTCGATGGGCTCGAACGGGGTGTCGAGCGCGATCACCAGCAGGCCGGCCTCGCGGGCCTTGCCGACCACCGGGGTCAGGGCCCGGCTGTCCGAGGGCGTGATCAGGATGCCCTTGGCACCGGCGGCGATGCAGCTTTCGACCGCGGCCACCTGGGTCTCGACGTCGCCGTCGATCTTGCCGGCATAGGTGTTGAGCTCGATGCCCAGCTCGTCGGCCTTGGCGCTGGCGCCTTCCTTCATCTTCACGAAGAACGGGTTGGTGTCCGTCTTGGTGATCAGGCAGGCCGAAGTGTCTTCGGCATAGGCCGTTCCCGCACAGAGAACCAAAGCCAGGGCTGAACCTGCAAACAGAGTCTTCATCGTCATCCTCCCTTAAGGTCACGCGCCGCCTGCCCCTTCGGCAGGTCGTCGGCGCCTCCGCTCCTCCAGCGGATCGTGGCCCAAACTGCCGCGATTCCCGGCTTCGGTCAATAAGTAAATCCATTTGATTTATTTATTGACTGGTGCGCCCATATGGGGCCTGCTAGGCAAGGGGCCGTTGGAGGATCTCTCATGGATGGCAATGACCGCATCGGCGCGCGTTCCGGCGTCAACCAGATCGGGGTCCGCGCGCATAACGAGCGCCTGATCCTGTCGCTGGTGCGTCGTGGCGGCGGATTGCCGGGCGCCGAGATCGCCAAGCTGACGGCGCTTTCGCCGCAGACCGTGTCCAACATCCTGCGCAAGCTCGAGAACGACGGATTCCTGCGCCGTGGTGCGCCGCAGCGGGGGCGGGTGGGGAAACCCTCGATCCCGATGCAGATCGACCCGGACGGCGCGCTCTCCTTCGGGATGAAACTGGGGCGGCGGTCGGCCGATCTCGCGGTGCTGGACCTGTCGGGAAGGGTGCTGGGGCAGAGCCAGCTCACCTATCGCTACCCGATGCCCGCCGAGATCTTCGCCTATCTGCGCGCGGGGATGGACGAGCTGTCGCAGTCCCTGACCCCGCACCAGCGCGCGCGCCTTGCCGGGATCGGCGTCGCCGCCCCGGCCGAGATCTGGAGCTGGGTCGACGTGCTGGGCGCTCCGGCCGACTTCTCGGTCTGGAGCGACGTCGATTTCGCCGCCGAGGTCGCCGCGTTCTCGGACCTGCCGCTGTTCCAGGTCAACGACGCCACCGCCGCCTGCCGTGCCGAGCACGTATTCGGGCGCGGGCTCGACCTGACGGACTACGCGTATTTCTTCATCGGCTCCTTCGTGGGCGGCGGTGTGGCACTGAACGGCAGCGTGGTCGAGGGGCTGACGGGCAACGCCGGCGCCTTCGGCGCGATCCGCGTGCGCGGGCAGGAGGGCGGCACGGCGGCACTGATCGACGAGGCCTCGCTCTACCTGCTCGAGAACGCGCTGACCGGCGCTGGCGCGCCCGCGGGCGCGCTCTGGCATCAGCCGCAGGACTGGTCGGACCTCGGCCCGGCGCTCGACCTCTGGATCGCGCGCTCCGCCCGCGCGCTGGCCGACGCCGCGCGGGCGGTCTGTGCGGTGATCGACTTCCCCGTGGTGCTGATCGACGGCGCCTTCCCGACCGACGTCCGCGCCCGCCTCGTCGCCGCCACCCGCGCCGAACTCGCCCGCCTCGACCTGCGCGGCCTCACGGCGCCCTCGATCGAGGAGGCGGCCGTCGGCGGCAACGCCCGCGTCATCGGCGCCGCAACCGCCCCGGCGATGGCGAAGTTCTTCGAGTTCTAGGTGGGGCAGGGCATGCCAGGCGCTGACGCGCAGAGGGGCCCGCTAAAAGCGACGAGCACCATCGTGCTTCAGGGCAGCCGCAAAGCTTACTGAGTCGCGACTCAAGAGGTGTCGACGACAGCGAAGGGCTCGGTCGTCCGGCTCGCAGGAAGCCCCGCGCATCTCGTTCGCGCGCCAATGCTTGCCCAAAGGCGACGCTCAATGTCGATGCCAGAGATCAAGTGTGGCAAGTCTTCCTGATAAGTCTTCCACACTCAACACCAAGTCCTTCTTACGAAAGAAAATCTGGTGTTCAGTGGTGAGCCGTGCAGGATTCGAACCTGCGACCCACTGATTAAAAGTCAGTTGCTCTACCAACTGAGCTAACGGCCCACTGTGCGGGCGCTTCTAGAAAGTGTGGCGGGTGGGGTCAACCCCTCTTTTACAGATTTCTGACAGGAAAATGCCCGGCCTCTGGAAAGGGCCCTGCAACACGCGTATATGCGCGCCATGGAACGCGCTTCAGACACTCTGCCCTTCATGAAAATGCACGGGCTCGGCAACGATTTCGTCGTGCTCGACGGGCGTGCGCAGAAGATGCGTCTCACCCCCTCGCTGGTGCGGGCCATCGCCGACCGCCATCGCGGTGTCGGCTTCGACCAGCTCGCGCTGATCGAGCCCGGGGCAGGGGACGTGCGGCTCACCTTCTTTAATGCCGACGGCTCCACTGCGGGCGCCTGTGGCAACGCCACGCGCTGCATCGCGCGCTACCTCATGGACGAGACCGGCCGCGACCGTCTCACCCTCGTGACCGAGCGCGGCGCGCTGCAGGCCGAGGATGCGGGCGCGGGGCTGACCTCGGTCAACATGGGGCAGCCGCAGCTCGCCTGGCACGAGATCCCGCTCGCGCAGGAAATGGACACGCTGGAGCTTCCCATCGACGGGGCACCCACCGCCACCGGCATGGGCAACCCGCACTGCACCTTCTTCGTCGAGGACGCCGAGGCGGTCGACCTCACCAGCTTCGGCCCCGTGCACGAGCATCATCCGCTCTACCCCGAGCGCACCAACGTGCAGGTGGCAAGCGTCATCGGCCCCGATCATATCCGCATGCGGGTGTGGGAGCGCGGCGCCGGGCTCACGCTGGCCTCGGGCTCGTCCTCCTGCGCCACGGCGGTGGCGGCGGCGCGGCGCGGGCTCACCGGGCGCAAGGTGACCATCGAGCTCGATGGCGGCACGCTGCAGGTCGACTGGCGCGAGGACGGGGTCTGGATGACCGGCGGCACCGCGCATGTCTTCGACGGCAGCTTCTCGCGCGCCTGGCTGGAGGCGGCGGAATGAGCGTGCCCAAGTTCACCACGCTGGGGTGCCGGCTCAACGCTTACGAGACCGAGGCGATGAAGGCGCTGGCCGAAGAGGCGGGCGTCGGCGACGCGGTGATCATCAACACCTGCGCCGTGACGCAGGAGGCCGTGCGCAAGGCCCGGCAGGAGATTCGCCGGCTGCGGCGCGAGAACCCCGACGCGCGCGTCATCGTCACCGGCTGCGCCGCCCAGATCGACCCCGAGAGCTTTGCCGCCATGGACGAGGTCGACGCGGTCATCGGCAATTCCGAGAAGATGTCGCCCGAGACGTGGAAGGGGCTTCGGTCCGACTTCATCGGCGACACCGAGAAGGTTCAGGTCAACGACATCATGTCGGTGACCGAGACCGCCGGCCACCTCATCGACGGCTTCGGCACCCGTTCGCGCGCCTACGTGCAGGTGCAGAACGGCTGCGACCACCGCTGCACCTTCTGCATCATCCCCTACGGCCGGGGCAATTCGCGCTCGGTGCCTGCGGGTGTGGTCGTGGACCAGATCAAGCGGCTTGTGCAGAAGGGCTTCAACGAGGTCGTGCTGACCGGTGTCGACCTCACGAGCTGGGGCGCCGACCTGCCCGGCACGCCGCGGCTGGGCGACCTCGTGATGCGGATCCTGCGGCTCACCGACGTGCCGCGGCTGCGCATCAGCTCGATCGACAGCATCGAGGCGGACGAGAACCTGATGCTCGCCATCGCCACCGAGCCGCGCCTGATGCCGCACCTGCACCTCAGCCTCCAGCACGGCGATGACCTGATCCTCAAGCGCATGAAGCGCCGCCACCTGCGCGACGATGCCATCCGCTTCACCGAGGAGGCGCGCAGGCTGCGCCCCGATATCACCTTCGGCGCCGACATCATCGCGGGCTTCCCGACCGAGACCGAGGCGCATTTCGAGAACTCGCTGAAGCTGGTCGAGGACTGCCACCTGACCTGGCTGCACGTCTTCCCCTATTCCTCGCGTCCCGGCACGCCCGCCGCGAAGATCCCGAACAAGGTCAACGGCACGATCATCAAGGAGCGCGCCGCGCGCCTGCGCGAGGCCGGGGACGCGGCCGTACAGCGCCATCTCGCCGCCCAGCAGGGGGTGACCCACCGCGTGCTCATGGAGGCCCCCGACATGGGCCGTACGGAGCAGTTCACTGAGGTCAGCATGACCGTGCCGCAGGTCGAGGGCGCCATCGTCACCGCCACCATCACCGGCCAGAGCGGCCAGCGCCTGGTGGCCTGAGCCGATGCACCCGAATCCCGTCTACCGCGGCACCGGACAGGCCCACAGCCTCGCCTTCGTGCGGGAACGCGCCTTCGGCACTCTCGCGGTGTCGACGGAGGGCGCGCCGCTGCTGAGCCATGTGCCCTTCCTGCTTTCGGAGGACGGTACCCACGCCGACCTGCACCTCGTGCGTTCCAACCCGATCTGCCGGGCCGCCCGCGACGGCATCGGCGCGCGTCTCGCGGTGTCGGGGGCGGATGGCTACATCTCGCCCGACTGGTACGGGCTGGGGCCCGACCAGGTGCCCACGTGGAACTACGTCGCCGTGCACCTGACCGGCCGTCTGGTTCCGCTGCCGCCCGAGACCATCGAGACGGTGCTCGCCGCCCAGTCCGCCGCCTATGAGGGGCGGCTGCCCAAGGCGCCGTGGACGCTCGACAAGATGGAGACCGGCGCGAAGGAGCGGCTGCTGCGCATGATCCTGCCCTTCCGGCTCGAGATTGCCGAGGTCGACAGCACCTGGAAGCTGGCCCAGAACAAGCCCGAGGCGGCGCGTCTCGCCGCGGCGGGACTGCTCCAGACCAGCTTCGGGCAGGAGCTCGAGGCGCTGGCCGAGGCCATGCGGGGGCCGCCCTCCGCCGAGTGACGGTCTGCCGAGTGAGTGTTTGCGCCGGGCGCGCATATGCGGCATGACAGGGCCATGACACGGAATTCCCAGGCACTCTTGGTCCACCTCTTCACCGCCACCGGCGCGGTTTTTGCCATGCTTGCGCTGCTCGCCGCGGCACAGGAGCACTGGTCCGAGATGTTTCTCTGGCTGGTCGTGGCCTTCTTCGTCGACGGGCTCGATGGCCCGCTGGCGCGGCGCTACGACGTCAAGGCCAACGCACCACGGTTCGACGGGGTGCTGCTGGACCTGATCATCGATTACCTGACCTACGTCTTCATTCCGGCCTTCGCGCTCTTCCAGTCGGGGCTGCTGCCGGGCTGGACCGGGTGGTTCGCGATCATCATCATCACCTTCGCCAGCGCGCTCTACTTCGCCGACAGCCGCATGAAGACCTCCGACAACTCGTTCCACGGCTTTCCCGGCTGCTGGAACATGCTGGTGCTGGTGCTCTTCGCGGTGCAGCCGAACTTCTGGGTGATTCTGACGCTGGTGGCGGTGCTGTCGGTGGCGATGTTCCTGCCGCTGAAGTTCATTCACCCGGTGCGCACCGAGCGCTGGCGCGGGCTGTCGCTGCCGGTGGCGCTGGCCTGGACCTTCTTCGCGGGCTGGGCGGCATGGGTCGACTTCCACCCGGACAGCTGGGCGCATTGGGGTCTCGTGGCCGCCTCGGTCTACCTGATCTTCGCCGGCATCGCGCAGCAGGTCATCCCCGCCCGCACGCGCTGAGGCCCGCGAGTCTCGGCTCAGTCCGGCCGACGGTCGCCCACGGCCTCGCGCCAATGCCTGCGGCAGAGCGAGACATAAGTCTCGTTGCCGCCGATCTGCACCTGATCACCATCTGTCGCCGCGTGGCCCTCGCCGTCCTGACGGATCACCATGGTCGCCTTGCGGCCGCAGTGGCAGATCGTGCGCACCTCGCGCATGGTGTCGGCCAGCGCCAGCAGCACCGCCGAGCCGGGGAAGAGCTGGCCGCGGAAATCCACCCTGAGTCCGTAGGCCATCACCGGGATGCCCAGATCGTCGGCCACGCGGGCCAGCTGCCAGACCTGCGCCTCGGTCAGGAACTGCGCCTCGTCCACGAAGATGCAGGCCAGCGCCCGCTTCGACTGCTCCTTTGCGATGCGCGCGAAGAGGTCGTCCTCGGGCGTGAAAGTGTCCGCCTCGCGGCCGAGCCCGATGCGCGAGCCGATCCGGCCCTCGCCGGCGCGGGTGTCGAGCCTTGCGGTCAGCAGGTAGACCTCCATCCCGCGTTCGCCGTAGTTGTGCGCCGCCTGCAGCAGCAGCGTCGACTTGCCGGCGTTCATGGTGGAGTAGTTGAAGTAGAGCTTGGCCATGGGCCCGGTGCATGCCGCAGCGCGGGGCGGTTCGCAAGACGGGCCGGGGGGCTGCGGGCGAGGTGCCTGGGAAAAAGAATGCCCCTGCCGCGCAGGAGCATTCTGAAATAGCCAAAATACAAACTTATAGCCGGTTCTCCCCGAGGGGAGAAAATCCATTTCACGTGACGAGATGAAGGCCGAAATGCCGACACCCGAAACCGGGCCGAGTTCTCTACACACCACCCTGCCAGCCGATCACTTGCGAGATCCCCTGCCGACAAACCAGTCTAACGCACAGTTCTTAGCACGGCCTCTGCAGGATGACTCGCGTCGCGCACCGCAGAACGTGCAGAAACAGCCCGTGAGAGCGATTCGGACCAAAATGTAGGCGAATTTTAGGTTTGGGGAGCGGAAAATCGCCAGAATCGCGATGCGTCGGCGGGAATCAGCCGCGAATCACCGGCGAATCATCCGCCGCCACAGGAGGGCGGCGGCGACGGGGCGCCTCAGACGAGACGGCCCCAGAGGTCGTATTCGCCGGCCTCGTCGACCTCGACCGTGACGATGTCGCCGGGCGTGAGCGTTTCGTGGCCCTCGTCGATGAAGAGGTTGCCGTCGATCTCGGGCGCATCGGCCTTGGTACGGCAGGTGGCCGCGTCGTCCTCGACGAGATCGACGATCACCTCGATGCGCTGGCCCACCTTGGCGGCAAGCTTCGCCTCGGAGATCTGCTGCGCCTTCTCCATGAACCGGTCCCAGCGCTCCTGCTTGAGCTCGGCGGGTACATGGTCGGGCAGCGCGTTCGAGCGGGCGCCGTCGACGTTCTCGTACTGGAAGCAGCCGACCCGGTCGAGCTGGGCCTCGTCCATCCAGTCGAGCAGCGTCTGGAACTCTTCGTCGGTCTCGCCCGGGTAGCCGACGATGAAGGTCGAGCGCAGGACGATCTCGGGGCAGGCGGCGCGCCATGCTGCGATCTCGTCAAGGGTGCGGGCAGCGGCCGCGGGCCGGGCCATGCGCTTCAGCGTGTCCGGGTGGGCGTGCTGGAAGGGGATGTCGAGGTAGGGCAGCACCTCGCCCTCGGCCATGAGCGGGATCAGCTCGCGGACGTGGGGGTAGGGGTAGACGTAGTGCATCCGCACCCACGCCCCGAGCTCGCCCAGATCGCGGGCCAGCGACAGGATCGGCGCCTTTTCGGTGCGGTCCTTCCAGTCGGTGCCGTAGGCAGAGGTGTCCTGGCTGATCACCAGAAGCTCCTTCACCCCGGCCTCGACCAGCTTCTCGGCCTCGCGCAGCACGGCGCGGTGCGGGCGCGAGGCCAGCTTGCCGCGCATGTCGGGGATGATGCAGAACTTGCAGGCGTGATTGCAGCCCTCGGAAATCTTCAGGTAGCTGTAGTGGCGTGGCGTGAGCTTCACGCCGCCGGCCGGCAGCAGGTCCACGAAGGGATCGGGCGACGGCGGCACGGCACCATGCACCGCGTCGAGCACCTGCTCGTACTGGTGCGGGCCGGTCACCGCGAGCACGCGGGGATGCACTCCGGTGATGTACTCAGGCTCGGCGCCGAGACAGCCGGTCACGATCACCCGGCCGTTCTCGGAGAGCGCCTCTCCGATGGCCTCGAGGCTCTCGGCCTTGGCGCTGTCGAGGAAGCCGCAGGTGTTCACGATGACCGCGTCGGCCCCGGCGTAATCGGGCGAGATGCCGTAGCCCTCGGCGCGCAGCCGGGTCAGGATGCGCTCGCTGTCGACCAGCGCCTTGGGGCAGCCCAACGAGACCATGCCGATGGTCGGCTGGCCGTCACGGCGGGTCTCGGTGATGCGGGCGCGCGCCAGATCGGGGCGCAGGTCGGGGGGATTCTGCATGGCGCGCATATAAGCGACGCTTCGCCTCTGGGGAAGCCCCGGCGCGCTGTCGCTTGACCTCGGCGCTTCGGGAACGACCTTAAGGCTGTCTTAAGCTACAACAATCACGCCGCACGACAGCCTTGGAACAGACAATCCGCATGTCCCGCCCCGCAAAGGGGCCGGACGAAGAGCTCTGGCGGCAACGAGAGGACAGTAGGAACCCGATGATCGCACTCAAAAAGATCCGCCTGACGATGCTCGCGGTGCTGGCCGCGCCTGCGCTGCTTGGCGCTTGTGCCACAACCGTGCCGATGAACGAGCCGGGCCAGATTACCGAAGAGACCCGCGCCATGTACGCCGCCACCGTCGACAACGGCATCGAGGTGCCCGCGATCGAAGACAAGTACCTGTCGGAATACAACAAACGCCAGCTCGTGGACTACTACGCGCCCTACCGTGCCGGCACCATCGTCGTCGATCCGGGCGGCAAGTTCCTCTACCACCTGAAGGGCGACGACACCGCGATGCGCTATCTCATCGCCGTGGGCGCGCAAGGCTACGGATTCGCCGGCGAGGCGACGATTCCCTTCCAGCGCGACTGGCCCTACTGGACGCCGACCGCCAACATGATCAAGCGCGACCCGGAAACCTACGGGCCGGTGCGCAACGGCCTTCCCGGCGGGCTCGAGAACCCGCTGGGCGCGCGGGCGCTGTATCTCTACAAGAACGGCCGCGACACGCTCTACCGCATCCACGGTACGCCGAGCCCCTGGACCGTCGGGCACGCCACCTCGTCGGGCTGCATCCGCATGTTCAATCAGGATTCGATCCATCTTGCCGCCGAAGTGCCGAACGGCACCAAGGTCGTCGTGCTGACCAAGGAGCAGGCCGGCAAGTGGACCACCCCTCCGGGTGAAGCGGTCGCTTCGGCCGAAACCACGGACGGCGACGCCGGATGATCGTCGGCAGGAGGGGCACATTCGCGATCCTCGCGGGGGCGGGCGCGCTGGCGCTGCTGCCGCGGGGGGCTTCGGCGCAGGGGCTCACCGTCGAGGCGGTGCTGAACGACCCGGACGCGCCGGTGCTGGGCAACCCGCAGGGCGGGCTGACCATCGTGGAGTATTTCGACTACCAGTGCCCCTTCTGCAAGGCGATGCACCAGCCCCTGACCGAGGTCGTGGCGGAGGATGGCGACATCCGGCTGGTGCTCAAGGACTGGCCGATCTTCGGCGCTGCCTCGCTCCGCGCCAGCCAGCTGGCGCTCGGGGCGGTCGATCTCGGCGCCTACGAGGCGGTGGTGTCTGCGCTGATGGCCACCAAGGGGCGTCTGAGCGACCGGCAGGTCGACCGGGCGGTCTCGGCCGTGGTGGCGCCGGCGGAGGCGCGCAAGTCCTACCGCCGCCGCCGCGCGAGGTGGGACGGGCTCATGGGCCGCAACGCCTTCCAGGCGACCGCGCTGGGATTCCAGGGCACGCCCGGCGTGGCCGTCGAGACCACCATCTACGATGGCGCCATGGACGCGCAGGCACTGCGCGACGCCATCGCCGAGGCGCGCGACCAAGCTTAAGTTTCGGTTAAGGCTCGGCTGGTTTCAGGCGACAACGGCCGCAATGTGCCGTGGCAGACCAAGGAGCAGAACGACATGAAACGCCTGACACGACGTGGAACCCTCGCACTGGGCGCAGCCGCCGCCGGGAGCCTTCTGGTGCCGTCCGTCGCCGCCGCGCAGACGGTCCAGCGCCGCAACATCTCGAGCTTCGCGATGCAGGACTGGCGGGACCATTTCGAGACGCTGGGCAAGGGCGCCATCGTCGCCGACACCGCCTCGCGGGCGCTGCACTTCTGGTCGGGCGATGGGTCGGACTACCGCGTCTACCCGACCTCCGTGCCGCTCACCGACGAGCTGACCAAGCGCGGCTACACCGAGATCGTGCGCAAGAAGGTGGGTCCGTCCTGGACGCCGACCGCGAGCCAGATGGAGCGCTACCCCGACTGGAAGCCCATCGGCCCCGGCCCGGACAACCCCCTGGGAACGCACGCGATGTATCTCGGCTGGCCCGCCTACATCATCCACGGCACCCACGACACCCGGAAGATCGGCCGCCGCTCGTCCGACGGCTGCATCGGGCTCTACAACGAGAAGATCGCCGAGCTCTTCGAGCTCTGCCCGATCGGCACGCAGGTCCGGGTGATCTGACCCATGCGCCGGTCCTGCAGGCGCCTCAGAACTTGAGCGTCGTCAGGACCGGCATCATCAGCGAGAACAGCTCTGCCTGCGAGGAGATCTCGCATTTGCGGTAGAGCTGTTTTCTGAAGACCTTCACCGTCTGCGGGCTGATCTCGAGCCGCATGGCGATGGAGGCGGACGAGTGCCCCTTGAGGATCAGCAGCGCGATTTCCGCCTGCCGGGGCGTAAGCGAGATCCCGTGGTCGCTGTCCATCCGGGCGCGGAGCCCGTCCGACACCGCGCTGTCCTTGAAATCCCCCGAGGTCCGAAGCCCCGACCAGTTGCGCGCGATCAGCGCGCAGGCGATGGGCGCGATCTGCTCGGCGCGCTCCATGTCGCGCGTCGAGAACACCCGCCCGGAACTGGCGTCGCGCCCGAGGCAGACGTGCACCGAGACGCCCTCGGAGGGATAGGCAACATAGGCCAGCTCGTCGATCAGCGTCGTCCGGCGATAGTAGACCGAGTAGTACTCGTTGCGCAGGAACTGGTCCGGGGCGATGTCGCGCATCCGGTGCAGCCCGGCCGGTGCCCTCTGGATGTGCAGATCGTGGAACGGATCGAGCAGATAGGCCCCGGTCAGGTAGTTCGATTCGAGCTTTTCGTGGACACGCTTTTCCTGCGCGTGGGAAAACAGAAGCTGCGGCGGGCGGTTCTGGAAGTAGGCCAGCATCGTGGTGTTGTCGATCTCGAAGCAGCGCACAAGCCACTGAAAGAAAACGCCCGCGAACGCCTCGGTCTCAAGCGCCTCGATGGCGCGGCCAAGGAAGTTTTCGGTGAGGTTGGGCAGTTTTCTCATCATACCTCTCTGGGGGTATATACCCCTTCAATGGGCCTCTCTTAGGGTATGAACCCATAAACGGGTGGTATGGCCCAGGCAAAGAAAAACAGTTCAGGGGGTGGTTCGGCATCGTGACCGGGACCGTGATCAGCATCGACCGCGTGGTGAAGAGCTTCGGCACCTTCACCGCACTTCACGAGGTGTCGCTCGACATCGCGGACAACGAATTCTTCACGCTGCTGGGGCCGTCCGGCTGCGGCAAGACCACGCTCCTGCGCTGCATCGCGGGGTTCGAGCCGGTCTCGGGCGGGCAGATCCGCCTGCACGGCGAGGACATCGCGCCGCTGCCGCCGTTCAAGCGCCCGGTCAACACCGTGTTCCAGCACTACGCACTCTTTCCGCACATGACGGTGCTCGAGAACGTGATGTTCGGGCTGCAGCGGCTGGGCTGGTCGGTGGTCGACGCCGAGGGTCGCGCCAAGCAGGCGCTCGAGCTCGTGCACCTGTCGCAGTTCCTCAAGCGCCGCCCCGGCCAGCTTTCGGGCGGCCAGCAGCAGCGCGTGGCGTTGGCCCGCGCGCTGGCGCCCGAGCCCAAGGTGCTGCTGCTCGACGAGCCACTCTCGGCGCTCGACCTCAAGCTGCGGCAGGCGGTGCGGATGGAGCTGAAGCAGATCCAGCGCGAGACCGGCATCGCCTTCGTCTTCGTCACCCATGACCAGGAAGAGGCGCTGACCATGTCCGACCGCATCGCGGTCATGTCCGACGGTCACGTGCAGCAGATCGGCACCCCGCGCGAGATCTACGAGGCCCCCGCCAACCGCTTCGTGGCGGATTTCATCGGCGAGACCAACCTGATCGAGGTTCCCGTGCTGGGCATCGAAGGCGGCATGGCCGAGGTCTCGCTGCCCGGCGGCCGCGCGCTGCGCTGCCCGACGCCGCTCAGCGGTCCGGTGGAGCAGGGGGTGCTGTCGCTGCGACCCGAGCGCATCGACCTCTGCGCGCCGGGCGAGGCGGACCTTGTGGTGACGGCGACGGATCAGGTTTACCTCGGCACTGACATCCAGCTGAAGACGGCGCTCACCGGCGGGCAGGAGCTGACGATCCGGCTGCAGAACGCCTCGGCCACCCGCCTGCCCGAAGCCGGGACGCAGGTCGGGCTGAAACTGGAAGCGGGCGCAGCGCGCCTGCTCGCGGCCTGATGGCGGCGATGGCGCCGGGCGGCGCCTCTTCCTCGGAAATCTACAAGGGCAGCGCGCCTCGGCTGCTGTTGCCCACCTGGGTGGTCATCGGGGTCTTCTTGCTGGTCCCGGTCGCCCTGATGGCCACCTATTCTTTTCTCACCAAGGAATTCCGCGGCGGCGTGGTCTGGGAGTTCACGCTTGCCGCCTATGACCAGTTCTTCCTCGACCGCGGGCTGTTCGGAGACGAGCCGCCCAGCATCGAGTGGACCTACATCACCATCTTCTGGCGTTCGATCTGGCAGGCGGGCCTTGCCACGGTGCTCTGCCTGCTGATCGGCTTCCCGACCGCGTGGTTCATCGCCACGCGCGACGCCCGGATGCGCACCGTCTGGCTGCTGGTGGTGACCGTGCCCTACTGGGTGAACCTGCTGATCCGCACGGTGTCGATGAAGTTCCTGATCCGCGACGAGGGTCCGCTGAACGCCTTCCTGCTCTGGACCGGCGTCATCGACCAGCCGCTCGGGCTCATCAACACCAACCTCGCGGTGCAGCTCGGGCTGTTCTATTCCTACCTGCCCTTCATGGTGCTGCCGATCTATGCCGCGGTCGAGCGCTACGACTTCGCGCTCTCCGAGGCGGCGGCGGATCTCTATGCCGACCGCTGGACGATCCTGCGGCTAGTGATCCTGCCGGTGGTGAAGCCGGGGCTGGTGGCGGGTTGCATCCTCGTCTTCGTGCCCTCGCTCGGCGCCTTCCTCGCGCCCGACCTGCTGGGCGGCGCCAAGAGCTTCATGATCGGCTCGCTGATCGAGGAGCAGTTCAAGGGCGCGGCGGGCAACTGGCCCTTCGGCGCGGCGGCGGCGATGATCCTGATGACCATCGTGATGATCGTGCTGCTGGTCTACGCCCGCTCGCAGACCCGGGAGGCCGCCGCATGAGACAGCTCGACCTGCGCCGCTTCCCCGGCTTCTTCGCGGTGACCATGCTCTGCGTCGTGGTGCTTTATGCGCCGCTGATGGTGGTGGCGGTCTACAGCTTCAACGCATCCAGCTCGATCACCCTCTGGGGCGGCTTCTCGCTCGACTGGTACGCGGATGTCTTCACCGGCCCCGAGGCGCCCAAGTTCCGGGTGGCGGCGATGAACTCGCTGATCATCGCGGTGCTGGCGGGCTGCGGAGCGACGATCATCGCCACGGCGGCGGCGGTCGCCATGCACCGGGCGGGCCGCTTCAGGGGAAAGACCGCGAGCTTCGCGCTGATCAACCTGCCGCTCATGGTGCCCGAGGTGGTGACCGCGGTGGCGAGCCTGATCTTCTTCACCGCCATCGGTTTCTCGGGCGGGGTGGGCACGATCCTGCTGGCCCACCTGACCTTCTGCATTCCCTTCGCCTACCTGCCCATCGCAGCCCGGATGCAGAGCATCCCCGACGCCTACGAGCAGGCGGCGATGGATCTCTACGCCACCCCGTGGGAGGCCTTCCGGCTGGTGCTGCTGCCGCTGATGATGCCGGGCATCTTCTCGGGCTTCCTGCTGGCCTTCATCATTTCCCTCGACGACTTCCTCATCACCAACTTCGTGAAGGGGGCGGGCGTCGAGACCTTGCCGACCGCCATCTTCGGCGCGGTGAAACAGGGCATCAAGCCCAACATCATGGCGATCTCCACGCTGATGCTCGGCGTCTCGGTGGTGTTCGTCACCCTCTCCTGGCTGATCGGACGCAGCGGTCAGCCGGACAAAGCATAAAAAACCAACAGTGGAGACAACGATGAAGAAGATCCTCGCAACCTCTCTTGCGGCCCTTGTGGCGGCCACCGCCGCGCAGGCCGAAGGCGAGCTGAAGCTCTACAACTGGTTCGAGTACATGCCGCAGGAGCTGCTCGACAAGTTCACCGCCGAGACCGGCATCACGGTGACCATGGACACCTACGACAGCAACGAGGCGCTGCTCGCCTCGCTCAAGGCCGGTCGGCTCGGGTCCTACGACATCGCGGTGCCGGGCGACTACATGGTCAAGATCCTTGGCGACGAGGGCATGCTCGACACCTTCACGCCCGACGAGATCCCGAACTTCGGCAACATCGAGGAGCAGTGGGTAAACGTGCCCTTCGACGAGGGCCGCCACAGCTCGGTGCCCTACCAGTGGGGCTCGACCTCCTTCGCGGTGAACCGCGAGGTCTTCGACGGCGACATCTCGACCACCGGCATCATCTTCGAGCCGCCCGCCGAGCTGAAGGGCAAGATCAACGTGCTCGACACCGCGGGCGAAACCCTGACGCTGGCCTCGCTGCATCTCGGCATCCCGCAATGCACCAGCGACCGCGAGCAGCTCAAGGCGCTGAACGCGCTGGTGATGGGTGCCAAGGCCGACTGGGCCTCGTTCGGCTCGGACGTGGCCAAGGACGTGCTGGTCTCGGGCGACGCGGCTGCCGGCATGATCTGGTCGGGCTTCGCCGCCAAGGCCCGGGGCGAGGGCGCGCCGATCGAGTATGCCTTCCCCGAGCAGGGCGTCATCGTCTGGATGGACAACCTCGCGCTGCTCAAGGACGCACCGAACCGCGACAGCGCTCTGGCCTTCCTGAACTTCATGCTCGAGCCCGAGAACGCCGCCACGCTCACCAACTACGCCCAATACTCCGCCGGGGTAACGGGCGTGGCCGAGTTCCTCGACCCGGAGGTCGCCAACTCGCCCGAATCCAACCCGCCCGAAGGCACCAAGACCGTCTTCGTCGAGGCCTGCCCGGAAGAGGTGCAGGTGCTCTACGACGCCATCTGGACGAACCTGAAGAAGTAACACGACCCATGAAACTCGCGCTCTATCAGGGCCCCGCGATCAGCGGGGCCACGGAGGAGGCTTTTGCCTGCATCCGGACCCAGCTCAACGGGGCCGCCGCTGCCGGCGCCGGGATGCTGGTGATGCCGGAACTCTTCCTGCCCGGCTACAACCAGCCCGAGATGCACGGCAGTCTCTCGCAGCCGCGTGGCGGCGCGTGGGAGACCCGTCTCGCGGCACTTGCCCGCGAGACGGGCTGCGGGCTGACCATCGGCTGGGCCGAGCGCGAGGGTGACCGGGTCTACAACGCCGCCACGGCCTTCGGGCCCGACGGAGCGGTGCTCGGCCACTATCGCAAGATCCAGCTCTTCGGGCCGATGGAGGCTGCCTCCTTCGCGCCCGGGGAGGCCTATTGCACCTTCGATCTGGGCGGCATGAAGACCGCCCTGCTGATCTGCTACGACGTGGAATTCGCGCCGCATGTGCGGGCGCTGGCCGGGCAGGGCGTCTCGCTCGTGCTGGTGCCGACCGCCAACCCCGCGGGCTTCGATCACGTGCAGAACTACACCGTGCCGGGTCGCGCCGCCGAGCTCGGCCTCACCATCGTCTACGCCAACTACTGCGGCACCGAGGCCGGGCTGCCCTTTGGCGGCCGCTCGCTGATCGCCGGACCGCTGGGCGACGCGCTCGTCAGCGCGGGCCGCGGCGAGGCGCTGCTCGTGGCCGACCTCGGCGTCCTAGGCGACCTGCCGAAGGCCGCGCTTTCCACCCAACTGACCGATTACCGGGAGCTCTGATCATGATCCTCGACCTGCCCAAGACCACCGACGACATCCTGACCCGCGACGTGCATCTCGTGCAGTCCTGGGCCGACCTCGACTCGCTCAAGCAGAACGGCGCCACCACGGCCATCGTCGAGGCCGAGGGCTCCTACGTGACCGACAGTCAGGGCAACCGGCTGATCGACGGCATCGGCGGGCTCTGGTGCGTCAACGTCGGCCACAAGCGCGCCGAGATCATCGACGCGATCACCGAGCAGCTCAACACGCTCGACTTCTACTCGACCTTCTACAGCTTCACCCACCCGAGCGCCGCGGCGCTGGCCGCCAAGCTTGCCGAGCTGGCGCCGGGGACCCTCAACAAGGTGCATTTCGGCAACTCGGGCTCGGTCGCGAACGAGACCGCGGTGCGGGTGCTGCACCACTATTACAAGCGGCTCGGCCAGCCCTCCAAGCGCAAGATCCTGAGCCGTCACGGCGCCTACCACGGCTCGACCCACCTCGCGGTGGCGATGACCACGCCGCACTACTCCGACGGCTGGCACAAGGCCGAGGGCATCGTCCACCACATGCGCAAGCCGCACTACTGGCGCGAGGGCGACGGCATGTCCGAGGCCGAGTTCACCGACGCGCTGCTGGCGGACATGAAGGCCGACATCGAGAGCATCGGCGCCGAGAACATCGCCTGCTTCATCGGCGAGCCCATCATGGGCGCGGGCGGCGTCATCGTGCCGCCGGCGGGCTACCACAAGCGCGCCGCCGAGCTCTGCGCCGAGTACGAGATCAAGGTGGTCTCGGACGAGGTGGTCACCTCCTTCGGCCGGCTCGGGCATTTCTTCGCCTCGAAGGACGTCTTCGACTTCCAGCCTGACATCATCACCACCGCCAAGGGCCTGACCTCGGGTTACCAGCCGCTTTCGGCCACGATCATGTCGGACGAGATCCACGAGGTGATCTCGGGGCCGGGCGGGGTGTTCCTGCATGGCATGACCTACTCGGGCCATCCCGCTGCCGCCGCCGCGGGCCTTGCCAACATCGCCCTGATGGAGCGCGAGCAGATCCCGCAGACCGTGCGCAGCACCGGCAAGCATTTCGAGGCCACGCTGAAGGGGCTCGGCGATCTCGACATCGTGGGCGAGGTGCGCGGCAGCCACTTCATGATCGGCATCGAGTTCGTGAAGGACAAGGAGACGAAGGAGATCTTCGATCCGGCCCTGAACATCGGCCTGCGGGTGGCGCGCAAGGCGCAGGCGCGGGGACTCATCGCGCGTCCGCTCGGCCATATCCTGATCCTGTCGCCGACGCTGATCCTGACGCCCGAGCAGATCGACACCATCGGCGCCATCCTGCGCGAGAGCATCCTCGACGTGATGAAGGAACTCTGAGGCCGGCGCGTCCGTCGCGTCGTCATAGGAAAACCCTAAGCAGGGTTTCGGAAGGCTTTAATGGTGCGGATGCCCGCGCTCTGCCACATCTTGCGTGCCGCCCCCGTTCCGCAACGGGGGCGGCACGGTCGTTCCGGGGACCTGCGGCGGTTGGCCGGGTCCGGGCGCGGAGGCCCATTCAGGGCCGGCGCCGGAAACGCTTGACGACGGGCGGCTTCGGACGGACGAAATGATGCGCAGACGTGGCGGATGGCGCCACAGCAGGGCCCTGAGGGAAACGCAGACATGAATATCCACGATCCCGCCGCCGAACTCCGCTCGAACGTCGCCACGCCCTTCGAACGCGCCCACGCGATGCCGGTCTCGGTCTACACCAGCGAAGACTTCCTCGCGCTGGAGCAGGAGCACATCTTCGCGAAAAGCTGGCTCTGCGCCGGGCGCGCCGATGCGCTGAAGGAGCCGGGCGACTACCTGACCATGGAGATCTCGGGCGAGCCGGTCATCGTGCTGCGCGACCGCGACGGTGTCCTGCGCGCCATGTCGAACGTCTGCCGCCACCGCATGTCGATCCTGCTCGAGGGGCGCGGGCACGTGCGGGCCATCACCTGCCCCTATCACGCCTGGACCTACAACCTCGACGGCTCGCTGCGCGGCGCGCCCGCGATGGACATGAACACGAGCTTCTGCAAGGAGGCCTTGGGCCTGCCGGCGGTGCGCTGCGTCGACTGGAAGGGCTGGATCATGGTCACGCTCGACCCCGACCTGCCGGAACCGCACGAAACGCTCAAGGAGATGGACGACCTCGTCGGCTACCTGCCGATGGAGGAGTACGTCGAGGTGTTCCGCGAGGAGCACCGCTGGAACACCAACTGGAAGATCCTCGCCGAGAACTTCATGGAGAGCTACCATCTGCCCATGTGCCACGGCGGCACCATCGGCGGGGCGGTGGACCTGAAGAAGATGACCTGCCCCGAGGGCTATCCCGGCTTCAACTTCCACCACATCCTCAAGGACGATAGCATCGCGCTCTCGATCGCGCACAAGGACAACACGGTGCTCGAGGGCGAGGACCGCTACCGCACCTGGCTGCTGTCGGTCTACCCGTCGCTGATGATCACGCTGACGCCGGGCTATTTCTGGTATCTCTCGCTGACCCCGGACGGGCCGGGCCACGTCAGGATCCTCTACGGCGGCGGCCTGCACCCGGACTTCACCAAGGACGATGACGCCGACCAGCATTTCGCCACGCTGAAGGGGCTTCTCGACCACGTCAACGACGAGGACCGGGGCTGCACCGAGCGGGTGTGGAAGGGCATGCAGGCCCGCCACGCCGTGCCCGGCGCGCTGTCGCATCTCGAGCGGCCGAACTACGAGTTCGCCACCTGGATCGCCGGGCGCATCCCGACCTGACGCTTGCCGTGGCGGCCTTCGGGGCGCCGGGTCGGCGGGCAAACGAAGACGGAAGACAGCCCGGCGAGGGTCGGGCGGAAGGAGCAATCATGACCTTTTCGCTGGTGGCGCGCTGCGCCGAGACCGGACAGTTCGGGGTGGCGATCTCGTCCTCCTCGCCCGCCGTGGCGGCGCGCTGCGCCTTCGCGCGGGCCGGCGTGGGCGCGGTGGCCTCGCAGAACGTGACCGACCCGCGGCTGGGACCGGCGGCGCTGGATCTGATGGCCAAGGGCGCGGGTGCCGAAGAGGCCGTGGCACAGGTGCGCGCCTCGGGCGCCTTCATGGAGTACCGGCAGGTGCTTGCGGTCGATGCGCAGGGCGGCACGGCGATCCACTCGGGGCCGAACTCGCTGGGGATCTGGACGCAGGCCATCGGGCGCGACGTGGTCTCGGCCGGCAACCTGCTGGCCAATGACGGCGTGCCGGCGGCCATCGTCGCGGGCTTCGAACAAGCCACCGGCGCGCTGGGCGACCGGTTGATCGCGGCGATGCGGGCGGGTCTCGCAGCCGGGGGTGAGGCCGGACCGGTGCATTCGGCGGGGCTGCTGATCGTCGACCGCGAGAGCTGGCCCTATGCCGAGCTGCGCTGCGACTGGATCGACGACGGCTGCCCGATCGAGGCCATCGCCCGTGCGTGGGAGGTCTACCAGCCGCAGGCGGCGGATTACGTCACGCGGGCGCTGAACCCCTCTGCCGCGCCCTCCTACGGCGTGCCCGGGGACGAGTGAGCGCATGCGGGTTCTCGAGCTTCTCGACCGTCTGATCGCGTTTCCCACGGTGTCGTCTGACAGCAACCTCGCGCTGGTGGACTGGGCGCAGGCGCAGCTTGCGGGTGCCGGTTTCGAGGTGACGCGGGTGCCGTCCTCCTGCGGTGAAAAGGCCGGGCTCATCGCCCGGCGCGGCGGCGAGGGCGGGCTCGTCCTCTCGGCGCATACCGACGTGGTGCCCGCGAGCGGGCAGGCATGGACCCGCGACCCGTTTGCGCTCGCCTGTGAAGGCGACCGGCTCTTCGGGCGCGGCACGACGGACATGAAGGGCTTCGTGGCCTGCTGCCTCGCGCTGGCCGAGGAGCTGCCGGAAAGCGCCGGACCGCTGGCCATCGTCCTGTCCTGGGACGAGGAGGTCGGCTGCCGCGGCATCCCGCAGATGATGCCCGCCGTGCGCGAGCTGTTGCCAGACCCGGCGCTCTGCGTCGTGGGAGAGCCCACCTCGCTGGTCATGGCCACCGGCCACAAGGGCAAGGCCGCCTACCGCGCCACCTGTCGCGGCGAGGCCGGGCATTCCGCGATGGCGCCCCGCTTCAGGAACGCGCTGCACGTCGCCTGCGACCTCGTCGCCGCGGTCCGGGCCGAGCAGGCGCGGCTGATGGCCGAGGGCGCGCAGGATCCGGGCTACGACGTGCCCTGCTCGACCCTGCACGTGGGCACGCTCCACGGCGGCACCGCGCTCAACATTGTGCCCGACCGGGCCGAGGTGGCTTTCGAGATCCGCCACCTCGCCTCGGAAACGCCCGAGGCGATCCTGCCGCGGGTGATGGCGGGGCTCGAGAACGTCGAACTCGAGCAGACCATCGCCTACCCGGGGCTCGACACCGACCCGGAGCAGCCGGCGCTGGCGCGGCTGCGCGGGCTGGCGCGAGGGACCGGGAAAGTCTCCTACGGCACCGAGGCCGGCTACTTCGCCGCGGCGGGGATTCCGACCGTGGTCTGGGGGCCGGGCGATATGGCGCAGGGGCACCAGCCGGACGAGTTCATCGAGGTGTCGCAGCTGGTGGATTGCATGGAGGCGCTGCGCAGGCTCGTGGCCTGAGGCGGTCCAAGTCCGCTCAGGGGGCAGACGGCCGACGGATGGCTTCGGAGAAATCCGCAGCTTCTCCGGCGGCCTGCGCCTTGGGCGTGATCAGCGCCGCCGCGCGCCGGTCGCCGACGCTGCCCTCGCCGGCCAGCACGCCCTGCGCCTCGATGTATTCCGGCAGGCGCCCGGACAGGATCAGGCTGCTGTCGAGCGGCAGGCTCGGGTTCAGCACCTGCGCCAGCCCGTAGACCACCGTGGTGCAGTTGGCGGTGACGGTGTTGTAGAAGCGCGGCGCGGCCGCGAGATCCTGCGCCAGCGTCACGTAGGACAGGAACAGCCGCCGCTGCTGGTCGGGCGTCAGGTCGATGGGATAGAGCCGCACCTCTTCCTTGCGGTGGTTGGTGCGCAGCCGGACGATGTCGCCCTCGGTGGCGGCGATGAGCACCAGCTCGAACTGGCGGAAGAAGCCGCCGATCTCGTTGAAGCTCTCGTCCGCCTCGCGCCGGATCTCGACCGAGAACACGACGTGCTCGCCATCCGCGAAGCCGAAGCTCACCAGCAGGTGGGCGATTTCGGGATTGTCCCAGACCGAGGTCAGCATGTCGACGGTCTCGATCTGGTTCAGGTCGACGGTGCGGGTGATCCAGCGCTCTTCCGCGTGGTCGGGGTCCTGCCAGTGGAAGTCGCGCACGTCGCTGAGGGTGACGAGATCGCCCGCGACCTGTGCCTTGACGCCGCGAGCCACGTCCGGTGCCCAGTCGCGGTCGTCCGAGGGGCGGATGGTGGCATACCATCCCGCGGTGAGCAGCGCCGCCAAACCCACCACGACCCAGCCGAGCAGGGGCTGGCGCGCCCGCGCGTAGATCGCCACCCCGGCGGCAAAGGCCAGCAGCGCCCAGCCGAGGATCAGCGGCAGGCCCGCAAGATGGAACCAGAGCGCCGTGGCAGTCCACGCGGCCCCGGCAAGCACGACGATCGCAAAGACCGCGTTGGCGGCGAATTTCAGGGGTCGGCTCATCGGCAAGTGGTCCCGCAGTTCCCGGCGCTGCCGTCCCCGGCAGCCGGGGCACGGTAGGATGGGGGCGCCCCGCGCCGCAAGGCGTCCCGGCTGGGCGGGGTCAAATCCGTCGGGCGCGGAGCGCGAAGACCTGCCGCAGGGTCTCGGCCGGCGAGACGGTGCGGAAGATGTCGCCCAGCATCGAGATGTCTGCGCGGATCCCGGCCAGCCAGCCGCCGCGCTTGGTGTGCTTGAAGGGGCTCTCGACGCCGGGCCAGTCGACGATGGCGATGCGCAGCTCCTCGTCGAGCCATAGCTCGTTGATGAAGACCTCGAGCCCGAAGCGGGGCAGCGCGCGCAGCTCGTCCAGACGCTCGGCCAGCAGGGCGCGCGGCATCACCCGCTCGCCCGAGATGTAGTCGATGCCGATGGCCCGCCAGACGCGCGGCGCATTGCGGCGCAGGCTGATCGTGGCCTCGGCGCGGCGCTGCACCACCGGCGAGATCAGCGCCGCGAGGTGCTCGTGGTCGAGCCCCAGCAGGTCGCTGTCGAGCATCAGGATGTGGCTGCCCGAAGCGGCCTCGACCCCCGAGGCCACCGCGCGGCTCTTGCCGCCGTTCTGCGGCTGGCGGATCACCCGGAGCCGGTCGTGGCGGGTGGCGAAGTCGTCGGCAAGGTCGGCGGTGCCGTCGGACGAGCCGTCATCGACCACGATCACCTCGTGGATCATGGGGTGCTCGAGCACGGCTTGCAGCACGGCCCCGATGCGGGGGGCTTCGTTGAAGGCGGGGATGATGCAGGAGATCTTGGTCATTTGCGGGTATGCTTCTTCAGGAACCAGACGATGCCGGTCAGCACGATCACTCCAATAAGTAGGAGCGAAACGCGCGCAATCCAGTTGTCGATCTGGCTGTAGGCGGAACCGAACGCATATCCGATGGCCACGAAGAACAGGCTCTTGGGGATGGTGGCCAGCAGGTTCACCCAGAGGAACTTGGCCACCGGCATCCGGCCCAGCCCCGCCGCCACGAGGATCGGCGCCCCGGCGGAATGGGTGAGCTTGCCGAAGACGAGGGTCTTGCCGCCGCTGGTCCGGAAGTGCTCGGCCAGCGAGCTGAGACGCGAACGGCTGAGCCCGAGACGGTAGCGCCAGCGGATCGACAGCCGGTTCAGGCCCCAGCGGCCGAGCGCGTAGAACATCGCGTCGCCGAAGAGATCCGCGAGGATGACCACGATGGCCACGCTCCAGACGTCGAGCAGGCCGCGGCTTGCCAGCCATGCGGCGATGACCGTGACGATGGGCCCCTCCAGCACGGCAATCGGGGCCAGGATCGCCAGACCGTCCTTGGCGATCAGCGCAGCAACCGTTTCCAGTCCCAACAAGCTCTACTCCGCGGGGCGGGGGGAAGCCTCGGGCGCCATCTCGGTGCCCCGCCAGGTAATCCCGCGCCCTGCCCATGTGGCAACCCAGAGCGGAGGAAGCAAGACGTCGCGGAGGATCATGGCGCCGATGTCGCGGGCCGACGCGGGCCAGCCGGCGATGCGCGCCAGCGCGTATTCCGCGCCGTACCACGCCAGCAGAAGCGGCAGGATCAGCAGCGCCGGCACCACGCCAAGCGCGGCGAGCCCGGCCAGCGCGGCCACCGGCACCAGCGGGCCCTGCAGGATCTCGGCCGAGAAGATCAGCGGGAAGCCGTCGCGCCGCACCCGGCTCCAGCGCAGCTGGCGGTCCCAGACGGCGCGGGCGTTGCGGGTGCCGATGGGCTGGGCGAAGAGCCGGGGCGTCAGGCGCACGTGGCGGCCCTGGTTGCGCACCAGCTTGGTCGCGGCCACGTCCTCGGCGAGGTTGCGCCCCAGCGCCGGAAGCCCGCCGCCGGCCTCGAGCACCTTGCGGTGCCAGAACAGCGTCTTGCCCTGCGCAAAGCCCATGCCCAGCGAATCTGCGGCGAGCTGCCAGCGCCCCTGCGAGGTGTTCAGGAAGGCGCATTCCAGCGCGCCCCAGAAGTTGCCCGGGCGGATCCCGGCGGGGGGCGAGGACACCAGCCCGGTGTTGCCGCGCCACGTATCGACGAGGGTGCGCAGGTACTCGGGCGGCAGCAGCAGGTTGCTGTCGGTCATCGCCAGCCATTCGCCCCGGGCCGCGGCATAGCCCTTGTGCAGGTTGTTGAGCTTCGGATTGCCGCTGATCGCGGTCTCACCACAGAGCAGCTCGGCCTCGACATGGGGATTGGCGGCGATCATCTCGCGCACCAGCGGCACCGCGGGATCGCGGTCGGAGGGGGCGCAGAAGATCACCTCGTAGCGCGGGTACTCCTGGGCGAAGGACGAACCGAGGGTCTCGGCGTCGAAGGTGTCGAGCCCGCAGACCGGGCGCACCAGCGAGACGAACGGGAGTTCGTTGTCGGCGCCCGCGCGCGGGGCCTTGCGATAGCGCAGCGCCGCAAGCAGCGCGGTCAAGAGATGCACCCCGAGGGTGACGGCGAGGACGGTGGTGAGGATAATCTCGGTCATGCGATGCCCCCTGCAAGCGCGCCGTCGTTGCTTTTCGCGGGCTTGGGCAGCGCCGGAAGCGTGGCGGGGGCGGGGGTGAACTCGAGCAGGCGGAGCGTGCCGCGGGATTCCTCGGCCAGCGCCGTCAGGCTGTCGATCCAGTCGCCGCAATTGGCGTAGACCAGCTCGCCGTGCTGGCGCAGCGCGGGCTTGTGCGAGTGGCCGCAGATCACGCCCATGGTGCCGGAGGCCTGCGCGAGCTTGATCAGCCGGCGCTCGAAGCGGTCGCCCATGGCCATCACCTGATTGGCGCGGTCGATGACGCGCTGGGCGGGGCTGCGCTCGTCGGGGCCGATGTCGCAGCGCTTCCGCTGCCAGTCGTCGACCTGCCGGAGCAGCGCGTCGAGCCGGCTGCCGAGACGGGTCATGAAATGCCAGCGCAGGAAACGCGGGTCGCACTGGTCGCCGTGCAGCACGAGGTAGCGGCGGCCGTCGGCGGCCTTGTGGACCACGGCCTCGCGCAGCTCCCAGCCGTCCATGTTGGCGTCGGGGGCGCGCATGGCGGCGTCGTGGTTGCCGGGCAGGTAGACGATGCGGGTGCCGTCCCGCGCGCGGGCGTGCAGGTCGGTCAGCACCGCGTCATGGGCATCGGACCAGTGCACGCGGCCACCGTGCCAGATGTCGAAGATGTCGCCGACGAGATAGATCGTCTCGGCCTCGATCCCGCGCAGGAAATCGAGAACATGTCCGGGCCGGCTGGCACGGGCACCGAGATGGAGGTCGGACAGGAATAGGCTGCGCAGGGTGCGGCGGGCGTCGGTGCCGGCAGGGGAGGACGGCATACGTGGCATCTTCCTTGTTCGCTCGCCCGCCTTATGAGGGGAGCTTGTATCGGTATTATGACGCAACATTAACAGTTTCTGCGCTGCAGAAGTTCCACGCCAAAAGCAGAATATTTGCAGGCCGATAGCGTGCGGTTCCGGCGCGACTCAGTGCGGCAGGATCCCGCGCCCCGCGATGCCGTCCTTGGCGACCGATACGGCCTTGAGCACCGCGAAAACCTCCTGCCCGGTCTGCAGACCGAGCACTGTCGCCGACCGCCGCGTGACCCGCGCCAGCAGCAGGTTGCCCCCGACGTCGAGCTGCACGAGCGCGCCGGGGCCGTCGCCGATCCGCAGCGCGAGGATGCGGGCGGGCAACACGTTGAGCGCGGAGATGCCCTCGGGGCGTCGGATCGCCAGCATCACGTCCTGCGCTTCGACGTGCACGCGCACCCGGGCGCCGGGCGGGCGCTGGACCTGCGGCACCAGCAGTTGCACGCCGCCGGCCTGAAGCTCGGTCAGCCCGTCGGGATGGTGCGTCGCCACGGTGGTCTCGAGAACCGCACCGGCACCTCCGGGGCCAAGCGGGGTGACCTCGGGGTCGCCCAGCACCTCGGTGGCGCTGCCCTGCCGGGCGACGCGCCCGTCCTGCAGGGCCACGACCGAGGTCGCCAGCCGCGCCACCTCGGCGGGGGAGTGGCTGACGTAGAGGATCGGCACCGAGGTCTCGTCCCGGAGCCGTTCGAAATAGGGCAGGATCTCGGACTTCCGCGCCTCATCGAGCGCGGCCAGCGGCTCGTCCGCAAGGATGAGCTGCGGCTGGGCCAGCAGGGCGCGCCCGATGGCGACGCGCTGGCGCTCGCCCCCGGAAAGGGCGCCGGGCCGCCGGTCGAGCAGCGCGCCGATGCCCAGCATCTCGATGACGCGGGCGCTGTCCTCGCTCCGGCCCACGTTGGGCGCGAACCAGCGCCCGTAGGCGAGGTTCTGGCGCACGGTGAGATGCGGGAAGAGCCGCGCGTCCTGGAAGATGTAGCCGAGCCTGCGGCGATGGGTCGGCAGCCAGACCCGCCGGGCGCTGTCGAAGAGCACCCGGTCGCCCACGGCGATCCTGCCCGCGTCGGGCCGCAGCAGCCCCGCGACCGCGTTGACGATGGTGGTCTTGCCCGAGCCCGAGCGCCCGAACAGCACCGTCACCCCCTGCGGCGCCTCGAAGCTTGCATCCAGCGCGAAGGTGCCGAAGCGGTGGCTGAGCTCGACCGTCAGGCTCATGCGCCCGCCACCCGCTTCGCGATGCGCCGGGACAGGACCTCGGAGAGCATCAGCGCGGTCATGGCGATGACCACCGAGACCACGACCAGCCTCAGCGCCGAGGCCTCGCCGCCCGGCACCTGCAGGAAGGCGTAGATCGCCGAGGGCAGGGTCTGGGTCTGGCCGGGGATGTTCGAGACGAAGGTGATGGTGGCGCCGAACTCACCCATCGCCTTGGCGAAGGCGAGGATCGCGCCCGCGAGGATGCCCGGCAGTACGAGCGGCAGGGTCACCGTGGCGAAGACCCAAAGCGGGGAGGCGCCGAGCGTGGCGCCGGCCTGTTCGAGCTTGGGGTCCACCGCCTCGATCGACAAGCGGATGGCGCGGACCATCAGCGGAAAGGCCATGATCCCCGCCGCCAGCGCTGCGCCGGTCCAGCGGAAGGCGAAGACGATGCCGATGTCCTGCAGGACGCTGCCGATGGGCCCGCGGGTGCCGAAGGTCAGCAACAGCAGGTAGCCTGTGACCACCGGTGGCAGGATCAGCGGCAGGTGCACCAGCCCGTTGAGGATCTGCTTGCCGGGAAACTCCCAGCGGGCCAGCGCATAGGCCACGAGGATGCCGACCGGCAGCCCGCCAAGCGTCGCCCAGAGCGCGACGCGCAGCGACAGCGCAACGGCCTGCCATTCCTCGGGGCTGAGCAGCGTCATGGGTGGGGATCACTCCGTCAGGACGGTGAAACCCTGCCGTTCGAAAGCCTCGCGCGCAACAGGCCCTTGCAGGTAGTCGAGAAACTCCTGCGCAATGGTGGCGTCGCCGTCGGCGAGCGTGGCCGCGGGGTAGGTGATCGGCGCATGGCTGTCCTCGGGGAAGGTGCCGAGCACGGTCACGTCGGGTTCGGCCGCGGCGTCGGTGGCGTAGACGATGCCGAGCGGCGCCTCGCCCGTGGCCACCAGCGCGAGCGCGGCGCGCACGTTGTCGGCCTGTGCCACCTTGGGCGCGACGCCGTCCCAGAGCCCAAGCGACGTCAGCGCCGCCTTGCCGTAGATCCCGGCGGGCACCGCGTCGACCAGCGCCATGGCGAGCCTGTTCTCGCCCAGCATCTCGGCCAGCGGCAGATCGGCACCAATGGCGACGGGCGCGGCGTCCGGGTCGTGCGCGACCAGAACGATGCTGTTGCCCAGCAGGTCGACACGGCTATTGGTGTCGATCAGCCCGTCCTGCTCGAGCGTGTCCATCCAGTCGGTGTTGGCCGAGATGAACACGTCGGCGGGCGCCCCGGCCTGGATCTGGCGGGCCAGTGCCGAGGACCCGGCGAGCGAGACCACGGCGGTGTTGCCCGTCTCATCGGCGTAGCGGGCCGAGATCTCGTCCATGGCGTTCTTCATGCTGGCCGCGGCGAAGACGGTCACCTCGGCGGCACTCACGGCACCGGCGGAGGAGGCCAGCATGAGGACGGCGGCGGCGAGGGCCGGGCGGGGGCACAGCGACATGGGGAAACTCCGGAGTGATATGTTTCACGAAACATATCGCCTTGGATCGCACCGGCTTGCAAGCGTTATTTCCCGCTGGGAATATCGGAGAGCATGGCGCGCAGCGCCGCGATGTCCTTGGCGGCGGCGCGGGCGGCAGCGGCCTCGGCGTTGCGGTAGTGGCCCAGAACGGTCTCGCCCGCCTCGGTCAGCAGCGCACCGCCGCCCTTTGTGCCGCCACGGCTGCGGGCTACGAGTGGGGCGCGGAAGGCGGCGTTCATCTCTTCGACGAGGCTCCAGGCCCGCTTGTAGCTCATCGACATGGCACGGCCCGCGGCGGCAATGGAGCCGGTATCGCGGATCAGCTCGAGCAGGTCGGCCTTGCCGGGGCCCAGCATGGCGCTGTCGCCGAAGAGGATGCGCATGCGAAGGCGGGTGTCGGAGTCGGGAGAGGGCATCAGGTCGCTCATGGATCAACTGTCCGGGATCGCGCTTGCGCATGCAAGCGCAACGCGGTTCAGTCAGCCCAGCGAGGGAGGGCGCATGTTCGACGCAAGACTTCTGCCGCTGCAGCGCCGGTTGCTGCACGGCCCGGCGCGGGGACTGCACGGCGCGGGGATCCGGGCCGACTGGATCACGCTGGCGGGCTTCGGGCTGGGGCTTCTGGCGGTTGCCGCCGCCGCGTGCGGGCTGTTCTGGCTGGCGCTTGTGGGGCTGCTTGCCAACCGGCTGGCGGATGGGCTCGACGGCGAGGTCGCGCGGCTTTCGGGGCCGACGGATCGCGGCGCCTTCCTCGACATCGCGCTGGATTTCCTGTTCTACGCACTTTTTCCGCTGGGCTTCGCGCTGGCGGATCCGGCGGAGAACGCCCTGCCGGCGCTGCTGCTGGTGACGAGCTTCGTGGGCACGGGGTCGTCGTTCCTCGCCTTCTCGGTGATCGCCGAGCGCCGGGGTATCCGGGCCGAGGACTACCCGACCAAGGGCATCTACTACCTCGGAGGGCTGACCGAGGGGGGCGAGACCATCCTGCTTTTCGTGCTCATGTGCCTCGTGCCGGGCTGGTTCCCGGTGCTGGCGGTGGTCTTCGCCGTGGCCTGCTTTGTCACCACGCTGACCCGCTGGATGGCCGGCTGGCGGCTCTTCGGCTGAGGCCGCCGGGGCCGCGCATCAGCCTGTCGGGCCATGAACGTCTGGCCATGAAAGTAACGCAACGAAAAAAGGCGCGCCGTGGCAGCGCGCCTTTCAGAATTCTTCAATGGATCCGGTACGGATCAGAGCAGCTCGAGGTTGATCGCGCTCTCACGGCCGTCACGGCCAGACTGCAGCTCGTAGGACACTTTCTGGTTGTCCTTGAGTTCGGTCAGACCCGAACGCTCGACTGCGGAGATGTGCACGAAGACGTCCTTCGAGCCACCTTCAGGAGCGATGAAGCCGTAGCCTTTGGTGGTGTTGAACCATTTCACGGTGCCAGTTGCCATGGGTAGAACCCTTTCCTGTTTCATGCTGTCCGCGAGAGTGCGACAGCCCGGCGTATCGTCAGTGCAGTATCGGTAGCGCTGTTGCCGGTGACGGAGACAGGTGGGTCGATAGTGGTAACGTCAGCGCGAACTCGTATGCCAGAAGGACATGATTCCGGCAAGGAAAATCCCGGCAAGGTGGCATGGAACGCCGCAACGGCACCTGATCCTGTGTGGTTTTGGCGCCTCGGTCCGGGGTTTGGGCGGCGGTTTCGGTGCCTCGACCGAGAGGGGCTTGCGGACCGCAGAGATGGCCGCGCATTCTCCCGGGCGAGGCAGAGACAGTGACAAGGAATTCCCGCGATGGGCGAACTGGTGGTGGCAGGCGTGGTCATGGGGCTCGCCGGGACCGTGGCGATGGACCTCTGGGGGCTGCTGCTCGAGCGGCTCTGCGGGATCGGCCGTCCGAACTGGGCCTTCGTCGGGCGCTGGGTTGCGACGTTGCGCAGCGGGCGGGTGTTCCATGACGCCATCGCCGGCGTTCCCGAGGTGCGGGGCGAGGCGGCGATCGGCTGGGCGTTCCACTATGCGGTGGGCGTCGCCTACGGGCTGATCTGGGTCCTGCTCGCAGGGCGCGACTGGCTGGCGGCGCCGAGCTTCCTGCCGCTCTGGATCTTCGCGCTGGTGACGGTCGGCGCCGGGTGGTTCCTGCTGCATCCGGGCATGGGGCTGGGCATCGCCCAGTCGGAGAGCGCGACGCCGTGGCGGGCGCGAGGGCTCGGGCTGGTGGCGCACACGGTCTTTGGACTCGGCATGTGGGGCGGGGCGCTGGCCTTCATCCATGGCGCAGGTGTTGCGTAAAATCAGAAGTAAATTCCCGGGTTTCTGACGACAAAGCGCCCGCCAGCCGGCGCCGCGTTATCCGCGTCTTAAGCACCGCCGTCCCATCCATGAGCCGGGAGATGTCCCGTTTCATGGAGGTATCCGAATGCCAGCAGGCAGAACTGCAATTGCCGCCGCCCTCGTGGCGATCCTCGGGCTGACCGCATGCGCGCAGGCGCCGCGCAGCCGGTCCGCCCCCGATCCGGCCGCGGGGGCCGAGGTGACGCGCGCCGTCCAGACGCCGCTCGCGAGCAGCCGCAGCCAGGATCCGCTCGACCGTGTGCGTCTCGGGCCGGCGGACATCGGTGACGCGGGCAGCACCGCGGCGGGGATCGCATCGGGCTTCACCGAGGCCAATCCGCTGGTGTCCTGGGCCGGGGGCGGGGCGCCGCTGTTGCTCCTCCCGGTGAAGTATGCCGCCAAGAAAGCGCTGGTCTCGGTCGGGACGAAACCCGCGCGCGCCAACTGGACGGTCGAGACGGCGGGCATGTTCGCGGCCTGCAACAACATCGCGCTGCTGGCCGGGGGCGTGCCGCCCGCCGCCATCGGCATCGGCGCGGTCTGCGCCATCGCCTTCAGCCAGAACAGCCGGAACCGCTACGAGCGACGCACCGGCCGGACGCTGGATGGCGCTCCGCTGGCACAGACGCGGGTTCAGTAGGTCCGGGCCGAGTTCGGGGACGGACCGGCAAGGCGTCGCCGACCGGCGGCGCCGTCGGAACAGGCTTGGTGGCGTGGGTGTTCTTTCCTCGACATCACAACGGATCGCAGGAAAGGAGACCTCCAATGTCGATCAAGTCTATCGCGAAGAAAGCCTTTTCGGCCTACGCACGCAGCAAGACCGCCGGCACGACGGGCTACGGCACCACCCGCCCGATGCGCAACCGTCCGATCCGGCATCGCCCGCTCAAGCGCGGCCGGAGCCTCGAGACGCAGCTGGCGTCCAAGGCGGCGCGGGCCATCCGCAAGGCCATCTGAGCCGGGCGCCGGGGTTGGTCTGGCGGGATTGATCTGTCGGACTTTCCGGATCTCGCAACGATCGCGAAATGACGATCGCCAAGGCCGAGTCGAGAAACGCAAGCCGCCGCCGGGATGGATACCGGCGGCGGTCAATCGTTTCTCATCATCATCGTCCCTTCAGATCATTGCCCAATCGGAAAAGATCGTGGTCGGAGCAGGCTCCTTCCAGATCGGGGGCACGGGGCGCTTCTCGACAATACGTTTGATTCTAATACGCGGTTTCATGATCGTTCCTCGAAACACATTTGGTTCAATGTGGTCGAGTATGCGCCAAAACGTCGCACTTGTCAGGTTGGGAATTCCACCAGTCGAATTCCCGTTCCGGTTGCCGGGTGGAGCACCGCCCGGCAACCGGAGAGCCGCGGTCAGCGGCTGAACTTCTTGAACTTCACCCGCTTCGGCTCGATCGCATCGGGGCCGAGGCGACGCTTCTTGTCTTCCTCGTAATCCTCGAAGTTGCCTTCGAACCATTCCACATGCGCCTCGCCCTCGAAGGCGAGGATGTGCGTGCAGATCCGGTCGAGGAAGAAGCGGTCGTGCGAGATCACCACGGCGCAGCCGGCGAAGTCCACGAGCGCGTCTTCGAGCGCCCGCAGGGTCTCGACGTCGAGGTCGTTGGTCGGTTCGTCGAGCAGGATGACGTTGCCGCCGGACTTCAGCAGCCGCGCCATGTGCACCCGGTTGCGTTCACCGCCCGAGAGCAGCCCGACCTTCTTCTGCTGGTCGCCGCCCTTGAAGTTGAACGCCCCGCAATAGGCGCGCGAGTTCATCTGCGCGTCGCCGAGCTCGATGATCTCCGCCCCGCCCGAGATCGCTTCCCAGACAGTCGCGTCGGCCTCGAGGTCGTCGCGCGACTGGTCGACGTAGGAGAGGTGCACGGTGTCGCCGAACTCGATGCTGCCGTCGTCGGGTTGTTCCTGCCCGGTCAGCATCTTGAACAGCGTCGACTTGCCGGCGCCGTTGGGGCCGATGACGCCGACGATGCCGCCCGGCGGAAGCGAGAAGCTCAGGTCCTCGATCAGAAGCTTGTCGCCCATCGCCTTCTTCAGGCCCTCGACCTCGATCACCTTGGCGCCGAGACGCTCGCCGTTCGGAATGACGATCTGGGCCTTGCCGACGCGCTCGCGCTCGGACTGGCCCGCCATCTCGTTATAGGCTGCGATACGCGCCTTGGACTTGGCCTGACGCGCCTTGGCACCCTGCCGCATCCACTCGAGTTCGCGCTCCAGCGTCTTCTGCTTGGCCTTGTCCTCGCGCGCTTCATGGGCGAGGCGCTTGGCCTTCTGCTCGAGCCACGAGGAGTAGTTGCCCTCGTAGGGAATGCCGCGGCCGCGGTCGAGCTCGAGGATCCAGCCGGTGATGTCGTCGAGGAAGTAGCGGTCGTGGGTCACGATCAGGATCGTGCCCTTGTACTCGATCAGGTGGTTCTGCAGCCACGCGATCGTCTCGGCGTCGAGGTGGTTGGTCGGTTCGTCGAGCAGCAGCATGTCGGGCGCTTCGAGCAGCAGCTTGCACAGCGCCACGCGGCGCCGTTCACCGCCCGAGAGCGTCGTGACGTCGGCGTCGTCCGGCGGGCAGCGCAGCGCCTCCATGGCGACGTCGATCTGGGCGTCGAGATCCCACAGGTTGTTGGCGTCGATCTCGTCCTGCAGCTGCGCCATCTCGTCGGCGGTCTCGTCGCTGTAGTTCATCGCGAGTTCGTTGAAGCGGTCGAGCTTCGCCTTCTTGGCGGCCACGCCGAGCATGACGTTCTCGCGCACGTTCAGCTCGGGCTCGAGATGCGGCTCCTGCGGCAGGTAGCCGACCTTGGCGCCCTCGGCCGCCCAGGCCTCGCCGGTGAAGTCCTTGTCGATGCCGGCCATGATTCGCATCAGCGTCGACTTACCGGCGCCGTTGACGCCGACGACGCCGATTTTCACCCCGGGCAGGAAGCTCAGGCGGATGTTTTCAAAGCACTTCTTGCCGCCCGGATAGGTCTTGGACACTCCATCCATGTGGTAGACGTACTGATAGCTGGCCATGCGGTCCTCCGGTGACTGGTCGGGCGCCTGTATCGCATCGCGCGCGGGGAATGCAAAGGTCCGGAACGCGCCCTTCGCCCGCGCCGCGATGCCGGGCATTCGCGACTTAATCGGATCGTAAGGGTTTGGGGGCCATGTGCTTGCGACGCGGCTCCCGCTCGAAGGGGTGCGCACCGCCCCTGGCCGATCTCTGGCGCAATCTACCGGAACCTGACGGAGCCCGACGTGTCCACGTCCAAAAGCAAGTACCGCCGCAGCCGCTGGAAACGTCTCAAGCTGAAATGGAAGATGCCGATCATGATCGGCATCCCGTCGATCCTGCTGATGCTGCTGGTGGTGGGGATCGGCTACTACGACGCCCGTCGTGAGCTCGGGCACCAGCGCGAACTGGCCTTCCGCAACCTCCTCGGGGATCGCAAGGCCGAACTTCAGAGATGGCTTGCCCACATCGAGACGGATCTTCGCGATCTGGCGGGAAGCAGGGACATCCGAACGGCGCTGCCCCTCTTCGACCGGAACTGGGGCCGGATAAAGGGCGACGCGGGCGCCCGCCTGCGCGAGGCCTACATCGACGCGAACCCCCATCCGACGGGGCAGAAGGACGAGCTGGTGCAGGCCGGCGACGGCTCGGGCTGGTCGCAGGTCCATGGCACCTACCACGAGGGGCTCCGCAACTTCCAACGCCAGCGGGGCTACTACGACCTCTTCCTCTTCGACCTTGAGGGCAACGTCATCTACAGCGTCTTCAAGGAGCTGGATTTCGCGACGAACATGCTCGACGGCCCCTATGCCGAGACCGGGCTCGCGACGGCCTTCCGCGATGCCTCCGTGGCCGGGCCGGACGAAGTGGTCTTCACCGATTTCGACAGCTATGCCCCAAGTGCCGGCGCCGCCGCGAAATTCGCCGCCACCCCGGTTTTCGATCGTGAGGGGCAACGGATCGGCGTCGTGGCGCTGCAGATCCCCACGGAGCAGATCGCGTGGGCGCTGGCCGGGTCCGAGCTGCTGGACGAGACCGGCATCGCCTATGCGGTGGATCATCAGGGTCGCGCCCTGAGTCCGGTTTTCGCGGGGCAGGACTATGCTGTGCTCGACCAGATGCCCGACCTTCCGCAGATCGGCGCCGCGCGCGAGGAGCGGTCCGAGACGTTCCTGAACGTGCCCGGGCTCGGGGGCCGGCGCGTGGTCGCCGTCACCACCTTCGGGCGCTTCGCTGGCACCGACTGGGGAATCGTGGTCGAACAGGACACGACCGAGGCGACGGCGGCGGAACGCCATCTTCTGACGGTCACGCTGGGGACGCTGGTGGTGATCATCGCGCTGGTGGCGGGCCTGTCGGTCTTTGTGGCGCGCCTGCTCACCCGGCGGATCTCGCGGCTGGCGGACAGTGTCGGCATGATGTCCGAGGGCGATTTCGAGACCATCGTGAACGAGACCAAGACTGGCGACGAGCTTGGCGACATCGCGCGGGCGCTGGAACGGCTCAAGGGTGATCTGGCCAAGGGGCGCGAGGCGGCCGACGCCCAGGAAAAGGCACAGGGGCGTCAGCGCGAGGTGGTGGAACGGCTGAGCGGTGCGCTTGCCGAACTGGTGGCGGGCAAGCTGGTCTGCCGCATCGAGGAGCCGCTCGGCGACGACTACGAGGAGCTTCGCCGCGATTTCAACGCCACCGTCGATTCGCTCATGGATGTGGTGCAGGAGCTCGGCGAGAGCGCGCAGAGCATCGACGCCGACGTGAGCGGCCTCAGCGACAACATCGACCAGCTCTCGCAGCGGACCGAGAACCAGGCCGCCACGCTGGAAGAGACCGCCGCCGCCATGGAAGAGATCACCAACAACGTGAAGTTCACCTCCGAGGGCGCGACCACCATCGCCATCGCGATCAATTCGGCCCGCGCCGAGGCCGAGAGCGGCGAACGGGTGCGCGGCGACGCGATCCTCGCGATGTCGAACCTCGAGGAGTCCTCCAAGCAGATCGGGCAGATCATCCGGGTCATGGAGGACATCGCCTTCCAGACCAACCTTCTGGCGCTGAATGCCGGGGTCGAGGCCGCGCGCGCCGGCGAGGTCGGGCGCGGCTTCGCCGTCGTGGCCTCAGAGGTGCGCGCGCTGGCGCAGCGCTCGGCCGACAGCGCGGCCGAGATCCGGGATCTGATCCGCACCTCCAACGACAACGTGAGCAAGGGGGTGAAGCTGGTCTCCGAGCTTGGCCAGTCGATGGAGACGATCCTGACCGAGGTCACCGACATCTCGGGCCAGATCAAGGACATCGCGACGGGCGCGTCTGACCAGGCCACCGGCCTCGCCGAGATCAACTCCGGGTTCTCGGTGCTCGACGAGGTGACCCAGCAGAACGCCGCGATGGTCGGCGACAGCGCCACCGCCGGGCGGGCCCTGTTGCAGAAGGCCTCCGGGCTGCGCGGCCTTGTGGCACGCTTCGACACCGGCGAGGTGCCGCCGCTGCCCGCGCCGCAGGCCATCGGGGCCGCATCCGCGGGCAGTGGCTGGGACATGACACCCGAAGAGGCCCACGAGCCCGCCGACCCGGCGCCCGCCCCTCGGCACGTGGCTGCGGGCGGAAAGGCCGATGCGGTGTGGGAGGATTTCTGACTGCCATGTTGCCGTCAGGGCCAGTGGCGACGTTGGGGCGCCAGTCCTGTGCCGTGCGATGCCCGGGCGGGGGCAGGGGCGTGATCGGTGTTTACCTATTGAAACCGGGGCGCATTCCGGTGTCTTTTGGCTCCCGTTCGAACGGGAAGGGGCGCAATGCTCTGGGATGCGCATGCCGCCGGGTTCCGGCTGGCGCGGGGGCAGAAGGTTGGCTTGCTGGGGGGATCCTTCGATCCGCCCCATCAGGGACACGTGCACATCACGCTCGAGGCTCTGCGGCGTTTCCGGCTCGACCGGGTGATCTGGCTGGTGAGCCCGGGCAACCCGCTCAAGACCCATGGCCCCGCACCGCTGGAAGATCGCATGGCGGCCTGCCGGGCGATCATGCAGCACCCCCGCGTCGTCATCAGCGACTTCGAACGGCTGGCCGGGACGCGGCACACCGCCCGCACTCTCGAGCTGGTGCGGCAGGCCTTCCCAGGCGTCCGTTTCACCTGGCTCATGGGGGCCGACAATCTTGCGCAGCTGCACCGCTGGGAAGACTGGCGCCAGATCATGGAGCGGATGCCGGTGGGTGTGCTGGCGCGGCCTGGCAGCCGCATGGCGGCGCAGGGCTCGATGGCCGCGGATGTCTACGCCCACGCCCGCCTGCCGGAACGCGAGGCCTCGCGGCTCGCGCTGACCCCGCCGCCCGCGTGGTGCTTCGTGAACGTGCCGATGGTCGACCTGAGCTCGACCGAGCTTCGTCGCACAGGGCAGGAGAAAAAGTGAACGTGGCGGCTCGCGGCCCCGCTTGTCGGCGCCAATGTGCTCGGGTTAGATCGACGCCATGACGCAACGACTTTCCAGGCGCGGATTCCTGAGCACGGCCCTTGCGGCCGGGGCATTCGCAGCTACGTCCGCGAGGGCCGAAGCGCCGCTCACCTCGCTCCGCCCGGTCGGCCGCGGCGAGGACCTGCGGCTCCGCAATCTCAAGACCCCCGAGGAGCTGATCTCGGCTTCTGGCCTGCACGGAATCGTCGGGTTCTCGGCCTTCAACCTCGCCACCGGGGCGGTCATCGACGAGCACGACCCCGAGGTCGGGATGCCGCCCGCCAGCGTCGCCAAGGCGCTGACCGCGTCCTATGCGCTCGACACGCTCGGCCCGGCCCACCTGTTCACGACGCAGGTCCTTGCCACCGGCGGCATCACCAACGGCGTCGTGGCCGGGGATCTCGTGCTGCTCGGCGGCGGCGATCCGACGCTCGACACCGACGGGCTGGCAGAACTGGTCGACCAGCTTGCGCAGGCCGGCGTCACCAGCGTCACGGGGCGGTTCCTTGTCTGCGGCAGCGCGCTGCCCTTCACCCGGACCATCGACGTCGAGCAGCCGGAGCACCTTGGCTACAGCCCCTCGGTCTCGGGGCTGAACCTCAATTTCAACCGCGTGCACTTCGAGTGGAAACGCGGCGGCAGCGGCTACGAGATCAGCATGGACGCGCGGTCCGCCTCGTTGCGGCCCGCGGTGCACGTGGCCAGCATGGGCGTGGTGAGCCGCAGCATGCCGGTCTACACCTATGCTGATTCCGACGGGCGCGACGAATGGACCGTGGCGAGCGGGGCGCTCGGCAATGGTGGTGCGCGCTGGTTGCCGGTGCGCAAGCCCGAGATCTACGCGGGCGAGGTCTTCCAGGCGATTGCCGCGGGCAAGGGCATCAAGCTTTCCGCGCCGCAGATCGTTGACTCCGCGCCCGAGGGCGAGGTCGTCGCGCGCCATGACAGCGCGCCGCTGCAGACCATCCTGCGCGAGATGCTGAAATACTCGACCAACCTCACCGCCGAATGCGTCGGCCTTGCGTCCACCGCGGCGCGAGACGGGCGGCCGCTGTCACTGCGGCAGTCGGCCGAGGCGATGAGCAACTGGGCGCGCACGGATCTTGGCCTCAGCCACGTGGCGATGGTCGACCACTCGGGGCTCGGCGCTGACAGCAGGATCGCCGCGCGCGACATGGCGAGAGCCCTGCTTGAGGTCAACCGGAGGCTCGGGCTGAAGCCGCTGCTGAAGAAGTTCCCGATGCGCGATGCGCAGCGGCGTATGGTCGAGAATCACCCGATCAAAGTGCACGCGAAGACCGGCACACTCAATTTCGTCAGCGGGCTCGCGGGCTTCGCGGATCTGCCCGACGGCACCGAGCTGGTGTTCGCGATCTTCTGCGGCGATCTCGATCGGCGCGACAAGCTGACCCGCGCGGAACGCGAAAAGCCGGACGGTGCGTCGTATTGGAACGCCCGCGCCAAGGGGCTGCAGTCGAGCCTCATCGAGCGCTGGGCGGTGCTCTCGGCGAGCTGAGCCGAGGCCGCTTCGCGCGGCCTCAGTGCATCATAATCTCAGAAATTCAAATATCCTAGGAACCCAGTGTCCCGGACGCTCAGTCGCGCAGGTGGCGGGCCCGGGCGCCGCGCTCGATGGCGGCGGCGTGCAGGCGGTCGATATTGAGCTCGTAGCGGATCTCTTCCAGCAGGCGCAGCTCGGCCTCGCGCAGGGTGCCGTCGGCGGCGGCCACGTCGCAGGCCAGCGCATAGGCGGTCTCGTAGAGCCGCTCGGGTAGGTTGGCGCGGACCAGGCCGAAGAGCGCGTCGAGCCCGTCTTCCTGTTCGAAAAGTTCGAACACCAGCTCGGACATCACCCGGATCCGGTCGATGTCGTAATCGGCGAAGACCGGCAGCAGGTTGACGGAGGATTCGATCTTGACCAGCTCCGCGGTGCGGATGTTCTGGTCGGATGCGGAGACGGCGATCATCACCGCCACCAGACAGTCTTGCGAGGTCAGCGGATGCGGGGCGGCTTCGGTCACGGCTGCTCTTTCTTGATTTGTGTCGTTGTGGGCAATTTATTGACCCCGAACCGCGTCTGCAATAGGACGCGGTTCGCATCTGCCCCGGGCGAAACGGGGCGTTATCCCATGGAGTGTTTCGGATGTCCGATCTGCGCGAAGCCGCGATGAGCTCGAAGGCCTGGCCCTTTGAAGAGGCGCGCCGCGTCCTGAAACGCTACGAGAAGAAGGCGCCGGAGAAGGGATACGTGCTGTTCGAGACGGGCTACGGTCCGTCGGGCCTGCCGCATATCGGCACCTTCGGCGAGGTGGCGCGGACCACGATGATCCGCCGCGCCTTCGAGCTGATCTCGGATATCCCGACGCGGCTGATCTGTTTCTCGGACGATATGGACGGCATGCGCAAGGTGCCCGAGAACGTGCCGAACCAGGAGCTGCTGCAGGAGAACCTGCAGCGCCCGCTGACCAGCGTGCCCGACCCGTTCGAGGAATACGAGAGCTTCGGTCACCACAACAACGCCATGTTGCGCCGGTTCCTCGACACCTTCGGGTTCCAGTACGAGTTCTACTCGGCGACCGAGTTCTACGCCTCGGGCCAGTTCGACGAGATCCTGCTGCGCTGCGTCGAGAAGTATGACGAGCTCATGGCCATCATGCTGAAATCGCTGCGCGACGAGCGGGCCTCGACCTATTCGATCTTCCTGCCGATCCACCCCGAGACCGGCCGGGTGCTCTATGTGCCGATGAAGCACGTGGATGCCGCCAACGGCACCATCACCTTCGACGACGACGATGGTGTCGAGCACACGCTGCCGGTGACCGGCGGCAAGGTGAAGCTGCAGTGGAAGCCGGACTTCGGCGCGCGCTGGGCGGCGCTGGGCGTCGATTTCGAGATGTACGGCAAGGACCACTCGACCAACACGCCGATCTACGACGGCATCTGCCGGACGCTCGGCGTGCGTGCGCCCGAGCACTTCACCTACGAGCTGTTCCTCGACGATCAGGGGCAGAAGATCTCGAAGTCGAAGGGCAACGGGCTGTCGATCGACGAGTGGCTGACCTATGCCTCGACCGAGTCGTTGTCCTACTTCATGTTCCAGAAGCCCAAGACCGCGAAGCGGCTGTGGTGGGACGTGATCCCCAAGGCGGTGGACGAGTACCACCAGCAGCTCCGCGCCTTCCCCGATCAGGACGTCAAGGCCCAGCTTGCGAACCCGGTGTGGCACATCCACGGCGGCGACGTGCCCGAGTCGAAGATGGTGGTGCCGTTCTCGATGCTGCTCAACCTCGCCTCCGCCGCGGGGGCCGAGGACAAGGACGCGATGTGGGGCTTCATCCGCCGCTACGCCCCCGAGGCGAGCCCGGCGAGCCATCCCGACATGGACGATGCCGCGGGCTTTTCGGTGCGCTACTACAACGACTTCGTGAAGCCCACGAAGTCCTTCCGCGCCCCCGACGAGACCGAGCGCGCCGCCATGGAGGACCTCGCCGCACGGCTGCGGGCCTACGAGGGTCCGGCCGACGACGAGGCGCTGCAGACGCTGGTCTTCGCGGTCGGCAAGGAGCACGGCTTCGAGAACCTGCGCGACTGGTTCAAGGCGCTCTACGAGGTGCTGCTGGGCCAGAGCCAGGGGCCGCGCTTCGGCGGGTTCATCGCGCTCTACGGAGTGGACGAGACCGTTGCCCTCATCGAACAGGGGCTCGCGGGCCAGCTCGGCTGAGCCTTTGACGCCCCACGCGCCGGCGCTATCTCCTTCGCAGAGGAGGAGGTGGCGCCATGCGCAGATTGTTGTTCGGACTTATGGTCGGGCTGATGCTTGCCGCGCCCGCGAGCGCGCAGCAGGCCGACGCGATCCAGGGTGTGATCCGGGGGCAGATGGACGCCTTCCGCTCCGGTGACGTCGACGCCGCCTTCGATTTCGCAAGCCCCGGCATACAGGGGCTCTTTGGCACGGCGGAAAGCTTCGGCCAGATGGTTCGCGAGGGCTACCCGATGGTGTGGCACCCGCAGAGCGTCGAGTTCGGCTCGCTGTCGCAGACCGAGGGCGCGCTCTGGCAGCGGGTCATCGTGCGCGATGGGCAGGGGGTGCCCTTCGCGCTCGACTACATGATGGAGCAGATCAACGGCGCCTGGCGCATCGGCGGCGTGCGCTTCGTCACGGACCCGGCGGTCTCGGCCTAGGAGGGCCTAGCGCGAGGACGCCCATTTCCGCCAGTGGCGGGCCCACTCGTCCGGGAGATCCTCGGGCGCTCCCTGAAAGATCTTTGCCCCCAGCGCGCGGCTCTCGTAGGCCAGTGTGTCGCGCCGCGCGATGGCGCGCCTGCGCATGTCCTCGGCTTCGCTCGGCAGGTCCGCCTGATCGAGCCGTTCGAGGAACACCGTCAGATCCTGATAGCGCCCCAGCAGCTCCGACAATTCCTTGACCGCCTTGCGGTGGGGGCGGATGCCCTCGGGCCAGAAGCCCTGCAGCAGGCGGCTGTGGTACCAGTGATCCTTCACCCGCTTGCGCCAATCGTGGAAGATCTCGGGCGTCGCGCCGGAGCCGGTGGCTTCCATGTCGCGGACGGCGTGGCTCCAGGACCGCGAAAGGCCTGCATAGAGCACGGTCCCCGTACCGCCCCGGACCTTCCAGTCGCGGCTGCGGGCGTGGATCTCCTTCAGGGCCAGACGCTGGGCCGCCAGCGTCTCGGACACCTCGTCCGGCGACAGTTCCGCGCCTGTCTCGCCGCCGAGCGCCACGCGCAGTGCCGCGTAGGGCGCAGGATCGGTCTCGGCCAGCAGCGCGTCGAAGGTCTTGAGCAGCACGCCCGCGTCCCGCAGCGACGAGGAAAGCCGGGCGGCGTCGCGCACGGCGCGGTTCTCGTCGGCGTAGTCGTCGAAGCCCGACCGGACCAGCCGGAACAGTCCGCGCAGCTTCTTGCAGCGCTTCCGGATGTCGTGGATCGCCTCGTCCGTCTCCTCGGGCGGGCGGTCGGTCGCGGCGATGGCGCGGCCTAGCTGCTCGTCGGTGATGCGGTGCAGGGCGGCGGTCAGGGACTTGTCGGACTTCAGGATCCGGTAGGCCATTTTCTCCTCCGGGCGTTGCGCGGGCAGTCCGGTCACCGTCACGGTGGCCGCAGAGCCTCTTAACACATCGTAGATATCTGCTGTCTGCGCGGGGTCAACGCGGAGCGCGTCCGCGACCCCGGGGACTGGCGCAGAATCAGAGGAACGAACGGATGAACAAGGCGGTAACCGATGGCGTGGTCTTCATGCCGACACCCTTCTCCGAGGGGCTTGGAGTCTGGTCGCGGGGCAACGGAACGGCCGGGTCCGACACCTATGCGAGCCTCGGCACGGCCGCCTTCGTCCCGTCGGATTCCGACTTCGCGGGCTGTCTCGAACTGCAGAAGACCGATGCCACGCAGCTGCTGCGCTACATGGGCGAGACCCCGATCCTGCCCGGCTGCTACCTGCGCGTGACCGCGCGGGTGAAGGCGATGTCGGGGGCCATGCCCGCGGTGCGCATCGCCGGCTGGGCCGGGCGCAGCAACGACACCGAGGTGACCGGGCTCGTGACCGTGGGCCCGTCCGTGCAGCTTTCGGCCTATGGCGAGGTCACAGAGGTCAGCGCCATCGTCGGCACCGGCGCGCGCGGCGGCGTCGACATGGTCTGGGGGACCGAGCCCGCCTACGGGCATTTCGGGCTCGACCTGACCGGCGCCAACGGGGGCATCGTCAGGATCGACGACATCGAAATCGAGGACATCACCTCGGTCTTCCTGCGCGACATGATGAACTGGGTCGACGTCCGCGATTTCGGCGCGCTGGGGGATGGGTCCACCGATGACAGCGCGGCCTTTGCCGCCGCCGATGCCGCCGCCGACGGGCGCAAGGTGCTGGTGCCGGCGGGCAGCTACTTCCTCGCGAACTCGGTGACCTTTGAGAACCACGTCGAGTTCGAGGGCTCGGTCCAGATGCCGGTCGGCGCGATACTGTCGCTCACCAAGGATTTCGACCTCTCGGCCTATATCGACGCCTTCGGCAACGACGAGGAGCTGGCGCTGAAGAAGGGCCTGCAGTCGTTGCTGAACAACGCCGATCACGAGAGCTTCGACCTCTGCGGGCGCCGCGTCTCGCTCACCGGTCCGATCGACGTGCAGGCGGCGGTGGACAACCGCGACAACTACGCGCAGCGCCGGGTGCTGCGCAACGGCCAGCTCCGGGCCGAGACCTCGACCGCCTGGGACAGCGGCAGCGTGACCTCGGTCGCGACCTATTCGGCGAGCAACAAGTCGCAGCTCACCAACGTGGCGAACGTGGCCAATATCGAGGTTGGCAGCCTCGTGACCGGCGCCGGGGTGGGGCGCGAGATCTACGTGCGCGAGGTCAACGTCGGCGCCCAGACGGTGACCCTGTCGCAGCCGCTGTCGGACGCGGTGGGGACGCAGACCTACACCTTCACGCGCTTCCGCTACATGCTCGATTTCAGCGGCTTCACCCGGCTCGACAAGTTCGAGATCGAGGACGTGGAATTCCAGTGTTCCGAGCTTTGCAGCGGGCTGATGCTGCCGCCGGTGGGTACCGTGAACGTCATCCGCAACTGCGTGTTCAACCGCCCCGCCGACCGCTGCGTGACCTCGATCGGCGAGGGCTGCCAGGGCCTGCTTCTGGATCACAACCAGTTCGTAAGCGCCGAGGGCGGGCTCGCGACCCAGAACCGCAGCTCGGTGGCGCTCAACACCAACGCCAACGACGTGAAGATCCGCAACAACCGCGCCTCGCAGTTCCGCCATTTCGCGGTGGTCTCGGGGGCGAACGGGGTGATCGCCAACAACCACTTCTTCCAAGGGGACGACAGCGGCAACGGCACCCGCAGCGCCGGTATTGTGCTGTGCGTGAAGGCCACCAACACCACGATCTCGGGCAACTACGTCGACAACTGCTTCATCGAGTGGACCAACGAGCGCGAACCGGAGCCGGATTTCGTCTCGGGCTTCGGCTTCTCGGGGCTCTCTGTCACCAACAACGTCTTCCTGTGCTCGGACGTGGCCTCGCATTTCGGCTTCATCGTGGTGAAGCCCTACGGCCAGAACAACCGGGTCAACGGGCTCAACGTCTCGGGCAACCTGTTCCGCTCGGTGGGGGGCAACATCGCGCGGGTCGACCGGGTGGACGACAGCTTCGCGCCGCTCGACCTGTCGTCGATGCGCAACGTCTACGTCTCGAGCAACACCTACCTCAACGTGGACAACGGCTGCGCCAATCCGCTGACGGTGAAGCACGCGCAGAACACCCACGCCACGACCTGGGTGGTCGACACCGAGGACCGGCTGCCCTTCGGCGGCTACGCCATGGAGGTCGACAGCCTCGTGACCCGGTCGCGGCCGCGCACGTCGGGCAACATCACCAACAACGCGATGCCCTATACCTCGACGCGCGAAGGCGCGGCGCAGGACCAGGTTCACGTGATCTGGCCCGAGCCCATCCTGGGCGACATCACCATGACGGTGCGCATGGACAACTGACCGGGCCGGGATCCGTGGCAGGGGCCGGTGTCCTTCGGGACGCCGGCCCCTTGCCGTTGGGGCTCAGGCGCCGAGGTCGGCGGGGCTCAGGAGGAAGGCCTTGCCGAACCCGCCGTTCAGATGCGCGCCGGTGACCTCGAAGCGCAGCAGCGAGAAATCCGCGAAACCGATGTAGAGCCTGGCCTTGGGCTGGAGAGAAAGGAAATGATCGGCCAGTGCCGCGTGCCCGGGCGCGCCGTGACGGACGAACTCCGCCCGGGCCTGCAGGCTGAGGCGCGGGTGGGTGAGCGGGTCGCCCTTGGGGCCGGGCTCGCCCACCATGAGAGCGCAGGCGGGGTTTGCCTTGAGCGCGCGGGCGTGGAAGGCGAGGTCCGAGACGAGGCTCAGCGGCATCCCGTCGGGGCCCGGCACCACCGCGACGCGGCTCACCATCGGGTGGCCGGTGTCGGGATCGGTGACCGCGAGCGCGCCGAACCGGGCGGTCTCGATCAGATCGCGGGCAAGGGCGCGGGCCTCGTCGTCGGTGGGGCGGATGGGATCGGTCATGGCGGCACGCTAGCGCGGCTGCGGGGCGGGCGGAAGGGTCAGAAGTTGCTCCAGAACCCGAAGAGCACGCCCATGGAGCTGTCGCCCGTCGCGCCCCAGGTGACGCCAAGCTCGGCCGAGAACACGTCGGTCACCGGCAGCACCATGGACGGGGCGAAGCGGGCGAAGAACGGCTCGCCCCACGGTTTGCCGGTCTGCACCTGGAGGATGAGCTTGCGATCCTTGGCGAGGTTCCGGCCCCAGGTCAGGTCGAGCTTGTAATCCACCCCGAGGAAGGGGGCGATATAGTCGGTGTCATCGACCCATGCGATCTCGGCGAAGCCGTCCGCCGCCAGCCAGCCACGCTCGAGTCCCAACCCCAGCGACAGCCCCGGGCGGATCACCGGGTGGCCGTCGATCCTGCCGAGCCCGAGCTCAGCGGCGATCTTCAGCCCGCCCTCCTTGCCGCGCACCGGCAGCCGCAGGAAGCCGACGCTCTTGCCATTCCCCGAGACCGAGCGCCCGAGGTCGAAGCCCACGGTGATGCGGTCGGTGAGTCCGTATTCGAGGTAGAGCGTGTAATACTGGCCGGTGGGCTCGTAGGAGGTCCAGTGCTCGAGCTCCTGCGGCCAGTTCAGCCGCGCCGCGCCGCTGAGGAAGACCTGCCCCTTTTCGCGGGGCCACGCACCGGCGACGGCAGTGCCGGCCAGAAGCGGCAGGAAGAGCGCGGCAAGAAGCGGTCTGGTGCACATGGCAGGGGTCCTCGCGAGGGACCAGCGTGGCGCAAATCTGGTTAATCTGGCGTTAACGAAGGTAAGCGGAGCCGCGGCGTTCTTGCGCACTGGACGTGGGCAAAGGAATTCCTATGCTGCGAATGCGAATGTAACCGGTTCGTGACCGGGAATCAGGGGACGCCATGGCAGGTTCGGTAATCACCGTCGCGCAACAGAAGGGCGGCTCGGGCAAGACCACGCTATCGGCGAACCTCGCCGTGGGGTTCCGGGCAATGGGGCGCACGGTGGCGCTGGTGGACACCGATCCGCAGGGAAGCCTGGGACGCTGGTTCATGACCCGTCTCGAACAGAACCCCGAGGCCGCCGAAGGCATCGAGTTCGCGACCTCGTCCGCCTGGGGCATCACCTACGAATGCCGCAAGCTCGCCGACCGTGTCGACGCCGAGACGGCGCAGCGAATCGACCGTGGCCGCGTCGAGCCGCAAGGCCGCGATCGGCAGC
>Ga0208328_1000097_pt1 | contig 48970 bp, 47 predicted proteins | sample DeeseametaMP2633_FD_184170 | JGI IMG/M metagenome (GOLD analysis project Ga0208328, IMG submission 184170) | Marine microbial communities from the Deep Atlantic Ocean - MP2633 (SPAdes) | ecosystem: Environmental > Aquatic > Marine > Unclassified | place: Northeast of Antigua and Barbuda, North...
TTCGTGTCTAATTTGGTGGTCTAAGAAGATTCGATGTGCCATGGCGATAGCTTCGTCTTTATCTTTCTTCTTAGTTGATTTACAGAGCCATTTTTTGTGGTTGGTTAGTATAAATCGCGCGTACCAGCGTTCACTGTTATCTTGTTTAAAGATATACAGCTCATCGTTTATGTCGTGTCTTTCAGTCTGTTTTGCCATAGCGCCAGTAAAACAGAAAAGAGTTCTTTTTGCAAAGAATTTGCAAAGAAATTAAAAGTTGCTTATTTTCAAAGGGTTAAAGTGGTGATTTGCATTGAAAATCCGCGTGTCCCTGGTTCGATCCCGGGTCGAGGCACCATTATTGAACAGGCCCTGCAAGTAATTGTGGGGCCTTTTTATTTTAAGCCATCTGTACTGCTCTTTGTTTTTCTCTACAAACCTAATGGGTCATTGGGTTATTGAAAGAGCAAAAGAAAAGTAGACTAATTCTATATTTAGCTACTACAAATGGTTAAATGTTCTACTTAAAAAAAACTTTACTCTATCAACAGCATTTTCAATGAAACCTTTTTCAAAGCACATTTGATTGTGTCTAGCACCCTCTACAACATAAAAGTCTTTATTTTCGGCCCCTGCCATGTAAAACAGTTTCATGCCGTGTTGATACGAGCCTCTCACACCTTCATTCTCTCCAACAATAACTTGTAAAGGTTGAAACAATAAGTCTGAAATCATATGAAATGAGTCAAATGCTAGAATATGGCTTAAACTGATATATAAATAATCTTTGAGCACATAGTGTTGATTGCCTTTTCCATTTTCATCATTTTGACTTCTCAGGATAGTCCTTATTGTTTGCTCACTTCCCATACTTCCGCTGTATTTCTTTTCGCCACCCTTTACTTCTACCGTTCGCTGGAAACTGACGTCTTTAAGTATGTGTCGCAAAGCTGTACGACCTAAAATTTCTCTATAAAAACTTCCGATATTAGAACCTACTATAGTTGCCAGTGCGCTAATTCTATAGTCTGTAGTCGCAGCTTTCACCGCATATCCTCCGCCAGTACAAATCCCTAATAGGCTAATCTTTTCTTCATCAACAAAAGGAAGCGTTAATAAATAATCAACAGCACACTTGATATCTTCTACTCGGGTTTCAGGATCCTCCAAATCTCTAGGTAGTCCTGAGCTCTTTCCGAAAAATGTTGGGTCAAAACACAAGGTAACGAAGCCACGAAGTGACAGTTGTTTTGCATATATAATGCTGGTCTCAGAATACATTACGTTACTCGGCCCTACTACTATCACTGATTCATAGCGAGAAGAATCACTGAAAGAAGGTGGCAGAAAGAGGTTACCCACAAGAAGGTTATTACGATTCCTGAAAACTATTTCCTGCACCACCCCTCCTAATCCTGTTTATAAAAATTAAAACTCATAACATAACGGTTATTAGTCATTAATAATCAAATTGAATTACTGATAACTTTCTAGGGTGGAAATTATTCAGTAACTATTTGAATGAAAGAATTATTTGTATCTAACGTTCCGCAGTTGAAAGTAAAAAGAGATAGTGATGAATTTCTTAAATATTTTTTCAAATTTTCTATTAATAGTGATGTTGAGTGCATGCTCCAATTCGAAAGAGGTATTAATGCTTAACGAAAGTCCGTTTTACTATAATTATATCCAAAATAACTTTTCCAATTACGTTGAAGCCACCGAGAGTTGGCTCTCAATAAACAGAGAATTTGTAACCTCAAATGTTGAACAAGAGATGTCTATGAATATGCCTTTCATGACAACCAATGAATCAGAAGACAATAAGGCTATACTTTTGGTACACGGCCTCAATGATTCACCATTCACCTTTCGTGATATCGCACAAGATCTTGCAAAGCATGGTTTTCATGTTCAAGTAATTTTATTACCAGGACACGGCAGTAAGCCGCAGGACATGTTTCTTCCACAATTAAATGATTGGGAATCTTTGGTTTCTCACTACGCACAGATCTTGCAAAACAATTACAGTGAAGTTTGGCTGGGGGGCTTTTCCACGGGAGCAAACCTCGTAACGAGTTACGCGATTTTAAATGAAGGAATTTCTGGGTTGATGTTGTTTTCACCCGCCTTCCTTTCGAAATCTCCGTTACTCGAACATATGACCCAGTACATACCAAGTAAAATAGATATTGTCGATTATGAAAAGCAGCGCAATCTAGCTAAGTACGATTCGGCTCCTTTCAATGGCTTAAAAGTGTACTCAGGAAGCGCTATTAAAGTGCGACAATTACTCAGTTCGTCAAATGTCGATATACCAACGATTATTTTGTTGAGCGAACATGACAGCGTGGTTGATAGTAAAGTAATAATGGAATCTTACTTCGAAAAATTCACTCATCATAACGCTAGAATTCTTTGGTTCGGTCGTAATGAAGTTAATATGAAAAGAGTGAAGTATTTCGATATGGATTTACCGGAACATTTAATAACATCTGCGTCACACATGAGCGTGATGTTTAGTCAGGATAACTTCTATTATGGAAAATATGGAGAAAAGCGAATCTGCTTTAACGGTCTTGGAAGTATTTCTGAGCATATTTGTGAAAATAGTGATTCTGTCTGGTACGGTGCGTGGGGTGATGATCAAAATGGTGAAATTCACGCAAGGCTTACATGGAACCCTTATTACAAGGAAATGATTAAAGAAATACTTTATTTGACGAATGGTGATAAAATTATTAAAAACAAGCAAAGATATTAGGTATTTATGTTATTTTTAATATGCGTTTTATAAAGGAAATTTTTTGGTAATAAATTTACATCTATTATTTTTTCAAATTTCACGAAACGAATAGGTGTTTATTTTTATCATGTGTATAAAAAATAGCGTGATCTCGTCAAAACTCTTTACAGTGGTGTTCACCACTCTGGCTATGCCATCCCAAGCGGACAGCAACTTAGAGTTTGGACTAGGTGGATTAGTAATTAGCTTCCCACATTATCCTGGTTCTCAAGAACAGAACACACTTGCAGTGCCACTGCCTTACTTTTCATACCAGGATGACAATTTAGTTTTGAACAGAAATGGCTTGATTGGAACGATTTTTCATTATGAAAATTGGTATCTCGATCTTTCATTATCCGGAGGGATACCGGTAGACAGTGACGACTCAGAGATACGGTATGGTATGCCAGATTTAGACTGGACGTTTGAAGTAGGTCCACAATTACATTACTACTCATTGGGTAAGCATGGTGATTCGAGTTTTTTAAGAAATTCGGTGTATTTGCGAAGTGTTACAGCGACAGACCTCTCGTACTTGGATTCTGTCGGGTGGCGTGCAGGAATAGGCGTTGAATTAGTAACGGATTTTCCACTAGATGGATCCTATAGCCTAACGTGGACTAACAGCGTTACGGTTAACTGGGCGGATAGTGAATATCTAAACTATTTTTATTCAGTGCCAGATCTATATGCAACTGAAACGAGAGATTCTTTTTACAGTCAATCTGGGTACAGCAGTGCCGAGTTTACGTCATCACTTACGTTTTCATATGAAAAAACGCGATTGTCGTGCTTTTTAAGATATAGAAATTACGCAGGAACAGCTGCGTTTGACAGTCCAATTATGCAAAGAAATTCGGACTTTATATTTAGCATAAGTCTTGTGCAGATTTTGGGCGGAGTTAGTTGGAATAACTAAAAGAAAAACTTCTACCATTTTTAATGAAATGGCACTTACTAGGATTACTTGATATAAGTGCCATAAAAGTAGCTATATTTTACTGTTTTTGTATCTTTTCTTTTAGCTTAATAGGATATCCCAAGTAAACTAATATTAGAGGGATAGCAATAAACAGTAACTCAATAAAAAAGGCTGTAAAGTTACCTTTCAATAGGAATATTGTTGCGAGTGAGAAAAGTATACTAGCATTCATTACACAGCCAATTGTAAAGGTGGGTGGAATTATTATTAGTACAGTAGATATTATCGCTGGGACAATCACAAAATAAACAGATGTGCTCGTAAGTTCGAAGCGTTTTAATGCGTCTAAGGTATGTTCATCCATAATAAAAAATTTCGATATATTGTTAATGTTGCTCCAAATCAAAAATATAAATAGCAACAGGCTAACGTATTTATTTTTCACCATTTTGTTTTTCCTCTGTGTTTTTTTTATATTTTTTTACGGCATCAATTACCAGAAAATTTCTTGAATAAAAAAATAATTATTTAAGTTGGAAATTTTCTAGAAAGTTACAGAGGTATATAACATTAGATGAGAAATTTATCTGTTCTTGCCAAGGATTGTTACATGTATATTTTTTCAGTTTTACGACTTTTAATCATCTCACTATTGGCTTTGTCCCCGGTCATTAAATTGGTACACGCCAGTGACATGCCCATTGAACAAGGCGTAAAAAGCAATAACCCTTACCTTTTGGTCAAGGATTTAGCGACTAATACGTTTGAGAAGTTGAGGGTTGATCGAGAGCAGATTGAAAATGATCCCAAACATCTAATTATGATAGTTGAAGAAGAACTCATGCCTTACATCGATCACGAGCTTGCTTCGTTTATTGTTCTGGGTAAGTATTTTAAATCAGTTCCTAACAGTAAATTAAGCGATTATGTAAGCGCTTTTAGAACACACCTGCTCCATTCTTTTTCAAATGCGATGGCTTATTATACTGATCAGACGGTAATTTTTGAGCCTCCACCAGATTTCGAGGGAAAATCTGCTCTTACAGTAAAGGCTCTAATTTCTGCAAAAGGAGAGCCTGATATTGAAGTAGCGTTTAAAGTAAGAAAAAGCAATAAGGATGACACATGGAAAGCGTACGACCTAGTTGCGCAAGGTGTGAGTTTGATAAACACTAAACGAAGTGAGTTTCAGCCAATTCTCCGCCAGGAAGGGATTGATAAGGTAATAGAACTCATGCAAAAACATAATTAGAAAAGTAATTACCAAAAAGAATATTCAATAGAAGGAAATCCCCGTGAACCGCGTTTTGATAGTTGAAGACCACGAAAGGCTGTCAGAGTTAATTGCAAGACAACTTAGAGCTGTAGGCATTGAATCCGATGTATTTTCAAGGATCGAAGAGGCTAAAGGAGCAATCCGACTGCTTGAATTTAATGCAATTGTTTTAGACAGAGCACTTCCTGATGGAGATGGTTTAAGCTTTTTACAGGGAATTAGAAAAGCGGGCCACTCTATACCCTGCATAATGCTTACAGCAAAAGACGCGCTTCATGACAGGCTCGAGGGGTTAGACATTGGTGCCGATGATTATTTAACTAAACCATTTTCTATGGAAGAGCTTATAGCCAGAGTCAGAGCATTGTTACGTCGTCCGGTGACCACCATTGATGAAGAGGCGCATTTTGAAGACATCACCATTAAGCCCAACACAAGCGAGATGTATTGTGGTAGTAGACGGTTGGTATTGCCCTCATCGGAATTACAAATAATGCTTTATTTGGTCCGCAAGCAAGGAGCAATAGTAAGGCATGTTTCTTTGGATAATGCAGCTTGGGGACTGGGAGAAGCCGTTACACCTAATGCACTTAATGTGGTTTTACATCGGTTAAGAAAAAAGTTGAGCATTATAGGCTCGCAGTTGTTTATCGAAAATAATAGGAATCTAGGATATTCTCTTAGAAAGCGCGATGACGAAAAGAAATAGCATCGGTCGTAAAATTATTCAATCCTATCTTGTCGGTGGGTTGCTTAGCGTAATCTTATTCTCTACAACAGTTATTTGCATCTTCCTATACGCTGAGGATAGTGTCGCTAATTTTGAAATTTCTATGGTAGCAAAGCGACATGCCCATAGCTTAAAATTCAACGAATCGAACCTTCCTATTGGTTTTGATGAAAATGATGACATTTACGCTACGTGGCTTTATGAAAATCTCAATCAAATTTTACTTTTTAGAGTTTTTAATGCGCAGAATGTTACCCTCTTGAGTTCAAAAACAGGTAATGACATTTGGCTTGCTCTTCAACAAGATAACGTAGATGTAAGTTTATTCTCTTCATTTACGCACGAAAATGACGTTTTTTACACAGTAACTGAAAGCATTTATCGGGACGGCGAAGAATACTTTTTCCAAGTCGCCATGAGCAAAGAGCTATATGTCTTCATGAATAAATGCTTCGCCATTCCCAGAGTACTCGCTGGTATCATTGTTTTTAGTGTTGTTTTCTTTTTCGTTTTTGTTATGTGTTCTGGGACTACGCTGCGATGGGCTGTGAAGCCTTTGGAAGATATCTCAAAAGAGTCTGCACGAATTTCGCCAACATCAATTAGTGACAGGCTAAACTCGGAGAATGTACCACACGAAATATCTTCTTTAGTAGCGAGTTTCAACGAGGTATTAGAAAGAGTTGAACTAGGCTTTCGTTCCCAGCAAGAGTTTTTAACAAAGGTTGCTCATGAGTTAAAAACGCCACTAGCATTAATTCGTGCACAAATTGAATTAAATGAAATCGAAGTGCATAGGGCAACTTTATTATGTGACGTTGACCATATGACTCGCCAAGTTCAACAGCTAATAATGCTCGCCGAAGTTTGTGAGATACAAAATTATTGTTATCGTGATCAATATGTGGACAACATAATTGTCGACGTGGCAGATTTTTTGTTACCACTCGCTAGATCAGTAAGTGTTGATATACATATCGAAGGACAGAGTGAGAAGACTTGGCGTATTGATGAGTCCGCATTCTTTATCTTGATTAAAAATTTAATTGAGAATGCTATACAACATTCTCCGCAATATTCATCTGTGGTGGTTGTACTAGAAGAAAACACCATAAACGTGCGTGATTACGGAACAGGTATACAAGAAAAAGACACGCTACATGTTTTTGAGCGTTTTTGGCGAGGGGAGCACCGGCGAGATCTTGGTGCAGGTTTGGGGTTAGCAATTTGTCGCGAAATTGCTCAAGCGCATGGTTTCAATCTATCGTTAAAAAATGAAAACCCGGGTGTAAGTTTTAAAATTGCACGGAACAATTAACGTATCGGTCACTACCGGGCTTTGAATGTTCGCTTTTTAATTGTTAAAACGAGGGTAACTGACATCGAAAGCGCATTATGTTTCTGTTATTCGGTTTCGAAAATATAAAACATTGTCAATTGCTAACGGCCCTGAACCACGGACAAACAAATAAATGGACAAAATTAACAATACACATGGATATTCAATTCCTTTATCGACCCATGACCACGTTGGGCCAAGCGCAAAACAGATACTCATCATTTCAATAGCCATCAGTATCGATACAGCTCGCGTCGAACAGCCGACTATGATCATTACCGCCCCCAGAGTTTCTAAGAGCATGACAAAATAAGCCATTGGTTCCGCAAAAGGTAAACCCAATACTTGGCCGATTAGGTGCGTGGTAGATGCCATTGGATTTTCTATTGAACCGTGAGGAATGCCTAAGAGTTTAGGTATTCCATGTGTTAAAACCACGGCTCCAAATGAAACTCGCATCAAAAAGTAAGCAAACGCTTCATAGTTTTCCATTAACGGGACGGTTCTGTAGAAATACGATTTTACTCTTTTCAAAATTTTTCCTATTGATCTAAAAAAGTTTGCAGGCTTGACTTACGAACCATTTTGTTAATCCTGTAGCAGGCATGGAACGTTACCTGACTTGAGCGGCTTAGCGTCAATTAGCTTGACCGCATGTCTGTGAGCTATTCTTTGTTCATGGGAAGTTTTTAATGTGCCGTTAACTCTGATAACAACCCTTTTCAATTTGAAATTTGTTTATCACTGATAAGGTATCTTGGGTTTCCGTTTCTATTGCAGATGCTTGATAGTAATTTGCGACGACAATAAACGGTAAAATTACTTTCCAGGAATCTTTCTTCTGTTCTGTCGCTAGCTCCAAAGTTTTTAAACTTTCGCTTTTTTTATTGGCCAATTCTTCGCAAGTCAGATTACTATGGACGCTTTCACGCATTGCTTTTTCGGAAGTTTGCGCACATGACACCACGCCTAAAACCCCAAATAGAATTACTATTTTTCTCATTTTCTCGCCTCATTTTGAATATTGGAATAAAGCTACATGGCAAGAATTACGTAAAACTTTCTGGTCCCAGAATAGTGTTTGCAATAGCAGTTTATATTTTATAAAAAAGAAAAAGCATTGAGTGGGCACTCATGAACGCGTCTAAATTTTTTGATGTTCAAAATGTTAAATACGATTATTTTTAAATTTTAAGATTGTTTATATCTCGCTTTGGCGGGGTGCCAAACATCCTGACGTATTCGCGACTAAATTGTGATGCACTTTCATAGCCTACTTGATAGGCCGCAGCGGCGGCGTCCATATTTTCGGATAGCATCAAGTGCCGGGCCTCAATTAATCGAAGCTGTTTTTGAAATTGAAGCGGACTCATTGACGTAACGGTTTTAAAGTGAGCATGAAAACCTGAAACGCTCATGCCGGCTATCTCAGCGAGACTGTTAACAGTAAGCGGTTTATTGAAATCTTTTTTAATAGCCCGAATAGCGTTTGAAATTCTTTCTATATGCGACCCTTTAAACGTAATGCTGGCCAGTAAATGGCCATACTCACTTTGAAGCACACGGTACAAAATTTCTCGCATCATGTTCGAAGAAAGAACAGGGATATCTTTTGGCGTATCGAGCATGCGTAGCATGCGCAAAATGCTGTCTGCCACCACGTGATCTGCTTTGGCAACATTTAAGCCACGGGAAAAGCTTTTACTCTGTATCAACGAATTATCCATACTCAACAGCAGTTCGGACAACGTTGAAACATCTATGTCTATCTTTAAGGCAAGATAGGGCGTGTCTGGAGTTGCAACGGTTACCTTGCCCGTTACCGGTAAGTCAACTGATACCACTAAAAATTCAGAAACCGTATAAGGATAAATATCATTGTGCAGCAATACCTGTTTTTGCCCCTGAACCAGCAGACAAAGTGAGGGATTAAAGACCGTTGGTGTTGGCAAATTAGGCACAGTGGACTTAAACAGTTGTAGCCCCGGAATTGGCGAATCGGTAGTACCTTCGTTTGCAGTGTGCTTGTCGATGATAGCTGCAAGCTCATTGAGTTGTATTGCGTTCATATTGTCACGTCATCACCGCATTTTGTCGTTTTCCAATAATACGCTTTCCCCGTTATTCAATCCAAAGTTTGTTCATGCATTTAGAGAATTGGGCAACCATCTTGTAGCACTGTGCATTCAAGAATTCGCACATCCTTTATATAAATAACAACACAAGCAGCACCCATTTTTTTATTGCGCACAAGCGACATGGGAAAAACGGTGCTTGATAGGTAGCGGTTACCTCAACAGTAAGTGCGTTTTCAAACTAACAGGAGACAAAGATATGTCTAAAGTAATTTTAATTACCGGTGCAAGTAGCGGAATTGGAGAAGAGGCAGCAAAATCATTAGCAAAGGCCGGCCATACCGTTATTTTAGGTGCGCGCCGATTTGACAGGCTGCAGGCCCTTGCCAAAACCATTGAAGCGAGCGGCGGCACCGCCAGAGCGCATGCATTGGATGTAACATCTCGCTCAAACTTTAAAACGGTAGTAGACGCTACCGTTGAGGAATTTGGCCACATTGATGTGTTAGTTAATAACGCTGGGTTAATGCCGTTGTCTCCTATCTCGGCGGCGAAAGTTGATGAATGGGACCGAATGATTGACGTGAATGTAAAAGGGGTACTGTATGGCATTGAGTCGGTACAGCCACTTATGGAAGCACGTGAACAAGGCCATATTATTAATATCGCGTCTATTGCGGCTCACTCGGTATTTCCAACATCGGCGGTATATTGCGCCACTAAATACGCTGTTTGGGCATTGTCTACTGGCCTTAGGATGGAGTCGAAAAATTTACGCGTTACTACCATTTGCCCGGGCGTAGTAGAAAGCGAGTTAGCACGTACCACCACAGATAAAGAAACAAAACAGTGGTTGGAAGATTTTCGTTCGGTTGCACTTACCCCCGACGCAATAGCACGCGCTATTTTATATGCCATTGACCAGCCCGCAGATGTTAATGTGAACGAAGTAATTGTGCAGCCCACACAGGCTCAATATTGAGGGGTTACATGAGAATACGAAAATGGGGTATATGGTTGGTGGTGTTAAGTGTGTTAGGCCTGCAATCACCGCTTTATGCTGGCGAAGAGAATAACAAGCAGATTGTTGAAAATGCTTTTAGAGCGTGGGAAAAAGGAGAGGGCTCGCCTTTTTCCCTCCTTTCTGAAAATGCAATTTGGACAATAACGGGGCCAACGCAATCCGCAGGGTCTTACAGTATTCAAGCGCTTCAGCGTGACATTATCGAACCGTTTAATGCAAGATTACAAAGCCCCCTTGAGCCAACGTTGATTAACACTTATCAAGATGGCGATACGGTTATTATTTTATTTGAAGCTAAAGGCACTATGATAAACGGGGAAACTTACAAAAACAGTTATGCGTGGTTCTTCACAATGGAGGGGAAAAAGGTAATTAAGGTAACTGCGGTTCTTGATCTTAATGCATTTGAGTATTTAATGGCATTGGACGTGAAGCAGTAAATGCGCGCAGCGCAATATTATTCAAACAACAGCCCAACATAGTGAGAAAAAGGCAGGGTTAAACTGAACTCTGCCTTTAAGCTGTTCGCTTGACGTAACCGATTAATTCGCCCCCGTTTTTCTGGAAAAATGCCACTGTCTAGGCAGCGACGGTAGTATATTTGATGGGAGGGGAAATGGGTTATCAAAGTTAAATGCGAATAAATAACACAATAGACGCTGTTGGGTGTGAGTGCTTTGATTGTCTACGCTATTATATTTCCTCTAATCCTTTCTTTAAATTTATGAAAGCATTTTCAAAATGATACAAAGCTGATCCTTTGTAATTTTCAGCGGTCCAAGATTCAATAGCCAGTCTCATTGCACCGATTGATAACAAAGCAACTATTCGCAGCGATACTCGGCGTTCTGGTTCTCTCCATACCTCACACAGCGTATGGTAAAGCGATAACTCCTGTTCAATATATGTTGCTTGTTTTTTTGCCATTAGTGTACTACTTGAACGCATTACTTTGTCTATTGCGATCATTTGTTTTTCGTCAATACGCGAAACGTTTTTAATGAAATTTTTACTCACAGCGTACAATGGCGGGTTTTCTGGGGATACTTTCAGTAATTCAGATAAAAATCCTTGCCATGATGCAGCGTGCCAAGCCAACAAAATATCGTCCTTGGACTTAAAGTAGGAAAAAAAAGTACGCCGAGAAATACCAACTTCTTCGGCGATTTGGTCAAGAGTTGTTGTGTCAAATCCATTTGCAAGAAATAAGCGTAATCCCGTCTCCGCTATGCGGTTTTTGGTATCGCGTTGCTTCCTTTCTCGCGCCCCTTCGCGTTCGCTTCGACTATTGAGAATATCTGTAAACAAGTAATTATCCTTTGTATTATTGCACTGAGTGCATTATTGTATGCACTGAGTGCAGTGTTCTTTTGAGCTAGCGCAATCTTTTTATGTTAACTACTGTTGGGAAAATTATATGCCTAAATGGACTGCTAAAAACTTACCTTCACTTTGCGAGAAAATTGCGGTCATTACAGGGACCGGCGGTTTGGCTCTGGAAGTTGCCACCCAATTGGCCATCGCAGGCGCAACAGTCATCATCGCAGGCCGCAATCATTATAAAGGAAAAACAGCCGTTAAAGACATCAAAGAGCGAGCCCCAAACTCTTCTGTCTCATTTCTACAGGTCGATTTAGCTAGCTCGAGATCGATAGAACTCTTTACTTCAAAGTTAGCAGCCAGAACAATGCACATAGACTTATTAATCAATAATGCTGCGGTTATGAACCCACCTACAAGAAAGGTAACAGAGGATGGATTTGAACTTCAGTTCGGCACTAACTACCTTTCTCATTTTATGTTGACTGCAAAACTTTTTCCACTACTCAGGGCAAGCGAAGCGCCTCGTGTTATTACTGTTTCCAGCATTGCAGCAAACAGTGGTCGTATCAATTTTGATGATTTACAAGCAGAAAAGTCATATCAACCAATGCATTCTTACAGCATGTCTAAATTGGCATGCCTCATGTTTGCACTGGAACTGCAAAGAAAAAGCGATGAGCAAGGATGGAACTTGCTCAGTATAGCAGCACATCCAGGCGTGTCGAGAACGGATTTGATTTATAACGGTTTAGGAACACAGAGCGTAGCAGGATTCATTAGAAAATATTTCTGGTTTTTATTTCAGCCAATTGAGCAGGGTGCTCTACCTATTCTTTATGCTGCATGTGAGCCGAAGGTGATAGGAGGCGAGTATTTTGGTCCGAACAAACTTATGGAAACTCGCGGATATCCCGCAATAGCGAAAATACCAGTACGCGCTCAAGACAGAGAAGCTGCAAGTCAACTCTGGGAATTATCAAAAAGCATTACAAATACCGTTTTTGAATAATTCAATATAGTTGTGAGTTGTTGAATAAAAGACTTTTAAAAATTTATTTTTTGGTAAGTGTAATTCGTCAATGGTAGATACCTATTGATTAAACCACCGCGAGATAATATGACATCAAGCGTGCCTATTTCGTGACCGAAACTGCCAGTAAAATTAACTCTGGCTACAGCTCTATCTGGCGTAATCCCTTCAATCTCTATAATTTTTGAGATAGTACGGTAGCTAACAAAATAGTCTGCTATATAACGACGAATTCCAGACTCATTTCGAAAGGTTTTTCCTGTAGAGGGATCATCTATCACTGCTGAAATTGAGAAGAGTGCAGTGGCTTTTTCCAGATCAAAATCATTAGCCGCAGCAATGAATGCCTCAATAGCATTTTCCACGCTAAGCTGCTCAGTCATATGAGACCTCGTGCTGCCAACTTTTATAAACGGCCTCAATGCTGTACCCATTGGGGTCTTTAATTTTCGCAGCATAATACTTGGGATCATAATGGAGACGAGCGCCGGCAGGCTCAATTTCTTTAGCACCTGCAGCCATAGCCGCTCTGTGAAAAGCATCGACTTCATTAACGCTTTTCGCAATAAAGCCGATATGCACAGTTTCGGGTGACGACCTACCTTCACGAAGCCAAAAATATACTCGCCCATTGCTGCCAAAGCCGAACAAATCTGGATGACCTTTAGGTCCATCAGCCCCGTCATATTTAAGGACGTAGTGGATGTTGAGAGGGCTCAATACCATAGAATAAAATTCTATTGAAGCTTCCACATCAGGTGTATTTATAAAAATATGGTCTAGCATGCGTCTTCTCCCTTAGATAACAAAGCCACCAGCGACTTCGATTCGCTGCGCGTTAACCCACTGAGTATCAGATGAAACCAATGATGCGATGACACTACCAACATCGCTGGATTCACCGATGCGATTCAATGCAGTTTGGTCTAACAATAGTTGCTTAAATTCAGGATTCTCGTCCAAGTCTACTAACTCGGTCGCAATTGGGCCGGGTGATACAGAGTTTGCCCGAATGCGACGTGGGCCCAGTTCTTTTGCTAGACATCGAGTCCAAATGTCTACGGCTCCTTTCAGTGATGCATAGGTTGATGTGCCCTCGAAAATTACCCGAGTAGTTGCACTACTTAGATTAACAATAGCGCCGCCATCGGTTATCAGCGGAAGCAAAATTTGGGTCAAGAAATAAGGCCCTTTGAAATGTGTGAGATACATCATTTCAAAGTATTCTTCCGTTACCTCACCAAATTTTGCAAATCCCCCAACTCCGGCGTTATTAATAAGATAGTCAAATGTATTAACATTCCAATTCTGTATAAGAAGCGTTGATAACGATTGACAAAAGTGCTCGAACGACGTTAAGTCTGTCAGATCAAGCTGCATAGCTACTGACTTGCGACCCAGATGTTTTATTTCTTCTACCACCGATGCTGCGGATTTCTCATTACTCTTATATGTAACAATGACATCATGACCCTTGGTGGCAAGTTTTAGTGCTGTACTCCTGCCAATACCTCTGCTAGAACCTGTAACTAGTGCGATACCCATCTTTCTCTCTCTTAGTTGTCAGTCAGAACAGCTAAAATCTTATTATTTTTACGGTAAATGCGTTACTCTATCGTCATCATATTTTTGCCTAAAACTATCAATTTGCATGTCAACCTTAAGTAAGCTCATCACTAACATTGATAAAATTGCGTCGGAAGGGAAAACTGATACAGGTATACCAGGTTTAGCTGCGGTTAAGGGGACTATTCCAGAGCACAAGTTGTCTGGACTTTATGAACCGATGATAAATTTAGTTATTCAAGGCTCGAAGCGATTAAATATTGGGGAAAAAGTCTTTAATTATTCGCCAGCTACCTATTTTGTAATGTCTGTAGATTTACCTGCAACCGGAGAGGTATTTTCAGATGATAAAACTGGTGCCCCGTATATGGCCATTGCTCTAACTATAAATTCAGCATTGGTGGCAGAAATTTTGGAAGCTGTTGATTTCAGTGCTTTGAAATCCGCTAACGCTGGTTTTGGGGTTGGGGAGATGTCTGAGCAACTAATGGATGCGTGGGGGCGTTTAGTCGACCTTATCAATAGCTCTGGCGATACTGGATATCTGGCGCAATTGTATGAAAAAGAACTTTTATATTTGACGTTGCTAGGTTCACAAGGGGCAGTATTGCGAGATATTGCTCAACATGGTTCTGTGTTGAAGCAAATCCACAAAGCCATCGAGTGGATCCGTGCAAATTATAAAATTCCGGTCGCAATATCACAGCTAGCAGACCTGACTGGGATGAGTGAAGCGAGCTTCTTTCGAAAATTTAAGGCTATTACTGCGTTGTCTCCCATTCAGTACCAGAAACAAATGCGCCTTTTAGAAGCAAGAAGATTATTAATAGAAACAGACATGAATGCAGGCTCTGTATGCTTCGAGGTCGGGTATGAAAGCCATTCGCAGTTTACAAGAGAATATACACGATTCTTTAGCCGTCCTCCTTTAAAGGATGCAAAATATATAAAAGAGCTCTTTTGTTAATGCACGCAATTTGTCTTAAAGATATGATTTGTAAACAAACTATATCAGTTTCGGGTTTGTCCAGCAGTACTAGTCTGCCTGAGACATACTTGAAGAAGTTGAGGACATAGCTTTAAATCAGTTCATGAAATATCATTTGTACTAGCTCAGACTTAATCTAGTAGTCACCACAGTTCATCGATTAGCTCGATAAAGGTTCTTACTTTAGCAGTCATAAATTTACTCGACGTAAAGACAGCGGAAACTTTAACCGGCGGTCTCTTCCATTCATGCAGCAGATGTTCAAAGTCACCGCGGTCGACCATTGGCTGTGCAATAAAGTTGGGCAACAAAACGATTCCCAGATGGTTTGCGGCAAAATCACGCGCGGCAATATTGTTGTTAACACGTACTAACGGTTCAGCTTTTATGCTTACATTCTTCTTTCCGTTTGATAGTTCCCAGTGCGGTTTACCTCTCGGTGTGAACATTATCAATTTGTGAGACTCTAACTTTTCGATAGTTTTTGGTTCCCCATGCTGTCGCAGATAAGTTGGTGTAGCGTATATTCCATATTGAATATAACCAATAGTTCTAGCAGAAAGGTCCGAGTCTGGTAGTTCACCGATCCGAATAGCGATATCAAAGCCTTCGTGAATTATGTCGGCAACACGGTTTGTATACTCAGCCTCCACAGAAATGTCTGGGTATCTCTTTACATATTCAGCTAGCCAAGTATTTACACGTAAAGTTCCAAATTCCACACCACAGGTAAGTCTCAGCGTGCCTACTGGCTTGTTATGAATCCTTCCAACACTAAGTTCGGTATCTTCTAATGCTGTAATAATTCCAGTTGCTCTTTCATACAATTCTTTACCGACTTCAGTTATTGATAGTCGTCGAGTTGACCGCCATAGCAACTGCACTCCCAGCCGCTTTTCTAAGCTGCTAATTGAACGACTAACGAATGCTTTGTCCTTATCTAGCAGTTCTCCTGCTGCAGTAAAACTGCCAGCCTCTACTACAGCCCTGAATATTTTGAGTGATTCGATATCTATTGTTGACTTCATAGTCAACAGTGTTTCGCTTTTTGTTCTATTTATCAATGTTTTTCTTGGCGGTAGGCTTACCTGGTCGAGTAAGTAGTCACCGGGCATAGGATTTCACAGCTTTTTAATTCTCTAAATTCGTAAGCTCGGTCCTTCTTCAACTCTGTTTTAAGAATTTGAAAGTCGAGGATTTCATGACAAATTTAAACAAGTCGTTAGCAAGTAAAGTCGCATTGATCACAGGTGGTTCTAGGGGCATTGGCAGAGCTATTGCAGCTAAGTTGGCAGAGGACGGAGCCATCGTAGCCATTAATTATGCAGAAAATGATGTGGCTGCGCTCGAAACGCTAAGAGAAATTCAGGAAAAGGGCGGAAAGGGATTTCTAATTAAGGCAGTACTTGGCAAAGATGACTCTGCTGAGAACATCAGGGATGCGTTGATATCAGAGTTAGATGGAATGGGATTGCCTCACTCGCTGGATATTTTGATAAACAATGCAGGAATGGGTTTTTTTGCTAACTTTGCAGATTCATCTATTCAGAAGTTTGACGAACTTTTTGCTGTAAATGTCAGGGGTATATTTCATCTAACTCAAACGGTGCTGCCGCTGCTTAGTGATGGAGGCCGTATCATCAATCTATCATCCGGACTCTCGAAGCGCCCGCTCAATCAAACCTCCGTTTACTCAATGTCAAAAGCGGCTGTTGATTCATTTACCATTGCTTTGGCCAAAGAACTGGGTGAACGACAAATTACGGTTAATGCTGTTGCTCCTGGCTGGACGTTAACAGATATGAATGAGGCGGCTTTGGAGGATGAAGGTCTTAAAGGCTTTGTTACGAGTGGAACGCCGCTAGGTCGAATTGGGAAACCGAACGATATAGCCAATGTAGTGGGTTGGTTATCGTCAGCTAAAGCCAGTTGGGTAACAGGTCAATGGCTAGAAGCAAGTGGTGGGTTTGGCCTCTAATTGGCTATAGGCTTATATCGGAGTAAACAGTATGAAAATCGGAATTATCAACGCAGGAAACATTGGTCGGACTCTGGCGCACGCTTGGTATGAATCTGAGCATGAGCTTTTACTAGCTAAAGCGGGTGAACAAGATAAATTGCTACAGTTTGCGGATGAACATAATGGGGTCCTTACCGGCAACGCTTTAGAAGCGGCAAAATATGGAGACATTTCTTTATTCTCGGTGTACTGGCCTAATCTCCAAGCAACGCTTCAGGAAGTGGGAGAGATGGAAGGGCAAATTGTAATAGACACAATGAATCCTCTCTTGGTTAACGAAAGATTTGAGCACTATCATGATACGGAGCTAATGCGAGATAGTTCTACATCAGAAGTACTGCAATCGAAGTTGCCAAAGGCACACGTTGTGAAGGCTTTTAGTTCGTTGCCATCACAAGCTCTCGATGCAACGATTTGGAGAAATAATAATGTGAAGCCACCAATTTTTATTGCCGGTGACAATGATGCCGCTAAAGATACCGTGAAGCAGTTGATTCGCGATGCTAAATTTGAGGCAATGGATGTTGGTGAGTTAAAAAATGCGAGAAGTATCGAACAACTTGGGATCTTACTGCACCACGTTGCGATGAACCAATTCAATGGTAGATACGAAAATCTCGGGCCTGCTTTTCTACAGGCTGAAGGTTAAATTTAATATTCCTTGAGCTTAAAACAAAAAGGTAGGGTAAGACTTTGGCATCAATATGCCAAAGTCTTCCTACTTACTATTACCTTTCGATTGTATTTGCACTGGCTAATTCAAGAAATATGGCAACGTGGATTGGAGGCATTCCTTCCAACGTTCCACCAACCGGAGAAGGTCTCTCGGTTTCAGCGATGAGGTTGATTGCCTGCTCCTGTTTGATCGGTACTCCAGGTTGCTTATAAATTTCTTTTGCTTTTTCTTCTGAAACACCTTCAGGGATTTCTGGAGCATAAGGCCAGAAATAAATAGGTGTATTTGGCTCAATTCGCCAGCTATTGGATAGAGAGCCTGAGTCAACGACGTCAAAGCCAATACTATCTATAAATCCCATGACGGTTTGCTTGGCATCAAAGTCGTCTCCAGCAACAGGAAGCGATGTTCTGTTTTTATCGCCTTTCGGACGAGCGTTAGCTTCCATGTGTATCCAACCAATGTTGTGCATGCCTTTAACTACCTTTGCTTCACATAAGTAGCTTTGAATGAGTTCACTGGAAGTCAATTTAGCCTTGTCTAAATCATCATTATAATAATCTCCCATTCCAGGATAATAATTTGTCTGATCGAGAACTATTTTATTTCTAAATGCTTTAGCCGGGAGCTGATCATGCACAGGAAGGGGAATAGAAATTGTGACGATATCTCCACTCTCAATGGCCTCTTCCACAGACCCTGCTCGGGCTCTAGGACCAAGATCCTTAACTACCTCTGTCAATGTGTGAGGACCGCGAGAGTTACTAATCACAACGTTATACCCTGCTGCAATCGATAACCGTGCTACGGCTTTGCCAACAAGTCCTGAACCTATAATTCCAATAGTTTTCAACATATTAATTTCGCTATTTTAGAGGCACCAAATATTTATCATGACACCGAAAATTTCTGACTAAATGTGACTCACACTGTGAGCACAGTTAACTTACCTAAATGAATAATCATTCAGTTGATGTAACTCTAATTTAAGTCTATATTGCGATAAATAATGATAATCGATACGGACTGTTGTCAATGAGTACAACAATTGAGTTTTCTGAAATGAAGGCATTTGTCGCGGTAGTGAATGATGGTTCATTTACCGCAGCAGCTGAGCGCCTTAACACGGATAAGGCTAGAGTAAGTCGCATAATAAGTAGAGTGGAGGAAAAACTAGGCGTGCAATTGTTAACACGTTCAACACGAAGCTTAAACGTTACTGAGATCGGCAAAAATTACTATGAGAGAGCTGTTGCAATTTTATCCGCGGCTGAAGCGGCAGAAGTCGCAGTAGCTCAGAAAAATGGTGTGCCTAGAGGGCTGTTGAAGATCACCGCGGGGTCAGAGTTCGGTACTGCTATTGTTGACTCATGGATATCAAAATTTCTTGTTTTACATCCGCTTATCAATGTAGAGACACTTTATACTAACCGTCAGGTAGACCTCATCCATGAAGGTATTGATGTGGCTGTGCGAATTGGTCATCTTCCGGACTCTGAACTTTCAGCAAGAAAACTCGGAGAGATAAATTATGGTCTCTATGCATCCAAAACGTATTGCCAGACCAATGGCTGTCCAAAAACGGTGGATTCGTTATCTGTGCATAAATTAATAATGAAAAGCTCAAGAGGGAAGGCTTGTTGGGAATTAGAAAGCGGGGGAGAGACAGTGCTCTTTGAAGGGCAACCTAGAGCTTGTGTAAACAGTATTCTTTCGGCATTGAATTTATCCTTAGCAGGAATAGGGATCGCACAGTTACCAGACTTTATTGCCAGAAGGCACGTAGAAGATGGCAATTTACTACTATTACTACCGGAGTGGAAACCACTCTCACAACCAGTTCACCTCTTATTTGCATCAAGCAAGTTTATGGATCCCAAAGTAAGAAGCTTTATTGATTTTTGTACAAGTGAATCTTCCGATAGCTTATAAAGTCTCGAATAAAACGGCATCTAATAAATCCTATTGGTCGTCAATGCATCTATTAACTCGCTCAACCAGTGCGCGGACTCGAATCAGCACGCATTGCTGCAACAGATTTTGAAAAATGTAGCGCCTTTCATAAAATGTGTAGCTAACTTATATGAAACATGAAAACTTGATTAATGGAGCTTTTGCAAACGCTAAATGCCGTTCCTGCGAATGATATCAATAAATCTCATGCGCTTATTTACCAGATTGTAGTAGAAAAAATCATCAAATGAGATAGTTTTCCTAAATACTTCATCATGCTCTCCGTTGCATGTTTGTTCAATAAGGAAGTCAAACTGTAAGGTTTTTACATCATCTTTTTCGACAACAACTATATCAGTGAAGTAAAACTCAGATTTAACGGAAGGCTTAACCCCCCCTTTACGAACAATAACACCTCTGTCATTTACCCACGTCCATTGAGAACTATTTGTAATAGTCTTGGCAATTTCTTTGCCTAAATCACTATTCCATATATCAATTCTTTGTCGCCATAAATTTTGGCGATCCGCCATATAAGCAAATGAATAAGGAAGGTTGTACTTGTTTACAAATCTAAACAGATGCCCTTCTTCCTTCTTAAAGGTATTGAGCATTGATTCAAAGAGTTCCTCTTCAAAAAAAATCCCTAACGACTTGCTTAACACAAGTGCAATCGCATCCGGAAATGCTTTTATCAATGCGAGAATTTCGTTAGAAGTTTTCCCAGGCTTTCTTTTAGCTCGAGAGATACTAGAGCTTGGATTCGCATATGGACACTCCAAGTAAGCCTCTTCGTCATAATCAGCCAAGTTGGCGACATCATACTTAACGTGCCTAGCATGAAGTGGTGCTTTTTTAGACTCACCTGACTCATCTTCGTATTCCCTATCAACATGGAGATTGATAACAAGCAAAGGGTTATCACATCCAGGACACACTGCATGATGCTTTATGGTATCCTCGTTCGCCACGTAGTACGGAGATTTTCTCCCAGTCATTCTAGTGAAGATATTTTCTTCCAACTTATAGAAATCAGTACTTCCTACTTTTAACTTAAATACAAACATAGGTTGTCCTACTTAGTTGTTAGCCGCCAGATTTCAAACATCTCTTAATTTCTGTTGACACAAATCTACACATAAAACATAAGTTACTCAATTTTTGTACATTAATTGAATACTAAATTGATTAAATAATATCCCATTCAAGTATCAACCGATGTAAAGTACTATAATTCTGTAACTACCTAAATCCGCCAGAGCAAAACCAACTATCTTCAGCTAATGCCAAATACATTGCCGTTTGCCACGAATTCTTAAACCTTTGATATTCTGCTTTGTGCTGACTTAGCAAATACTTCCTAACGTTTTCAGCCCCTCCATTAGAATAGAAATCTTCTAGAGTATATGGAAAGGTTGATATCTGGTCTGCCGCTTGAGTTGAGTATCTGGTAGCTAAGTGATTTGTCCTAAAGTGGTTCTCGATTCTCCTAGATTCAATGTCGTCAAACTGGGGCGGAGTTCTCACAAAATATTTTACTACCGCGGGCTTTTCGTGGACTACAAATGCGAAAATCCATTGAGTTTCCATAATAAGACAGTGGTCATAATAGGGATGAAGAATCTGATCCTCTGGTTTTTCAGCAATCTCAGCATTTTTACCACCGTTACAATATGGACATGATGGTACGAGATTAATTGGCAGTACTGTTAGCAAGGGGTATTTTGACTTGGGGAGATAGTGATCTAATTGGTCAACGTCGCAATATCCACAAAATGGACATTTACCATAAGGAGCACGACTTTTCAGTTGATCGTAAACAGCTGTTCTTGGGAGTTCTTTACTTACAAACTGATTCGAGTAGAGTTTTATAAACTGATCTTTTGAAAGCCCGTTCAGAAAAGCGAGATTCTTATCTATGTCGTTGGGCAGTAGTTCTACAAAAGTAGAGTTTTTTCCCGCAGAATCATATTCCTTAGCCGCAGCAACAATGTATTCAGTACTCATGTTAAATGCGTCGCGTAGTACTTCGTCGCTCACACCATCTATGCACATTTTATAGACAGCACTTATCTCGAATTGGGGATCTTGAGGTTTTAAAATACTCCGCATTATCTTAGCTACCTCTATTTGCGATCAATGAGTTAAGCAATGCCTTACCTTCAAATCCGATCTGATTATTGTACTCATCGAGAATATCATTAAATGATTTACCTTCCTCAACCAACCTAGCAAGATCTGCATAAAATCCAGATTGAAAAACTTCTAATCCAAAAACTTCTCTAGTGAGGACACCGACGTTCTCACCATATGTTTCAAGCTCGGGCCTTTCTGCAACGAGCTCCAATCGAGTACGTCTAATCTTCCAAACACAGCTTCTTGGAACTTCCTGAAGAATAACTGGCGAGTGTGTGGCTATCAGAGCGACGCCATTTCTACTTAACAATAAATATGATAAAGAACCCGTAAAAGCAGATAATAACGGAGGATGTAAATGACTCTCGGGTTCGTCTAGAATTACAAGTGATTTCTCGTCCACTTTTTCAACCAGTCTGGTTATAGTGAGTAAAACGATTGCATGTCCAGAACTTAACTTAGTTTCAAATAAGTGTTTGCACCGCCTCTCTAGCTCACTTTTCTGCATTTCATCTTGTGGATCAAGTTTGAGGTTTTCAACCAAGTTCATTTCTTTAAAATTGCTATCGGATTCAAGTTTTCTAATAGCGACTTCCCAACGTTTTCTTCTCGCGCTACTTCTAAAGCAGTTGACGATGCTAACAATGAAGTCATTGCAGAGGTCTGCGCTCCCCTTATGGGTTGTGTGCCTTTCTTGATTTTCAGTGCTTTTTACTTTTTTTAGACCAATATAAGTATATCGAACTCCGAGTTCGTGGTTATCCTGATCATCAGGTGGAACAAAACGGTCAAAAGCACTAAACGATACTGAAATAATTCGTGAAAAAAAATTGTCAGGATCTATTTGGGGAGGGGGGCCTGACGCACTGTGTCGAGAGAAGAATGCTCCTGAATTTTGGTAATCTTTAGCAACAAGAGACTTAACAATATTATTTAATAATGTCGTTTTTCCGATGCCATTCCGGCCAATAAGAACGTGAATATTAGAAGGTGGTTTACTATTAGGTACAATGTTGAAATCAATATCAAAGCCAGAATAACTTCCTGTTTTCGGTATGTAATATCTAAAGTAATAAGGAGTTAGAATTGCCTCATCGTTCAAAACACGCTGAAACTGTCCGAAAACTGCTTCAGCCTTAACACTCCGAGTCAATGATATTTCGAATACACTTTCACTGCGTGCTTGACCTAGAATTTCCTTCGAGGCAACTACATCCCTCATTGCATTTAGGAAATCATCTCTCAGATGATGCGGTAGGTAATCACGAATTGCTTTGTAGTAGTCTACATCTTGGCCAAGTGAGAAAAAACCATCTGGAAGTTCATTTAAATCACCATCGGGAATTGCTTCGAAGGTCCAACCAGTTTGTTGGCCGGAAAATCCAATCTTTACATCACCAAGCTCAACGCGATTCGATTGCCCATCAAACACAGTGACATTAAACTGTGTTTTATGACTATAATCATCCCAGTTTCTTGCTGTCAGATATATGACTTCTCTTCCAATATTAGGAGTAGATGAGCCATAACTTATTTTTCTGAAGGTAAATGCCATTTACAATTTCCTTTATGTCGAAAACATCAAAAAATGCTAGTTTGTTAGCTAACAATTGAACTAGATAACCATTTAAAATAGCTTTAATTTTGTAGTTATCTGATGTTATTTCTTTACCTATATTTCGGGAAAAAATCCCTATACTAATAACCTTATTTGCACCCGGTTCAACCACCTCTATCATCGCTCCTTCCTTCTGGGCAAAAATACCTACTTCCCATTCTATAAAAGTCAGTTAAGAAGGGTAAAAATCTTTCCCCATTTCAGTAAGGTTATATTCAAATATTTTAGCGTGATCACTGTATGGTCTTTTTCTAATAATCCTGATTCAACAAGCTTTTTCAAACGTCGAGTAAGCATATTGGTGCGATTCCTAGACTTCTTTGGAATTCGTCAAATCGATTTATATCCCTACAAGCGTTCTATAAATAGCATGTGTAAGTACCGTTGCGTACATAACTATTCTCATTAATATTTCAAATACAGCCTCGTTTCTTATACTCAGCTTCCCACTCCTTAAAGAGTTTCTCGTCGCTTTTGGCATATTTCTCTCTTGTTGCTATCATAGCTTTTGATGGAGCATCTATATCTTTATCAAAAGTAACTCCAGAAAGTGAATTTGCGAACATTTCCGGTTTAACATGGCTATAGTGTTGTTCAATCATAGCTGCACTTGTACCGCATTGAGCGACAATAATGTCTGTATTTTCTCCGGCGAGTAACTGCCATGTTATATAAGTATGGCGTAGTGAGTAGAGTGTTCTGGGACCTCGAGGCGAGTCCTTAAGATTATTTGACTGGAGAACTTTTTCGAATGCTTTGCCTAATTGAGGTGTAGTCTCGCCGTTGGCTAGCCGAAATAGTTTTTGGCTTGGTAGCCTTGTAGGAAATCGCTCTCGTAGCCTTTTGATAGCCCCAATAACATCTTTACGACAGACGACTTTGCGTGTTCCCGTATACTTCGTTGTTTTTCCTTTTCGAACGTTAATGAAGAATTGAATCTTGTTCTTCTGAGTTCTTATTTCTATGTCGCCCCAAGTAATATTTTCCATTTCCGTGCCAGGTCGAATGCCTGTGTTTACTGCAATTTCACAGTAATCGTAGAGCAACTCTCGTATCTGTCTAGTTTTCTCGCTGTGAGCGTTTCGTTCACTTTCGTAAATTCCTTCCAGAACGGCATCGTATTCTTCATCCGAAAATGCAGCTCTGCGTGTTCCGGATTCACCTCTTGAAGAAAGAACTGGTACTTGGGCAGCAATCATCCATTTCTGTTCAATTGCTTCTTTGAATACTAATTGCATGGCAGCATTATGTGTCAATAACGTAGAGGAGGCCGGTACTCTTTTAAGTTGCTTCTCTCGCCATGCACAAAACTTTGTAATAGCTTCCTGATCAATGGAGGTAATAAAAGTTCGGTCAAAGTAGGGTATGTGGTAATTTTCCAGCGCCCGTATATAGTCTTTTTGAGTGCGTTTTCCGCCCCCATGCTCTAGTTGATATTCCAGTTTTTCGATAACCCTGTCAGCGACATCACGGAATCTTTTACTTTGAACAAGCGTATTATTTTCATGACGGATTTCATGCTCAAGAAAAATACGGTGGGCCATCGCGATAGCTTCATCGCGATCTTTTTTCTTAGTTGATTTACATAACCACTTTTTGTGATTAGTAAGAATGAAACGCGCGTACCAACGCTCACTGTTATCTTGTTTGAAGATGTACAGCGTGTCGTTTATATCGTATCTAGCAATCTGTTTAGCCATACAGCTAGTATACACTAAAAGATAAGCTTGCAAAGAATTTGCAAAGTTTTATTTTAATTGCTTAACTTACTGAAAGTAAGAGTGTTTTTCATAAGCTTTGCATTGAAAATCCGCGTGTCCCTGGTTCGATCCCGGGTCGAGGCACCATTATTCAGAAAGCCCTGCATGAAAATGCGGGGCTTTTTTGATTCCGCTTTATGCCTTTTCTAGCGCTAATCGCAGACCTAGTCCCACAAGCGCTAAGACATCTGTACCAAACTTAAAAACTCTTGAAGCGAAGACACATGGAATTGTGCCTTTGGTGACTTTTTAACGCCCGGTCGAAGTATCTGAACCGTTTTCATACCTAAACTATTACCCGCACTAATTTCTGACTCCTCACTGTCTCCAATAACCCATACCTCACTCGGAGCTGTATTGTATTTTTTGGCTATGATGTCGAAGTAGAATGCTTTGCCTTTTCTAGGCGGGTTACCTGGGTCATCGTAGTAAATGTCTTCAAAAGCACCTTCAACGCCCAATTGGCGAATTTTCGAATGTTGAAATTTTTGGAATCCAGAAGTTACAAGTAGCTTCACCCCTTCAAACGCATGAACTAAATGAGTGTCTTCATAGCCTTCAATAGGGTGCGCAATACTCAACTGCGAAAAGTACGTATAACTCGCAGATTTTGAATGCTCAGAGAACTTATATTTTTCAACAATATAGTCCAAAGGTTTACGCCAAAAATCCAGACGCATTTCTTGTCTCATAGAGGGAGTTAAATCGTTACTCTCATCTGACTCGATGACATCGAATAGAGGTAGCAATATGTCTTCACCTACACTATTGCCCGGTGCTAAGCAGTTGTCGAAATCAAAAATAACTAATGGCATGTATGGATAAATTACTAGGGAGTGGTGTGCATCATAGTCGCACATGAATGTTTCGATTTCAGAAAGAGCAACCTGCATAGTCGCGTACTTGTCGCATAGTGGAATAACGCCAAATACTCTGAAAACAAGCCTGATAATAACTAGTTTGCGCTTTTTAGGCGCAGTTAAAGCCAAAAAACGCTTTTTTAATAAAAAACTTATGCATGTTCTTGCCTACTTTTCAAAATGGGTACTACGCTTACTTCATATGTAAAAACGCAGCGAAATATAACGTTGTTACTTTTTTAAAAGAGGTAACGCGTCATTACTCTGTGTTTTAAAGAGATAGTTTTTGGCTTAACACCTGTGATTTTAAGCGGAGTGAGAAACTTCGAACTGTTAAGAATGATAGGAAGCTAGCTGCTTCGTTCGACTGCCTTTGTCTGAAAGAAGCAACCGGCAGTTCAACGTTTTGGGTGGAACTAAGCCGCGCGTAATTCTCAAGGAGAGTTTTTTGTCAGCTAACAACACATCTTCAAATCAGCAGAGCGCAGTAAACACCATATTTGCTATTTCAGGTATTGGAGTTATCGCTTCGTGGGTGCTCTACTTTTCAGTATCGGCGTTAGCCGCTCTCGCTGTGCTAACCGGCGCAGTGGTGATTTGTGCCCTTATTCACTCAAAAAATAACAGCAAAAGCGACGAGATATACCCGACAGAGAATAGTGCTGAGGATATGGCGACAAGCAGAAATACTGATATTGAAAAAGCCAGTGAGGGGTTAAGTGTTTCACTTGGCACTTGTGACGCCAATTTATCAGACATCAAATCAACGCAAGATGACGCAGTAGAAACCTTGTCTCACGCCTTTAGCAGTTTGAAATCACTAGTTTCTCAACAAATTGAGTGTATTGAGGATTTGCTAAGTGTGGACGAAGCGCATACGCAGTCTTACTCCGACCGAATGCGCAATTTCGCCCGCGAAACCGATGGAACACTAACGCAATTCATTGATTCTACAGAACAGATGTCGTCGTCGACAAAGCACTTAATGGAGCAAGTGCAAACCATTCAACAGGCCATGCCTACGGTAATTGAAGCACTGAGTGGTATTGATGACATCGCTGCGCAAACTAATTTACTTGCTTTGAATGCGGCTATAGAGGCGGCGCGAGCAGGTGAGGCTGGTCGTGGCTTCGCTGTTGTTGCTGATGAAGTCAGGGCGCTCTCAACTCGCTCCACTCAGTTTAGTGATGTGATTAAAACCCAGGTCGAGAACATAAGAAGTCTGGTAGATAAGCTCACAGACACTGCTGAATTTGTAGCGTCTCAGGATATTTCTCAGGTGGTTAATGCTAAATCACATATCAGTGAGCAGTTGTCTGAGATTATCAAGAAAGCAGAGGCTGACCTTGTAACCACTAAACAGATTGAAGACATTGGCTCTCAGCTTGATGAGTCGATAAATGCGGCCATTCGGGGTATGCAGTTTGGCGATATCAACGGCCAACACATTCAGTATACCCAAGATATGATCAAGTTCATTTTAGAGCAGTTGGCGACGTTAGACGCCAACAATATCGAGCGTTTCGTCAGTGCATTAAACGAGTACCAAAAAGGACTCGCTGCGAAAGGGAAAAATGACCACAACCCTGTGTCTGCAACATCTATGGACGCTGGGGAAGTCGAATTGTTCTAGCTAAGCAAGGAACAGGAAGCACAGTCAGTAATGACCTACTTTGGAGAAGTGAGCATATGAGCAAACACATTCTAGTTGTTGACGATTCAGTATCCATTCGTCAGATGGTAGAAATGACCCTAAAAGGTGCGGGCTATACCGTTACGACAGCCCAAGACGGGCAAGATGCGTTAGATAAATGCAAAAGTCAGCAATTTAATTTTGTTTTAACCGATCAGAATATGCCACGAATGGATGGCCTTACGCTTATAAAAAATTTGCGCGGTTTGGGGACTTACAGCAGAACGCCTGTTGTTATGCTTACTACAGAAGCAGGCGACGATATGAAAGCAAAAGGTAAAGCCGCTGGCGCCACAGGCTGGATGGTAAAGCCTTTCGATCCAAACAAGCTTCTTGATGTAACGAAGCGCGTGCTGGGCTAAATCGCCCACCCACTCCTAAAATCTGGAAGGATTCGGAATGAGCATCGATATAGAACAGTTTCATGGCGTGTTTTTCGACGAGAGCGATGAGCATCTCGACGATATGGAACAGCTATTGATGAGTTTAGATGTTGAATCCCCTGATCCTGAAGAGCTGAATAGCATTTTTCGCGCTGCCCATTCGATTAAAGGTGGCAGCGGTATTTTCGGTTTTGATGCGTTGATGAATTTAACGCATGTGATGGAAAACTTGTTAGATAAAGCCCGCAACAATGAGCTTAGTGTTACCGCTGACATTGTAAATGTGCTTTTAGAAACTCTCGATGTTTTAAAAGACACGCTTAACGCCTACCGCGATGAGACCCCCGTACCAGAAGACAGTATTGCCGAGCGCATTAAAATTCTAAATGGCGTAATCAACGGTCAATCTACAGACGCAGCCCCAGGCGATGGTGACGATGCTTCAGAAGTAAGCGTGAATGCGCAAAACGAAAGCGCTCAGGACGACAGCTTTGGTTTCTTTGACGATGAGCCTAATAGTGCTATTGAAGCCGCTGACGACAGTTTTGGTTTTTTCGACAACGAGCCAGTTAACGAAGCGCTCTCTCACGGCGACAACACTAAAAGTGAGAATAATGACGATGACGGCTTTGGCTTCTTCGATGATGAAATATCGAATAATACCGTCGACGCACAAACTGAAACGACTAAAGCCGAAACAGCTGAAGTAGAGCAGGGTTTCGGTTTTTTCGAAGACGCACCGTCAGCTACCAATATCAATACTTCCCTAGAAATTGCGAGTAGTAATAACGCGCAAAGCGCGAGTACTCAATCGAATACAGCAACAACATCTAACAATGATAAAGCGCCAACAAGTGGCGTTGCCCCCACGACAACACAAGCCAAAACGCCACCAAAACCGCCAGCGAAAAAGAGCACCGCCCGTGAATCGGCCTCTATTCGTGTAGACACCACTAAAATTGATGCCATGGTTAACTTAGTCGGAGAGCTGGTTATCACCCAGTCAATGCTGTCTTTGATAGGGCAAGACGTTGAAGGGCAGGTTGGCGAGCGGCTACAGCTAGCTATTGATGAGCTGCAGCGAAACACCCGGGAAATTCAAGAATCAGTGATGTCTATGCGCATGCTCCCGCTAACCGCAACCTTTAATCGTTTCCCGCGCTTAGTAAGAGATTTGGCAGGTAAGTTAGGTAAGCAGGTAGAACTGGTACTCCAGGGAGGCAGCACGGAAATTGATAAAAGTTTAATTGAAAAGATTGTCGACCCCCTTACCCATCTCGTTCGCAACAGCATCGATCACGGCATAGAAATGCCCGACAAACGCGTCGGTGCTGGCAAGCCAGAAAAAGGCACGGTTATTCTGAGTGCCGAGCAGAAAGGCGGCAGCATTATTATCAGCATTATTGATGATGGCGGTGGTCTTCACCGCGACAAAATTCTCGATAAAGCGCGAAGTAACGGGCTTACCGTATCTGATGATATGCCTGATTCAGAAGTATGGCAGCTTATATTCCAACCTGGGTTTTCAACTGCCGAAGCCATTACCGATGTATCGGGAAGAGGGGTAGGTATGGATGTGGTGCGCCGCAATATCGAATCGATAGGCGGTCGTATCGATATCGAGTCTAGTGCCGGTGAAGGTTCAGCGTTTTTCATTCACCTGCCGCTTACGCTAGCCATAGTTGATGGCATGTGTGTGTCGGTGGGTAAGCAAATCTTCGTGATCCCACTTTTAAATATTATTGAATCTTTCCAGCCTACTAAGCAGCAGCTGAAAACCTTGGGCAACGACACCGTTCTCTATATACGAGATCAATACTGGCCTTTGGTGCCCCTCTACGACTTCATGGAAGTAGAGGATGCCGCGCTTTCTCCCACAGAAGGCATTGTGGTGTTGCTTGAAAGTAGTAAAAAACGCTTTGGTGTTTTGGTTGATGCGCTCGTCGGTCAGCAGCAGGTGGTGATTAAAAGCTTAGAAGAGCATTACCGTAAGGTGGCTGGAATAGCGGGGGCAACCATTATGGGCGACGGAAAAGTCGCACTTATTATCGATGCAGACTCCATTGCTACAACGTATACCTCCAGTCAAATAGAGGAGTTACTTTCATGAGTGAAACTGCCTTGCATCAAGCGGTTACCGGCGGACAAGACAAAGAATACTTGAGTTTTGTGCTTGGCGATGAGCATTACGCCTTGGACATCACCACAGTAAAAGAAATTAGAGGATACGAACAAGTCACTAAGATTGCGAATGCGCCAGCCTTCATAAAAGGCGTGATTAATTTGCGTGGTGACATCGTTCCTATCGTGGACTTGCGCATTAAGTTTAACGTAGGCGAGGCCACATATAACGACTTCACAATAGTGATAATGCTGAATATTCAAGAGCGTATTGTTGGCATCGTGGTAGATGGTGTATCCGATGTTATTCGCTTGTCTGAAGAACAAGTACTTCCGCCACCAGAGTTTGGCGTAGCTTTTGACAGCAGGTATCTACACGGTTTAGCTGATGTAGATGAAAACATGGTCATTCTGGTGAACATAGAAAGCTTAATAACCAGCGAAGAGCTGGGTTTAGTCGCACCTGAGAGCGTAAAAGACGACGCGTAGTTACAAGGTCCTTCACTAAACGGAAACACCTGACATTGGGAAATATTAGTTATGGGCGTATTTAATTTTCTGAACGGCGAAGAGTTAAAAATAGCGAAGCACGACTCGCTATTGAAGTCGAATATTCTAAAGGCCAGTGCCTCAAACTTGTTGGTTATCGACAAGTCGGGGGTTATTCACTACCACACTCCCGCATTCCTGCGAATGACAAAGGCCTACCCTAAGGACTTTACTGTTCACGATGGCGAGTCTTCACTATCAGGAAAGCACATAGACGACATTGCAAATGGGGCAAGCGCTTCAGAAAACCTGTCCAATTTACTTACCCATACTTCCGGCGATAAGCACCTCGTTTCTCTTGCTGAGCACGGCTTTTGTGTAAGTGCATCTACAATAACGATAGACGAGAATGGCACTCAGCTTTATGTCACCGAGTGGCAGGACAACACTGAAAATAAACGCAACAAAGGTATGGTCGATGCCATTATGCGAAGCCAGGCGGTGATATCGTTTACGACAGATGGCGAAATCTTGTCCGCCAACGATAACTTTTTATCCGCAATGGGTTATAGCGAAAGTGAGGTGGTGGGAAAGCATCATCGTATTTTTGTCGACAGTAACTATGCACAAAGCGACGAATACAAACAGTTTTGGCAAAAGCTTAAAAGTGGCGATGTACACAGCGGAGAGTTTTGCAGAATAAACAAGCAAGGCGAAGAGGTGTGGATTCAAGCGACCTACAATCCAGTATTTGATGACAACGGTGACGTAGATTACATCATCAAGTTTGCCTCTGATATTACAGCGCAAAAACAAAAAAATGCTGACTACGAAGGGCAGATTACGGCCATTAAGAAATCACAGGCCGTGATCGAGTTTGATCTTGAGGGGAACATTTTAAATGCCAATGAAAATTTCCTCGCCGCAATGGGCTATAGCCTGTCAGAAATTAAAGGGCAGCATCACAGTATGTTTGTCGACCCAAGCTATAAGTTAAGCGCTGAATATGCAGCTTTTTGGCAAAGCTTAAAAGCCGGAGAGCACAGTGAGGGTGAGTATAAACGCATTGCAAAAGGTGGCAGGGAAATATGGATCCGCGCATCGTACAACCCCATTTTCGACAGCTCGGGTAAGCCATTTAAAGTCGTTAAATTTGCCACCGATGTAACGCAAGACAAGTTAAAAAATGCGTATTTCGAAGGACAAATTAACGCTATCAGCAAATCTCAGGCTGTGATCGAGTTTGATGTCGACGGCACTATCATTACTGCTAACGACAACTTCCTCAACACCATGGGCTACCGACTAGACGAAATCAAAGGTAAACATCACCAACTATTTGTGGATGAAGAAACCAGACAGTCAGAGTCGTACCAGCGTTTTTGGTCTGAACTTAAAGAAGGTAATTTCTTCTCAGGAGAATTTAAGCGCGTAAGCAAAGCAGGAAAAGCCGTTTGGATCCAAGCTTCTTACAACCCTATAGAAGACATGAATGGCAACCCGTTTAGGGTGGTCAAATACGCGACTAACATTACCGAAGAGAAGTTGAAAAACGCCTACTTTGAAGGCCAATTAAATGCCATTAGTAAGTCACAGGCCGTCATTGAGTTTGACCTTGAGGGGGTTATTTTAAACGCAAACAGCAACTTCTTAGCCGCGATGGGATATACCCTAGATGAAGTGAAAGGAAAGCATCACAGTATTTTTGTGGAGCCTGGTTTCAAAAACAGCCCTGAATACGCAGCATTCTGGGAGCAATTGCGCCAAGGCGTTTATGCTAGCGGAGAATACAAGCGTTTCAACAAGTCAGGAAAACCAGTTTACATTCAAGCCTCTTACAACCCAATCCTAGACCAAAACGGCACGCCGTTTAGAGTCGTGAAATATGCCACGGACGTGACAGGAAGAACCTTAGCGGTAGAAAGCATTAAGTCTATTATGGCAAGTCTAACAGACGGTGATTTACTGAAAACGATAGAAGAGCCATTAGAAGGTGACTTTAAGGTGCTTGGCGAATCTATTAATCACTTTATTGGTGAACTGCGCGACACCATAGTGAAAATTCACACCGCTGTGGAAACCATCGATACGGCTTCAAATGAAATCGCCACCGGCAACGCCGATTTGTCTAGTCGTACCGAGCAGCAAGCGTCTAGCTTAGAAGAAACAGCGTCAGCCATGGAAGAGTTAACGGGCACAGTGAAGCTGAACGCAGAGAATGCCGATCAAGCAAAAGGCTTGGCAAGCCAGGCATCAGAAGTAGCATCTGAAGGCGGAAAGGTCATTGAACAAGTAGTGCATACCATGGGTGAAATTAACGACTCTGCCCAGCGTATATCTGACATCATCGGCGTTATTGATGGCATTGCTTTCCAAACTAACATACTCGCACTGAACGCAGCAGTTGAAGCTGCAAGAGCGGGCGAGCAAGGTCGCGGGTTTGCCGTTGTTGCCTCTGAGGTGAGAACGCTAGCGCAGCGTTCTGCCGAGGCGGCAAAAGACATAAAGGCACTAATTTCTGCGTCGGTCGATAAAATTGGTGATGGCAACGTGTTGGTGAATAAGTCTGGGGAAACCATGGCCAACATAGTCACTGCAATTAAACGCGTTAACGACATTATGTCTGAAATTGCAGCGGCATCGTCTGAGCAAGCCACCGGAATACAGGAAGTGAGCAATGCGGTGGTGCAAATGGACGAAATGACTCAGCAAAATGCTGCGTTAGTTGAACAAGCAGCAGCGGCTGCAGACAGTATGAGACAGCAATCGGGTGAACTAGCCCAACGGGTGTCTGTGTTCAAAGTGGGAAGTAGTCGCAAGCCCACTCAGAATGCTGACATTCAGTCGCTAAACGGCAGCAAAGCATTACCTAAAGAGCGTGAAGTGCCCAAGCAGCGAATGAAAGCGCTGAACCCAGCGGCACCAGATGCGTCAGATTGGGAGGCGTTTTAGTGTATGACCGCTCTACAAAGCACGGATGCGCAAAGGGAATTTCCATATAGCCGAAGAGATTTTGAACGGGTTAAAAGCCTGCTGTTTAAACAAGCCGGAATTAACTTAGCTGATTCAAAAGATGCGATGGTATACAGCCGCCTTGCCAGGCGGCTGCGTGCACTAGAGATACACAGCTTTAAAGAGTACTTAGCGTATGTAGGAAGCTGTAAAGATGAAATGGAACACTTCATTAATGCGCTCACCACTAACCTCACGGCATTTTTCAGAGAGCCACATCACTTTGACGCACTCGCCAATTACCTGACAAAGCGACCTCAAACTAAGCGTATTTGGTGTGCCGCAAGCAGCACTGGCGAAGAGCCTTATAGTATTGCAATGACAGTGGCGTCGGTGTTTGGCACCTTTACTCCCAATGTACAAATACTTGCCACTGATATCGACAGTAAAGTTCTGCAAAAGGCTCGGGAAGGAGTGTATGCCCAAAACAGTATCAGTCAGCTGTCTTACGATTATAAAACGCAATTTTTCTATAGGGGAAAAGGCGCACAAACCGGAAGAGTAAGAGTAGTGGATGAGCTGAGAAAAATGGTGCAGTTCGAACCACTAAATTTGATGTCGCCAAACTGGTGTGTGGATGCGCCAGTGGACGTGATTTTTTGCCGTAACGTCATGATTTATTTCGATCGACCCACGCAGCGCAAAATTTTAGCGCGCATGGTTAAATTGATGTGCAATGACGGGATGTATGTCGCAGGGCACTCTGAGAACTTCACGATGTATCCTGAACTGGTCGCACCCATGGGGAAAACCATTTATCGGCCAGTCGTTTAAAAGGAATTTGCAGTATGAGTCAGGACGAAAACCCCATTCGATACTTTGATAACCGCCTTCAAAAAGAAGCCGTTAAACTATTGCCGGGTCAGTACTATGCCACTGCTTCAGACAAAGCGCTGGTAACCATTCTTGGTTCTTGCGTAGCAGCGTGTATTTTCGATCAAGAAAAGAAGATTGGTGGTATGAATCACTTTATGTTGCCTGACCTCAACTTCACCACCAATCTCGACGCTTGCCTAGCCACAAAGTACGGTGTACACGCCATGAACATGTTAATTGATCAGCTTGTACACCTTGGCGCACGGCGAAATAAGTTGATGGCTAAAGCATTCGGAGGAGGAAAGGTGCTTCCTGGGTTTGTGCAGCAAGACATTGGACGAGTAAACGCTGAATTTGTCTTGGAGTATTTGGATGACGCGAACATACCGTTAATAAGTAGTGATTTAATGTCTACTTATGCTCGCAAAATTTATTACTTTCCTGCCGACGGTAATGTTTATATGAAGCGTATTCGCGAGTTTAACAATGCTACCCTCTACGAGCGCGAATCTACCCACCGGGTTCTACTTTCTGAACAAGCTAAGACGGGTGTAATTTCATTTTCGGAACAGTCACATGCCTATAAAAGTCCTCGTAGTTGATGACTCTGCGTTAATCCGCCAAATCCTTTCAGAAATAGTAACCCGAGATCCAGGTTTAACGCTTGTGGGTGCGGCGCCGGATGCTTATGCGGCGAAGCGAATGGTGCAAGAGTTCAGGCCAGACGTTATTACTCTGGACATTGAAATGCCGAAGGTAGACGGGTTACGTTTTTTAGAAGTAATGATGAAGGCGATGCCGACCCCAGTTGTGATGATATCTACGCTGACTGAAAGAGGTGCCGACGCAACACTGCGTGCGCTCGAACTAGGCGCTGTGGATTTTATGGCAAAGCCAAAGCTCGGCGTAGCGCAAGGTATGGCTGAATACGCGGCGGTTATTGTTGAAAAGATAAAAGCAGCAGCGCATTCGAGGTTAGGCCAACCTACGCAAACACGCTGCACAAAACATGCTTCTATGCGCTACACAGGAACCGAAAAGTTAATTGGTATAGGCGCATCAACTGGGGGAACCGAAGCAATAAAAGACGTTATCATGCATTTTCCCCGCAATGCACCGGCCACCATTATTTCCCAACACATGCCTCCAGGGTTCACAACCACCTACGCCAAGCGGCTCGATAGCCTTTGTGAAATAACCGTGAGAGAAGCGCACGGAGGGGAGCGTTTATTGCCTGGATTTGCGTACTTGGCACCAGGTAATAAACATTTAAAAGTAGAGCGTAGCGGCGCTGACTATCGTTTAACCCTTGATGATGGCCCCAAGGTATCGGGACACAAGCCCTCCGTTGATGTGATGTTTGACTCGCTGGCTGAGCATGCTGGCGCAAACGCGGTGGGTGTGCTGCTTACAGGCATGGGACGGGATGGAGCAAAAGGCCTTAAGAGTATGCACACAAAAGGCTCTGTTACGTTTTGTCAGGATGAAAAAACCTGCGTTGTTTACGGTATGCCTAAAGTGGCTGTAGAAATGAAAGCCGCTAGTTTTATCAAGCCGTTAGAAGATATCTCAGATGCAATTCTAGATACGCTAGAAGCATTGGGCGCGGGCTCGCGCCTTTAATCTTAATGCAATGCCCACAGTGCTGAACTATTGAAGCTTTTTAGTCTAGCGCAACACTGATTATTTGGTGTCACAAATGTCACCAAAGTAATAAGTTAACAAAAATATTCAAAAGTATAATTGTTGAAGCTGGAAACTTGACCATAATTTGATTGTGTTTTGTACATCCGTTAACGCGGTAGTAACAATTGAGGTGGGATTGTGGTCGCCATTGCAGCAAATTATCTGGATAACTTTTTCTCTAATAAGAGCAACGCGTTTATTATCGCGTTTCTTATGATGTTGGCGAGTTGGAGTCTGGCTTTCACCTCGATAGCGCACTTGGGGCTTGCTATCAGCTCTGTTTGCGTTTTATTTTTGCTTTTCGTACTTCTCAAAGTGGCAAAGGGTAATCAGGACTCTGCAGCCAATAGCACAAGCAGGCCATCACAAGATTTTTCATATTCAAACACAAACTCGTTAGCCAATGACTCTATGGATGTTGCTGTATCTGAAGCAAGCAGCATATTGACGATCACCTCATCAAACCTGGCCGACATATTTTCTACACAAAACGATGCTGTCGCTACCTTGAGCGATTCCTTTCTTTCGCTACAAACCCTTCTAGGCCAACAAGAAACTAGCATCAATAATCTGCTAACAGATGATGACGACAGCGACTGTGCCTATGCCGATAAAATGCGGACATTTGCTTCTGATACTGACATCACACTAACGCAATTCATCGCCTCAACAACTGAAATGACCGAGTCTACAAGGGCGTTAGAAACCCAAGTACAAACCATTCAGCAGGCCATGCCTACTGTCATTGAGGCGTTAAGTGGTATTGATGATATTTCTTCTCAGACCAATCTTTTGGCGTTAAACGCTGCCATTGAAGCAGCGCGTGCTGGTGAAGCAGGGCGCGGTTTTGCTGTGGTTGCCGATGAGGTCCGTGCGCTATCTACCCGCTCTACACAGTTTAGCGACGTTATAAAAACGCAAATAGAAAACATCAAATCGCTCATCGATAAACTAACGGAAACTGCAGAAGTGGTTGCTTCTCAGGACATTTCTCACGTGGTCAACGCGAAAGACGCCATTAGCGAGCAGCTAAAAGGCATTATCAAAAAAGCCGAAGCCGACATACAGGGCGCAAGTGAGCTTGAAGCTATTCGCCAACAACTTGCAGACTCAACTGCTGCCGCTATTCGCGGCTTACAATTTGGCGATATAAACGGTCAAAACCTTACCTACACCCGCGAGATTATTGATTTCATTGTGTTGCAGCTTTCAGAACTAAGCCCTGAGTCTGCGACAAAAGTGAAAGACAACCTAGCTAACTACCAGATTTCGTTGACGGAAAAAGGGCAAGCAGATCACAACCCTGTTTCGTCAACGTCAATGGACGCAGGTGACGTAGAACTTTTTTAACAGCAAGAATAAATAGTTACACAACGATGTGTGATTAACCCTGACATTTTTATAGGTGATTGAGTTATGAGCAAAAGCATACTGATTGTGGACGACTCTGTGTCCATCCGCCAGATGGTAGAAATGACCCTTAAGTCAGCGAACTACAACGTTACTACTGCACAAGACGGCCAAGATGCGTTGGACAAATGCCAAGGCGCGCGTTTCGACTTCGTGCTTACCGATCAAAACATGCCTCGCATGGACGGATTAACGCTTATCAAATCGCTCAGAGGTTTAGCGAACTTCAAGTCGACGCCAATTGTCATGCTGACCACTGAAGCCGGTGATGACATGAAAGCAAAAGGCAAAGCCGCGGGAGCAACCGGATGGATGGTGAAACCTTTCGACCCCAATAAGCTACTTGATGTGATGAAGCGCGTTCTAGGTTAAGAGAGTCGGTTTGAATAGGGTAAATGGGAGTCAGTCATGACCATTGATGTAAACCAATTTCACGGTGTGTTTTTTGACGAGAGTGATGAGCACCTCCAAGATATGGAGCAGTTGCTCATGACCTTGGATGTGGATGCGCCCGACCCCGAAGAGCTGAACAGTATCTTTAGAGCGGCGCACTCTATCAAAGGCGGCAGTGGGATTTTCGGGTTCGATGCACTAATGAATCTGACTCACGTAATGGAAAATTTGCTCGACAAAGCCCGAAACCAGGAAATTCAGGTTACGGCAGACATTGTCGACATATTTTTGCAAACCCTTGATGTATTGAAAGACACCTTATCGGCATATAAAGAACAAACAGATCTTCCCCAAGAACAAATTGATGCAAGCATAAAAGTCCTTGAAGATACCCTCGCAAGTGCGTCAGGACAAATGCCACAAAACGCAGAAGAAACATGTGATCAAACTGCTCAAGGTGAAGCTAATACAGACAACGAGATTGATGGATTCGGATTCTTTGATGAAGACGAGACTGAATCTCAAGAAACCAATTTAGAAAGTTCTCAAAGTCAAAATATCTCAGATGACATTGAAGGCTTCGGACTTTTCGAAGATGAAGCCACATCAGAAGAGACGCAGGCTAAAGGTGAAGCGAATACCAAGGTCGGCGTAGCTGATGAGGGCTTTGGCTTTTTCGAACCCGACACCCTTCCTGTAAAAACAGACGCTACTGAATCTTCTTCGAAACAAGTTACACCAAAACAACCTATTGTGAAGCCCGTTAAAACCAAGCCAAAAGCAGCGACGAAAGAGGCAGCATCAATTCGTGTCGATACCACCAAAATCGATGCGATGGTTAATCTGGTCGGCGAACTGGTGATTACTCAATCCATGCTTTCAAACGTGGGGCAGGAAGTTGAAGGGCAAGTCGGAGAGCGCCTACAGCTTGCTATAGACGAATTGCAGCGCAATACCCGTGAAATTCAAGAATCAGTCATGTCTATGCGCATGTTGCCGGTAAATATGACGTTTAACCGCTTCCCTCGTGTGGTACGTGATTTGTCTTCGAAGCTAGGCAAAAAAGTGGATTTGGTGATTCAAGGTGGCAACACCGAAATAGATAAGAGCCTAATCGAAAAACTGGTCGACCCGCTTACGCATTTAGTAAGGAACAGTATCGATCACGGTATAGAAAGTCCTGAAAAACGCCTTGAAGCAGGCAAAGCCGAAAACGGCACAGTTATCTTAAGTGCAGAGCAGAAAGGTAGCAGTATCATCATTGGTATTATCGACGATGGAGCCGGTTTAAACAAAGCTCGCATTGTAGAGAAAGCCACACAAAACGGTCTTACGGTTACGCCAGATATGCCCGACAGTGAAATTTGGCAGCTTATATTTCAAGCGGGCTTTTCGACTGCTGCAGAAGTTACAGATGTGTCGGGCAGAGGTGTAGGCATGGATGTGGTTCGCAGAAATATCGAGTCTATTGGCGGGCGCATTGAAATTGAATCATCGCAGGGTGAGGGCTCTGCGTTTTATATCCACCTACCACTCACGCTCGCTATCGTAGACGGCATGTGTGTATCGGTTGGCGATCAAATTTTCGTTATCCCACTACTTAACGTTATCGAATCATTTCAACCCACATCATCTCAAGTGAAAACCCTTGGCAATGACAAAGTACTGTGGATTAGAGACCAGTACTGGCCGCTGGTGTCACTTACTCAACTTATGCAGGTAGACGATGGCATCACTGAGCCAACCAAAGGGATCGTCGTGCTACTAGAAAGCAGTAAGAAGCGCTATGGCGTGCTGGTGGATTCGCTTGTGGGTCAACAACAAGTCGTAATTAAGAGCCTTGAGCAACATTACAAAAAAGTAGCAGGGATCGCAGGTGCAACCATTATGGGGGATGGCAAGGTAGCCATGATTTTGGATGCAGACTCGGTGGCTACTAACTGTACAAATGTTCCAAATGAAGAGGTTTCACTATGAGCGAAGCAGCCTTACAACAAGCCGTTAGCGCATCGAAAGAGAACGAATTCTTAAGTTTTGTCTTGGGTGAGGAGCACTATGCCCTTGATATCACAACCGTGAAGGAAATTCGTGGTTACGAACAGGTTACCAAAATTGCCAATGCGCCAAACTTCATTAAAGGCGTGATAAACCTTCGTGGCGACATTGTACCTATCGTCGACTTACGCATTAAGTTCAACGTAGGTGAAGCCACTTATAACGATTTTACTATCGTCATTATGCTTAACGTTCACGAGCGGATCGTTGGCATTGTGGTAGATGGCGTGTCTGACGTCATTCGCCTTTCCGAAGAAGACATGCTGCCGCCACCAGAGTTCGGTGTGGCGTTCGATAGCAAGTACCTTCACGGACTGGCCGATGTCGATGAGCACATGGTTATTTTAGTCAATATTGAAAGCTTAATTACAAGTAACGAATTGGGTTTAGTTGAAACAAAAGCACAAGTGGTAGAGGGCTGAGAAAATGGGAATTATGACGTGGTTAGAAGACTTCACAAAAGCAACGGACGTTAATCAAGCATTGAGAAATAAACAGGCACTTGATGCTACAACCTGTTGCATCATGATGGCCGATGCAGACAGAAATATTATCTATGCTAATCAGTCTGTAAAGTCGCTGCTCAAAGAAAACGAGAAGAAACTTCAGGCTGTACTCCCCAGTTTTTCTGCTGACAACTTGGAAGGTCAAAACATCGACCAGTTTCATCGTAATCCTTCGCATCAGCGCAATATCCTTGCTGAATTGAAATCGACAATGACCTCTACGATTAGCATTGGCGACTTGAACTTCAAACTCACCCTTACGCCGTTTTTTGACCAAGAGAATAACAATATAGGCACCATGGTTGAATGGGTTGATCAGTCAGAATTACTCATTAAAAGCACAATGCTTAATGTGTTGAATAATGCCCAGGCTGTTATCGAATTTAACGCCGATGGTGTTATCCAAAACGCGAACGACAATTTTCTTAATGCGCTTGGCTACAGCCTCAATGAAATTGTTGGCAGCCATCACAAAATGTTCTGTGACGCTCAATACATTCGCTCAGAAGAGTACGCCCAATTTTGGCGTGACCTCAAAGAGGGCAAGTCACAAAACGGCGAGTTTTGTCGATTCGACAAAATGGGGAAAGAGATTTGGATCCAAGCCACCTACAACCCGGTTTTCGATGGCGAAGGTAAAGTTATTCGCGTTGTGAAATTCGCCACCGACATCACTGCATCTAAGTTACGCAATGCCTATTTCGAAGGACAAATAGACGCAATAAACAAAGCGCAGGCCGTTATTGAATTTGACCTTGAGGGCAAAATTTTAAACGCCAACGAGAATTTCACAAACACGGTTGGCTACAGCCTAGATGAAATTAAAGGCAAGCATCACAGTATGTTTGTGGAAGATGAGTATAAGCGCAGTGTTGAGTACAGTCAGTTTTGGGAACAGTTGCGCCAAGGCGTGCAGTTCACTGACGAATTTAAGCGCGTGGGCAAAGGTGGGAAAGAAGTTTGGATCCAAGCGTCTTATAACCCTATTTTGGATCAAAACGGTAGACCTCACCGTGTGGTGAAATATGCCATTGATATTACTGGTAGAAAACAGGCCATTAGCGATATCAAAACCGCAATGAATGAATTGGTTCAGGGTAATTTAGATTGCCGCATTGAGCATGAGTTCGAGGGTGAATTTAAAGAGCTTGGCACGTCAATCAACCGCTTTATCGACGATATGCGTCGCATTATCGGTTCTATCAGTGATGTGATGACCCGCTTATCTGGCGGTGATTTAACGGCAGAGCTTGATGAACAGTTCGAGGGAGAGTTCCAAGTACTAGGCGATGCTATCAATCAATTCGTTAGTGAAATGTCTGGCACTATCGGTTCAATTTACCAAGCAGTAGAGACAATCAATACGGCCTCGTCTGAAATTGCCACGGGGAATTCAGACCTATCAAGTCGTACCGAACAGCAGGCGTCTAGTCTTGAAGAAACGGCGTCGAGCATGGAAGAGCTTACCGGTACCGTCAAGCTCAACGCTGAAAATGCGGAACAAGCCAATAGCTTAGCGTCTCAGAGTTGTGAAATCGCGTCGCGGGGCGGTGAGCTAATCCGTCAGGTTGTGGACACCATGTCGTCTATCAACGAGTCTGCGCAGGAAATTTCAGACATCATCGGCGTAATCGACGGCATCGCATTCCAAACTAATATTCTGGCATTAAACGCTGCCGTAGAAGCTGCACGAGCAGGTGAGCAGGGCCGTGGCTTTGCGGTAGTTGCGTCAGAGGTACGAAGCCTGGCTCAGCGTTCTGCCGAAGCAGCAAAAGAAATCAAAGAGCTTATATCAGACTCGGTAAGCAAGATTGATGGCGGTAACAAACTCGTCAATCAGTCAGGCGACACCATGGAAGAAGTGGTGACTTCCATTAAACGAGTTAACGACATTATGTCGGAAATTGCAGCGGCGAGTTCTGAGCAAGCTTCTGGAATTGAAGAGGTAAGCAAAGCCGTTGTGCAAATGGATGAAATGACGCAACAAAATGCAGCGCTGGTGGAAGAGGCTGCGGCTGCCGCAGAAAGTTTGCAGCAGCAAGCGGGAAGTTTATCTGAACGCGTATCAGCATTTAACATTGGTGATAAAGCGACGGTCAGTGAAGAAAAGCCAATAAAGGTTGCATCAGTAAACAAGAATAAACACGTTGCACCGGTTACAGCAATTAAAACGCAAAAGAAACTGGCTCCAAAAGTACCAAGCAGTGACGATTGGGAGTCGTTCTAAAAAGCGAAGGCGAATTCTTGAAAAGGAATTCGCCTTTTTTATTACACGGCATTGAGTTTGACGCTTTTAGAACAGAGCGTCGCAAATCAGGTGGATGGAATAATGGGCGTATTTAATATATTTCATAATGAAGAGTTAGTAGCGGCACAAAGTCTTTCACGCTTTCAAGAACAAGCGCTAAGCGAAAGTACCGCATGTTTGATGTTGGTCGATGCCGAGGGAACGATCACCTTCGCCAACAAAGCATTTTATGCTTTAGCCAACGAGCACCAAACGCAGTTCGAGCGTGTTTTACCAGGCATTAATTTTCAAGGCCTGACGGGCTCTACTATGGCAGCGTTTTTCGCCAACAATAGCGACCTGAATTTGCGTTACAAAAGCTGTGATAGCAGCGATACCTTTTTATTGCCTGTGGGCGACTTACTCTTTACCCTTAAGTTATCTACCATTAAAAGTGTTGAAGGCGACAAGCTCGGCACCATGGTGGAATGGCTTAATGATCAGGAGCTGCAATATAAAACCGGTTTATTGGCAGGGTTAGATCGTTGCCAAGCCATTATTTCCTTTACGCCGGAGGGAATAGTAGAAGACGCCAATGAAAACTTTTTGAAGGTTACAGGCTATTCGAAAGAAGACATTGTTGGTAAGCATCATCGCCTTTTTGTATTGCCAGACTACGGCGTGTCTGAAGAATATAAATCATTCTGGGAATCGCTGCGAAACGGTGAGCACAGCAGCGGTGAATATTGCCGCGTAGCGAAAAACGGCGACAAAGTATGGATTCAAGCCTCTTACAACCCTATCTATGACAAGCTCGGGAATATTGTTCGGGTAGTAAAATTTGCTACCGATGTAACGGAGCAAAAACGCAAAAATGCCGACTACGAAGGTCAAATTAATGCCATCGACAAGTCCCTTGCTGTGATTGAATTCGACCTTGAAGGCGTTATTCAAAACGCTAACGCTAACTTCTGCGCAACAACGGGATATGAGCTGGACGAAATCAAAGGTCAGCATCATAGTATGTTTGTTGAACCCAACTACAAAATGAGCCCTGAGTATGCAGCGTTCTGGCGTGACTTAAAGAAAGGTGACTTTAAGTCAGGCGAATTCAAACGGGTAAAAAAAGATGGCAGTGAGCTTTGGATCCAAGCGTCTTATAACCCTATTTTTGACGAGTTCGGCCAGCCAATAAAAGTGGTGAAATATGCCTCTGATGTGACTGAACAAAAGCTACAAAACGCGTTTAACACAGGGCAAATAGACGCAATAAGTAAATCACAAGCGGTGATCGAGTTTGATACAAAGGGCAATATTCTCGTCGCCAACGATAACTTTCTGGCAACGGTTGGCTATTCCCTAGATGAAATTGAGGGCAAACACCACCGCATTTTTGTCACTAAACAAGAGCGAGAATCTGAACAGTACCAATCGTTTTGGAAAAAACTGGCAGAAGGCCAATTTTACTCGGGTGAATTTCACAGAATTGCGAAAGACGGCTCAGATATTTGGATTCAAGCGACCTACAATCCTATTTTAGACATGAGTGGGAATGTAGTTAAAGTGGTGAAGTACGCCAGTAATATCACCGAACAGAAAGTTAAAAATGCCTACTTTGAAGGGCAGTTAGCTGCAATAGGAAAGTCTCAGGCCGTCATAGAGTTCAATATGGATGGCATTATTCAGCACGCCAATGAAAACTTTCTAACTACGGTGGGCTACACCTTAGATGAAATCAAAGGTAAGCATCACAGCATGTTCGTCGACCCTGCTCACCGAGCTAGCCCTGAATACGCGGCGTTTTGGGATGCGCTACGCAGCGGCACTTTTTCTTCAGGTGAATATCGTCGATTGGGTAAAAACGGCAAAGAGATATTTATTCAAGCCACGTACAACCCCATTTTAGACCATAACGGTAAGCCTTTCCGTGTAGTTAAGTTTGCTACCGATATTACGGGTAGAACCCAAGCTGTTGATGAAATTAAACACGTAATGACCAAGCTGACTGAGGGCGACTTAACGGTCAACATTGAACATGCTTTAGACGGTGACTTTGCTGTGTTGGGCGAGGCCATTAATCAGTTCATCAACGAAATGCGAGGCACCATCACAAGTATTAACGAAGCAGTAGAAACCATTAATGTGGCGTCGGGTGAGATTGCAACGGGCAATGCTGACTTATCAAGCCGCACTGAGCAGCAGGCATCCAGTCTGGAAGAAACTGCATCGAGTATGGAAGAGCTAACGGGAACCGTAAAACTCAACGCAGAGAATGCAGAGCAAGCGAATGGCTTAGCCGCACAGGCGAGTAAAATTGCTTCAGAAGGGGGGCAGGTTATAGGTGAAGTGGTGAAAACCATGACCCAAATCAACGACTCGGCACAAGAGATCTCTGACATTATTGGTGTTATAGACGGCATCGCTTTTCAAACCAATATTCTTGCTTTAAATGCAGCCGTTGAAGCTGCTCGCGCGGGCGAACAGGGGCGAGGCTTTGCGGTAGTTGCTTCAGAGGTAAGAAACTTAGCTCAGCGCTCAGCCGAAGCAGCGAAAGACATCAAAGAACTGATTTCTGACTCTGTAACCAAAATAGCCAGCGGTAACGAGCTGGTTGTGAAATCGGGCGACACCATGGCTGAAGTCGTAACTTCCATTAAGCGCGTAAACGACATTATGTCTGAAATTGCCGCTGCGTCTGCCGAGCAAGCGGCGGGCATTGAAGAGGTGAGCAAAGCGGTCATTCAAATGGATGAAATGACCCAACAAAATGCAGCACTGGTAGAAGAGGCTGCCGCCGCCGCGGACAGTTTGAAGCAGCAGTCGTTGCAACTCAATGAGCGAGTTTCGGTATTTGAAGTTGGAAAGGGCTTGTCAATGGAGCAAAAGCACATCGCTGCGCTCTCTCACACCGACTTCAAGCAGCCACGCGTAGCCTCAGTGATTAACAACGCGCCTCAAGCACAAGCACTGAAACCCGCACTGCCTGATGAAGCCGAGTGGGAGTCGTTCTAATGACAACGGTTCTTTCATCGCGCGAAAGCACTCGGGAGTTCGCCTTTGAAAAGGCGGACTTCCACAAAGTACAAAACATGCTTTTCAAAAAAGCAGGTATAAAGTTGTCAGACGCTAAAGAAGCGATGGTATACAGCAGATTGGCTCGGCGTATCAGAGCCCTTCAGCTCACAAGCTTTAACGATTATCTAGGCGTAGTTGATAAGTCTGAACCTGAGCTAGAGCAGTTCATCAATGCATTGACGACCAATCTTACGTCGTTTTTTCGCGAGCCACACCACTTCACTGCACTGGCTGAGCACTTAAAACAACATCCAGAAGTAACCACTATCTGGTGTGCTGCCAGCTCCACCGGAGAAGAGCCTTATTCTATTGCCATGGTCGTCGCAGAGGCGTTTGGAAGCTTCAAAACGCCTGTGAAAATCATTGCATCAGACATAGACAGTAAGGTACTGCAAAAAGCCAAAGCGGGTATTTATCCTTTAGCATCTATCGCGAAAATACCCGTCCAAAGACAAAAACAATTCTTCCATAAAGGTAAAGGTGCAAACGAGGGAAAAGTGAAAGTAGTGGATGAGTTAAGACATATGGTGCAGTTCAAAAAACTCAATCTTACCGATGCAAAGTGGGATGTAAAAGGTCCACTCGATATCATTTTTTGTCGAAACGTAATGATTTACTTCGACAAGCCCACTCAATTAAACGTGTTACAAAGAATGGTGGGTATGTTAAAGCCTGCAGGACTTTATATGGCAGGGCATTCTGAAAACTTCAATATGTGTACTAATCTTGTGAGACCGGTAGGTAAAACTATATATCGCCCGGTTCATTAGGAGCACGTGTGGAATCTTGTAATTTCGAAGTACCTATTAGCTATTACGACAAACGTTTTTCTATCGACGCAGTAAAGCTATTACCTGGACAATACTTCGTAACAACACAAGATAAAATGTTGGTAACGGTATTGGGCTCGTGTGTGGCGGCATGTTTATACGACCCTGAAACGGGCATTGGCGGCATGAATCACTTTATGTTGCCTACAGTAAATAAAACTGCCAGTGAGTTCGAAAAAACACAAGGTATGGCTGCCAAATACGGCGTGCATGCCATGGAAATTCTTATCAACGACTTAGTGAAAGCCGGTGCCAATAAAGCCCAAATAAAAGCAAAAGTGTTTGGTGGTGGAAAAGTGGTGCCGTCCTTCGTGCAGCACGATGTTGGGAAATTCAACGCAGAGTTCGTAACAGACTTTTTAAGCACGGAAGGCATACCGATATTGGCCAGTGACTTATGTGATGTTTACGCGCGCAAGGTTTACTTTTTTCCAAGCAACGGCAATGTCTTTATGAAGCGAATTCACGAGCTTAATAACGCCACTATTATTGAAAGAGAAAGTCAGCATCGGTGGGAACTGTCAAGACGTGCACCTACCGGTAGCGTAGATATCTTCGAGGACTAACAATGACGATAAAAGTTTTGGTGGTAGATGACTCGGCACTGATCCGGCAAATTCTAAGTGAGATTATAAAAAGTGAGCCAGACATGGCATTAGTGGGTGCTGCTCCCGATGCTTTCGTGGCAAAAAAGCTGGTTCTAGAAAAGTCGCCAGATGTTATTACGCTTGATATAGAAATGCCTAAAGTGGACGGATTACGCTTTCTAGAAGTGCTAATGAATGCGAGGCCGACGCCCGTAGTCATGATTTCTACGCTAACCGAAAAAGGCGCTGATGCTACGCTGAGGTCCTTGGAGTTAGGAGCTATCGACTTTGTTGCAAAGCCCAAAATAGGTGTGGCGCAAGGCATGGCAGACTATCACCAGTTGATTGTTGAGAAAATACGTACGGCTGCGCGCTCTAAAGTAAAAAAATCAGCGCCTTCGAAAGTGTCTACCGTGAGCAAAGTCAATTATTCGGGTACTGAGAAAATCATTGCAATTGGTGCCTCGACCGGAGGGACAGAAGCCATAAAAGAGGTGTTGCGCACCTTTCCGGCGAACGCTCCTGCCACCGTGATCACACAACACATGCCAGCAGGGTTTACTTCGACTTACGCTAAACGACTAGATGCCGTGTGCCAAATGCAGGTCAAAGAAGCGAAAGGCGGAGAACGTTTACTACCAGGCCAAGCCTACCTTGCACCTGGCGATAAACACATGGAAATTGAAAGAAGCGGGGCTGATTACCGGATTAGATTGACCGATGGCGCGCGCGTATCGGGTCACAAGCCCTCGGTGGATGTGTTATTTAATTCTATCTGTAAAAGTGCTGGTAGCAATGCGTTAGGCGTTTTACTTACGGGCATGGGTAGCGACGGCGCAAGCGGCCTTCACGAAATGTTTAACGCGGGCTGCGAAACATTTTGTCAGGACGAAGCTAGTTGTATAGTTTTTGGTATGCCCAAAGTAGCCATAGAAAAGGGCGCCGCTAAGCGCGTAATAAGCCTAGATGATATGGGCAGAAGTGTTATGCAAACCGTAGAAAAGCTCTCGGCAGGTAGTCGCTTGTAAGTATAGTGAGTAAATACTTACAGAATGCAATTTCTGTCCTAAAACCTGTAAAAGGATTGTTATAACTTTTCTTGTTCCAGAAAAGCTAAGGTGTTTTAATAGCAACGCTTAATAGTGAGTAATGCTGCTGCAGAATGCTGTTGCTGTAGCCGATACTATGGATAGGCTCACTATTTAGTGCGTAAAAATATAAAAATCGATACGTAAGTGGAATGGTAAGGTAAATCATTGTCGACATAATAATATAAAAGACAATGGCTTATGTGCGTTAGCAAGAACAAGGTAGGCAAAGTTTTATTACTGCGTATGTTTTGTAGTACCTAACTAGAATAAAAGGCCTGCTATATTCCTTACAGATTTGAGAGCAAATATATGCTCATTCTTACGGTATGACACTAACCCGGGATTATAACGAGTAGTTGGGGACTCTTATGAAACAGCAAACGCTTATAGCAGTATCAGCTTTAATGTTTTCTTCTTCTGTTTTGGCTAATGGCGGCTTTGAACCGAATAAGAAAGCATGCGTGAACGTCGGAAAAGAAATCACTCGCGTAAGCACTGAAATGGACGCAGCTAAGTCAGGTATTCAGAAGTCA
>Ga0208328_1000098_pt1 | contig 48522 bp, 48 predicted proteins | sample DeeseametaMP2633_FD_184170 | JGI IMG/M metagenome (GOLD analysis project Ga0208328, IMG submission 184170) | Marine microbial communities from the Deep Atlantic Ocean - MP2633 (SPAdes) | ecosystem: Environmental > Aquatic > Marine > Unclassified | place: Northeast of Antigua and Barbuda, North...
GCATCTTCGGTGAAGAGACGCTCGTCGATCAGGTCAGCGTCGGCTACAGCTACGCCCTGTCGGACGTCACCAGCTTCCAGACCGGGCTGGCCTACCGCAACTACGACTACTTCACCGAAGGCTCCGAGAGCGTGCGCCAGCTCGAACTCGACATGTCCCTGACCCGGCAGCTCACCAGCGACATCGACATGGTCGCGAGCTTCTCGCACGAGCGGAGCCGCACCGGCGACGAAGACGCAGAGAGCGAAAACACCATCTATCTGGGCGTGCAGCGGGCGCTGTCATGGCGCCCGTGACACGACTTTCTGACTGACGATTCCCGGGGTCCGGGCCGGCGCCCTGCCCTTGCCGCCGGCCGCGATGAACTGGCCGATCCCATCCACCAGCGCGGCGTGACGGCTGCCCTTGCTGCCGTCGGCCGATTTCAGCGCCCCACCGTCGAGCAGCTTCGGCAGGTCCTCGATCTCCCACGCCACGTGCAGGCCGGACAGGCCGACCAGTGCCTGTGCCGTCGCAAGCTGGTGGTCGTTGCGATGCTCACCCAGCGCATGGCGACGCGGTACGATCACCAGCGGCCGCTTATAGCGGCGGGCGGACAGGATCGTCCCGATCCCGGCATGGGCAACCACGACGCGGGCGCGGCGGAAGATGTCGACAAACTCATCCGGCGGCAGCATGTGGCGGACGTCGAGGTTCGGCAGGTCGGCATCGTCGCCGCCCACCTGCGCGATGACCTGCTCGTCATGCTTGGCCGCGTAGTCGTTCATCGCGCGGGCAAGGCGCGGGAAGGCGAGCTGGGTGCCGACGGTCAGGAAGATCATAATATCGCTCCGTAATAGTCCGCGCCCTCCGCCTCCGCGACATGCGGCCACTGGCTGAGCCAGAGATCGGCGACCCGGCGCGCGTGTTTGCCGGACATGGACATTTCCTCGGCGTTGGCGATCGAATCCACCCAGATGGTCTGGGCCCGCATCACCTTCGCCAGCGTGAGGGCGACGAGCCCCGGAAGCGCCCCGGTCGAAATCACGACATCGGGACGGTAGGCCATCAGCCGCGCGCCGATGGTCAGCACCATCCACGGCATCCGCAGCACGTCGTTGCGGTTGCAGTCGGGCACGATGATGGACGGCGCCGCGTCGAATTCCTGCGGCAGGCCCTTGAGCGTCGTGGCGAAGAGCACGTCGCAGCCCTCGAAGGCCGGGCGCAGCTCCATCAGCTGCTGCCAGTGCCCGCCGGCCGAGGCGATGGCCAGCACCCGGGTGGGACGGGTCCGTGCCGCGGGCCTCGCCGGGCGCTCCGGATGCGGCTCGGCGTGCTTTCCGCGCGAGGAGAAGGAGAGGCTCAGCATTGCCCCTGCCCCATCGCCGCGGTGGTCTGAATGACAAGGCGGCGTGCGGTGCCGCGAGCTGTGAAAATCCGTGCCATCAATGTCCTGTGCCCCTCTCAAAATTCGTCAAAAAAACGGTTCCTGGTCTCAAAACGGAATGAACCCCGGCATCTGCGGCAATGCCTGCCGCATGAGGTCCCGAACCCGCGCCTCGGCCGCCAGGAGGCCGCCGGCGCTGTCGTCGATGGGCGTGGTGAAGCGCAGCAGCGCCCCGTCGCTGCGCCCGTGCAGCACCTCGTCCGCAAGCACACCCAGCTTGACGGCAAGGTCGTTGGCAACGCGGCGACCGCGCTGCTCGAACCAGTAATAGACGAGCTGGCGCTCGGTGCCCTTGGTCACCACCGCGCGGTTGGCCTCGAACCGGCCATAGCCGGCGGCGCTCATGTCGAGCTCGCGGGTGCCGATCTCGGACACTTCCCAGCCGTTGGCGGGCAAGCAGATCTCGGGCGAGTGGATCGCGGCCCCCCGCGTCTGGTTGCGGTAGAAGGCCGAGAAGATCTGCACCGGGGCCATGCTCCCGGGTTCGAAATAGGTGGTGTTGAGGTAGTCATCCGCCGCCACGACCTGCGCCACCGCCGGATCGAGCGCGCCCCGCACGCCCGGCCAGGCACCCACGCGCTGCGGAAAGCGATCGAACGTCGTTCTCCCCGGCGCCTCGGGCTGGCTGCTGCCCAGCACCAGAACCAGCACCCCGGCCGCCAGCGCGACCACCGAGAGCACGCCAAGCGCCCGGGCGGGCGGCACGTGCAGCACGCGGCCCAGCACCTCGCCGGTGCCCGAAATGTCGAGATCCAGCATCGGGCCGCCCTGCGTGCCACGGCCGAAACAGGCCCGGAGCAGCAGCATCACCCCAACCAGCACGGCGATGGCGGCGAGCAGGATGGCCCAACCCTCGAAGGCGTGCAGGAAGCCCTCGGCCGCGCTCACACCGTAGTGCTCGACGACCAGCGCGGTGATCGCGATGCGCAGCGCGTTCATCGCCACGGCGAGCGGCGCGGCCAGCAGCACCAGCGCCATGCGGCGCCAGGCCGGCTCGCGGCTGATGGTGGCGAAGAGCACGGCGAAGGCCACGATGGGGAACAGGTATTGCAGCCCCGAGCAGGCCTCGGCCACCTGCAGCCGGTAGACGCCGAGGTCGATGATGTTGCCGTCGAGATAGACCGACATGCCCATTGCGGAAATCATCCACGCCGCGAGCTCCGAGGCCGCCGCCTGCAGCTGCGTCGTCACCTTCCAGTACAGCACCTGCGGCAGCGGCAGGGCCAGCAGCAGCAGCGCCAACGAGAGCCACAGCCGCCGGGCCCGGACCCAGCCCAGGCTCACCACCAGAACCCCGGCGATCCACGGGATCAGCCCATAGGCCGAGACGTCGCCGATCCGCCCGAGCGTGCCGACCAGCCCCCCGGCGATGCCGAGCAGCGCCAGCAGCACCCCCGGCCAGATCACCAAGGCAGGATGGCGGCGCAGCGCGCGGGGCTCGTCGCGCAGGGTACGCAGCCCGATCCAGAGCGCCATCGCGACCACGATGGGCCCGTGCGAATAGACCGGCGTCATCCAGTTGGCGACCAGCTCGCCCAGCCCCAGCGCGAACACCGGCGCGGCGCAGGCCAGCACCAGCAGCCAGAGCCCGGCCACACGCAGCTCGGCCCCGCGATCGGCGGCGAGCGCCGGGTATGTGTCCCCGACGCTCAATTCGCCGCCTCCGTGCCGTCGGCAGGCATCGCGTCGAGCGCCGCGCGGGCGCGCGCCGCAAGCGGATCGTTGTCGTTGACCGCAAGCCGGATCACCGCCTCGTAGTGCTGGCGGGCCTCGTCGCCGCGGTCGGTGGCGACAAGCGCCTCGGCGGCATGGAACCGGACCTTCGGGTTGTCCCGAAGCTGCCGCGCGGCCGCGGTCAGCGCCTCGGCGGCGGGGCCGAAGGCGTTGCGGCGGAACGCGATCCAGCCATAGGTGTCGAGGAACTGCGGCACCGGGCTGCCGGCCAGCGGCGCCGCGATCTCGGCCGCCCGCGCGAGGCTCTCGCCATCCTCGCGCGCCGTCGACAGCAGCGTGGCGAGGTTGTTGCGGACCGGCGCGCTGCTCGGATGATCGGCCAGCAGCGCCTCGTAGACCTCGATGGCACCGTCGTGGTCGCCGCGGGCCTCGCGGTTCAGCGCCAGTTCCCAGCGCAGCAGGGCGCCACCGGGATTTGCGGCGAGCCCGGCATCGATCACGGCAGCGGCGGCCTCCAGATCGTCCTGCCGCTGGCGCACCCGAAGCAGGTCGATCCAGAGACGCTCGTTGTTCGGCGTGTCCTGCAGCAACTCCTGCAGGATCGCCGCGGCCTCGTCGAACTTCTGCTCGGTCATCGCCAGCGTGGCACCGGCAGCGCGAAGGTTCCGGTCTTCGGGAAAGCGCGAAAGACCGAGCTCCAGCACCCGGCGGGCACGGTCCGGATGGCCGGAGGACAGGTTGGCGCGGGTGATCGCGGCATAGCTGGCGGCGCTGTCGCGTCCCTCGGACCAGCGCTGGTCGAGGTAGCCGATGGCGACCTCGATGTCTTCTTCTGCCACCTGCCGGTCGAAGCGGATGCGCTCGGCCACCAGCAAAGCCTGCCCGGTGCCGATCTGGCGCAGCCGGTCCTCGATCGAGGCGGCGCGCTCCCATTGCGCGGTGAGGCGGTACTGCTCGCCCAACGTCGTCAGCAACCCGAGATCCTCGGGGAAGCGCGCCAGCGAGGCGTTGAGCACGTCGATGGCCGCCCTCTCGTTGCCCGCGTCGGCCAGCAGCAGCGCGTAGCGTAGCGCGGCGTCGGGCGCGCGGCCCGAGGCGTCGAAGGCTTCGGACTGGAGCTGCCGTGCCATCACCGCGTCGCCCGAGGCGGCATAGGCCCGGGACAGCAGCGACAGCGTCTGCGTCTGCTGCGCGTTCACCGACTGCGCCGCCACGAGGTAGCGCAGCGCGGGCTCCGGCTGGCCGCGGTCGAGCAGGTAGGTCGCCAGCAGCTGGTTGGCCTCGAGATGCAGCGGCGTATCCGCGAGAAGCGCGCGCAGGGTCTCTTCCGCACCGGCGCGGTCGCCGGCCTTGTCTCGCATCTGGGCGGTCAGCAGCAGCGCGCCCGCGGGCGCCTCGCCACGGTCGCGGGCCGCCTGCGCGACCTCCTGCGCCTCGGCCAGCGCCGCATCCTGCTGGCCGGCGTCGAAGTGGATGGCGGCACGCAGCAGGCGGTAGTCGTCCGGTGCGCCCTCTTCGGCGATCAGTTGCTCGAGTTCGGCCAGCGCCGCCTCGGTACCGCGATGCTGGGCCAGAAAGCGCACCACCGCGAGCTTCGCCTCGACCGTCTCCGTATCGGTACGGTCGCGGGTGACGGCTTCGGCGGCGTCGATGTCGCCGGTCTCGAGATACCAGTCGGCGAGCATGGTCCGCAGCCCGGCGTTGGCGGGGTAGAGCGCGATCATCTGGCGAATATGGCCGGCGATCTCGTCCCGCCGCCCGAGCCGGTGCAGAAGCTGCGTCTTCACCGAGAGCAGCCGCAGGTCGCCGGGCGCCTGCGCGAGGGCCACGTCCATTTCCTGCATCGCCTTCTCGGGCGCGCCCTGCCGGACGAAACCGTCGATCAGCGCGTAGTGCATCGGCAGCAGCGCGACGGCCTCGGGGCTCCGCAGCGCCAGCAAGGCCGCGTGGGCCGCAGCGATCCGCTCGGCGTCGCCGCTCTCGGTGGCGTCGGCATAGGCCAGCACCGCCAGCAGCACCGCCACACCCGCGTCATCGGGGGCCAGAGCCGCGGCGCGGTCGGTGTAGCCGCGCGCATCGGCCCATTCGAGCCGCTCCATCGCCAGCTCCGAGAGCTCCAGAAGGGCCGAGAGGTGGTTCGGCTCCTGCTCCACCACGCGCCGGAACTGGGCATAGGCCGCATCGCGCTCGCCCGTGGCGCGGAGCAGGTCGGCAAGGTCCACGCGGGCGGGCAGGTTGTTGGGCTGCAGTTTCAGCGCGTTGAGATATTCGAGCCGCGCCCGGGCAGGATCGCCTTCGGCGACATAGGCGCCGGCACGCTCCAGGTGGCGGGCGGCGGTGGTCGCGTCATCCTTGCAGGCGGAGACGGCGGTCACGGCGAGAACGAGGCAGGCAGTCTTGAGCGAAACGGGAAGGGAGGGCGCAACAGCGCGACTCGAGAATCGACGAGGGTCAAAACCACTAAACATCAAAATCCCTTCCGGAGGGGCGTATCTGAAACATCACGCATGCGAGCCGCATTCGGAGATGCGACCCTAAATCAAAGGTTTGGCCGCTCCGGTCAGGGCCCGGCCGAGAACATAAAATCGGTCATTGACCAAGCGCCCTCCGGGAAAAAACACGCCGGACATGAATAACGGCTGCCCGGCACGGCAGAGGTCGCCAAGCCGATGATTGCGTTCCCGCGCCAGCCGAGTCAATGGTCTTGTCCCCGCGCAGAGGGTGTCCGGGGCCCCGCAGAGGGCCGTGCCGGAAGCCGCGCCATGTGCGGAAGGATTGGGCGTCAGGTCGCCCGTCCGGGCTCGAATTCCGCCACGAGTTGATGCACCTCGCCCGGGTAGACAAGCCGCACGCAGGTCACCCAGTCGGGCTCGGACCGGGTCTTGCGCAGGATAAGCAGGCAGGCCGCGCCGACCGGCAGGCCGAGATGCCGCGCCTCCGGCGCCTCGACACCGATGGCGCGCAGCGTGTTGCGCGCGGCAGTCCAGGGTTTGGTCTGGGTCAGCCACGTTCCGGGCGGTGTCGCGTCAAAGGCCATGTCGCGGGCAGCAGGCACCGCGGCGAGGTTGATCGCGCGGGCCTCGAGACAGAACGGCGCCCCCTGCGCGCTGTGCAGCCCCTGCAGGAACAGCACCTCACCGGTGCCCTCGCCCGCCGGCATGTCGAGCAAGGCGCGCTCCGCCGCGCCCAGCCGCGTGATCTCGCGCCGCAGCAGGGTCCAGCCGTGGGTGAGCCCGAGCGCCGCCACCTCGGCGCCGATGTCGTTGATCTCCATCACCGCCGATTGCGCGCGCGGCTGCGCCACGAAGGTGCCGCCGCGCCGCCGCCGCACGAGGTAGCCCTCCTGCGCGAGCTGGGTCAGCACCTTGTTCATGGTCATGCGCGAGACGCCGTGTGCCTCGGCAAGGTCGGTCTCCCTGTCGAGCTGGTGCCCCGGCGCCCAGCGCCCGTCGAGGATGCGCCCCCGGAGATCCTCGAGGATCCGCGCGTGATGCGTTGCCTGCGGCCGTGCCGATGTCATGCGTTCCCGTTCCCCGCCTCGTCGCGACGCCGGTTGTCCCGACAGGCCGCAGGAATATGAATAGACAAATCGGCCGCCAGACCCAAGCCCCGCGGCAAGCGCTTGAATTGCGGACGACGTCGGCCTCGACAGGCCCGAAACGCCTGCCGAGGAGGATGGAGGACCTCATCGAGACCCCGGCGAGACTTCTGGCAAAGGTCCGGTTCCGCCAGATCCGCTGTTTCGTCGACGTGTCGCGGCAGGGCAGCTTCATGGCCGCCTCGGGCGTGCTTGGGCTCACCCAGCTCGCCGTCCCGCGCTCGATCCGCGAGCTTGAGACGACGCTCGGCGTCACGCTCTGCGACCGCTCGCAGCGGGATGCGGTGCTGACCGCGCAGGCCCGCAAGCTCTTCGACGCCGCCGAGGCCGCACTGCTGCTGACCGAGAGTTGCACGCCACGCTCGGCCCAGACGCCTCGCACGAGCAGCTGCGCATCGGCGCACTGCCCAACGTCCGCGGCCTGACCGTGCCCGCCATCGGTGCCATCCCGGACCAGCTCAAGGCCGGGTGATCCCGTCGTCCCGCCCGCCTCCACGGGCCGGGACCCATCCGCAGCTTTTGCGGTCGGCCCGCAGCGGGCCCGGAGGAGAACTCATGACACGTTCAGTTTCCGGCTAGGTGAAGGCCCTGCAACTGGCAAGCCTTGCGGCGGGACTGGTCATCGCGCGGGCCGGCCTCGCCAACGTCCTGCCCACGTATGGCGTCCTGCCCCGCACCGGGTCCTTCGCGCTCGACTGGTTCCGGCCGCTGTTCTCTTGGCTCTGCTTCCTCAGCTTCCTGATCTGGGACGCGCTGCGGCAGGCCCGCGAGGGCAAGCTCACCGCCCTGCACGCGGCGGCCTATGCCGTGGCGCTGGGGCTGATGAGCTGGATCTGCTACGAGTACGACGTGATCGCGAAGGTCCTGAAGGACAGCTTCATGTTCTTCAGCGCCCGCGAGGCATGGCTGGCGGGCATCGCCTACTACGCGAGCTTCTTCCTTGCGGTGTTCTTCGAGGCCGAGAAGCAGGGCATCTCCGCCGCCGAGGACGACGAGCCGATCGAGGCCCCCGACGTGCAGGACTGGATCAACCTGCTGCTGGTCTTCGGTCCCATCGCGCTGATCGTCTGGTTGCTGGCCTCGGGCCTGTCGCCCGCCAGGGCCTCGATCGCCGCGATCCTGATGCTCTTCCCGATGAGCCTCGTCAACCCGGCCATCCGCCGCCATCCATGGAAGCTGGCCGAGGGCGGCAAGACCGTGGCGCAGCTTGCCGTGGCCATCGCCATCGTCGGCAACGTGGTCTCGACGCTCAACGCCACCGGCATCCCGACCAAGTTCGCGGTGCTGCTCGCCAGTGCCTCCAGCAGCTCGCTGATGGCCGCCCTGCTGATCGCCGCCGCCGGCTGCATCGTGCTCGGCGTGGGGATGCCCACCCTGCCCGCCTACATCGCCATCGTCGCGGTGATGGGGCCGACGCTCACCGGCTTCGGGGTCGAGCTGCTGACGCCGCACATGTTCGTCGTCTTCTTCGGCGTCCCCTCGGTGATCACGCCGCCCGTCGCCATCGCGGCCTATGCCGCGGCGTCGATCTCGAAGCGCCTGCCCATCGGCACCGCGGTCGAGGCCACGCGCATCGGCGCAATGATCTTCCTCGTGCCCTTCGCCTTCGTCTACACCCCCGCACTCCTGCTCGGCACCAAGGCGGCGGCCGCGGCCCCGGTCGGGCACCAGCTGTTCTCGCTGCTGGCGCTCGCAGCCTCGCCTCGAGCGCACTGGTCGGCTTCGACCAGCAGCGGCTGCCGGTCTGGGAAAGGCGCCTGAGCCTGAACTGCGCCGCCGCCACCTGGCTCGAGGCGCGGCGCGACAGCGACCGGCCGTTCTTCCTGATGGTCAGCTGGCCGGACGCGCACCACCCGTTCAACCCGCCGGGCCAGTACTGCGACATGTACGCGCATCAGGCGCCCATGGATGGCATCGGGGGCCGCCCGAATGTGCATTCCCTGCGCGACACCCGCTATCGCATCCCGGTGTTCGAGGGGTTGCCGTGGGGCGAGCTCTACGATCTCGAGACCGACCCCGACGAGCTCTGCAGCCTCTGGGACGACCCCGGCGCCGCCGCCCAGAAGGCCCGCCTGCTCGAACGGCTCCTGCGGGCCGAGCTGGCCCATGCCGGGACCGCGCCCCCACCGGTCGCCCGCGCCTGAGCCTGCGTCCCTGCCCGGCGCGAGACGTTCGGGGCGGGACACAAATCGTGCCGCCCCCGTGACTTTCCCCGGCGCCCGCATTACATTCGACCAGAATGAAGTAATTACCGACCGGGTTTCTCGATGCATCTGTCGAAATTCACCGACTATGCGCTGCGGGTCTGCCTCTATCTGGGCGCCCATCAGGACCGCGTCGTTCCCATCTCCGAGATCACGCGGGCCCATGGCCTGTCGCAGAGCAACCTGATGAAGGTGGTGCAGCAGCTCGTCGAGGGCGGCTTCCTGAAAAGCACCCGCGGACGGTCGGGCGGCGTCACGCTCGCACGCCCTGCGGCCGAGATCCGCGTGGGCGAACTGGCCCGCTTCATGGAAGGCGACAGCCGGCTGGTCGATTGCTCCACCTGCATCCTGATCGGCGCCTGCGGGCTCGTACGCGGGATGAATGAGGCGAAAAACGCCTTTTATCAGTCCCTTGACCGAAGCAGTCTCGCCGATGCGGTGCTCGCGCACCCGCGCACCCTGTCGGTTCTGCAGCGCTCGGCGAAGACCGATGCCGACGTCGCCCCGGTCAAATAATCGAATCGATTCACCGAATCTCCGCTGCGGAGGAGGCCTGCGCGCGGCGCTGCATGTGGTCGCCAGAGCCTCGCCCCCGGACCCACGGAGCCCCCCCGATCACAAGCTGCACAATGAGGCGGCAGGAATACGGATCCGGAGGACGTCCTGCCAAATCCCTGCGCAGTTTACGAACGTGAAAACCGCCTTTTCACCGCCCCGTGAAAAAGGGCTTGCCCGAAAAATACATTCTCTGTAGCTGAATGTTTAACGAGGCGGCGACGTCTCACCTTTGCCGCAACGGCGCGGCGATTTCAGTCCCATCGGCCCGAACGGGCCCCGCAGCAACGGCGCTGCTCGACGTTCTGATCACTCAGACCGAAGGAGCGCTGGCTGCCCTATGGCATCTGCCCTCCCTGACCGAAACCGCCGCGGCCCGGACAAATCCGGTTCCGCCAGATCGACCGGAGGACACCATGTCCAGGCAACAGCTCGTCATCATCGGCAACGGCATGGCTCCCGGCCGGATGCTCGAACATCTCTTCGAGGCACAGGGCGACTTCGACGTCACGATCTTCAACGCCGAGCCGCGGGTGAACTACGACCGCATCATGCTGTCCCCGGTGCTCTCGGGCGAGAAGAGCTACGAAGACATCATCATCCACGACGACGCCTGGTATGCCGAGAACGGCATCACCCTGCACCGCGGCGAGAAGGTCGTCGCCATCGACCGCGACGCCCGCACCGTCACCTCGGAGGGCGGCATCACCGCCGCCTACGACAAGCTCGTCATCGCGACCGGCTCCGCACCGTTCATCATCCCCGTCCCCGGGCACACGCTGCCGGGCGTGCTGGCCTACCGGGATCTCGATGACGTCGACGGCATGAAATCCGCTGCCGTACGGGGTGGGCGTGCCGTGGTGATCGGCGGCGGCCTCCTTGGTCTCGAGGCCGCCGCCGGTCTCAAGGCGCAGGGCATGGACGTCACCGTGCTGCACCTGATGCCGACGCTGATGGAGCGCCAGCTCGATCCCAACGCCGGCTACCTGCTGCAGAAGGAGCTCGAGCGCCGCGGCATCGAGGTGCGCTGCCGCGCCAACACCAAGGCGATCCTCGGCACCGACCGGGTCGAGGGCATCGAGCTGGAAGACGGCACCGTGATCGAGGCGTCGCTGGTGGTGATGGCCGTGGGCATCCGCCCCAGCACCTCGCTCGCCGCCGAGGCCGGGCTTCAGGTCGGCCGCGGCATCGTCACCGACGCGCAGATGCGCAGCTCCGACCCCGACATCCTGTCGATCGGCGAATGCGCCGAGGTCGACGGGCGGGTCTATGGCCTGGTCGCGCCGCTCTACCAGATGGCCCGGGTCGCCGCCGCCACGCTGACCGGGACCGAGGCCGCCTTTGCCCATGCCGAGACCCCGACCAAGCTCAAGGTCACCGGCATCAACCTCTATTCCGTGGGCGAGTTCGGCGACGGCCCGGAGTGCGAGGATGTGGTCCTGCGCGACGCCGCCCGCGGCAGCTACAAGCGCGTGATCCTCAAGGACGACCGGGTTATCGGCGCTGTGCTCTACGGCGACGTCGCCGACGGCACCTGGTACAACGAGATGCTGAAGTCTGGCGAGGATGTGAGCGCGATCCGCGACACGCTGATCTTCGGTCAGGCGCACCAGGGCGGCCAGGCCGCCGACCCGCTGGCCGCCATTGCCAACCTTGCCGACGATGCCGAGATCTGCGGCTGCAACGGCGTCTGCAAGGGCCGCATCGTCGAGGCGATCAACGACAAGGGCCTGACCTCGCTCGCCGAGGTGCGCGCCCACACCAAGGCCTCGGCCTCCTGCGGGACCTGCACCGGACTGGTGGAGTCGGTGCTGGCGCTGACCCTCGGCGACGGGTTCGAGAAGACGGCCGAGGGCATGTGCGGCTGCACCGACCTCGGCCACGGCGAGGTGCGCCGGCTGATCAAGGCCAAGGGGCTGAAGTCGATCCCCGCGGTGATGATCGAGCTCGAGTGGAAGTCCTCGCACGGTTGCGCCAAGTGCCGCCCGGCGCTGAACTACTACCTGCTCTCGGACTGGCCGGGAGAGTACGTCGACGACCAGCAGAGCCGCTTCATCAACGAGCGCGTGCACGCCAACATCCAGAAGGACGGCACCTATTCGGTGGTGCCCCGCATGTGGGGCGGCATGACCTCGTCGAGCGAACTGCGCGCCATCGCCGACGTGGTCGACAAGTTCGCCATCCCCGACGTGAAGGTGACGGGCGGCCAGCGCATCGACCTGCTCGGCGTGAAGAAGGAAGACCTTCCCGCGGTCTGGGCCGACCTGAACAAGGCCGGGCTGATCTCGGGCCACGCCTATTCCAAGGGGCTGCGCACGGTGAAGACCTGCGTCGGCTCGACCTGGTGCCGCTTCGGCACCCAGGACAGCACCGGGCTCGGCATCAAGCTCGAGAAGTTCCTCTGGGGCTCGTGGACACCCGCCAAGGTCAAGCTCGCCGTCACCGGCTGCCCGCGCAACTGCGCCGAGGCCACCTGCAAGGACATCGGCGTGATCTGCGTCGAGAGCGGCTACCAGATCGTCTACGGCGGCGCCGCTGGCCTGCACATCCAGGGCACGACCGAACTTGGCACCGTGCAGACCGAGGAAGAGGTGATCGAGATCGCCGGCGCCATGACCCAGATGTACCGCGAACAGGGCTTCTACCTCGAGCGCATCTACAAGTGGGCCGACCGGGTCGGCTACGACACGGTAAAGGCCGCGATCCTCGACGATCTCGCCTCGCGCCGCGCCTATTACGAGCGCTTCGTCTTCTCGCAGAAATTCGTCCAGACCGATCCGTGGTCGGAGCGCGTATCGGGCGTGGACAAGCACGAATTCAAACCGATGGCCGTGTTCGACGCCCAGGGCGTCAACACCGCGATGGAGCCTGCAGAATGAACGCCTCGCTTTCCCGGACCGAGCTCGACTGGCGCTTCATCGGCACCATCGACGACATCCCTTGGCAAGGCGCCCGCTGCGTCGAGAACAACGAGACCAGGATCGCCGTCTTCCGCACAGCCGATGACCGGATCTTCGCTCTCGAGGACAAGTGCCCGCACAAGAACGGCCCCCTGAGCCAAGGCATCGTGCACGGCGGCTGCGTCACCTGTCCCCTGCACAACTGGGTGATCTCGCTGGAAACCGGCACCGCGCAAGGTGCCGACGAAGGCCGGACCGCCGCTTTCCCCGTCCGTCTCGACGGTCGGGACATCTATCTCCAACTGCCCCCCGGCGCCTGACCACCAGGCCCTTAAACCTCTGAGAAGGGTACGAGAATGTCGTATGTCACTCCCAAGGAATTCGCGGTCAAGATGGTTGACGCCGGCGAGTCCAAGATCTTCATGTCCACCAAGGACACCCTGATCCGCGCCTACATGGCCGGCGCCATCCTGGCGCTTGCCGCGGCCTTTGCCGTGACCATCGCGGTCAACACCGGCAACTTCCTCGTGGCCTCGCTGCTGTTCCCGGTCGGCTTCTGCCTGCTCTACCTCATGGGCTTCGACCTGCTGACCGGCGTCTTCACCCTCGCGCCGCTGGCGGTGATCGCCAAGCGCCCGGGATGCACCTGGGGCGGCGTGCTCCGCAACTGGGGCCTCGTGTTCACCGGCAACTTCGCCGGCGCCATGACCACCGCCGTCCTGATGGCCGTCGTCTTCACCACCGGCTTCTCGACCGAGCCGAACGCCGTGGGCGAGAAGATCGGCCACATCGGCGAGGCCCGGACGCTGGGCTATGCCGCCGCCGGTGGCGCAGGCCTGCTGACCGTCTTCGTCCGCGCTATCCTCTGCAACTGGATGGTTTCGACCGGCGTCGTCGCGGCGATGATGTCGACCTCGACCAGCGGCAAGATCATGGCGATGTGGATGCCGATCCTCGTGTTCTTCTACCTCGGCTTCGAGCACTCCATCGTGAACATGTTCCTGTTCCCCTCGGGCATCATGCTCGGCGGGCAGTTCACCTGGGCCGACTACTTCATCTACAACGAGATCCCGGTCGTTCTGGGCAACCTCGTCGGCGGCCTGACCTTCGTGGGCGCGATGATCTACGCCACGCACTTCCGCGAGAGCCCGAAGCGCAACGCGGACCGCAACGACGACATCGCAGGCGTCCCTGCCGAGTAACCCCCCAAACGCAGGGGCCCCGCTTTCCCAAGCGGGGCCCCTGCCATTTCCGGAGCAGCGTCATGCCGAAGGACTCCTCTGCCCCCGCCACGCTGCGCGTGTCGGTCGGCCAGCATTCCTTGGCCGGGCGCAAGCCGGAGAACCAGGATTTCCACGGAGCGCTGGTTCCCCGCGGCCAGGCGCTGGCGCTCAAGGGAGTCACGCTGGCGGTGGCCGACGGCATCTCGTCGTCACCGGTGAGCGCCGAGGCCGCCGAGCTTGCGGTAAAGTCGCTCCTGAGCGACTACTACGCCACCCCCGACAGCTGGACCGTGCGCACCGCCGCCACCCGGGTGATCGCCGCCACCAACGCCTGGCTCCACGGGCGCAACCGCGCGCTCGAGGACATGGACGCGGGCTACGTCTGCACCCTTTCGGCGCTGATCCTGAAGGGTGGCGAGGCGCATGTGCTGCACGTGGGCGACAGCCGCGTCAGCCGCCTGACCGCCGCCGGCCCCGAGCCCCTGACCGAGGATCACCGCGTCCCCCTGCCCGGCGACCGCAGCTACCTCGCCCGCGCGCTCGGCACCGGGGCCTCGGTCGAGATCGACTACCGCCGCCTGCCGGTCGCGGTGGGCGACGTCTTCCTGCTCTCGACCGACGGCGTGCACGACCATCTCACGCCCGAGGCGGTGCGGACCGCCCTCTGCGAGCCCGACCTCGACCGTGCTGCCGCCCGGCTCTGTGAACACGCGCTGCAGGCGGGGAGCGACGACAACCTCACGCTCCAGATCCTGCGCGTCGAAGCCCTGCCCGACGCCGACACCCGCCCCACTGCCGACGCGGCGGGCCTGCCGGTGCCGCCGCTGCCGAAGGCCGGGGACGAGATCGACGGTTTCCGCATCCATCGCCAGATCCACGCCACCGCGCGCAGCCACGTCTACCTCGCCACCGATCCCGAGGGGCGCCGGGTCGCGCTGAAGATCCCGGCAACCGACACCGCCGGAGACGCCGACGACCTGCAGCGCTTCATGCTCGAGGAATGGATCGCCCGCCGCATCAGCTCGCCCCACGTGTTGCGGCCCGCGGCGGCACCGGCCCGGCGCAGCGCGCTCTACGTGGTCACCGAACTGGTCGAGGGCGTCACCCTGCGTCAGTGGATGACCGACCACCCGAGACCCGATCTCGACCGGGTGCGCGACATCGTCGACCAGATCGCCGCCGGGCTCCGCGCCTTTCACCGGCGCGAGATGGTGCACCAGGACATCCGCCCCGAGAACGTAATGATCGACGCCAACGGAACGGTGAAGATCATCGACCTCGGCTCGGCTTCGGTGGCGGGGGTCGAGGAAGCCATGCCCGGCACGCTCGGCGCCCTGCCCGGAACCTACCAGTACACCGCGCCGGAGTATTTCTCGGGCGACGCGGTGAGCTGGCGGTCGGACCAGTACGCGCTTGGCGTCATCGCCTACGAGCTGCTCACCGGGCGGCTACCCTATGGGAAGCAGGTGGCCCGCGTGCGCACCCGCCGTGACCAGAACCGCCTGAGCTACCGTCCGGCCCGCGACGACGACAGCACGGTGCTCGCGTGGATGGACATGGCGCTCCGCTGCGCAACCCACCCGGACCCGCTGCATCGCTACGACGCGCTCTCCGAGTTCGTGGCCGACCTGCGCCGCCCCGGCTCGACCTGGCGCGCGGATCACCACGTCCCGCTCGCCGAACGCAACCCCGTCCGGTTCTGGCAGGCGATCTCCGCGCTGCTGGCCGTGCTCTGCATGTTCCTTGCCGTCCAGCTGGCCGGCTGACTGCCTGACCATGACCCGACCAAGGACGAACTGACCAAGACGACCCAACCCACGGGGGCTCCGTTGCACAAATCAGGTGATGGCCGTGGGTCCCCTTTCCCCGGACGGACTTGTCCCACAGCTGCCGTGACGAGTATGCCGAGCGCGGTGTAGCCGTTGAGCACGGCGACAAGGCCCTGAAGCTCTGCGACCTGGCGATCGAAGTCCCGCTCCATGAGGCGCTGCCCCAGCAGCTACATACAATGCATCCGCTGACCGGCAGGGTCATGCGGAGCATGATCCCCGGAGGTTTCGTCCCGACGCGGCTCCGGCGGTGGTATCCGCTCCATCCATTGCCCGCAGGCGCATCCGCAGGATGCTGCCGAGAGGGGCCGATGTGGCTCCCGGTGATCTCCCCTCTCGGCAGATTTGCCTTGCAAATCGCCTGCCGGGCAATGGACGGCCCTGATCTCCAACTTTTCCTTCTCAATCCCGAGATGGATCTTGCGCCAGACGCGTCGTTTGGGACCGTCGTGCCTGCGCGCGTGCCACTCGCCTTCGCCCTCGACCTTGATACCAGTTCTGTCGATGAGCAGGTGCGGCGGGTCTTTCGACTCTCGACACGGGATGTTCACTGCCAGCGTCTTCTGGCGTCGGCTCAGCGTGCTGAAGTCGGACACCGCACAGGCGAGGCCGACCAGCCGCAACAGGCTTTCGACGAGCCCGGTCGTCTGGCGGAGCGCCATGCCGAACAGCGCTTTCATTGAAAGGCATGTCTGAATGGCGGCGTCGCTATAGGTCCGCTGACGGCCACGTCTGCCTTTTGGCAGGGCATCCCAGTTCATCTCGGGATCGAACCAACTTCTCGCGAAATTGCTGCGCAATGCACTGCCGGTCAGTGGATTGTTAGCGATCGCCCGCTCTTCAGCGCGGCACTGTAGGCAGGCCAGCCCGAGGTCTTGCAGCTCGGGGGGAGGTCTGCTCATGCAGCCCGGCTACCATGCTGGATTCACAAGATGAATCCCTTACAAGATTTGTGCAACAGAGCCCAGTCCGGGACATAAACACATAAACGCCCCTTGCACTCTGGCGGTCGGACCATCGCGACTGACCCTCTCTTACTGAACCCTTCCACGACCGTCATGACCATGCGCCTCATGTGCGGGCCGCAGCGCGCGTCTGAGTCTATTTCCTGCCAAGGCACTTCCTGCCTCAATGACGTTCCTCTACGGCTACCGTCATGGATTTTGCGCAGCAAAAGACGGTCCGCTCGGTCGAGCGCACCTTGCAGATACTCGAATTGATGAACCGTGTGCCGGTGGTGCGCGTGCAGCACCTCGCGCAGGAGACGGGTCTGCCTGCGCCGACGGTCGTGCGCCTGTTGGAGACGCTCATGAGCGCGGGCTACGTGCGCAAGATCGGGCGACAGGCCGGCTATTGCGTGACCGAGAAGGTCGCGGCGCTCGGGGCGGGGCATCACGGGCTGCCGCAGATCTTCGATGTGGCGCGTGAGGCGGCGGAAGCGCTGACCCGCCGCACGCTCTGGCCGGCGACGCTGGATGTGGATGCGCAGGTGATCCGCTTCAGCACCATCCCCATGAGCCCGCTGTCGCACTACCAGTCGACGATCAACCGCCGGATGACGTTGCTGGATTACGCCCATGGGCGCGCCTACCTGGGGTTCTGTCCCCCGGAGGAACGGACGCATCTCGTGGCCCTGCTCCAGCAATCGGCGGCGAGCCCGGCGGAGGCGGAGGCCATCGCGCAGCGCGCGGATGCGGTCGTGGCGCTCACCCGGGCCAGCGGCTTTGGCGAGCGCACGGGCAACATTCAGCCCGAGACACATTCCATCGCCGTACCGTTGCGGCTGGGGGCCAAGTTGGTCGGCACGCTGGGGATCACGTATTTCGCGCATGCCAACGTCGACGTGGCCGCGCTGAAGACCGAATTGCGTGCCGCCGCGGAGGCCTGCGATAAGGGCCAGCCCTACGTGTGAGCGGCCTCGTCCTCGGGTAGACGGTGTGCGCGCGGTCGTCATCCCTGCCGGACGCGATGAGGCGCGGCTCGATGTGCCGAAGATGGTGGAGATAAGCCTGCGCGGATGCCGCAATCGCCGCGTCATCGCATTCGCGCGCGCCGGTCAGGGTAAAGGGCGGCAGATAGTGCATGCCGGTGTGGACTGCCATCAGTTCGAAAGGCACGGTGACCTCGTCGAGCGTCCGCCCGTATCGGCCGTCTGGCCGGTAGTCGCGGCCGTTTGACCCTGTCGAGAACGCGATTCCCAACGTTTTGAGCCGCAGCGCCCGCCCGCCGGGACCGTAGGCCCAGCCGCGCTTCATGATCTCAGTCCGCCAGACCGACAGCAGCGGCGGGCAGGAATACCACGTCAGGGGAAATTGCAGCACGATACGGTCGTGATCGGCCACCAACTGCCGCTCCGCCTCTCCGTCGATCTGCCCCTTGGGGTTGCGTGCGTAGAGGTCGTGCAGCGTGATGTCACCTGCGGCGCGGATAGCCTCGGCCCAACGGCGGCTGATGCGGCTGCGGCCCATGTCGGGGTGGGCAAGAATGACGAGCGTTCGGGTCATGGGGCTCTCCGTTTCTGCCTGTCGTGGCACCGCCCGCGCCGGCGCTCAAGCGCGAGCCCGCTCAATTCCGTGCCGTGGAACAAGCTCGCGTTTCCCGTGCGCCGCGTGGTCCGTCGCGCGAGTTGGAAGACCACCGCAGACAACACGCAGGACCCCATGTTCGATGACAGCGATCCGCGCAAAGCACTGACCTCCATGTCGAATGAGCGCCACTTTTCCGACCCGTTCTGCGGCCCGGAGGTGGGCAACTTCAGCCAGGAGCCGCCGCAGCAGACGGAGGACGGCTGGCAGGCGTGGATAGTACGCTGCACCAACCTCGTGGTGCGGCTCGTCCGCCTGGAGGGCACCGCCACCTTTGCTCGCAGAGTGCAGATGGACGAGTACATGGTGTTCTCGACCGACGCCCATGTCCGTTTCGACATCGAGACAGCAGAGGGCGAGGTCACCGACCATCCGGGCAATCATCCCGCAAGTGCTTGCCGTGTCCCCCAACGAGGCCGCGCGCCTGTACAGCATCGGGCGCACGACGCTCTACGCCGCCCTGTCCTCGGGCGAGTTGAAGAGCATCAAGATCGGCACGCGCCGCCTGATCACCCTTGAAGCGCTGCGCGATTGGTTGAAGCGTAACGAAACCCCGGCAGGCGAGTGAGGCGGAGATGCCCAAGCAAGCGCGCCTGAGCGGGATCAAGCGCTTCCGCTGCTACACCATCGAAGAGGCGGCGGATGTTTCCGGCGTCTCTCCCCGCACCATCCGCAATTGGGCATCGGACGGGCTGCGCGTCATGGACGGCACGCGGCCCGCCCTGATCCGGGGCGACGACCTCTGCGACCATATCAAATCCCAACGCGCCAAGCGCGCGGTCAAAACCCGGATCGACACGTTCTATTGCGTCTGTTGTCGTCGGGAGCGACGGGCGGCGGAAGAAATGGCGGATTGCGAGGTGATCGGCGGGCGGGCCAAGTTGACGGCGCTATGCGAGGCCTGCGGGACGGTCCTCTCCAAGCCCGTTGCCGAAGCCCGCATCCCGGAAATCGCCCGGACTCTCGACCTCAAAATCACACGGCATTAGCGAACATTAAGGTGGTGGACAGTGCTCCTCGTGTTTTTCCACTTCAAGGCAAACCGAAAGACCCGTCGAAATTGCTCGTTTCGATCCGAACCATCGGACGCCCGGCAGTCGTCGCGCACTCGCCTCAAGGGCAAGGGGGAGGCCGAAATTTGGAAGCCTTCAGTTCGGAAACCCGTCGCGCCCATGCGTGCGAAATATCCTCTCCCGGAAACAGGAGTGCGGGTTTTCTGCATGACCGAAGCGTAGACCGACCCTGCCAGATCACAGCCTGAAAGGAGGCCAAAATGTCAAAGCAACCGAACGAAAAGAACGAGCGCCTGAAACGCCGATTCGTGGACTACCGCAAATATGCGCGCCAACTGTCCGACAAGACGCTGGATCGCGAATTGGCCGCGCTGGAGCGCTTCGACGTCTGGAACGGGCGTCAGGATTTTGAGAAATTCCACATCCAATGGGCGATGGACTTCCGCGCTCATCTGGAAAAGGCCAAAGGGACCACGGGCAAGCCTCTCAGCAAATCCACCGCACGCGCCATCATGGCGACGCTGCGCGAGTTCACGCTTTGGCTGTCGCAGCAGGACGGGTTCCGCAAGCGGATCAGGACGTCGGATGCGGAATATTTCAACCTGTCGCGCCGCGACGAGGCAGAAGCACGCGCCGCACCGGCCCGCCCAGCGCCCAGCATCAAACAGGCAAAGCGTGCTTTTGAGATGTTGCCCGCGACCACTCCGCGCGAAATGCGCGACAAGGCAGTCTTTGCCTTGCTCTGTCTCACCGGCATCCGCGTTGGGGCGTTGATCTCACTGCGCATCCGCCACATCGATCTGATAGAGAAATCCGTGACCCAAAACCCGCGCGAGGTGGCGACGAAATTCGGCAAGCGCATCGACACGTTCTTTGCCAAGGGTTTCCCCGAAGCCGAAGCGGCATTGCGGGCGTGGATCACCTATCTGGACGAAGAGGCCCTGTATGGCCGGGACGATCCGCTCTTCCCCGCAACCGCAATCGCGCCGCAATCCAATACCGGCTTTGCCGTCGAAGGGTTTGACCGGCGACCGTGGAAAAGCACCGAACCTGTCCGCAAGATCGTCAACGGCGCATTCCAAGCCGCCAAACTCGACAGCTTCGGCCCGCACGCCTTCCGTCACATGCTCGCGCGGCGCGCGACAAAAGACTGCACCGTGCCGGAACTCGTCGCCATGGCCCAGAACCTTGGTCATACTGATGTGCTGACGACCTTGCGGAGCTACGGCCAACTCAGCCGCGAACGCCAGCGGGCGCTGATCACTGGCGAGTCAGGTGATGATGTTTTGGAAGACTGATCAAAGCCAAATCAAAGACGCGGCAGGCGTGGGAATGAATGTGGGAACACAAGTTCAGTATCTGCGAATTTTTGCGCAATATCAAAGCACTGATGCAATAAAATGGCGGAGAGGAAGGGATTCGAACCCTCGAGACGGTTTCCCGCCTACACACTTTCCAGGCGTGCGCCTTCGACCACTCGGCCACCTCTCCGCCGACCCCTTTAGCGGATCGAATGTCCCGGATGCAAGGGCCAATCCGCCGATAAATCAAAGCCCCGGCAAAACCGGGGCTCTGGGATCGTGGCACGTAGCACAGCGTCGCAAACCGACGCAGCGTCACATGTTCGGGTAGTTCGGGCCGTCCCCGCCCTGCGGCACCGTCCAGGTGATGTTCTGGGCCGGGTCCTTGATGTCGCAGGTCTTGCAGTGGACGCAGTTCTGGAAGTTGATGACGAAGCGCGGGCCGCCCTCTTCCTCGACGAACTCGTAGACCCCTGCCGGGCAGTAGCGCTGCGAGGGGCCGGCGAAGCTGGTGTAGTCCACCACCACCGGCACCGCCTCGTCCTTGAGCCGCAGGTGGCAGGGCTGGCTTTCCTCGTGGTTGGTGAAGGCGAAGGACACGTTGGTCAGCCGGTCGAAGGACAGCTTGCCGTCGGGCTTGGGGTAGTCGATCGGCTTGTGGTGCGACGCGGGCTCGGTCGAGGCCGCGTCGTTCTTGCCGTGGCCCATGGTGCCGAACAGCGAGAAGCCGAGCTGGTTGGTCCACATGTCGAGCCCGCCCATGGTCAGCGAGCCGACCAGCCCGTACTTCGACCACATCGGCTTGACGTTGCGCACCTTCCACAGGTCCTTGCCGATGGCGCCCTCGCGCACCTCGGTCTCGTAGGCGGTGAGCTCGTCGCCCTCGCGCCCAGCCCGGATCGCCTCGAAGGCGGCCTCTGCCGCGGCCTTGCCCGAGAGCATGGCGTTGTGGTTGCCCTTGATGCGCGGCACGTTGACCATGCCCACCGAGCAGCCCAGCAGCGCCACGCCGGGCGCGACCATCTTCGGCATCGACTGGTAGCCGCCCTCGGAGATCGCCCGTGCCCCGTAGGCCACGCGCTTGCCGCCCTCGAGCAGCGCCGCCACGTGGGGGTGATGCTTGAAGCGCTGGAACTCCATGTAGGGGAACAGGTAGGGGTTCTTGTAGTTCAGGTGAACCACGAAGCCCACGTACACCTGGTTGTTCTCGATGTGGTAGATGAAGGCACCGCCGCCGGCATTGCTTCCCAGCGGCCAGCCCATGGTGTGCTCGACACGGCCTTCCTTGTGCTTCTCGGGGTCGATCTCCCAGATTTCCTTCATCCCGAGACCGAACTTCTGCGGGCACTTGCCGGCGGAGAGGTCGTATTTCGCGATGACCTCCTTGGCGAGCGAGCCGCGCACGCCCTCGGAGAGGAACACGTATTTGCCGTGCAGCTCCATGCCCGGCTCGTAGCCCGGGCCGGGGGTTCCGTCCGCCTCGCGGCCGAACTCGCCCGCGACCACGCCCTTGATCCGGTCGCCCTCGTAGACGAGTTCGGAGCAGGACATGCCCGGGAATATCTCGACGCCCAGCGCCTCGGCCTGTTCGGCCATCCAGCGGCAGACGTTGCCCATGGAGACGATGTAGTTGCCGTGGTTCGACATGAACGGCGGCATCGGCCAGTGCGGAATGCCGAGCTTGCCGCTCTCGCCGAGGACGTAGAACTTGTCCTCGCGGACCGGCACGTTGACCGGTGCGCCCTTTTCCTTCCAGTCGGGAATGAGCGCATCGAGCCCGCAGGGGTCGAGAACCGCCCCGGACAGGATGTGCGCGCCCACCTCGGAGCCCTTCTCGAGCACCACGACGCTCAGGTCGGCATCCAGTTGCTTGAGCCGGATCGCGGCGGAGAGGCCCGCGGGCCCCGCTCCGACGATCACAACATCATATTCCATCGACTCGCGCTCGATTTCGGACATGCCGACCCCTCCGCTGGCTTCCCGTGAAATTTTCTTGCGCTCCGGCCTAGCGCGGCGGCGCAGCGAAGGTCAATCAAAACACGGCGTCGCAACGCTCACAAGCGACCTTTGGTGCGTTTCTAAGAGGGATTTCATGTGCCCCGACGCTGCGCCCCCGCGGGGCCCCCGGACCGATCAAAGACCGGCCCCGCGGGAGAGCGTGACCGCGATTCCGCCGTTTTCGCGACCTAATCGGCAAGCCCGTGCCGGTCTGGACCTTGACGAGGGGGCGGGAAGACACGTTATGTGCGATACTCAGACTGGAATGCACGAACCGTACGTTCAGGAGCCCCCTCCTTGGAAAAGATACTGATCACCCGCGCGGGCTTTACCGCGCTCGAAACCGAATTGAAGAAGCTCAAGAGCGAAGAGCGTCCCGCCGTGATCCAGGCGATCGCGGAGGCGCGCGAGCTCGGCGACCTCAAGGAAAACGCCGAATATCATTCCGCGCGCGAGAAGCAGGGCTTCATCGAGGGCCGGATCAAGGAAATCGAATCGATCATGGGTCTCGCCGAGGTGATCGACCCCCGCACGCTCTCGGGCGCGGTGAAGTTCGGCGCGACCGTGAAGGTCGTGGACGAGGACACCGACGAAGAGAAGACGTGGCAGATCGTCGGCGAACACGAGGCCAGCATCGAGCGTGGCCTGCTCAACATCAAGTCGCCCATCGCCCGCGCCCTGATCGGCAAGGAAGCCGGTGACAGCGTCGAGGTGCGCACCCCCGGCGGCGAGAAGAGCTACGAGATCCTGAGCATCGACTACAAGTAAGGTCCGCTCCAGATGGTCGACAGCAACGACAGCCGCCAGAGCCCGATCGGAATCTACGACCGCTCTCAGAAGGGTGGCCCCAACGGCATCGAGATCACGGCCGCGGCGCTCAGCGTCGCGTGGCTGGCGCTCTCGGCCGGGGTCTTCATGCTCTATACCGGCGAGGGGACGGACGCGCTGCAGTTCGTCCTGACGATCATGGTGGTCTTCCTCCCGGTGGCGCTGATCTGGGTCGCGGCGACTGCGGCCAAGGCCAGCCGGGTGATGCGCGAGGAAAGCGCCCGGCTGCAGACGGCCATCGACGCGATCCGCAACGCCTACATCGCGCAGGCGCAGGCGGGGCGGAAGGATCCGGGCGCGCAGGCGATCGCCAAGAAGCTCGACGAGATCATGGCGGCGCAGCGCAAGACCGAGACCGCGCTGGCGACCTTTGCCACCACCCGCGCGGTGGCCCCGGCGCAGACCGCCGCGCCGCCCGCCGCGGCGCCCCAGCCCGGCGACGACCAGCCGGCGCTGTCGCTCGGCACGCCCGCCGAGGCGCTGCAGCCGCCGGTCGCCAACGCCGATTTCATCCGGGCGCTGAACTTCCCCGAGACCGCCGACGACCAGGCCGGTTTCTCGGCGCTGCGCCGGGCGCTGAAGGACCGGCAGTCGGCGCAGCTGATCCAGGCCGCACAGGACGTGCTCACGCTGCTGTCGCAGGACGGCATCTACATGGACGACCTGCGCCCCGACATGGCCCGTCCCGAGATCTGGCGCGCCTTTGCCGAGGGGACCCGTGGCCGCGCCATCGCGCCGCTGGGCGGCGTGCGTGACCGCTCGTCGCTGGCGCTCACCAGCGCGCGGATGAAGCAGGACCCGATCTTCCGGGATGCGGCGCACCACTTCCTGCGGCTCTTCGACCGGGCGGTCGCGCGCTTCACCCCCGAGGCCAGCGACACCGAGATCTCGGAGCTTGCCAACACCCGCTCCTCGCGCGCCTTCATGCTGCTGGGCCGGGTCGCGGGCACCTTCGACTGAGCCCCCTCCGACCCGCGCAGGGCCGGATCACCCTGCCCTTGCCGCCGCCTGCAGCTCGTCCTCGAACCCGAGGCCGAGGATCCAGCCCTCTTCCGGCGCCGACACGTCGAGCATCGCGGCAAGCCGCTCCGGCGCAAGCCGCGCCAGCGCCCGGGCCGTCAGCCGCACCTGATGGGCGTCCTTGATCCCGCCCTCCGCCAGCGCCTCGGCCACGACCCCGCGCAAGAGCGACGGCCAGATCTCGACGAAGGCGATGGGCCGGTCGAGCGGTTCGAAGGGCCAGACGGCGACTTGACCGGGAAATCGCGCCCTCAGCCGGTGCAGCACCGGCAGGCCGGTCATCACCTGCCCGCCCACCGCACCGGCGCCGCCCATCTGCCAGCAGGTGAAGCTGCCTTTCGCCGCGCGCTCGACCACGCGCCGCTCGGGCATGCCATGGCCCGTGCGGGTGTCGCGCCGCGGCAGGTCCGGGACATCGGCCTTGCCGCCGTTGAACCAGAACGGCCCGATGCCGGGGAAGCGCCGGTTCACCTCGCCCGCAAGCGCGAAGCGGGTGTTGCGTTTCGGCGCATCCTCGAGCCGCGCCTCCAGCCATGCCCAGACCGCGAGCGGATCGGCGCTGCCGCTCAGCGTCCTCCCGAAGCCGCGTGGGTAAGCGAAGGGGAAGTCGAAGCCCAGCATCAGCCGCTCACCCGCCGCCAGCGCGGCCGAGATCCGGTCGCCGAGCAGCGCCTCGGCCACAACACGGTTGCGCAGGTAGAGCGGCGCGGCGTCGCCCTGCGCGGTGCTCTCGCCCAGCCAGATGGCGTCCTTGCGCGGCCGCGGGCCGGTGTCGTTGCCCGAGGACCAGTCGACCATCAGCACCCGGTCAAAGAAAGCGCCTGTCACCACGCGCCGCTCCGCCCGGGCCCCACCGGACAACTCGCGCGGGCGCCGCGCCGGATCGGTCTTCTGCCCTGTTTCATGCGTCCCCTCCATCCTCCGCGACCGCGCCGTTTGCATCTTTTCGCGAGCTTGGATACGGCTTTGCCGAACCCTTCCGGAAAGGAAAACCATGGCCGGGCCCGGTGTGAAGTCAAGTTACTGGAGAGGGCTGCGCGACGGCCTGCCCTTCCTGCTCGTGATCGTCCCGTTCGCGACGCTCTTCGGCGTGCTGGCCAGCGACGCCGGGCTGAACGCGGCCGAGGCGCTTGCCTTCTCGGTCGCGGTGATCGCCGGCGCCGCCCAGTTCACCGCGCTCCAGCTCATGCAGGACCACGCGCCGCTTATCGTGGTGCTGGCCTCGTCGCTGGCGGTGAACCTGCGGATGGCGATGTACTCTGCCTCGCTGACCCCGCACCTCGGCCACCTGCCGCTGTGGAAGCGCGGCATCGCGGCGTATTTCCTGATCGACCAGTCCTACGCGCTCGGCATCATCAAGTTCGAGAAGGACCGCGAGCTGAACCAGTCCGAGCGTTTCGCCTATTTCATCGGGACGGTCTCGGGGATCTGCCCGTTCTGGTACATCTTCACCGTGGTGGGCGCGCTGGTGGGCTCGAACATCCCGATGAACACCGGGCTCGACTTCGCCATGCCGATCGCCTTCATCGCGCTGGTGGGACCGGGGCTGCGCACCGGCGCGCACATGTCCGCCGCCTTCGTTGCGAGCGCATCGGCGCTGCTCTTCGCCTTCCTGCCCTACAATCTCGGCCTGCTGGTCGCGGCGGTGCTGGGCATGGCCGCGGGGGCCGAGGTCGAACGCAGATGGGGAGCACCGGCATGATCGACCGCGTCGACCTCTGGATTGTCATCATCGGGCTCGGCATCGGCAGCTTCGGGCTGCGCTTCGTCTTCCTCGGACTGGTCGGCGACCGCCCCCTGCCCGCGTGGCTGATGCGCCACCTGCGCTACACCGCCGTGTCGGTTCTGCCGGCGCTGGTCATGCCGCTGATCGTCTGGCCCACGGCCACCGGAGGCGAGACCGATCCGGTCCGCCTTGCGGCTGCAGCCGTGGCGCTGGCGGTGGGCTACTTCGCCCGCAACCCGCTGCTCGCGATGGTCGTGGGCGCCGCAGTGCTCGTCGCCGGCGGTTACTGGGTTTCCTGAGCTTCGAACTGGGCGATGGCGACGGCCTTGTCGTCGGCATCATCCTCGCGCACCACGCGCTCGGTCACGCCCGGGTGCTGCGCGAGATTGTCGGCGAGCTTGTTGGGGAACCACGTGCGTTTGATGTCCCCGAAGCCGGGCAGCTGCGACAGCACGCCCGAGGTCGCGACGGTGCATTGCGACTGCGACACCGCGCCGTAGGATTCGGCCAGTTGCAGGGCCTTCTCGGCCACCTCGGGCGAGACCTCGATGCGCTGGATGCGCACCCGGTAGGTCTCGCGCGCGTGTGCGCGTTCGTAGAACTGCTCGATGCGCGGGGTGACGCCGTAGAGCACGTCGTCGCGCTCGAGCAGGCCGACCGCCCGTACCGAGCCCGCCGGGTCGAAGATCACGCGCTGCGAGGGCGCGTTGATCATCAGGCTCGAATGCGCCCCGGCCTCGCTGCGGTTGTTGATCATGGTGTAGAGCGTCAGCGCGGGCGGCCCGTCATGGACGTAGGCCGCCGCTGCGATGGCCTCGAGCGAGGCGTTTTCCCGGTTCGCCGAGGGGGTCGTGCAGCCCGCAAGGGCAGTGGCGGCCAGAACGGCAAGGACCGTGGCACGGAAGGACATCGCAGGCAGCTCCTGAAAGGACGTGGGCGTCAGGCGCCGAAGATCGCCATGATGACCACGATCACGAAGATCACGGCAACGCTGCGGATCACGAACTTGATGAACCCGTGAAAGGTCTTTTCCTGATCGGTGATGTCCATGGTGCCGTGCTTGTGCTCAGCCATTCGTCCGCTCCGTCCCTGTGAATTTAGGTCTCTCCGTGGAATTGGTTAGCCGATTTGATTGGCGCTGTCACCTGCCCAAAAAGCACGATCTTTCAATGCCTGCCCCCCCCGGGGCGGCAGGCCCGGCAGCCGTGCTCAGATCGCCTGCCAGGTCCAGGCGCCATCCTCGCGCAGCACCCGCTGCACCCGGCCCTCGTGCCAGAGGTGCAGGCAGTGGGCCATGGCCTCGACCAGCGCCAGCCCGTACTCGGCGTCGCCGATGCTGCGCTTGAAGAGCACCGGGAAGCAGTCGCCCGCGGTCTTCGGTTCGTCGAGGTAGCCGTGCAGCCGGTTCAGCGCGGAATGGTGGTTCTCGATCAGCTGCGCCATGCGGAAGGGCAGCCCGGTGAACGGCAGCTTGTGGCCGCCAAGCACGAGGTGCTCGGGCCGCGCCAGATCGGCGAGGCGCTCGCAGGCCTCGAGCCAGTCGCCCACCGGGTCGGCCTCGGGCTCGGTGGCGTAGACGCCGATGTTGGAGCTGATGGTCGAGAGGATCTGGTCGCCCGACAGCACGAGGTTGTCGTCGCGCGACCAGAGTGTGGCGTGCTCGGGGGCGTGGCCGTTGCCGATATGCACGTCCCAGGTGCGGCCGCCGATGCGGATGCTGTCGCCCTGCCGGATGCGGGTGAAGCCCAGCGGCATCGGCCAGACGCAGTCCGAGAAGTTGAACGGCCGCTCGCCGCTGCGCCTGGCGAGGATTTCGGGCGCCATGCCGCAGCGGCGCCAGTAGGTCAGCTGCGCCTCGGTCGGCAGGTCCTGCGAATCGAGCGTCAGCATGCGCGAGAACAGCCACGCGGTGCGCGTGGTCACCAGCTCGGCGCCGCGGTCCTGGAACCAGCCGGCGAGGCCGACGTGGTCGGGGTGGTGATGGGTCACCAGCACCCGCGTAACCGGCTTACCCATGAGCGGGCCCGCCAGCAGCGTCTCCCAGATCGCCTGCGTGCGCTTCGAGGAGAAGCCGGTGTCGACGACGGTCCAGCCGTCGCCGTCATCCAGCGCGTAGACGTTCACGTGGTCCAGTGCCATCGGCAGCGGCAGGCGCATCCACAGCACCCCCTCCGCCACTTCGATTGCGCCGCCCGGTTCGGGCGGGGTGTCGTAGGGGTAGCTGATGCAGGCGGTCATCGGATCAGGCCGCGAGATCGTCGGGGGAGATCTCCATCAACTCGGCCTCGCCGGCGCGGACGTGGCCGAGAAGCCCCGCGTGTTCCGGCAGCAGGCGCGTGATGTAGTAGCGCGCGATGCGCCCGTGCGCCCCGTCGGGGTCGGCCATCGCCGCCCGCAGGTGGTAATGCCCGCCCAGCACCCGGGCGAAGGCGCGCAGGTAGGGCACCGCGGTGCCGAAGCGCTCGGCCATGGGCTGGGCGACCAGCCATTCGGTGGTCTCGCGCAGGGTCTCGGCGGCCTCCCAGACGGCGCCCGCGAGATCGGGCAGCGCGCCCCTAGCGGCCTCGGCGTCGGCCTCGATCTCGTCGAGCAGACGGGCCGCGGCCTCGCCGCCGTCCATCAGCTTGCGACCGACCATGTCCATCGCCTGGATGCCGTTGGTGCCCTCGTAGATCGCCGTGACCCGAACGTCGCGGTAGAACTGCGCGGCGCCGCTTTCCTCGACGTAGCCCATGCCGCCGTGCACCTGCACGCCCATTTCCGAGACCTCGCAGCCGATGTCGGTGCCGAAGGCCTTGGCGATCGGGGTCAGGAAGGCCGCGCGGGCGTCCCACTCGGCCTCACCGGTGGCGCGCCCCATGTCGATGGAGATGGCGCAGTCCAGCGCGATGGCGCGGGCGGCGAAGATCTCGGCCTTCATCGTCGCCAGCATGCGGCGCACGTCGGCGTGGCCGATGATGGTGTCGAAGGGGCTCTTGCCCTGCTTGCGCTCCTTGGCGAAGGCCAGCGCGTGCTGGTAGGCACCCTCGGCCGCCCCCACGCCCTGACCGCCGACGCCGAGGCGGGCGTTGTTCATCATGGTGAACATGGCCTTCATGCCGCTGCCCGGGGCGCCTATCATCCAGCCGGTGGCGCCCTCGTAGGACATCACGCAGGTCGGCGAGCCATGCAGGCCCATCTTGTGCTCGAGGCTCACCACCTTGAGGCTGTTGGCCACGCCCGGGTTGCCGGCCGCATCGGGGATGTACTTCGGTACCATGAAGAGGCTGATGCCCTTGGTGCCCGCAGGCGCGCCGGGAAGCCGCGCCAGCACGAGGTGGCAGACGTTCTCGACGAAATCCGCATCGCCCCAAGAGATGAAGATCTTCTGGCCGGTGATGGCGTAGGTGCCGTCGCCGTTGTCCTCGGCCCTGGAGGACAGCGCCCCCACGTCCGAGCCCGCCTGCGGCTCGGTAAGGTTCATGGTCCCCGACCACTCGCCCGAGATCAGCTTGGGCAGGTACAGCGCCTTGATCTCGTCCGAGGCGTGGTGCTCGAGCGCCTCGATCTGGCCCTGCGTCAGCAGCGGGTTCAGCTGCAGCGACAGGCAGGCGCCCGACATCATCTCGTTGACCGCGGTCGAGATCACCACCGGAAGCCCCATTCCGCCGTATTCGGGATCCGCGGTGATCGCCACCCAGCCGCCGTCCGAGATCGCCTTGTAGCCCTCGGCGAACCCGGGCGAGCTGCGCACGACGCCGTTCTCGAGCCGCGCCGGATGCAGGTCGCCGTTACGCTGCAGCGGGGCCATCACCTCGTCGCACATCTTGCCCGCCTCGGTCAGCACCGCGGTCACCGTGTCGGTGGTCGCTTCGGCAAAGCGCTGCGTGTCCTGCACGGCAGAGAAACCGACGACATTTTCGAGAAGGAAGCTGAACTCGGAGACGGGGGCGCGGTACGGCATGACCATGGTCCAATCACGGTTGGCAATATGGGAGCACTGAGCTAGTCAATGCGGCAATTCTCGGGAAGCGACCCTAGTCGCCCCCGCGCCCCTGTCCAACCAAAACGCGGCGTCACGACGAATGAGCGAAACGGCAACCCAGCGCCTCACGGCCGACCCCGAGGGCATCGCCCGCGCCGCGGAACTGCTGCGCGACGGCCAGCTGGTCGCCTTCCCGACCGAGACCGTCTACGGGCTGGGCGGCAACGCGCTCGACGATCGCGCCGTGGCCGGCATCTTCGAGGCCAAGGGCCGCCCTTCGTTCAACCCGCTGATCGTGCACCTCGCCGATCTCGACGCGGTCAAGGAGCTGGTGCAGTGGTCCGACCTCGCCGACGTTGCGGCGCAGGTGTTCTGGCCCGGCCCGCTGACCATGGTGCTGCCGATCCGCGAGGGCGCGAAGGTGTCGAAGCTGGTCAGCGCCGGGCTCGACTCGCTGGCGGTGCGGATGCCCGCGAGCCCGGTGGCACGAACGCTCCTGCGCGAATGCGGCTGCCCGGTGGCGGCGCCCTCGGCCAACCGCTCGGGCCGGATCAGCCCGACCCGCGCCGAGCACGTGCTCGAGACCCTCGACGGGCGCATCGCGGCGGTGCTCGACGGCGGCCCCTGCGACGTGGGGCTCGAATCGACCATCCTCGGGCTCACCGGCAAGCCGACGCTGCTGCGCCCCGGCCGGGTCACCGCCGAGCTCCTGTCCGAGGCGCTCGGCCGCCCGGTGATGGAGCGGCGCGACCGCGACCAGATCTCGGCCCCCGGCCAGCTTGCCTCGCATTACGCGCCGAACGCACGGGTCCGGCTCAATGCCTCCGAGTGGCAAGAGGGCGAGGCGAGGCTCGGCTTCGGCCGCACCGAGGGCGACTGCGACCTGAACCTCTCGCCCGCGGGGGATCTGGTCGAGGCCGCGGCGAATCTGTTCGAATACCTGCACCGGCTCGATTCCTCGGGCGCCGAGGTCATCGCGGTCATGCCGGTTCCCCATGTCGGGCTGGGCGTGGCGATCAACGACCGCCTCAGCCGCGCCGCCGCGCCGCGGGGCTGAGACCGCAGGACCGCCCAAGACGTCAGTCGCACTCGGGCTGCAGCCGCTCGATCACCACGAAGGCCACCGCCGCGCCACGATTTGCCGCAGGTTGCCGCAAGCGCATACCGCCACAGGGCAGCGCGCTTGCAGGTCAGGCGGTGCCGCCCTCGGCCGAAAGCAGGTGCGCCGGGATCCCCATGGAGTTCAGCGCCGCTTCCCATTTCGAGGCATCGGCGGTGTCGAAGACCAGCTCGGGCGAGGCGTCGCACACCAGCCAGGCGTTCTGCGCCAGCTCGCCCTCGAGCTGCCCCGGCCCCCAGCCGGCATAGCCCAGCATCGCCATCCAGCGCTCGGGCGGGTTGCCGCGGGCGATGGTCTCGAGCACGTCGAGCGTGCCGGTCATGTTGAAATCCTCGTCGACCTGCAGCGTGGTGAGCCCCGACTTGTAGTCGGGCGTGTGCAGCACGAATCCCCGGCCGACCTCGACCGGCCCGCCGAAATGCACCTGCCGCAGGTCGAGCCCCGGGGCCGGCGAGATCGAGAGCTGTTCAAGCAGGGCCGCCATGGTGACATCGCCCGACGGCTTGTTCACGATCAGCCCCATCGCGCCCTCGTCGGAGTGAGCGCACATGTAGACCACGGCATGTTCGAATCGCGGGTCGCCCATGCCCGGCATGGCAATGAGCATCTTGCCCGTAAGATCGGTTGCGCCAGAGGCGATATCCATTCGGTTGCTGTCCTGCTCGGGGTTGCCCCTCCAACATGACCCCCAGCCGGGTATGGTGCAAGGGAGGACATGTCACACAGTCGGGCTCACACGGGGCTCTCGCCGCAATGTGACTTGGCAACTCATTCCGAATTGCCCATGTGTCGAGCATGATCCGAGCCCTGACCAAGACCCTTGCCGCCTGCCTCGCGCTTGCCCTACCGCTTCAGACGGCACAGGCGGAAGAGCCCGTGCGGGCCGAGCTGCGCCCCGGCTGGCGCCTGCCCAACGGCGACCACATGGCAGCGCTGCACCTGTCGCTTGCGCCGGGGTGGAAGACCTACTGGCGCGCTCCCGGGGATGCCGGCATCCCGCCGAGCTTCGACTGGAAGGGCACCCGAAACGCCCGCAACATCGCCGTGCTCTGGCCGACGCCGCACGTGTTCTGGCAGTCCGGCATGCGCTCGGTGGGCTACAAGGGCGACCTCGTGCTGCCGATCCGGATCACCCCCGGCAACACGGGCGAGATCACCCTGAAGACCGAGATGCAGATGGGGCTCTGCAGCGACATCTGCGTGCCCCACACGCTCCGCATCGACGCCACCCTGCCCGCCGAGGGCAGCACACCCGATCCGATGATCGCCTCGGCGCTGGCCTCGGCACCGTTCTCGCGCGGCGAGGCCTCGGTGCGCGCGGTGCGCTGCAGCGTGCGCCCGGTGGACGGCGGCGTCTCGCTGCGGGCCGAGATCGACATGCCCCGCGCCGGTGCCGAAGAGGAAGCGGTGGTCGAGAGCGGCCAGCCCACGGTCTGGGCCGCCGAGCCGCAGACCCGCCGCGAGGGCGGCACGCTGGTGACCGAGACCAAGCTCATGCACATGGACGGCAAGCCATTCATGCTCGACCGCTCGCGGCTGCGCTTCACCGTTCTGGGCAGCGAGCACGCGGTCGACATCCAGGGCTGCGACAGCTGATCCTATAGGCGCTTGGCGTCAGGCGGCCCGCCGACGGCGCTGCACCAGCAGCGCGACCGATGCCAGCACCCAGATCAGCACGATTCCCGCGCCCACGCCCCCGATGAAGAGCACGAAGGCCGCCCCCAGCGGCGCCAGAAGCGCCAGCGACGGCAGCGCCAGCACCGGCAGAAGCGCGCCCGTCACCGCCACGTAGCCCATCGTCGTCCCCAGCCACAGCAGCACCGCCGCCAGCGCGAGGCCCATCAGCGCCCGCACCGGCGCCATGCGGAAGCGCACGCCGCGCCGGAACGCCGCCAGCCGCCGGCTGATGTCGTGCTGCACCGCGATCAGCGCGGGCACCACCATCAGCACCAGAAGCATCCCGAAGCCCAGCCCGTAGACCAGCGTGATCACCGTGGGCTTGAGGAACTGCGCGTCGGCGCTGCGCTCGTAGAGCAGCGGCGCGAGGCCCAGCACGGTGGTCGCGGTGGTCAGGAACACCGGCCTCAGCCGGTCCGCCGTGCCGTCGACGATTGCGCGGAACATGCCGCGGTCGGGGGCGTATTCGTCGATCTGTGTCACCAGCACGATAGAATCGTTGATGATGATGCCGGTCATCCCGAGAATGCCCACCACGGTGAACATCGACATCGGCACCTCCCACAGCGCGTGGCCGTAGATGGTGCCGACAAGGCCGAAGGGAATCACCGACATGACCACCAGCGGCCGGGTCCAGCTTGCGAAGACCCATGCCAGCACGAGGTAGATGCCCAGCAGCACCAGCGTGAGCCCCGTCCGCGCGTCCGAGAGAAACGCGTCCTCCTGCTCGGAGAGCCCCGCCATGCGGAACTCGATCTGCCGCCGCTCGGCGATCGAGGGCAGGATCTCCTGCTCGAGCGCCTGCATGATCTCGGTGGCGCGGTCGGCGTCGTCCTCGGAAATGTCTCCGGTGACCGAGATCAGCCGGATGCCGTTCTCGCGCCGCACCGTCGAGAAGCCGGTCTGCCGCGTCACGCTGACCAGATCGGCAAGCGGCACGTAGGCACCTTCCGGGGTGCGCAGCTGCGTGCGTTCGAGGAAATCGGCGGTCTGCTCGGACTCGGGCAGCTCGACGCGGATCTCGGTGCTGCGCGGGCCGTCGGGATAGGTCGCCGCCTCGATGCCGCCGATGCGGTGCCGCAGCACCGTGCCCAGCGCGTCGATGGTGAAGCCCAGCGCCTTGCCCTGCGGCGTCAGCTCGAGCACCAGCTCGTCCTTGTCGTAGCTGAGGTTGTCCTCGACCGCCGAGACCTCGGGGAAGCGCAGCAGCGCGGTCTTCAGTTCCTCGGCGGCGGCCTTCAGGGTCTCGGAGGTGGCGCCGAAGAACTGCACGTCCAGCGCCGAATCCCCGGGGCCGGAACGCCAGCCGCGGAAGCTGATGGTCTCGACCAGCGGGTGCCTCTCGACCCGCTCCTGCAGCTCGCCCACGAAGGCGAAGCTGGAATGGGGCCGCAGGTCGGCGTCGATGAGCTCGATCGAGATGCCGCCGAGCTGGTCCTCGTCCTTGCTGTCGCTCCCCGCGAGGCCGGGCCCGGCGTTGCCGCCGATCTCGGCGATCACGTAGTCGATGGGATTGCGGCCGTAGCGGTCCTCGTACTCGCGACCAAGCTCGTCGGCCATGCGCTGCAGCATCCGCATCTGCTCGAGCGTGTCGGCGCGTTTGGCCCCGGGGGCCATGGCGAAATTGCCGGTGATCGAGGGCTGCTCGGGCGAGTTGAAGAAGCGCCACTGCACGTCGCCCCGGATGAACAGCGCCGCCTGGCTGGCGAAGGCCAGCACCGCACCGGCCAGCACCACGTAGCGGGCCCGGATGACACCCGCCATGAACGGCCGGAACAGCCGCTCGCGGACCCAGCGGAAGCCGCGGTTCACCATCCGCGAGGGCATGTCGTACCAGTGCTGCTTGCGCGAATGCGCGATGGCGTGGGCCATGTGGTTGGGCAGGATCAGGAAGCACTCCACGAGGCTCGCCAGCAGCACTGCGATCACCGTGAAGGGAATGTCCTGGATCATCTGGCCGAAGCGCCCGCTGATCGCGGTGAGCCCGAAGAAGGCGATGACCGTGGTCAGGGTCGACGAGAACACCGGCAGCGCCATGCGCCGCGCGGCAAGCTCCGAGGCCTCGACCGGCCCATAGCCGTGGCGCGACATGTGGTCGGCGTGCTCGCCCACCACGATGGCGTCGTCCACCACGATGCCCAGCGTGATGATCAGCGCGAAGAGCGAGATCATGTTGATGGTCAGCCCCGAGGCATACATCAGCGCCAGCGCCGCCAGCATCGAGGTCGGGATCCCCGCCGCCACCCACAGCGCGGTGCGGGCGTTGAGGAACAGGAACAGCAGCACGACCACCAGCAGAAGGCCGGTGGCGCCGTTCTCGAGCAGGATGTTGAGCCGCGCGGTGATCGCCTCGGCCCGGGTGCGGATCAGGTCGACGCTGGTGCCCTCGGGCAGCGCCGCCTGGAACGACCGCGCCACGTCCTCGACCGTGTGCTGGATCTCGATGGCGTCGCCCTGCGCCGAGCGGTCCACCCGGATTGAGATCGCCGGATTGCTGCCGACGAAATAGGTGCGGGCGCGGTCGATGCCCTCGACCCGGACGGTGGCCACGTCGCCGACGGTGAGCTTGGTGCCGTCCTGTTCCGAGCGCAGCACGATGGCTGCGATGTCGTCGGCGCTGCGCTTCTCGACGCCGGTGCGGACGCGGGCATTGGCGCCCGAGACGTCGCCCGCCGGGTTGGCATCGACCTCGCCGGCGATGGCGGTCGCGATCTCCTGCATGGTGACGTCATGGGCGATGAGGTTGCGCGTCGGCACCTCGATGATGACCTGCGGCGCGGCGAGCCCGCGGATGGTGGTGCGGGTCACGCCCTCGGAGAAGAGCCGCAGCACGAACTCGTCGGCAAAGCGGGCAAGCTGGGCGGTCGCCACCGGCCCGGTGATCACCACGTCGGTCACCCGGTCGCGCCAGCCGCCCGAGCGGATGGTCGGGTCCTCGGCGTCCTCGGGCAGCTCGGTCACGCTGTCCACGGCGGCCTGGATATCGTCCACCGCCTTCATCATGTCGTAGCCCGGCTCGAACTCGAGCTCGATCGAGGCCGAGCCCTCGCGCGACATGCTCTCGGAACTCACCACCCCCTCGACCGCGAGCAGCGTCGGCTCCAAAAGCTGCACGATGCCCGAATCGACGTCCTCGGGACCGGCGCCCTCCCACGTGACGCGGACGGTCACGTCGTCGTCCACCACGTCGGGGAAGAACTGCGCCCGCATGTTGGGCACCGCGAGCAGCCCCGAGGCCAGCAGGATCACCAGCAGCAGGTTCGCGACCGTGGGGTGGCGGGTGAAATAGCTGAGGATGCCGCCCGCCGGGCCGGGGATCTGTCGCAAGGATCAGCCCCCCATCCGCTCTTCGATGCGCTGCACCACCTGCACCGGCACCCGGTCCTGCGACAGCTGCGAGAGGATGCGCTCCTTGGCCTCGGCCGGCATCCGCGTGCTGGATTCGACGAAGGCCACCAGCCGCGCCCGCTGCTCGGTGGTGAGCTCGACCATCTCGGGGCCCTCGGTCGCGGCGGGCGTCGCCGTCGCGGCGCCCTCGCCCGCGCGCAGCGGCCGCACCTTGATGCCGGCGCCCAGCAGCGGCGTGCGCTCCATCACCACCTCGCGGCCCTCCAGTGCATCGCCCTGCACCAGCACGCCGTCTCCCTGACGGCGCAGCAGCGTGACCGGCACCGGCTCGAGCCGGTCGTCGGCATCCAGCGCCAGCACCTGGCTCGCAGCGTCGAGCGCCGTCGACGGCAGCCGCACCACCCGCTCCAGCGGCGCCTCGGTAACCTCGACGGTGACGAAATCGCCGGGCTTCAGCCCTGCGGGCCGGTCGAGCGTCGCATAGAGCAGCCGCCCGGTCTGGCCTGCGCCCACCGCCGCCCCCTCGCGGGAGAGCCGTCCCTCGGCCACCAGATCGGCGCCGTAAAGCTCGAGCCGCGCCAGCACCGGCGTGGCGCGCAGGCGGCCGTCGTCGCCCAGCAGCCGGGCATATTGCAGGGTCGAGACCCGGAACGCCACCTCGAGCGCCTCGGGATCGACCAGCGTGGCAAGCTGTTCGTTGGCCGAGACCCGGCGGCCTGCCACCACGGCCACGTCGCTGAGCTGGGCGTCGAAGGTGGCGCGGATCTCGGTCTCGTCGAGCCGGCGCTGCGCCTCGTCGCGGCTGATCCGTGCCCGTGCGAGCCCCGTGGTCGCCTGGTCGACCCGGGCCACCGCCTGCGCCACCGCCTGCCGTTGGCTCACCACCGCCTGCCGCGCCGAGGACGCGGCCAGCTCGGCCTCTTCGACCGCGGCGGCGGTGCCGACGTCGCGCCGGGCAAGGTCCTGCTGCCGCTCGTAGGCGTTCTGGCGCAGCACCGCCTGCTCCTCGGCGGCGCCAAGCGCGTCTTCCTCGAGCCCGACCGCCCGGCGCGCCTCGCGCAGCTCGTCCTCGGCGTCGGTGAGGGCCGTCTCGGCGCTCTGCAGCGCCGCCTCGAGATCCGCAGGGTCGATGCGTGCCAGCACCTGCCCCGCCGCCACCCGTCCGCCTTCGACGAACTCGGGCGCGAGCTCCATCAGGGTGCCCTCGATGGCACTGCGCAGCTCCAGCGTGCGGCGGCTCTGGACCTCGCCGAAGGCGGTCAGCACCGGGGTCACGGTCTCGAAGGCGACCGGCGTCACGTTCACCGCGAAGACCCGTTCGCGCGCCTCGGGCATGCGCGGCACGTCGTTCAGCCGCACCATCACCGCGTCACGCACCAGCGCCCCGGCGTAGACCAGCAGCGCCAGGGTCAGCGAGAGCAGAAAGAGACCAACGAGGCTCTGGCGGAGAAAACGCATCCTGGCTTCCCTCGGGGATCGGGCCAAAGGGCCCTGACTCAGATTATCATATGAGACGACACGCCGTGTCGCACCACGTTCATGTTACGTGGTTGCGCGTCATTTCCGACGCTTGTGTTCCTCGAGGCGCGGAAAGATCTCGACGAAATTGCAGGGCCGGTGCCGGTAATCGAGCTGGAACCCGAGGATTTCGTCCCACGCGTCGCGGCAGGCGCCGGTGCTTCCCGGCAGCGCGAAAAGGTAGGTGCCGCCCGCAACCCCGCCGGTGGCGCGGCTCTGCACCGCGCTGGTGCCGATTTTCTGCATGGAAATCAGGGTGAAGACCGTGCCGAAGGCGTCGATCTCCTTCTCGTAGACATCCCGGTGCGCCTCGACCGTCACGTCGCGCCCGGTCAGCCCGGTGCCGCCGGTCGAGATCACCACGTCGATCTCGGGGCTGGCAACCCACTCACGCAGTTGTGAGGCGATCAGCTCGCGGTCGTCGGTGCAGATCGCCCGCGCCGCGAGCGTGTGGCCCGCGTCGGTGAGCCGCTGCACCAGCGTGTCGCCCGAGCGGTCCTCGGCCAGGGTGCGGGTGTCGGAGACGGTAAGAACGGCGATGCGGACGGGAATGAACTCTCGCGACTCGTCGATACGGGACATGGCGGCCTCGGGTGGTCGGTTTCAGCGGCAGGGCTCGGTCACAGGCAGGCGCGGCGTGGCGAAGACCTTCGCGAAGCGCCTCAGCGACGCATCCTCGGCGATATGGGCGGCAAAGGCCAGCGGCGCGCTGTCGCGGTCGCGGCAATCGAGCGCCATGCGCCCGCGCGCCCGCTCGAGCGCCGCCAGCATCGCCGCGCGCCGCGCCTCGGGCGACATCGGCGGCACGGTGTTCTCGGCGAAGAAGTCCACGCCGCGCAGCAGCTGCCCCGCCGCCCGGTCGCGCTGCGGCACGGTGAAGAGGTCGGGGCAGCTCTGGACCGCGGTTGCCGCCACCACCAGCCGGCGCAGGGCACAACCCGCCGGGCCCCAGCCGCTCTGGTCCTCGGCCCGGATGCGCCGGCCGCGGCGCTCGACGATCACCGGCCCCGGCAGTTCGAGCCGCTCGACCCCGGGCGCCGGACGCTGGACCGCGTCGGCGTGCGTGGCAAAGAGCCGGTCGTAGTCGATGGCGAGTTCCGCGGCGGCAGCGGGCGTGGCGAGGATCAGCGCGAGGAAAAGCGCCCTCACCCCAGCGCCCGCAGCTTGGCGCCGACCGCGAGCATGTCGGCCCAGGCCTCGCGCTTCATCTGCGGCTGGCGCAGCAGGTAGGCGGGGTGGAACATCGGCATCGCAGGGCGCCCCTCGGCCTCGGCCCAGTTGCCGCGCAGCCGGGTGATGCCGCGCCGCCCGAGCAGCGCGTCGCACGAGATGTTGCCCATGATCACCAGCAGGTCCGGGTCGACCAGCGCGATGTGCCTGGCAAGGAACGGCTTCATCATCGCGATCTCGTCGGGCCGCGGGTCGCGGTTCTGCGGCGGCCGCCACGGCAGCACGTTGGTGATATAGACGTTCTCGGCCCGCGACAGCCCCAGCGGCGCCAGCATCCGGTCGAGAAGCTGCCCGGCGCGGCCCACGAAGGGGCGGCCCTGCAGATCCTCGTCACGGCCCGGCGCCTCGCCCACGATAATCACCCGCGCATCGGGGGCGCCGTCGCTGAACACGAGGTTCCGCGCGCCACGCTTGAGGGCGCAATGCTCGTAGGCCCCGATGGCGGCGCGCAGCTCGTCCAGGGTCGAGGCGGCAGCGGCGGCCTCTTGCGCCACGACCACCGGATCGGGCCCGGCGGCGGCGACGGGGATCGGCGGCGGCGACGCCCGGCCCCCGGCAGGGGCTGCGGACACGGCACGGGCGGCCTGCGCCTCGACCTCATGGGCGAAGCGGTCGACAGGCGTCTCGCCGATCGCCTCGTCGGCGCCCAGCTCGATCTGCCAGTCCAGCGCGGCGCGCGCCCAGTGCCAGTCCATCCCCGAATCCATGGCGCCATCCTATCCCCGCGCCCCGGCGCCGGAAATCCCCTCTTGTCCTGTAATGTCCCCATATCGTTTCAAATCCGCACGATCCCGCCCCTTCGGCACGGCGGCAGCTGCACGGGCTTGTCCCGTGCCCCCGCGCTTCCTATAACCGCCAGCAGTCTTTCAGGGAGCCGACCCATGCGTTTCGACCAGCGTCACCTACTCGGAATCGAGCCGCTGCGCCCGGACGAGATCACCACGCTGCTCGATCTCGCGGATCAGTACGTGACGCTGTCGCGGCGCCGCGAGAAGCACTCGAACGTGCTGTCGGGCCTCACCCAGATCAACATGTTCTTCGAGAACTCGACCCGCACGCAAGCCAGCTTCGAGCTCGCCGGCAAGCGGCTGGGCGCCGATGTGATGAACATGGCGATGCAGGCCAGCTCGATCAAGAAGGGCGAAACCCTGATCGACACGGCGCTCACGCTCAACGCCATGCACCCCGACCTGCTGGTGGTGCGCCACCCGCATTCCGGCGCCGTCGACCTGCTGGCGCAGAAGGTGAACTGCGCCGTGCTCAACGCCGGCGACGGCCGCCACGAGCACCCGACGCAGGCGCTGCTCGACGCGCTGACCATCCGCCGCGCCAAGGGCCGGCTGCACCGGCTCAACATCGCCATCTGCGGCGACATCGCCCACAGCCGCGTGGCGCGCTCGAACATCCTGCTGTTGCACAAGATGGAGAACCGCATCCGCCTTGTCGGCCCGGCCACGCTGATGCCTCCGGGCATGTCCGAGTTCGGGGTCGAGGTCTACGACGACATGCGCGAGGGCCTGCGCGACGCCGACGTGGTGATGATGCTGCGCCTCCAGAAGGAGCGCATGGACGGCGGCTTCATCCCCTCCGAGCGCGAGTATTACCACCGCTGGGGGCTGGACGCCGAAAAGCTCTCCTACGCGGCGCCGGACGCCATCGTGATGCACCCGGGCCCGATGAACCGCGGCGTCGAGATCGACGGCACCATCGCCGACGACATCAACCGCTCGGTGATCCAGGAGCAGGTCGAGATGGGCGTCGCCGTGCGCATGGCGGCGATGGACCTGCTGGCCCGCAACCTGCGCGCGCGACCCACGGAGCTCTCCGCATGACGAAAATGCAGATCAACGGGTCCGAAACCGGCACCGTCCGGGTCTTCCACCTCGATCTGCCTCCCGAAGCGGTGGAGCGTTTCACCACCCAGGCCGGGACCGGGGAATACCCGCTGCAATACGCCCTCGGGGCAGCCACCTGCGCCCCGCCTTCGTCGACGTGGTGGCGCTGCGCGACCTCGGGGACATGGCGCTGTCGGCCTATCTCGCCGAGGCCTACCAGGTCGCGTCGCAAGAGCTTCGCGACCTGCGCCCGCAGCTCGACGCGCTGCACGGCCACGTGGTGATCCTGCCGAGCCAGGCCTTCGACCACCAGAGCCAGGAGCTTACGGTCGCGAGCCCGCTGCGCTGGGTCGGCACCTTTTCCGAGGAACGGGCCAGGCCCCGCGGTCCCAAGCTGCGCAGCACCTCGGCCGAGGGCCGCTCCGCCGGCGCCGCGCCCACCGGCGAGGCGCCCAAGAGCCGCGCTCTACTTCTCACGCTGATCGCCCTCGCCGTGCTGGTGCTGCTGCTCGCCGTGGCGCTGTTCGGGACGGCGGGATGACATCCGCGACGCGCCACCGCCGGGGCCGGGGATTGACCCTTTTCCTTTCAGCTTTCTTCAAATACTCAAGCGCCGCATCTCCCACCCGCGCCGACGCCCGCGAAGCCTGACCAGGGACCGCCAAGCATGACCGCCACCCTCATCACCAACGCCCGCCTGATCGACCCCGAGCAGGGCACCGTCACCGAGGGCGCCGCCCTGCTGCGCGACGGCGTGCTGGCCGAGCTCTTCGACACCACCGAGCCCGGCGTCACCGACGCCGACCGCATCGACGCCCGCGGCGCCTTCCTCGCGCCTGGCATCGTCGACATCGGCGTCAAGGTGGGCGAGCCCGGCGACCGGCACAAGGAAAGCTACAAGACCGCGGGCCTGGCTGCCGCCGCCGGTGGCGTCACCACCATCGTCACCCGCCCCGACACCACGCCCGCCATCGACACCCCCGAGGTGCTCGAGTTCATCCGCGACCGGGCCGAGGACGACAGCCCGGTGAACGTGCTGCCGATGGCGGCGCTCACCAAGGGCCGGGCGGGCCGCGAGATGACCGAGATCGGCTTCCTGCTCGACGCCGGCGCCGTGGCCTTCACCGATTGCGACCACGTGGTCACCGACACCAAGGTGCTGGCCCGCGCCATGACCTATGCCCGCTCGCTCGGCGCGCTGGTCATCGGCCACCCGCAGGAGCCCGGCCTGTCGAAGGGCGGCGCCGCCACCAGCGGCAAATTCGCCTCGCTGCGCGGCCTGCCCTCGGTCTCGCCGATGGCCGAACGTATGGGGCTCGACCGCGACATCGCGCTCGTCGAGATGACCGGCGTGCGCTACCACGCCGACCAGATCACCACCGCCCGCGCGCTGCCGGCGCTGGAGCGCGCCAAGAAGAACGGCTTCGACGTCACGGCGGGCACCTCGATGCACCACCTGACACTGAACGAGATGGACCTCGCCGACTACCGCACCTTCTTCAAGGTCAAGCCGCCGCTGCGCTCGGAAGACGACCGGCAGGCGGTGGTCGAGGCGGTGCGCTCGGGCCTCATCGACATTATCGGCAGCTTCCACACCCCGCAGGACGAGGAATCGAAGCGCCTGCCCTTCGAGGAGGCCGCAAGCGGCGCCGTCGGGCTCGAGACCATGCTGCCGGTGCTGCTGCGGCTCTACCATTCGGGCGAGCTCGACCTGCCGACGCTGTTCCGCGCGCTGTCGCTGAACCCGGCGCGCCGGCTGGGGCTGCCCTGCGGACGCATGGTGGCGGGCGCGCCTGCGGACCTCGTGCTCTTCGACGCCGACAAGCCGTTCATCCTCGACCGCTTCAAACTGCAGTCCAAGTCGAAGAATACCCCCTTCGACGGCGCCCGGCTTCAGGGTAAGGTGCTCGCAACCTTCGTCGCCGGCAAGGCAGTCTACCGGAGCGCCTGATGTTTCCCGAGATCACCACCGCCCCCCTCCTGCTCGCGCTCTGGGCCGCGATCGGGTACCTGCTGGGCTCGATCCCCTTCGGCATGGTCCTGACCCGGGCGATGAAACTCGGCGACCTGCGCAGCATCGGCTCGGGCAACATCGGCGCCACCAACGTGCTGCGCACCGGCAACAAGGCCGCCGCCGCGGGCACGCTGATCCTCGACGGCGGCAAGGGCGCGGTGGCGGTGCTGCTGGCGCGCTGGCTGGGCGCCGAGGACGCGGCGCAGCTGGCGGGCTTCACCGCCTTCCTCGGGCATTGCTACCCGGTCTGGCTCGGCTTCCGGGGCGGCAAGGGCGTCGCCACCTTCCTCGGCCTCGTGCTGGCGCTGAGCTGGCCCGTCGGACTGCTGAGCTGCGCCACATGGCTCGCCGCCGCCGCGCTGTCGCGGATCTCGAGCGTCGGCGCGCTGGTCGCGGCGCTGATGTCGACCGCGTGGATGCTGCTGCTGCGCGAGTACGAGTTCACAGGCCTGACGCTTGCGCTGACCGTGCTGATCTTCTGGCGCCACCGCAGCAACCTCGAGCGCCTGCGCGAGGGCACCGAGCCCAAGATCGGCAAGAAGGGCTGACCGCGCCCGCCGCGACTCGCCGTTTTCGGACATCATCATCTCGGCGCGCTCGCCTCACGGCGCGGCACTAGGTATCGTCATGCCATGCTGGATTTCGACACATGCAACGCCGCAAGGCTCCGCCGCGACCCCGCCTTTGACGGCGTGTTCTTCATCGCCGTGCGGACCACCGGCATCTATTGCCGCCCGGTCTGCCCGGTGAAACCGCCGCTGACCCGCAACGTGTCGTTCCTCCCCAGCGCCGCCGCGGCCGAGCGCGCCGGCTACCGCCCCTGCCTGCGCTGCCGCCCCGAGACCGCGCCCTTCTGCGCCGCGTGGAACGGCACCCGCACGACGGTCGACCGGGCGCTGCGGCTGATCGACGAGGGCGCGCTCGACGGCGGCACCGTCACCGCCCTCTCCGGGCGGCTGGGCATCGGCGCCCGCCACCTCGCGCGGCTGTTCTCGGAACAGGTCGGCGCCTCGCCCTTGCAGGTGGCCCAGACCCGGCGCCTGCAACGGGCCAAGCGGCTGCTCGACGAGACCACCCTGCCGATGGCCGAGATCGCGCAGCGCGCGGGGTTCGGCAGCCTGCGCAGCTTCAACGCCGCCTTCTCGCGGCTCTATGGCCGCGCCCCCTCGACCCTGCGGCGGAGGCGCGCGGCATGACGGCTGTGCTCTCCTGGTGCCACACCGACAGCCCGATCGGCCCGCTGCTGCTGGCCGGCGACCGCGACGCGCTGCAGTTCCTGAGCTTCCCGTCCGGCCACAAGGCCTTCGGTCCCCGCGAAGGCTGGTACAAGGACCCCACTCCCTTCGACGCGGTACGCCGCCAGCTCGACGCCTATTTCGCCGGCACGCTGACACGCTTCGACCTGCCCCTCGCCCCGCAGGGCACCGCCTTCCAGACCCGCGTCTGGCAGCTGCTGGCCGAGATCCCCTACGGCACCACCCGCAGCTACGGCGCGCTCGCCACCCGGCTCGGAACGCCCAAGGCCAGCCGCGCCGTGGGCGCCGCCAACGGTGCCAACCCGATCCCCATCATCCTGCCCTGCCACCGCGTCATCGGGCAGGACGGCGCGCTCACCGGCTTCGGCGGCGGGATCGAGGTAAAGCGCTTCCTCCTGCAGCACGAGGCCGAGGTCTCGGGCGTGGCCGAGACGCAACTGTCGCTCTTCTGAAGATACGAACTTGGCTTGACCCGGGAACTTTCCGGGGCAAAACCCGGTTTGCACTCCGTACGAAAGGAGCCAGTCTCATGAGCGCACTACTCACACTTCTTCTCATGGCAGCCAGCATCGTCGGACTGTTCAGCCTCAGCGCAGTGGCCATCTGGTGGGCCGGTCGCCTGCCGATCCGCGACACCGCCGTCCCGACCGTCGCCTCGGTCAAATCCGGGCTCTGATGCCAGTGCCCGCCGCCGCGCCCCGCAGGGCCCGGCGACCGCTTGGCAGACGGCCCGACGCCTCTCAGAGCTTCCCGGAAAGCACCAGGTCGAGATCCTCGAGCCGGTCCTGCCCCCAGAAGCTCTGTCCGTCCTCCAGCACGTAGAACGGCGAGCCGAAGACCCCGGCATTGACCGCGTCCTCGAGATTGGCGGCATAGGTCTCGGCCCCGGCGAGCATGCCGCTGAAGGTCAGGCCCGGATCGAAGCCCGCCGCCTTCAGGCAGTCCTGCACCACCGAATCCTCGGCGATGTCGCGGTCCTCGACCCAGACCGCGCGCAGGATCGAATGCACCAGCCCGCCGAGATCGCCGCCCCCGGCCTCCTGCGCCGCGATGATGGCGTAGGACGCTGGCGCCGCGTTGGTCGGCCAGTGCGCCGGCTTCATGTTGAGCGGCATCCCGGCCTTCTTCGCCTGCCGCGGCAGCTCCTGCGCCCGGTAGGCCATGCGCGAGGGATGCCGGTCCTTCGGCGCCAGCCCCCCGGTGCGGGTGAACAGCGTCATGATGTCGAGCGGCTTGTAGGTGATATCGAGCCCGTGGGCGCCCGCGATCTTCTCCAGCCGCTGCCCCGCGAGGTAGGCATAAGGAGAAAGAACCGTGAAATAGTAATCCAGATGCGCCATTGCGTGCTTCCCTGTCCTGAGCGTCTTTGCCCCACGCTACCTGCGTGGTAAGCGACCGGCAACGTCACGAATCTGTCATCGCTGCCGGAGCCCCCGTCCATGCCGACCGTCATTGAGCCCAAGCTTATCGCGGGCAATTCTAACAAGCCTCTCGCCAATGCCATCTCGCGCCGGATGTCGCTCTACCGCGGCATGTCCGTGGGACTGGTGGACGCCCGCGTCGAACGGTTCAACGACCAGGAGATCTTCGTCGAGGTCTACGAGAACGTCCGCGGCGAGGACATGTTCATCATCCAGTCGACCTCGCGCCCGGCGAACGACAACCTGATGGAACTGCTGATCATGGCGGACGCGTTGCGCCGCTCGTCGGCGTCCCGCATCACCGCCGTGATCCCCTACTTCGGCTACGCCCGCCAGGACCGCCGCACCAAGGCCCGGACGCCCATCACCGCCAAGCTGGTGGCCAACATGATCCACGAGGCCGGCATCGAGCGGGTGCTGACCATGGACCTGCACGCCACCCAGATCCAGGGCTTCTTCGACATCCCCGTCGACAACCTCTACGCCTCGCCGGTCTTCGCGCTCGACATCCTCAAGCATTTCGAGGGCGGGCTCGAGGACGTGATGATCGTCTCCCCCGACGTCGGCGGCGTGGCCCGCGCGCGCGAGCTCGCCAAGCGCATCAACGCCCCGCTCTCGATCGTGGACAAGCGCCGCGAGAAGCCGGGCGAAGTGGCCGAGATGACCGTCATCGGTGACGTGACCGGCAAGAAATGCATCATCGTCGACGACATCTGCGACACCGCCGGCACGCTCTGCAAGGCCGCCGAGGTGCTGATGGAGCACGGCGCCACCGAGGTCCACGCCTACATCACCCACGGCGTGCTCTCAGGCCCTGCGGTCGAACGCGTGAAGAACTCGGTGATGAAATCGCTGGTGATCACCGACAGCATCGCCGCCACCGAGGACGTGGCCGCCGCGCCCAACATCCGCATCGTGCCGACCGCGCCGATGTTCGCGCAGGCGATCCTCAACATCTGGAACGGGACCTCGGTGTCCTCGCTGTTCGAGACCGACACCCTCGGCCCGATCTACGAAGGCATCCTCTGAGCCTCCGTCCGAAGGGGGCGCGACGCCGTCCCCTTCATCTTGCCGGATAAACTCCGGGGGTGAATTGGCCGCAGGCCAAGAGGGGGCAGCGCCCCCCTCCCCCGTCACCATCCGCACAGGCCCCGGCCATTTTCGGCGACATCGCCGCGCGCAGCCCAGCCCCGACCCGAGGACCCTGCGAAAGATGACCGAAGTCGCTGCCCCCCCAACACCACGGCAACCGACGCACGGCCCGACGCGGCGCGCGGCCGCAGGCGACACGTCCAACCTTAGTAAAGCTGCCAGTCGTCCTCGCTCGCGACCTCGCCGATGGCGAGCCACGACATCCGCACCCTTGCGACGCGGGTATCGGCCCAGGTCCGGAACACCAGTTCGAAGCCGCTCTCGGTGATGTTCTCGGCGAAGATGTCGGCGCGGATGTTGGCACTCTGGTCCATGTCCCAGAGCGAGAGGGACACCTGAACCGAGGGTGGGCCGCGGAAGGCCTCCGAGAAGCGCACGGCCTTGCGGCGCTCGCGGGTGCCCGAGCCCGTCCACATTTCGCCGCCATTGGCGAAATCCGAGAACAGCTCGGTGTTGCCCTGTTCGATGCCGATGTGCGCGCCCAGCAGTTTCCGCATACCGTCTCCTCCGTTGCCCGAGGGGATAGCACCGGGTCCACCGTCATGGAAGCGCACCGCCCCTGCACAGCCCACCGCAAAAGCAAAAGGCCCCGCGCAAGCGGGGCCCTCGTTCCGTTCCGGCGACAAGGCCGGGATCAGAAGTTCGGCTGCTTCGGGTCGAGCCCGATGTGGCCACCGATCGCGACCATGTCCATGAGCAGCTTGGCTGCCTCGTCGACCGGGCCGGGTTCGTTGTTGGTGGCTTCCTTGATCTGCCTGTAGGCCGCCTCTGCCTCGGACACCAGCGCCTCGTAGGTCGCCTGGTCCATGTCGGCATGGGGCACGGCCTTCTCGGCCAGGACGGTCACACCGTCCCCGATCTCGACGAAACCGCCGGTCACGACGAACTCCTCGGCGCCCTTGTCGGTCTCGACCTTCAGGATGCCGGGGCGCAGCGTGGTGATCGTGGGCTCGTGACCCGGACCCACGGTGAGGTCACCCTCGGAGCCGGGGATCGCGACCGTCGAAGCCTGGGCGGACAGCAGGTTCCGCTCGGGGCTCACGAGGTCGAATTGCATCGTATCAGCCATAGGGGCCTCCGGTTGAATGGGGGGCGCGGATCACAGAGCCGGCCCCCCGGAAGTCATCAGGCAGCTTCCGCGGCCAGCTTCTCGGCCTTGGCGAGCACCTCGTCGATGCCGCCGACCATGTAGAAGGCTGCCTCGGGCAGGTGGTCGTATTCGCCTGCAACCACGGCCTTGAACGACGAGATGGTGTCTTCCAGCGGAACCTGGACACCGTCGGAGCCAGTGAAGACCTTCGCCACGTCGAACGGCTGGCTAAGGAAACGCTGGATCTTCCGGGCGCGGGCCACGGTCAGCTTGTCCTCTTCCGACAGTTCGTCCATGCCGAGGATGGCGATGATGTCCTGCAGCGACTTGTAGCGCTGGAGGATCCCCTGCACGTCACGCGCCACGTTGTAGTGCTCTTCGCCGACGATCTGCGGGTCGAGGATCCGGCTGTTCGAGTCCAGCGGGTCCACGGCCGGGTAGATGCCGAGTTCCGAGATCGCGCGGTTGAGAACCGTGGTCGCGTCGAGGTGGGCGAAGGTGGTCGCGGGTGCGGGGTCGGTAAGGTCGTCCGCGGGAACGTAGACGGCCTGGATCGAGGTGATCGAGCCGTTCTTGGTCGAGGTGATGCGTTCCTGCATCGCGCCCATGTCCGTCGCGAGCGTCGGCTGGTAGCCCACGGCCGAGGGGATACGGCCGAGAAGTGCGGACACCTCGGAACCTGCCTGCGTGAAGCGGAAGATGTTGTCCACGAAGAACAGAACGTCGGTGCCGGACTGGTCACGGAACTGCTCGGCGAGGGTCAGGCCGGTCAGGGCGACGCGGGCACGGGCCCCCGGCGGTTCGTTCATCTGGCCGTAGACCAGCGCCACCTGCGATTCCGACAGGTTGTCGGGCTTGATGACGTTGGATTCGATCATCTCGTGGTAAAGGTCGTTGCCCTCACGGGTCCGCTCGCCGACACCGGCGAACACGGAGAAGCCCGAGTGCACCTTTGCGATGTTGTTGATCAGTTCCATGATGAGAACGGTCTTGCCCACGCCGGCGCCGCCGAAGAGG